>WNGE01004527.1_pt1 | contig 15990 bp, 15 predicted proteins | sample 5400651 | NCBI WGS metagenome assembly WNGE01 (sample SAMN13153370, study PRJNA577476) | soil metagenome | isolation source: 60 cm soil or saprolite under grassland replicate 2 | place: USA:California | collected 2016-06-15 | reverse complement strand
CGCAGCCGCAACGCCGCCTGGATCCCGAAGGCCGAGGCGAGCAGACCAAGCACGCCCATCTCGGTCGACAGGAACGCGTCCGTGATCGCATCAACACCGCCAAGCTTCTGCACCAACTCCTTCGCGCTGTCACTGGTGACGAAACCATCCACGTTGCTGGCGATGTTTCCGACCAGAAGCCCGAGCAGCAGGAACGCGAATCCCCAGCCATACAAGGAACCTCGGTGCAACCGCCACGCCAGCGCCAACGGCGATCGCAACGACGCCGCAGCTGCCGCAGGACCCGGACGCGGCCGGACCAGACCCGCGCCGACGTCCCGCCGCCGGATCAGCGCGAACGCACCGAGCACCAGCACCGCCATCAACGCCAGCGGAAGCAGTACGACGGCGAACCGGTCACTGGCGTACGGTCGGATCTGCTGCGCCCACCCGATCGGCGACAGCCACGAGACCCAGCGCGTCCCGTCCCCGGAGTCGCCGATTGCCCGTAGTACATAGGAAATCCCGAGGATCACCGCGGTGAAGCCGTTCGCCGCCCGGGCGCCCTCGGTGAGCTGGGCGGTCACCGCGCCGACCCCCGCGAAGGCCAGACCGGCCGATGCCCAGGTCAGCCCGAAGGCGAGCGATCCACCGGCGTCCAGCCCGACGCCGATCAACGCGAGCGCGGTCAACAGGCCCATCAGTACGACGGTCCCCGCAGACACGATCAGCGCGGCGCTCACAGCGGCGTACCGGCCGAGGACGCCGGCGCTGAGGAGCTCGAGCCGACCGTTTTCCTCTTCGGTCCGCGTGTGCCGCACGACGAGAATCGCGGCCAGCAACGCGACCAACAGGGCGCCGAAGGCTGTGAGCTTGAACAGCGACAGCGCGCCGAGCGAGCTCTCGTCGAAGATGCGGCCGTACAACGAGACCAGCGCGGGTGACGCGTTCGTCGTACGCGCGGCCTCGACCCGGGAGTGGACGTCCGGGTAGAGGTCGATCGACGCCTGCGCGGACCCGGCCGCGGTGATCACGAACACGAGGATCCACACCGGGATCAGGATCCGGTCCCGGCGGATCGCGAGCCGGACCAGGGTCCCGGTACCGACGAAGTCGTTCATCGCACGGCCGCCAACGGCTCGACTTCGTCTTCGTAATGGCGCAGGAACAGCTCCTCGAGCGTCGGCGGCTGCGCGACAAGGCTCTTGATCCCGCTCGCGGACAGTTGCCGCATCACCGCATCGAGCTGAGCGGTGTCCACCTCGCAGCGGACTCGGTTGCCTTCGACATCGAGATCGTGAACGCCGGGCAGGTTGGCGATGCCGTTCGGCGAGGTGGCCAGTTCGGCGTGGATCGACGTACGGGTGAGATGCCTCAAGTCGGACAGAGTGCCGGTTTCGACCACCTTGCCGCGGCGGATGATGCTGACCCGGTCGCACAGAGCCTCGACCTCGGACAGGATGTGGCTCGACAGCAGCACGGTGCGATCGCGCTGGCGCTCCTCCTCGATGCACTGCCGGAACACCTCCTCCATCAGCGGGTCCAGGCCGGATGTCGGCTCATCGAGGATCAGCAGCTCGACGTCGCTTGCGAGGGCGGCGACCAAGGCGACCTTCTGCCGGTTGCCCTTGGAGTAGCTGCGGCCCTTCTTCGTGGGGTCCAGGTCGAACCTCTCCAGCAGCCTCGCCCGCCGCGCCGGGTCCAGGCCGCCCCGCAGCCGGCCGAGCAGGTCGATCACCTCGCCGCCGGTCAGGTTCGGCCAGAGGTTCACGTCGCCCGGGACGTAGGCGAGGCGGCGGTGCAGCTTCGCCGCGTCGTGCCACGGGTCGCCGCCGAGGAGCGAGACATCGCCGGCATCGCCGCGCAGCAGACCCAGCAGGACCCGGATGGTGGTGGACTTCCCCGCGCCGTTCGGGCCGAGGAATCCGTGCACCTCGCCGGTGGCGACCTCCAGGTCGAGACCGTCGAGGGCGTGCGTACTTCCGTACGACTTGTGCAGTCCAGAGACCACGATGGCTGATGTCATGATTCATAACGTACACTTCATTCAGAAGATTGTGAATCTTACTAACGCGGTTCTCGCGCGCTCAGGTTTCTCAGTGGCGAAGAGGGGATGATGGGGCGGTGAGTGCACATCGAGACGACGAAGCCGTCAAGCGGTACGCCGAACAGTTCGGCAACCTGCTCGCCGACACGGGCTGGCCGCGGATGGCAGCCCGGGTCTTCGCCGCCATCCTGGCCAGCGAGGACGGCCGGATGACCGCCGCCGAACTGTCCGACCAACTGCAGGCCAGCCCCGCCGCCGTGTCCGGCGCGGTCAACTACCTGCTGCAGATGCGCCTGGCCAGCCGGGAGCGGGAGCCCGGCAGCCGCCGCGACGTGTACGTCGTACAGGACGACTTCTGGTACGAGTCGATGATGCGCCAGGACAGCCAACTCGCCCGCTGGTCCGACTCACTCAACCAAGTCCTCGACGCCGCCGGCGACGGCACCGCCGCCCACCGCCGCATCCGCGCCTCCCTGGGCTTCATCGAGTTCATCGAAGAAGAGGTCAAGGGCCTCAGCGAACGCTGGATCAAACGCAAAGCCGAAATAGACGCCGCCCTAGACCCCGACTACGGCTCCTGACCGCGGACAAGATATGGGGACTGCGGACAAGAAATAGCCTGTCCGAGGTCTCCAGTACTTGTCCGCGCTACAACGTCAGCTATCCACAGGTTGCAAGTTGGGGCGCTGGTGGGAGCGTCACGACTGCATCTTCTGTGGTGTGAATCCGAAGTTGAAAGCAATCGCAGCACACCGGAGGGGATGGTTCAGCCGGGCTGATGTGCTCGCGGCTGGGTACAGCGACAGCGAGCTGCGGCGGCGACTGCGCGACGGCCAGTGGTCAAGGCTGAGTCGGGATGCGTACGTCGAGCCCCGCGAGTGGCCTAGCGACGAGCCGCCGTGGGATCGCGCGAAGCGCTTGCATCTGCTGGCTCTGCGCACGGCGGCTGAACGCCTCGGCGATGTCGTGGTCAGCCACCAGTCCGCGGCGCTGCTTCACGGTCTCCCGACCTGGGGTCTCGACCTCACCAGGGTGCACTTCACGAGGTCGCGTGGGCGCATCCGGACCGACCGCGTGATCGAGATCCACCGGTCGACGCTCGCCCCGGAGGAGATTGTCGAGCTGGATGGGATTCGCGTGACAACGGTCGAACGTGCGATCGCCGAGACTGCCTGCAGTACGTCGTACGAGGTGGGCGTTGTGCTCGGCGACGCAGCACTGCGCGGCCGACTGACGACGTCGGATGAACTCATCGCAGCTGCGGACCGGCATCGGCACTGGCATGGCTCGCGTGCCGCTCGGACCGCTGCGCGGTTCGCCGACGGACTGAGCGAGTCGGTCGGCGAGTCGAGGCTTCGTGTCCTGATGGCCGATCATCAGCTACCAGCGCCGAAGCTGCAGGTCGAAATCCGGGACGACGACGGTCTATTGATCGGCCGGGTCGACTTCTTGATCCTCGACGATCTCATCGTGGAGTTCGACGGCGCGCAGAAGTACGGCCACAGCTCTCAGGCCGTAGTCGCGGAGAAGTGGCGGGAGGATCGTCTCCGTGAACGGGGATACCGAGTGGTCCGCGTGAGCTGGCCCGACCTCGACCAGCCCGGAACCACTGCGGCTCGGCTCCGCCGCCAGTTGCCAGGTGCTGACCGCGGACAAGCTGTGGGGACCTCGGACAAGAAATAACCTGTCCGAGGTCCCCGCAGGGTGTACCAAGTCAGCCATGTCGGCGTGGCGCGCGGCGACGGCTACTTCTGGGCCACCAGCGTCAACGGCGCGATCGGCTTGGCGAAGCTGCCGTACTACACCAACTACCTCGGCTGGGTCTGGCCGAACTTCTGACCGGGGTGCACCCGGACGCGCGTCCGCCCCTCACGCGTCCGGGTGCTCCTCCATCCGGTCGAGCCAGTCGGCGACCAGTGCGCGATACACCGCGTGCCGTCGTACCGGGAGACCGTGATCCTGCTGATCGAGTACGGCGTACGTTGCACGCGGGTAGTCGTCGAGGACGGACCAGGCATCGGCGTACCCGGTGATGGTGTCCTGGCGACCGGTGACGATCAGGGTCGGCCCATCGAACCGGGCCGCGGGGTCCTCGCTGAGCGAGTAGGTATTGACGTCGGCCTGGATCCGGCCGAGGAAGTCCAGATCCGCGATCGAGTCGACCGCGTCGTAGTAGCGGCGGTCCTTGTCCGCCCACTCGGGAGTGCGGACCAGGTACTCCTCGCTCGGCAAGGTCCGTTGCTGCCGGTCGACCACGATGCCCGGCACCCGGAGCAGCAGGCCGAGGACGCGCGACGGGTCGCGTTTGACGATGCCGCGGGAGTGCAGGGCGCCGGCCGACGTACCGGCCAAGGCGAACCGCTTGTCGCCCACGAGTTCATCAACGAGCTCGACGATCGCCGCCAGCATGCCGTCCTGGTCCTTGATCGAGGGCACCGCCGGAGACATGCCGGTGCCCGGCGGATCGACGTAGATCCGCTGCCACCCGGCGCGATGCTCGAACACCGGCTCGTGGATGTCGCGGCCCTCGCCGTTGTCGCCGCCCCAGCCGGGCAGGAAGATGATCGGCCGGCCCTCGCCGAAGCACTCGTAGTACATGCGACGACACTATCCGGCGTCGCGACGGCTCACCGCGCCTTTCTCTTCGCGGCAGAATTCGGTGGTCGCTCGCCCGAGCCGCGCTGGATCAGTGCGCACGGCAACACGATCCGCTGTGGCGGCCGCGTATCCGCACCCGATGCGCGATCCAGCAGCAGCCGTGCCGCGCTGCGTCCCAACTCGGCGACGTCGGAGGCAACGACCGTCACCGGCGTCGGCAGCATGTCGGCCAACCGGAAGTCGTCGAACCCGACCACGGCCGGCTCCCGCCCGATCTCCTGCAACGCCCGCAGCACGCCCTCGGTGAGGAAGTTGGTCGAGGCGAACAACGCGGTCGGCGGATCCGGCCGCAGCATCAACTCGAGCGTCGCCTTCTCCGCGGCCTCGGCGTTGCCCTCGGGCAACTGAACGACGAGCGACTCGTCGACCTCGATCCCCGCGGATCGATGCGCCCGCCGGTACCCGCGCAGCCGTCGCCCGGTCGTGTAGTACGACGGCGCCAGCAGGATCGCGATCCGCTCATGCCCCTGCTGCAACAGGTGTTCGGTCGCAAGCCGACCGCCGCCCTCGTTGTCGAACATCACGATGTCGGCGTCGATCCCGGTCGCCGGCCGGTCGACGAACACCACCGGCACGCCCGCGCCCACGAGGAACGAGTGGTCGCCCTGGTCCGGCACGATCATCAACCCCGCGACCTGCCGGCTGACCAACTCCTGGATCGCCCGCTTCTCCCCCTCCGGATCCTCGTCGACACTTCCGAGTACGACGGCGAACCCGGACTGCCCGGCGACCTCGAGTGAAGCCTTGGCGATCGTCGCGTAGAACGGGTTGGTCAGGTCGCCCAGCACCAACGCGAGACTCGACGACTTCTTGCCCGGCCGGAGCGCCCGGGCGACCTCGTTGCGCTGGAACCCGAGTTCGGCGATCGCGGTCCGGACCCGTTGGGCGGTCTCCTCCCGGACACCGTGCCCGCCGTTCACCACCCGGGACACCGTGCCCAGCCCGACCCCGGCCCGGCGGGCGACGTCGATCATCGTCGGCCGGCTGATCTCCGGCTGCATCGATCGATACGTCGTTGGAAACGTTTCGGACACGGTGTTGACTTCCTTCTTCCGACACGGCATCGTCCACCCCACAGTAGATCTTGGAAACGTTACCGTCCAGGAGGCCAGATGGTTCGTTCATCTAGGGGCGGAATGAGCCGGAACGCCGGGTCCGACACCGCGGCAGCGTACTTCTTCATCGCCCCCGCGATCGTCGGGTTCAGCGTGTTCGTGGTCTATCCGCTGATCCGTTCCTTCTATCTCGCGTTGACCAGGTACAACGGGCTGAGCGATCCGGTGTTCGTTGGCCTGGGCAACTTCCGCCGGCTGTTCACCGTCGATCCGGCGTTCTGGCCGTCGTTGCGGGCGACCGGATTGCTGGTCGTCCTCTACGTGCCGTTGTCGCTGGCGCTCGGTCTGGCGCTGGCGATGTTCTGCAACCAGCGGTTCGCCGGCGTCCGCGTCGTACGCACCCTTGCGTACCTGCCCGTCGTACTCCCGGTCGTCGCGACCATCACGCTGTGGAAGTTCATCCTGAACCCGCAGGTCGGTCTGCTGAACACGATCCTGGATCGTCTCGGCCTGCCGACGAGTCAGTGGTTGCAGAGCCCGACGATGGCGATGCCGTCGATCGTGCTGGTGATGCTGTGGGGTGTCGGCGGGACGATGATCATCTTCCTCGCCGCATTACAGGCGGTGCCGACCGAGCTGTACGAGGCGGCCCGGGTCGACGGCGCGGGTGCTGCGTCTGTGTTCTTCCGGATCACCTTGCCGATGATCAGCCCGATCATGCTGCTTCAGGTGATCCTGCAGACCACGGCCGCGCTGCAGACGTTCAACCAGCCGAAGATCCTCACCGGCGGCGGACCCGGCTTCAGCACCAACGTGCTGATGCTGGCGATCTACAACAACGGCTTCTCCAACCTCGGCCGGGTCCCGCAACTCGGGTACGCGTCCGCGCAGGTGTGGGTGCTGTTCATCGTGATCATCGCCGTGATCGCCCTGACCGCGAAGTTCTCCTCACTCTGGACCTACAGTGACAACACTGCCGACTGAAGCCGCGTTCGCCCAGACGACCGCCAAGACGACGCCGGCCAAGAGACCGCGCCTGGTCGGTACGACGGCCTGGTACGTCACCGCTTTGTTCATCTGCTCGGTGATGATCGTGCCGCTGTTGTGGATGATCACCATCGGCCTGAAGAGCAAGACGGCGGTGTTCGACGTACCGCCGAAACTGCTGCCGACCGAGTGGAACTGGAGCAACTTCGTCAACGGCCCGCAGGCCATCCACTTCCCGCGGTTGTTGCTCAACTCCACCATCATCACCGTCCTCAGTGTGCTCGGTGGCGTGATGACCTCGATGATGTCGGGCTACGCGCTGGCCCGGTTGCGGTTCCCCGGGCGGAAGCTGTGGTTCTACCTGTTCGTCGGCAGCATGCTGCTGCCCGGCGTGGTCGGCCTGATCCCGTTGTTCCAGCTGTACAAGAGCATCGGCTGGTACGACAGCTGGCTGCCGCTGATCGTGCCGGCCTTCTTCGGCGGCAACCCGCTCTTCATCTTCCTGGCCCGGCAGTACTTCTTGGCGATCCCCTATTCCATCGATGAAGCGGCCAAGATCGACGGCGCCGGGCACTTCCGGATCTTCACCCAGGTGATGCTGCCGCTGACCCGGCCGGCCTGGATCACGATGGCGATCCTCGCGTTCCAGGCGTCCTGGAACGACTTCCTCAATCCCTTGGTCTACCTGTACTCCTCCGAGAAGTGGCCGCTGTCGGTCGGGATGGCGTCGTTCATCTCGTCGTTCGCCGGCCAGACGCCTGACTGGAGCTACTACATGGCCACCAACCTGCTGTACATGCTGCCGCCGCTGATCATCTTCTTCGTCGCGCAGCGCTACTTCATCCAGGGTCTCGGCGCTCTCGGCAGCACGAACCAGAAATAGAGGGGACTGACAGCTGTGAAGACGAAAACGGCATTCATCATTACAACGTTGGCCTGTGCCGGGTTGCTGACGGCAACGGCCTGCGGCGGCTCGGACTCCGGTGGTACGGCGGACGGTCCGGTCACCGTGACCGTGATGACGTGGGAGTCGGTGCAGACGAACGCGGCGATCAAGAAGGCACTCGCCGAATTCAAGGACGACAACGTCAAGGTCGAGCTGCTCGAGACCCCGAGTGGCAACTACGGCGACAAGCTGGCGTCGCTGACCCAGGCGAAGAAGCTGCCGGACCTGTTCTGGTGCGGCAACGACACCGAGCAGCAGTACACCTCCCAGGGCCTGCTGGTCGACTGGACGGACAAGATCAGCAAGGGCGACGGCAACTTCGGCGCCGACAAGTTCGTCCCGTCGGCGATGGAGAACTGGAAGACCGCCGACGGCCAGATGGGCGGCCTGCCGTCGCTGATGAACATCTCCGGCATCTGGTACAACGCGGACGCGTTCAAGGCGGCCGGCCTGCCGGAGCCGAAGGCGGGTTGGACCTGGGACGAGATGTACGCCGACGCCGCGAAGCTGGCGGGCAAGAACGGAGCGAAGTACGGCCTGGTGGCGGACCAGCTCACGTCCTTGGACGGCCCGTTCACGATGAGCACGTACGCCGTCTCGGCCGGTGGCGCACCCTTCACCGACAACGTGAACCACCCGACCAAGGCCGAGGCGGACGCCAAGTACCAAGAGGGCGTGCAGAAGCTGATCGACGCGATCAAGTCCGGGTCGGTCGCCCCGCCCGGGTACGACGTCTCCAACGTGCAGGGGCTGTTCGCGGCCGGCAAGGTGCCGATGATGTTCGGCGGGCAGTGGCTGGCCGCCGGCTTCCAGACGGACAAGCCGAAGGTGAAGTACGGCTTCGCGCCGTTCCCGCAGGTGGACACCAAGGCTTCGCTGTACGACGCCGTCGGCATCTGCACCCCGTCGTACACGAAGAACCAGGACGCGACGTACAAGGTGCTGCAGTACATCAACTCGAAGGTATGGGACGCCGTACTGCCGGCTTCCCCAGTTGCTCCGCCGGCGTACACGCCTGCGCAGACCAGCTACTTCGACGCTCTGAACAAGGCCCAGCAGACGACGGTGGCTGACACCGTGAAGGACGGCCTGGCTGCGGAGAAGACGGTCGGCGTGCGGTTCACCACGACGTGGGCGCAGCAGGTCGGCGACCTGACGACGGCGTACTACCAGCCCATCCTCCAAGGCAAGAAGCCGATCTCCGACCTCCAGACCTACGTCACCAAGATCAACGACCTCATCAAGCAAGGCGGCTGACCCACTCACCGCTTGCGTCCGAAGATCCGAGGGCTATAACGCTCGGATCTTCGGACGTAAGGCTTTTAGACGGATTGCCAGAGGGAGAGGGCGAAGCGGGATTCGGAGTCGGTCCACCAGGCGGAGTTGGTGAAGCCGGCTTTGTCGAGTTCGGCTTCGACGGTGTGGCGGTGGAACTTGGCGGAGATCTCGGTGCTGAGTTCCTCGCCCTCGGCGAAGTCGATCTCGAGGTGGATCTCCGGGATCAGCACCCGCATCGCGCGATCGGCGCGCAGGTGCATCTCGATCCACTCGTTCTCGGGGTCCCAGATCGCCACGTGGCTGAACGCGTCGACGTCGAAGTCGGCTCCCAACTGGCGATTGATGACGCGGAGGACGTTCCGGTTGAACTCCGCGGTGACGCCGGCGCTGTCGTCGTACGCCGCGACCAAGGTCTTCGGGTCCTTCACCAGGTCGGTGCCGAGCAGGAGCCACTCGCCCGGCTCGAGCACGTCGCGGACCGAGGTGTAGAAGGTCTCGCGTTCGGCGGGCAGCAGGTTGCCGATGGTTCCGCCGAGGAACGCGACCACCCGCGGCGGGTCGCCGGGGAGTCTGTCGAGGTGGGCGGTGAAGTCGCCGACGACTCCGTGCACGGTCAGCGCCGGGTAGTCAGCGGTGATCGCGTCCGCGGCCTCACGCAGCGCGGACTCCGAGACGTCGAGCGGGACGAAGCTCGTCAGGGTGCCGTGGTCGCGCAGGCCGTCGAGCAGGAGACGGGTCTTCTCCGAGGAGCCGGAGCCGAGCTCGACCAACGTGTGTGCCTTGGTGATAGCGGCGATCTCACCCGCGCGGGCCTGCAGGATCTCGCGTTCCGCGCGGGTCGGGTAGTACTCCGGCAGACGGGTGATCTCCTCGAACAGTTCGCTGCCGCGGGCGTCGTAGAACCACTTCGGCGGCAGCCACTTCGGGTCCGCGGTCAGCCCCGCCCTGGCGTCCTCCCGCAGGGCGCGGGCCGCGTAGTCCGGGGTGAGATGTACGTCGATCAGGGTCACTGTCGTCCTTCCATCGGGGTCATGCCCAGCGTCGTGATGCTCAGCGTCGTAGCGGTGGCCACGAGCAACGAGTAGTCCGGCACCTCGTCCCAGCCGTCGGTCGTGAACGGCTCGGAGCAGACGGTGACGGAGTCGGCGGTCTGCCGGACCCACAGCGAATGCGTCCAGGTGGTCGCGACGATCTGCTCGCCGTCGGTCAGCAAGACATTCAGCCGTGACCCCGGCGCCGCCGCTTCCACCTCCGGTACGACGGAACCGACCGCCTCAGCAGGTGTCGAACCGCCGTCGGACAGACGCTGCTGGATCAATGCCCACAGCAACGCGGAATCCGTCGGTGCGTCGAGCCGGAGCAGCTCGGCGACCGGGAGCCGCTCGGCCAGCTTCAGCGTCGAGTCCGGCCAACCGGTGATCATGCCGTTGTGGCTGAAGAACCAGCTCCCGGCCTGGAACGGCGCGACCGCGGACTCGCCGAGCTGCATGCCGACCGTCCCGTTCCGTACGGCGGCAATCACCGCCGCGGACCGGATTGAACCCGCTAGCCCGGGCAGGTTCTCGTCCGCCCAGATCGGTACGTTCCGCCGGTATCTCACTGGTCGACCGTCGGCATACCAGGCGAGGCCGAAACCGTCGGCGTTGACTGAGCCGCCGCCGCGCATGTCGCGGGGAGCCCAACTCTGTTCGTAGAGGGAGTGCGAGGGCTCCAGGACGAGTGAGGCCGGCGTCACCGGTGGGCCGAGGTACGCCAGGTGACGGCACATCAAAGCTCCTCGGGGCGCGGGTCGCGCGCGCAGCGGAAGCCTGCGAAAATCTGCCGGCGGATCGGGTAGTCCCAGTTCCGGAAGGTGCCTCGGGCAACGACCTCGTCAGTGCCGAACGAGCCGCCGCGCAGCACCTTGTAGTCGGAGCTGAAGAAGACCAGCGAGTACTCGTCGTACGGGAACGCACGGAACCCCGGATACGGCTGGAAGTCGCTCGACGTCCACTCCCAGACGTCGCCGATCAGTTGCTCGACCCCCAGCGGCGACGAGCCCGCCGGGTATGCCCCGATCGGCGCCGGGCGCAAGTGCCGCTGGCCGAGGTTCGCGTGCTGCGGACCTGGGCTCTCGTCACCCCAAGGAAAGCGCCGTGTCCGCCCCGTCGCCGGATCGAACCGCGCCGCGAACTCCCACTCCTCCTCCGTCGGCAGCCGCTTCCCGGCCCACTTCGCGTACGCCTCGGCCTCGTAGAAGCAGACATGCATCACCGGTTCGTCCAACGCCAGTGGCTCCCGATGCCCGAAGCGCAAACGCCACCACGAACCGTCCGCCAGCTCCCAGAACCGCGGTGCCACCAGCGATGCCTTCTGCGCATGCGCCCACCCGGCCTCGGACCACCACTGCGGATCGTCGTACCCACCGCCACGTACAAACTGCAGGTAGTCGCCGTTGCTCACCGGCGCGGTGTCGATCACGTACGGCGCGACGAGCACGGCGTGAGCCGGTCGTTCGTTGTCCAGCGCCCACGGCTCGACCGACGTACCCATCTCGAACACCCCACCCGGCACCAGCACCTCCGGCGCGGCGAGCCGACGTCCGGGAGGTGGCGGCGGCGCATCGAGCACCGGCACGCCGATGCGAAGCTGATGCGTCGCGAGCATGGTCTCGTCGTGCTGCTGCTCGTGTTGCACGATCATCCCGAACGCGAACGCGTTGTCCACAAGCTCACGCCCGCCGTCGAACTTCACGTGGTCGAGCACATCGAGCACCTTGTCGCGGACCTCCCCGACGTACGCGCGAGTCTCCACCGGACCGAGCAGCGGCAACGAGGGCCGATCTGCCCGCGGGTGCATGAACGCGTCGTACAGCTCGTCGATGTCCTGCCGGACGGGCTCGCGGCCGCCGACGTCGCGGACCAGCCAGAGCTCCTCCTGGTTGCCGACGTGCGCGTAATCCCAGATCAGCGGCGACATCAGCTTGGAGTGCTGTTTGACCAGGTCGTCGGTGTCGACCGCGTCGGCCAGGTGGACCGTCCGCGCCCGGGACCGCTCGAGCTGTTCGGCTACAAACGCACGCAGCCCCTCGGCAGAGAGTTCCGACAGTTGGTGGGTCATGGGGCCTCCCGGCCTGGACTGAGGAGTGGAGGGAGCGAAGCGACTGAAGCGACGAGGGAAGGGCGGGAGTCAAAGCCCCATGACCCCGCCGGCGCCGAAGGCCCGGCCAAAAGCACTGTCATGAGGCTCGCCTTCCGTGGGTGTCGTCGACGATGCGATGAAGTCGGGTCGCGACCTGATCGATGAGTTCGGAGTCCGCGCCGGTCCGGTCCAGGACGCCGATCCCCAGGTCGACCACGTCCCGCGCGGCCTGGAGGACCAACTTGTCATCCAGCCCCTCACGAGCGGCCGGGAACCATCGACCGGCTGCGGGCTGGGCAGCCTCCAGAGCACGGTCGATGAGCGAGGGATCGGACATCAGCGCGGTGAGCAACAGGGTCGGGGTGATCCACCCGTCACCTGGCTGCGCGTCGAGATAGCGCACCTCGAGATACCCACGCGGCCGGACCGGCGGGAACAAGGTGGACAGGTGGTAGTCCAAGTCGTCGTACGTCGGTCTGTCGCCGGGCAGTGCGCCATCCGCCCAGGCACCGAACGTCAGTCCGTCGGGCGCGTCCCAGGTGTCGCCGCGACGGAAACACAACACCGGCGCCTCCATCGCCGTCCGCGCCCACGCGGCAGCGGGATCCCTGTCGAGTGGCGGCGGCTCGGTGAACGGCGCGCAGGTGCCGAAGGTCGCCTCGGTCCGCGCGGACGCCCAGCCGGTGTCCGCACCAGCCCGGTGTCTGGAGTTGGCGAACAGCGCGACGAGCGCCGGACCGAGATCGTGCAAGGCTCGCCAACGGTGTGCGGTCTGGTCCGCTTCGCCTGCATCGAGGCAGATCTGCAGGCCGGCCGTGCTGCACATCATCCGCGGACCGTGCGGGCCGAGCCGCTCGAAGGCGTGCTCCATCGCGGCGTAGCGCGGGACGGTCAGGATGCGGCGGGGTTCGCGGAAAGCGTCCAGGCCGTAGTCGCCCGGGACGAGGTCCGCGTCGAGAAGAAGGGCGATCAACTCGGCCGCGTCGGCGGCCAGATTGTCGATCAGCCTCGGGACTGAGGCCGATGCGGGGCCGGAGATCTCCACCTGGCCACCCGGCTCGACGGTGACCAGGCCGCCCCGGCTCAGCGGCAGTTGCGGACTGCCCCGGACCAGGGTGGCGGGCGCGTGCACGCCCAGGGCCTTGCTCAGTCGATCGGCGTCGAGGGGCCGGCGCGGATCCCCCGCATGATGCACGGTCCACTCGAGTTCGACGCCGTACAGGGTCGGCGGACCGTGCTTGAAACAGACCATCGCGACGAAACCCTCCGCCTCGGCCCGGGAGCCGATCGAAGTCGTCGCCGAAATACCACCGGGCGAGGCCATGTCAGCGAACCTAACTCCGGACCCGCTGCCGGACAACCGACAACGGGTTACCCGTCGGTGACGACGAACACGCGTGTGAACTCATACCCGACATCGTGCCTGGCCCCACCGACAGTTTTCCGGCCGGACGTTTTTCAGCGGAATCGCGGGCAAGTTGTGCACGCGTTGACGTTTGGCAACGCGTAGACGAAGCAGCACGACGTACGCAACTTCTGGTCGAGGTCAACATTGAAAGCGGCTGCGGCGGACTCGGCGTACGGCGCTTCTTCCGGCAGCCGGATCGCCTGCCGAAGCTCGTCCTTCACCGCGCCGTACCGCTGCAACGAGCTGATCTTCACACCAGGCCGATAGGACTCCAGGAACGCCGCTGTGTGCGCCTCGAGCTGTGCGGCGGCCTCAGCGATCGGCACGACCTCCGACGAGAGCAGTGCGACTTCTGCAGGGTAGTGCGCGGTCGGATGCCGTCTGAAGGCCAGTGACGACGGAGACACGTCAGGTGACACCCCTGTCACTGCTGCTGTCACTCCTGCGACCAGCGCCGGCACCTGGACGTACCACATCAGCGTGAACATCGCCGCGACCTGCACCGGCGCCTCGATCGCGTACTCGCGCGAATAGTCGTCCTGCAAGGCCTTCCGCCACCCGCAAGTCGGATCGTCCCCAGCCTGCTGATCGGCGAGCAGGTCCGCGCACGACACCCACTCGGGCCCCGGCACGGAGTTCGCCGTACGCACGGACAACCAGGGCACCGAGTCTTCGAGGATGCCCGCGAGCCGACCAACGGAATAGCTCACCCGGCCAGCCTACGATCGGGTACGACGACCGGCGCGCCGCCGACCTCGACCACAGTTGCCCGCAAGCCGAACACCTCGTCCAGCAACTCTTCGGTCAATACCTCGACCGGCCGCCCCTGGGCCGCGATCTGACCACCGCCCATCACCACCAGGTGGTCGGCGTACTGCGCCGCCAGCGTGAGGTCGTGCAGCACGGCAACCACGGTCCGTCCGGACGCAGCAGCCGCGTGCACCACGTTCATCACGTCGACCGCGTGGGCGAGATCCAGGTACGTCGTGGGTTCGTCGAGCAGAAGGTGTTGCGTACCTTGGGCCAGCACCATCGCGATCCACACCCGCTGCCGCTGGCCGCCGGACAACTGGTCGACCGGACGCTCCCGCAGCTCGGTCAGCTCGACCGCGGCCAGCGCTCCCTCGATCGCGGCGTCGTCCTCGGCCGTCGACCGCGCGAACAACCCGCGATGCGGATGCCGCCCCCGCGAGACCAACTCGGCGGCCGTGATCCCCTCCGGCGTCACCGGCCCCTGCGGCAACACACCGAGCTTCCGCGCGAGCTCCCGAGCGGGCAGCTTGTGGATATCCGTCCCGTCCAGCAAGACGTGGCCGCTCTGCGGAGTCAGCAGCCGGCTCATCCCGCGCAGCAGCGTCGACTTACCAGACCCGTTCGGCCCCACCACCGCCGTCAGCTGACCAGCGGGCACCTCCAGCGTGAGACCCGACACCACCGGGTCGTCAGCGCCGTACGCGAGCGTGATGTTCTGGACGTGCATCATCGTCCCTTCTGCTGACGGCCGATCAGATGAAGCAGGTACGGCGCTCCTGCGGCGGCCGTTACCACCCCGACGGGCAACTCGTACGGCCCGACCTGCAACCACTGCAAGCCGTTGCGCGCAAGCAGATCCGCGAGTACGACGAACAGCGCGCCCAGCATCGCCGTCGTGAGCAGCGGCGGCCGTTCCATCCTGGTCAGGCGCTGCGCGATCTGCGGCGCCACCAGCGCAACGAACGCGATCGGTCCGGCACCGGCCGTCGCCATCGCCGCCAGCACGGTCGCGATGATCAGCAACGCCAGCCGGATCCGGGCCACTCGCACGCCCAGCGACGAGGCAACGTCGTCACCGAGCACCAACGCGGACAGATCGCGATTGAACATCATTGCTACCGGCAACAACAGCAGTACAGCGACTGTTACCGGCAAGGCATCGCTCCAAGCACGCGAGTTGAGTGATCCTGCCAGCCACGCGGCCGCCCGACCCGCGTCGTTGACGTCGCCGATCACCAGCAGCCACGCGACGAGCGAGTTGGCCGCGGCCGCGACACCGACGCCGATCAGGACCACGCGCCCGGCGTCGACCACCCCGCGCCGGATCGACAGCGCGCCGACGATGAGCGTCGCAACCAACCCACCGATGACAGCAGCGAGCGGGATGCCGACCTTCGCCGCGACGCCGGAGATGTTGCCGCCGCCGGTGCCCGCGAGCACGATCACCGCGACGGCTCCTGCGGACGCGCCGGAGTTGACGCCGACGATGTCCGGGCTGGCGAGCGGGTTGCGCGACAGCGTCTGCAGCAAGGCGCCGGAGACGGCGAACGCCATGCCGACGAGCAGGCCGGTGGCGACGCGCGGCAGGCGGAGCTCGAGTACGACGAGCCGAGTGCCGCGGCGGCCGCCACCGAGCAGCACCTCGACCACCTCCGCTATGGGCAGTTTCGTCGTACCAACACTCAAGGAGACCAGCGCGACGACAACGGCAAGTGCCGCAAATCCGATGCTCAGGGCGACTGTCCGCGACTTCACAGTG
>WNGE01004526.1_pt1 | contig 15990 bp, 15 predicted proteins | sample 5400651 | NCBI WGS metagenome assembly WNGE01 (sample SAMN13153370, study PRJNA577476) | soil metagenome | isolation source: 60 cm soil or saprolite under grassland replicate 2 | place: USA:California | collected 2016-06-15 | reverse complement strand
GGGGGCAGAAGCGATCGCAAATAACAACACGCCGATCGACGCGATACAACACAGACGTTGACCTGAGCTGCCCCCAGCATTCTCTTTGTCGCACGCCCTATCCAGGGCAACATGATTTCCCCTCTTTCTGCCACCGCTTGCTCGTAGCCGTGTTCAACTCCTTCGAGGTGACCAGCAGGCTGACGTTCTTTTCCAGCAATTGCAGAACCGCCTTCACGTCGTCGAGCGTGTTGTACAGGTGAAACGAAATCCGCAAACCATCATGCCGGTTGGATACGACGATTCCGTTTTCCGCGAAGATCTTCACCAGCGCATCTGAGTCCTTTGCCTGCAGCACCACCAGCGGGCCCACGCTGTCCGCCGGTGTCTTTGCGTGGATCCCTAGTTGGCTTGCCTCCTTCAGCAGTGCGGCTGTCAGAGCGCCAACCTGGGCCGCCACATTGCCAAGCCCAATTTCCTGCAGCAATCTGACGCCCTCGCTCGCTCCATACACCGGAGGAATCGCGGGCGTGCCAGCTTGGAAACGCCGCGCATTCGTCGCGGGCTCGAGCAGCTTGACGTCGAAAGCGAACGGATTCGCCTGGCCGAACCATCCCGTAATCGACGGAAGCAGCGAGAGCGCAAGCGACTTCCTCACATAAAGGAAAGCCAGCCCTGGCGGTCCGAGCAGGTACTTCAAAGTTCCACTCACATAGAAGTCGAGATCCATCGCCTTGACGTCCATCGGCCGCGTGCCGCAATCCTGATAGTCGTCCAGCAGTACCAGCGCACCACGGTCATGCGCGATCTTCGCAATCTCCGCCGCCGGCATGCGAAAGCCGTTGCGAAAGCAGACGTGTGTAAGCGGCACGATCAGCGTCTTGCGGTCGATCACGGGCTCGTAGGCTTCAACTGTGAGGCGTTCGTTCTCGGCGTCGATAAACGTGATCTCCGCGCCTCGCCTGGCTTGGGACAGCCAGATGTGCCCCATGGTGGGAAACTCAAATTCGCCCAGAACGACTTTTCGTCGCTCTGTGAACGAAAGGGCGCTGGCAATGGAATTTACGCCGGCTGATGCACTTGCCACCAGAGCGACCTCGTCAGGCTCGGCGCCAATAAACCTGGCGAACAGCCCGCGCGCCTCCTCATATTTCTCAATCCAGAGATCCCACGGCGAACCCTGCTCGTGCCAACTGCGCAGATACTCGCCGAAGGCGGCTTCCACGCGCTTTGAGAGCGCTCCTTGGGAACAGCTATTGAGGTATACCTTTCGCTCGAAGACAGGGAACTGGGAGCGAATCGCCAATATTGAGCTGTGATCTGATGTCAAGAGCGACTCTTTCAGTTCTACAACTTGCCGACGGTGACCCTCTGCGAATTCTCTAGCGTCGCGTATAACAGGCCGGGAGCGACTAACCAGCCGTCCTTCCCGTCGAAGGCGGTGATGGTGTCGCCACTTGCGCTCGCGCCGCTCAGCGCTCGAATGTACTTGCCGAGAATTTCATCCGGTGTCGGCAAGTTTGCAGCGGATTCGTCTTCTGCGGCACCTGTCGCTTCCGCCATAGTGGCAGGCTTCTCTTCATCGCTGATCACGGGCATTGGCACCAGCTTTGCGGCCCCGTGATGGCACGAACAGCAGGTCACTTCACGATGACCTTCAAAGTTTTCTTTGTTGATCGCGAACATCATCGGCATCACCTAGCACGCGCGGAAGAGGAATTGGCAAGCGGCCTCAGGATGTCGTTCAGATAGTCGTTGGCCCCCTCGATGCGTTCGAGGTGGGGAGAGCGCAGGCCTTCGTGGTACGTGATCTCGTGGGTTTCGAGCGATCCGGTATTCGAAACAATGATGCTGATGGGCGCGGGGTTTGCCTTCGACTCACGGATGGCGCGTTTCAAATCATCGACCGAGAATTGATGACCGCTCACACCGACGATTTTCATATAAGGGCTGAGCCCGGCTTGGTTCGCGGGCATTCCGGGGATAGCATCTTCAATCGCCCCGTCGGCCTTAACAATAAGACCGATGGAGGCAGTGAAATCGCCTTTGCCAGATGCGTCCTGGCTGGCGGCGATCATAACGTTCGGTTCCTCGTTGTAGACTAGGCGCCAGCCTCCGCCCGTGATGCCACCGAGGGGCGCGTGGGAATTGACAGACTGAAGCCGGTCGCGGAAGAAAGTGCGCCAGTCAAGAGGCACGACCGCGTTCAGAGCTGAGACCAGGTCGTCGAAGGTGTAAGTCTTGATGACGGGCGCTCCGTCCGGCCCACCGAGGAAGGTGCGGCAGAAATCGTCGAGAGAGCGCCTGCCTTGGGTCTGCTTGCGGATGGTCACGTCAGCTTCCAGCCAGATCAGCACACTCTCTCCGTAGAAATCCGTGCCACGACGATACGATGTCCACTCCGAAGGCGCGAAATAAAGGATCTGGGCTGCGTTGGCTGTGTTCTGGAGCGAGCGCCATGTCCGGCCGGCGCGATGATCAAGCGAGGAAGCCACAGTCGCCAGGTATTCTCGCGTTTCAGCGGGCGTCCACAGTCCGCTACGCGCCGTGAGGATCGTGCCCAGGTACGTGGTGAGCCCTTCATACACCCACAGGAGTTCACCTTTCATCGGCTGCTGAAAATCGGGAGTTGCCAGCCCCACCGGGCGGCGGAATTGACCGTTCCAGGAGTGCGTGAATTCGTGCGGGAAGAGTCCCGCCTCGAGAAGGCGCTTGCTGGGGTCGGCGAGCGTACGCTCGGGAACGCGGTCGTCGCTGCTCTCGTGATGTTCCTGCCCTAGACTGATGGTGTTGTCGCTGAGCGTGAGCAGAAAATGGTAGTCGCGATAGTGGTGCGATTGATAGAGAGCGCCGGCTTCCGCCACGAGCTTCTTGTAATTGTCAATGAGTGCGGATGGAATGTCGAGTGCCCAGACGTCGTCGGCGACGACATCGAGTTCGTGTGAGAGTTTGTCACCGGGCGTAAGAGGAATGACTTTCGTGAATTCGCCTGATTGCACGGGAGAATCGACGAGAAGGTCTAGAGGCACGGGGGCGAAGTTGATGGTATTGCCCGACTGACTAGAGACGGGCAGCGAGGTATTGAACTTCCATTCCGGGGGCAGCTGCAGCGTGGGATGGAATGTGATTTGATTGAAGACGCTCATGGAAATTATCCACGCCGCTTTCTCCGCCAAACGTCAACACCGGCGAGGCCAGACCGTCGCGGAAAGTTGTAGTTCCTGACAGCTGCCAGTCTTTCAAGGCGGTGCCAACGAAATTGCCGATCTTCGGACCGGGGATCCGATAAACGTAGGTGATGATCAGTGCGCGGCGCTGGTCGAATTCCGAGTTTCCGACGCTGCCTGCGAGGTTGCGTGAATCCTGCGGGACGTAGCCGCTGGTTCCGAAAAAATCTTCAACCTCGGACGCGGTGTCGATATTGTGCGACCAGGTGAAAGCCACCTGTGTGGTGAGGCCATGGAAGTCGGTTGACTTTAGGACCGCCTGGAACGAATGGTAATCGGACCAGCCGTTCGCCGAGAGGGTGTTGATCTGGCGCAGCGTCGGGAACAGCGTGTTGTAAGGCCGTCGCGATTGAGAAGTGTTGGTTGCGGTGTTGGTGCCGGGGGTGGGCTGATTGATATCCAGCAGCTGAAGCTGGTGGTTGCTCCGGTTGCCGATGTAGCCCACTTGCAACACAAATTTGAGACCCAGTTCCTGTTGGAGATTCAGGTTCCAGAGCTGGGTGTTCGGAGTCCTTAAGTGAGGATCGATGCTCGTGACGTTAAAGGGAGGCTGGGGAGCACCAGCGCCAAATATAGGTACGCCCACGTCGAATGGGATGGGCGTTGCCGGGGTAATAGTGAAACCGCCAGTAGGTCCGATCGGATTTTGGGCAATGCCTTCCTCGAAATTGTTCAGTGGAATGGTGTCGTAGTAGATGCCGTATCCCGCTCGAATTACGGTTTGCCGTCCGGGAATCAACTGAACCGGGGGAGCCCAGGAAAGGGCGATGCGGGGGCCAAAATTTCGCTTGGGGGCGTCGTAGATTTTTCCTCCGGGCAGATGGCTTGCCATGACTAAGCCCAGGTTGGGATCGAAAGCTGAGAAACGGCCGCGCGACTCACCGACGGTTCCGAAAAAGTCATATCTCATGCCCGCAATGAGGGTCAGCTTGCTCGTGACTTTGTAGGTGTCCATCGCGTAAAAGCTGGGGATATTCTGATAGATGTTGGCACGGTCGCTGCCCACCCGGGTGATGAACGTGTTTCCCGGAGTAGGCAATCCGGCCAGTAGGTCGACCAGACCTGCGAGTCCACCATCCGTTGTCAACGTGTCGCCTAGTTGAGAACCGTCGAACGAAAACAAACCACGACTTCCTACCACCGTGTAATCCGAGTAGTTGTGGAAGTAGTTAAAGCCGAGCTTCAGAGCGTGTGAGCCGTGAGTCAGGTTGAAATCATCGGCAACTTGGAACGTGGTGGCGACGCGCCCGCCAGCCCCATATTGCAAGCCCAGGTTCGCGAATCGATCCGAGGCCGAACCGCCGATGTCGAATTCCGGGATGCCAAAGCTCTCCGGGCCTACACCCGTGTTCAGGCCAATTGAGGCGGGATCGACGTTGGCGTCTCGGCCCTTCTGGAATTGGCTGAAGCGGTTATAACCCAGACGCAGCGTGTTGACGATATTCGGCGAAAAGATATGGATTTCGCTAATGGCAAAGTTGGCGACGTGAGTGGGAGTCACGCCGAACCATGGACTCAACTGCGAGCCACCTCCGGGTCCGGGACCTCCGCCGGGGAATTCATCTTCGCCATTGGCGTAGAGCATCCGGCCGGAAAGAGAATCACTCTCTGAAATCTGATGGTCCATTTTCGCGACCATGCTGTTCGGAGACTGCTGGCCGCGATTATCCACGACGAATGGGCCTGAGAGGCCGAGGTTCGAGTAGAGTCCTACCACGCTCAACCCCAGCTGATTTACCGGGATGTTCTGGGTTGCGAGGAGACCCTCAGCTTGCTGAATCTGTGCCGGTGTGGGCGCGAGACCGCGCAATGTAGTTCCGAGCCGGAGCCTGCTTCCATCGTAACCGCCAAAAAAGAAGGTGCGATTGCGGCCATCGTACACGTGGGGAATCACCACGGGGCCGCCTATGGTGGCGCCGAATTCATTCCAGACGAAGGGCGCTTTCGGTTTGCCCGCCAAATCTTCAAAGAAGTTGGCCGCGTCGAGCGCCGCATCGCGATGCACTTCGTACGCGGATCCATGAATCTGATTGGTCCCGCTCTTGTTGATGGCATTCATCACGCTGCCGGCATTCTGGCCGGTGTCGGCGCCGCCGCCGCTGACCACACTCACTTCCTGAATGGCATCGAGCGGCAGACGGGTGGCTGCGGTGGCGGAGTTGCCACCTTCGTTGAGGGAGGGCAGGTAGGTGGAGGGATCGGTGTTTGAGGCTCCGTCCACAAAAAAGGCGTTGGATCGGGAGCGCGAGCCGTTAATGGTGTATTGCGCGAAGGCAAAGTTGCTGTTCTGTGTGGCACCCGGCCGGGTCAAGGCCAGGCGCGTATAGTCGCTGTTTCCGATGGGAAGGGAAATAACTTGCGCTTCCGAGAGTTGCCCGCCGGCGGAATTCGTTTCGGTTTGTATGAGCGGGGGAAGCGACATCACCTCAACTTCGCTCCTTACAGTACCGACCTGAAGAACGGGGGAGAGCGTGTTCACCTGGCTCAGCGAAGTGGTGATGTCAATGAGGACAACTGTCTGGAAGCCGGGTTTGCTGACGGTGATCCGGTAGATGCCGAGGGCGAGCTGGGGGAGGTTGAATTCCCCGTTTTCGTTGGTGTCAACGGAACGCTCCAATCCGGTGGAGGTGTTCTGCAGTTTTACGTTGGCGCCGGAAACGACCGCTCCCTGAGCGTCGCGCACTGTACCGGTAATCCGGCCGGGGAAGATTTGAGCGATCAAGCCGGTTGTGGCAAATAACACGAATGCGACCAAAGCGATTCCAGAAAAGCGGTCCCATGACATAGTCACCCCCTTGCGGTTCCCCGATACCCTGGATAGGTGCGCAACCTACACCGAGACCCGTATGTATGTCAAGAAGATTACCGCTAGTATACAATCGGTACATCGACACGTGCCGAACTTGAAACGCCCGGCGCCGGAGGGCCTGGCAAATGTGTCCTAAATGATATATCCAATGTATATTTCTTTACAGGCAAGCGGTCGTTTGGCGCAGAACGGCATACGAGAAGCGAGCCGGGCCAGCAACCGGCCCGTTCGTTAAAACGAAATCCATGAAAAAGAAGGCTTTGACTCGGGACAAAACGAGAAGGAAGGGTGGGTCTTCGCACCGGACAGGGGGCCTGAAAATGGGGACGACCGCTCTGGGAGGCGAGTCGAACGGGACGCTCAGTCAGCGAGTCTACCAGGCGCTCAAGAAGGACATCATCACGGGCCAGTACCAGCCGGGGGAAGCGCTGAGTGAAAAGGCTTTGGCCAAGCGATATCACGGCAGCCGGACGCCGGTGCGGGAGGCGGCAGTACGTCTTCAGCAGGAACACCTGATGAGGATCGTGGCCAATCGTGGGTACTTCATCACGCACATTACGATTCAGTGGGTGAATGAGCTCTACGAGTTCCGAGCCGCTGTTGAAGGGGCCTCAGCGGAATTAGCCGCGCAGAAGAACTGGGACCAGGCGACGTTGGACCCCTTGGCTGAGCTGGCCAACACAGAACATAAGGTAGATGATCGGGCCAGCTATGTGCGTTTTATCGAGGCGGACACGGCGTTCCATAATGCGATCGCCCAGCTGACGCGCAATCCACTACTGATCCGTGCCGTTGCCGACATGCGATCTCAAATGGAGCGGATCATGTATGCCTCGATCGATGCGGGGTATTACGGAGAACTACCAGTACGTGAGCATTGCGGTATTGTGGAAGCGATTCAGAATCGGGATGCCGCGCTTGCCCGCAAACGGATGTGTGACCACATCTATATTTCCAAAGACAAGGTTCTACGGTTAGCCAGCGGTAATTCCCGCCTATAGGTTTGCTCCTACACGTTGCGTCATTCCTGCCAGGTGATTACTGCGACCGGGCGTGATTACCTGTATGAACGCGGCGTCTGACGTTTAGGCTGCGCTCTCCCATTGCTTGAGTGCTCAACCTCCGCGCACGACTGATCGGCCGTCAGTCGCCAATTCTGATTGATCCTTTTTCCGAGTTGCACCACCAATGAACCGCCCGGATGTTGTCCGGATGGTCATCTCTCCAGGCCCCTCCCATTCCCTTGGGATTTTCGTGATCTGGTACAACGTCGCCGTAGTCCGTGAACTCTTCGTGGCAGATTGCGCATATTCCGTTCTGTTCCGCGACTTTGCGCTTCAGGAGTTTCCGCATTTCCGCCGGTGACCTGAGTTCCCGATATCCCCTTGGGTGATGCGGATCATCGATGCGTCGAATCCCAGGCTGTAGGCTGCGCACATAGTGCCTTGTTTCGCGACCGCAGCAGCGGCGTGATTTATGGATAGGACAGTATTCATTGCGACGGAGTCTCATGGGACGCCTCCGGAGACAAGCACTCAAGACCTTTGATAACCGACTAAATGCCGAGTTGACGCGGGTTATCGATGCCGAACTTGATAAGTATTACAGCGATCGGTCGGGCCAATCGTAGGTAGGTCTGGAGCCGCGATCAATCTGTCGCAGGAATGATGAGTTTCACGGATACTTCCGAGTCGGCAAGCCCGAGTCGTGCACACTAAGGAGGAAGCTCACATGGAAGAGCTTGGCGCGCAAGTTGCCATTGTGACGGGTACCACGGGCATTGGCCGCGCCATTGTGAATCGTCTTGCGGTGGGCAGATACCCAGCCCGACCAGGTGCGGGCGGGTTGTTGTAAAGAGGTCGGTTTGTTTGGAGGCCTAGACATAGTCGTCAACGCTGCCACCATTCATCGCTTCGGTATGGTGCTCGAGACAGATCCTGACACTTGGAACCAATGCATGGTGATGAACGTCGGCAGCATGTACATGTATCTGATGGCGCATCTTGGCGTTCCCGAGATGAAGAAACGCGGCAGGGGTCCATTCTCGACATTGCATCCGTTCGGGGATACGAATGCCAGCGCGGCGTACCGGCTTACTCCGCCTCCAAAGGTGCAATCTACAATGTGGATGGCGGACTGCTACCAGGTATCGGAGTGCAATGAGCGAGAATCCGGTTTGTGTTGCGCCAACAGGCGATGTATGCGGAGAAGGTGCGGTTTGGCATGCGGCGCACAAGGCCGTTTATTGGACCGACATCAACCGCTTCTTGATCCATCGCTTCACGCCCGCGGATCAGTGCGTACGCACATGGTTTTTCGACGAGCCAGTCACGGCACTCACCTTGACCGACCGGGATGAAGTCCTAACTGTGGTTCTCGGCTCCCGTCTAATCTTATGGGAACCAGCTACCGACATGCGGCACGATCATGCCTTCCACCTCGAGGGATGGCCGAAAGTTCGCCTCAATGATGCGCGCTCGGACCCGCGTGGCTCGCTGTGGGTGGGCTCGATGCGCAACAACGTGAAGAGCGATGGGTCATCCGACGCTGCGGGCGGACAGGATGGCGTTCTGTTTCGTCTCGATCCGGACGCCAAAATCACGCAATGGCAGCGAGACATCGGGATCTCGAATACTCTGGCCTGGAGCCCGGACCAGCGTCGCTTCTACTTCGGGGACACGCTCGCCAATACTGTTTGGGTCTATGACTACGATCTGGCCACGGGTACGATCACGAACCAACGACCGTTTCTGGAGGGCTTCGCGCGAGGCCTGCCCGACGGATCGACAGTCGACTCCGAAGGCTATCTGTGGAATTGCCGTTTCTTTGGCGGCTGCATCGTTCGAGTCGCGCCAGATGGGCAAATTGATCGCGTGGTTGAGATGCCGGTGAACAACATCACCACTTGCACGTTTGGAGGACCAGATCGGAAGACGCTCTACGTCACGACCGCGTCGATCCAGGCGCCGCCGTCGGACCGTCTAGCGGGCAGCCTTTACGCGATTGACACCGAGGTGGCGGGCCAGCCCGAAAACCGGTTCTGTCTATTCGGCCGTGCGGGCTGAAGAAGCTTGACATCCTCGGTTGTTCGGACCACAGCCCGGAAATTCATCTACAATGTTTTCGGACTCGTCATCTGGCCTGCGCTCGCTGGGTGCCGCGAGGTCCAGAATCTTGTGATCTCTTCCAGCGAACGTCCCTTGGTTTCGGGGACTAGCAGGCCTACTAAAATGATGGTCAACAATGCTCCGGCGCTGAAGGACCAGAATGTACCCTCCGATCCTAGGCGCTTCTGCATTACCGGGAACAGTTGATTCCCCAGGTAACCGACAAGCCAAAGCGCAGTCGTAGCGATCGACATGCCACGCCCGCGTACCTTGGTGGGATAAATTTCCGAGATGATAACCCAACATGCCACGCCATTGCCGAAGGCATGGCCGGCGACGAAACTCATTACACAAATCAGGACCGCCAGGCCGCTCCCGTGAATATGATAGAACCAGCCGACCAGGGCAAACGAGATAAATTGCAATGTGGTCCCGGCGAGGATGAGTGTTTTTCGCCCAGCGCGATCCACTAACCAGAGCGCAAAGAGGGTGAACAACAAATTGATTAAGCTGACCAGCACTGACTGGAAAAATGCATCTCCGGTCGCAGTTCCGGCGTAGCGAAAGATTTCTGGCAGAAAAGAGAAAAGCGGAGTGATCCCGCTAATCTGCTGCAATCCCGCCAGCATGATGCCTAGCAGCAAAGGCCGGCGGAAGGTGTTGAATAGTTCTGAGATGTTGCCTTCTTCGATAGCCAGAGAGTTCTCGATTTCGGCAGCCTCGTGGTCTGCAATCTCAGGTTCGTTGATCTGCGCGAGGACGCGGATTGCCTGAGCGCGACGGCCCATCTTCATCAGCCAACGCGGGCTTTCGACAGCGGGGTAAATCATGCCGCCGAACAGAAGCGCAGGTACGATGCCGGCGAAAAACATCCATCGCCAGCCAGCCGAGGTGTTCCAGGCCTCATCGCCCATACGCTGGATAAGCATGTTCACGAAAACTGCGGCGAGAATTCCAACGACGATGCCCAACTGGTAGAGAGTTACGCAGCGGCCGCGAACTCGCGTGGGAGCAATCTCGGCAATGTAGTTAGGCGATATGACGGACGCCGCCCCAATGCCTAAACCGCCAATCAGGCGCCAGGCCACGAACTGATGGAGATTGGCGGCGAAGAGCATGCCGGCCGAAGACAGAGCGAAGCAAACGGCGCAGAGAGCGAGACCTTTCTTTTTACCGAGATAATCCGCCACGGTTCCGGCAGCAGCGCAGCCGATGATGCACCCGATGAGGGCGCAGCCGGCGGCCCATCCTGTGCCTGCCGCGTCAAGATGAAAGAGTTGGGTCAGATAGCCAATGGCGCCGCTGATCACAATGTTGTCGTAACCGAAAAGCAGGCCACCCAAAGTAGAGACGCTGGCCGCAATGAGGAGTGGGGCGCGAGAATGGGTTTCGATGGATGAGGATGGCAGTTTAGCGGCCTCGGTGCGTGGATTCGGCCACCTGTGCGCTGGAGTGGTTGGAAGATTCAAGCATTGCCTTGACTGCTAAGATGAACCCCAAAGTGTGAGCCATCCCGGCATGCCAGGGAGCCGCGCAGGACATTTGCGGAGTATGATCCGGAATGATCACACCGTCGAAGTGGTTGCGCTCGAGAATGGACAGAATGCGGATCATGTCCACATCGCCTTCGTCGATGAAGGTCTCTCGATAGTGGGGGACCTTCCCGGTCACATTCCGAAGATGCAGGTAGGCGATCTTTCCTTGCCTGCTGTAGCTGTCGACAGCGTCGTAAACATCCCCTTCCGTCATTTCAGCAATGGTTCCCACGCAGAGTTCCAGTGCGTTGCAGCGGCTCGGGATCAAATCAAGTAGGCGTTGATACATGTGCGGCTGATAGACCAGACGCGGCTGCCCGCGCATGGTGGGCATGGGAGGGTCGTCGGGATGGGCGGCAAGTTGCACACCTGACTGTTCTGCGACTGGGATCACGTCCTCAAGAAATCGTTGCAACCGGCGCCAGAGCTCTTCGTGGGAGATAGGAGGCAAGGTCCCGGCGGGAGCGTTCAGGTCGTAGACCATGTTCCACACCATGCCGTTCGGGACCGGCTGATCATCTGCTGGTCCATCCATTCCCACCGTCATAGCCCTGCCGCGGCCGGAGGACGTCGTCACCCGCCCACACACACCGGCAAGACTGAAGTTGTATCCCAAGATTGGAATGCCCGCTTCTCCCATGCAGCGTATGAGCATCTTCGCCTTCTGCACTTGTTGGGAACGCTGCGGTCCATCCAGGAGAATGTCATGCCAATGTGCAGGATCGAGATTCTCGATGGCCGCCAGTACCAGGCCTGCATCTTCGATGCCCTGGCGAAGTTCTTTCAGTTCATCAACAGCCCAGAGCTTTTGCGGATCGCCGGCCACTCCCCAGGGCTCATACTTGGCTCCGGTCGGCTGATTGTTGCGAGGATTCCTGGCGCCTTTGTTGAAATAGTCTACCAGGTGGACGACCACATGAGTACACCCTGCTTGCCGCGCAAAGTCGTAGTATTCGCGCGTCAGCATGTGCCGGTATAGCCCAAGGCCCACTTTCATAGCCGGTTCCCGACGCCCGACCCGTAGTCGGCGCTTACAATCTGGCCGCTGATCTCGGAGGCCAGCGGCGAACACAAAAATACAAAAGCATCCGCAATTGACTCCGGGCTGTTGCGTTTCCCAAGGGAAACTCGGAGAACAAACTCCCTGTAGGCGGGATCTTCTTCGAAAACCTTAAGCGAACTTCCCGCCGCAACATTCCCGGGCGAAACTACATTCACGCGGACGCCCGTGGATGCATACTCCAGAGCCATGCACCGGGCAAAGTTTTCGAGCGCGGCTTTTGCGGAGGCATAGGAGGGAATATGGGTGTGGGGCACGCGTGCCACATATGAGGACGTGAAGATGAGGTGGCCGGGAATCTTGCGTCGCACCCATTGTGCGAACACGGCGCGCGTTAGGAAGGTCTGCGCGAAAAAGTTGAACCGGAAGATGCGCTCGAAGTCTGCTTCTAAGGTCGTGCCGAAGGGATGAAGGCCGCATCCCCCAGCGTGGCCCAGCACCGTATCCATGCCAGGAAAACGCTCGAACGACTCATCTACCGCGCGAGTCAAGCTCACCGAATCGGTGACATCTGTCGAGTAATAGAGATAGGACTCTGCGGGAATCTGCCAATCACGCAACGTCCGCCTCGCCTGTTCCGCTGGTTTGAGATCGATCAGAATTAGCATCGCACCCGCGGCGTTCAATCTTTTCACCATGTGTTCGGCAATTGCTCCCATGGCTCCTGTAAGGAGAATCACCTTGCCGGAAAGATCGATGTGGATCATGGTTGTTATTTCTGTCTTTGGTGCCCTTCTACATGATTCCGTGCTTTTCAAATGCAGCGACTGCGCTACTTCCCTCCTCCAGAGCCTTTCTCACCAGCTTCTCGCCGCGAGCCTTTTCGAGCGCTTTCGTGAAAGCCTCCGTGGCCGCTTCCACCGGGATCACACAAACTCCGTCGATGTCGCCAAACAGGAAATCGCCGGGGCGCACGCGAGCCGATCCGATTTCGATTGGGATGCGAAAGTCGACTACCTTATGTCGGGGCGCGGAATCCTGCGCGTACGAACCCCAACAGAAGGCGGGAAAGTTCATGTTCAGAACGGCCTTGGTATCGCGCACATAGCCGTTCAGCACGGCTCCGCTCGTGCCCAGCTTGCGAGCACGGATGCTCATGAGTTCACCCCAGAGGGCGTTGCGAGGAGAAGATCCCGTGTTGACATAGACCTCATTGCGCTGCAGGTCATCCAGAGCCTCGAGCATCAAACCGAACGGTTTCTGCATCAGCTTGTTGGCGGTGCCGGTCACCTTCTCTTCAAAGACGTCGACCGATAGTACAGGCATGGCTCGTCCTATCACGACCATGTCTGGCCGTAAGGGCCGAATCCGCGGCGGCAGGAATTGGTGCTGAAGGCCCATTTTATCCATGACGTCGCCCACGACGCAGGTAAACAGTTCCTGCCGGATGATGGTGAAGAGTTCTTCGTCGGTGCGCCAGAGCTTCATGGCTTCGGACAAATTCTACCGGATGAGTCCAATTCAAGTGGTCCAGCATGGCCCCGCTATATCGGCCGGCAGCCATTCATTCAAAAAAAGGTTCGCCTTTGCGCGCATACTTGCGGGCAACCTCTTCGTTCAACTTGACACCAAGGCCCGGTTTCTCAGGAAGCGCGATGAATCCATTCTGGATAATGGGCTTCGGCACTCCTTCGACCAGGTCATTCCAGAAGGGGACATCCGAAGCATGGAATTCGAGCACAAGAAAATTCGGGATGGCAGCGCAGAAATGCGCGGCAGCCAAAGTTCCGACTGGGCTGCTTATGTTGTGCGGCGCTACCGGAATGGTCTGTCCGTCCGCAAAATGCGCGATGTCGCTCGCCACCGCCAAGCCTCCGACCTTCTGCAGGTCTGGGGTAACGATTCCCACAGCATGCGTCTGCAAAATCTCTCGGAATCCTTCAAACAAATAGAGGTTTTCGCCAGTAGCGACCGGGATTCGGACCTGCGAACTCACCGCTCGCAGGGCATCGACGCTTTCGGGAGGGACCGGATCCTCGAGCCACAAAAGCCGGAAAGGTTCCAAAGCGCGTGCAACCTTGACCACGTCACTGACGCTGTAGCGCCAGTGGCAATCGACGGCGATGTCCGTGTCTCTGCCAACGGCTTCGTGAACGGCGCCAATCAGAGCAACCATGCAATCAATCGCCCGATTTGTAAGGCAACGGTTGTACGGATCCGAACCTTCGGCGCCCGACACGTCAAGATCAAACTTCAAAGCTGTGTACCCTTGCGACCTCATCGCAATCGCTTGCTTACGGTGATCGTCCGGCGAGGATGGCGTGGACCCCTCGGCCTGACCGAAATAATCCCTCGGAGTTTGCTTGCGCCTGTGCCCCATCCACGACGGCTGACGAGAACGAAGGACTTCGTCCAGGTTTTCGAGCGCTTCGCCTCCATGGCAATCGGCATAGATTCGTACCTTATCCCGGAACTTTCCGCCGAGCAGTCGATAAATCGGTACCTCTAGCCATTGTCCTAACACGTCCCACAGAGCGGCTTCGATTCCGCTGATAGCGTTATAGACAATGCCCGCTACCGAACCGGCCCCTGAGGTCGCAAGCTGCAGCTTGCGGAACAACCGACGCACATCGCGGCAATCTTCTCCCAGAATCACAGGCTCCAGCGAGCGAAGAATGGAGGTCAGCCCGGGAGCGAAGAAACACTCACCCAAACCTTGAATTCCCTCGTCGGTCTCGAGGCGGACGAAGGTCCAGTCGAAGTTGCCTTCTACTACGGCAGTTTTCAGGCGAACGATCTTCAATCTTCCTCTCAATTCTGCCGCTCAAGTCGGCAACTCTTCACGCCAGATTGCGTGCAACCCGAAAGCAAATAGGTTAGAGGGAGTGGTGACCCTGGCTATCGAGATGGCAATTCCCCCTCCACATTCTGTGCTCCACCATCTTCAGGGTATTGTGCTCGCTTCTCTTCTGGCGCTTGGCTCTAGTGCCCGCAAAGATGAAAGGAAAAAGGCGTGCAGAACACGCCTTTCGGTTGGGTTTCGTTATGCGGCTTCGGCTGTGACGGCGTCCTCATCTTGGAGCATGGAGCGGATCTGCTCGCGCAGTTCAGGCGTGTCCTGGTGGCCATGCACGGTCTTGGCGTGGAGCACAGCGAGATCGAGAACGTCATCTTCTGTGCCTGAAATGACAATGGAGCAGGGCTTCTCCGCTGGGAAACGGCGGCAATCGATGACTTTGCGGGTTTCGGCCATTGTGCCTCCTTTGAACCGCCCGGATTATAAGCTCACCCCGAAGCGGGCTTCAACCTTTATCAGGACGTTGGGTCGCGGATTTTTGCGTGTCCTCGTTACCCAAAAAGACTGACATGTCGGGGCTTTTTGGTTTAAGCGAGAACATGTCCCTTTGTGGTGTATATGAGTAGATCGGGCTGGCAGGAGGCTGCCATGCAGACCCCGATGCACTGGAGGACTGAACGAGGCCGCTGAGGACGGACACCTGCGGGGATATGGCCGTATTTCCTGAGTGGCAAGGAAAGGGGAGCGGGAGCGCTTCTGCAAGCTGTAGAAACAGAGCTTCGCAGCAAGCAATGCAAGCGCATCATCCCTGATACAACGGCCCCTCTGGGGAGGCGGTACGGTTCGATGAAAAGCACGGCTTTACGCCATCCGGTCGAAGTATCAGAGTGGTTTGTCATGCGGCTATGTGAAGCCGCTCTGATCATCCAAGAAACGCCATGATCTGTGGACACGTTAAGCTAGAAAGCCAGTGGCGCGGACGTTTGGAGTGCTCGAAGTTCTAATTGACGGCATAGTGATCCTCAAAGACGAAAAACTTCGGTGGCGATCTTGAAGCGCCGCAGTCCACCCAGCGGACTTCGGTCAATTCGCTCGGTTGGGACGGAAGTCGTGTCTCGGACCAGTGACGCTTCCCAGCCGATTCTCTCCCACCCCGTTACCGCGCTATCGCAGTGCCACAAAGTTCAGAATCTGCCCGAACACTGCTCCCAGGACGCTGTACTCTCCGTTGTAGTAGGTTCCGTATTGATAACGGCTGTAGTAGCCGTCCTCGTAACCGCGGCGGAAGCCTTCTCGGAAGTAGTAGTTGTACGCACCTTGGTCTTCGCAATAGCCGTCATACCCGTAGTTCGCGTCCTGGTAGGCATAGGAATCGCGGTAGTCGAAGTTCCAGCGATCTTCACGGTCGGCGACACCAGCGCGATAGCCTTCCCGATAGCCGTAGTTCACCGCCCGCCGCAGCAGGTCCGCACCGTACTGGTTGACCTCGTAGTACGACCCACCGCGGTAATAGCGATAAATCGGTGGCGAGTAGAA
>WNGE01005642.1_pt1 | contig 15992 bp, 15 predicted proteins | sample 5400651 | NCBI WGS metagenome assembly WNGE01 (sample SAMN13153370, study PRJNA577476) | soil metagenome | isolation source: 60 cm soil or saprolite under grassland replicate 2 | place: USA:California | collected 2016-06-15 | reverse complement strand
CGCGCCGGCTGACGTCCCGTTCGGGGTTACCGTAGGCTGGTGATCCTCAGGAGGGCTCGCCTAGTGGCCGATGGCGATGGTCTTGAAAACCATTGTGGCGGCAACGTCACCGTGGGTTCGAATCCCACGCCCTCCGCTCTGACCTCGGAAAACTAGTTCTGACCTGGGATTATGCCCGCTTATCTCACGTCGCAGGCTCGTCACCGACCGCAGCCAGATGCAGCCGACTGCCGCCATTTGTCGCTGGTCGCGGGATATACGCGGGATGGACCTTGAAGCGTTTCCCCAGGTCAACCCACGGAAAATAGAAGAGTCCCGCCGAAAACGAGACCCCTGCATAGTAGATCGGTCAGGCGGCCAATGCTTCATCGATCCTCCTGTTAGCGGCCTCCTCGCCGCCGTCGATGCACTTCGCGTACACCCGCAGCAGCACCTCCACACTGTGACCTGCACGGTTAGCCACCTCTGTGGCCGCGACCCCGCCGTTCAGCCAGAGCGAGACGGCACCGTGACGTAGGTCGTAGGGCCTGCCCGCCAGCGGAGAGGCAACCTGCCCCGGTGTCAGGGCCAGCGTCCGGGCAGCTGCCCATGTATGGGTGGTGTCGTAGATCATCCCGCCTGTGGCCGTCCTGAATAGCCGCCCATCTGCGGCGGTCCCGAACTCCTCGATGTGCTCGCGCAGGATCGTGACCAGCTCGGGAGGTATCGGTACCGGGCGCGTGTCATCCTCCGCCCGGTGCTTCAGGCCACGGTCATCGAACGCTTCCCCGCTATCGGTCCAGCGCCTGTTCGACTGCGGTCGTGACCTGGACAGGGTGAGCCTGCCCCAGCCAGACGCGGGCAGGAAGCAGCCGTCCTTACGCAGTGCCTTGACCTCACCCGGCCGCAGCGCGGCGAAGTACATGCACGCGAAGAACGCCCGCAGGTGACGACCGCGCCAGGGTCGGCCGACATACGTCACCGCGGTGAGCATCTCGCGGGCCTGGCGCGGATTGACGACAACGCGCCGGTCCACCACCTCGGCTATCTTCGGCGGCTTCCAGTTCACCCGGTCGAGCGGATTTGCCGAAAGCTCCTCCAGCTCGGCCGCATAGCCCAGCAGGTTATGGAACACCGACCGCTTGCGCCGGATTGTGGTCGCCGCAGCCGCCGTCCCGTCGAGGCGAAGGGTCAGCGCGTCGAGCGCCAGGCGGACGTTCCGCGGCTTCTCCAGCTCTGACAGCGGCAGCGATGCCCGTTCGAGCCACCCAAGCGCGGCAGCCATCTCAGCCGGGCGCGGCAGCGCGCGAGATGACGGCACCAGGGCGTACTGCCGCAACGCGCGCCTTAGGAGCAGCACGTCCGGCTGTCCAGGCCGGTCGTCCACGAGCGCTGCCGTGACCGTGGCGAGCGCATCCGTCATGCTGTTCCGCGTCGTAGCTGCGGCACGAGGCCATTTCATATCGACGTAGGCGAGCACGAACGCGAACCAGGACGTCGCATGCTTCGCACGTCGCATCGATACCGGTAGGCCCTCATCCGTATCGAACGCCTCGCCACGCTTCGCCGCCTGCCGCAGCTCGGAAAGGAAGCTCTCGGCCAGAGCCTTGGTCGCGCGAGTCCTGGAGAACTGCCTGCCGCCGACCACCCAGCGCACCTCGTAAGAGGCCGATCTGCTGGACCTGTTGCGGCGCACATCCCAGAACCGGACACGGGTGGTGTCGTTCACGCTGCGTCCTCCCGTAGCGATTCGAGCCAGGCCAGGAACTCACTCCGCCAGACCCGCAGCTCCCGATTTGGGAGGCGGAGTCCCTTCGGAGCACGGCCAATCTCGCGCCAGCGATAGAAAGTCCGCTCAGACACGCCACACAGCTCAGCGAGAATCTGCTCGACAGTCATCAGCTCATCGTGCTGATTGGCCATAAAGCCGCCCTCCCTGTTGCCGGAATATCACCGACCGGTGGCATCGCGGCCCGTCTCCTGGCCTCGGCCAGTGCGGTCTGCCATCGGAGCCGGTCGGCCACGACGTGGAGCATCCGCCGGGCATGGTCCAGGTGATCCGGGTCGGTCGGCGCGACGGGTTCCCAGGCGTACCGGGCGGGGTCGGTTGCCGAAATACCGAGGGTCCGCAGCAGCCATTCCTTGCGGTCGGCGCGGTGGTCGGCCAGGGTCTTGCCGGACCACTTGCGGGAGACCAGGACCCGGCGCCCGGCGTAGCCGAGGTGATCGGCGTCGTGGGCCTTGCCCTTGCACCGGCCGGGGGCCAGTCCGGGCCGGGCGTTCTTGGGCTGGATGCCGTAGCGCAGCCAGTTGGCGCATCGCGGCGAGCACGGCTGGAACCGCAGCGCTTCGGCCAGCCGGGCGGCGTGATCGTACTCGGCGCCGGTGCGGGTCGGATGGCAGTCGCCCACCTGCTTGGTGAGGTACTTGGTCAGGTAGCCGATGCACCGCGCCGCGTCCTTGGACCCGGCGATCACGCCCTGGGCGTCGAAGCGCTCCCCGAACCGGGCCACGTGCCAGGGCAGGTCGTAGGCGCTGATGGCGTCCAGGGCCTCATCCCAGGTCGGCAGCACTTCGCCGGTGGCCAGGTCGACGTACCCGCTGATCTGGTCGTGCCAGACGGGCAGCTCGTCGCCGTCGCGGTACTTGACGGGGGTGTCGGGCCACCAGATCTGGTGGTAGGTGGCGGCGAGGACCCGGCGCAGCTCGGACCGGGCGATGGTGCCCCGCAGGGCGATATGGATGTGGGGGGCGAGGCGGCGCTGGGGTTCGACGGCGGCGAAGTACTGCACGTCATGGCCGAGGTAGCGGCGCAGGTTCTGGATGAACCGGTCAAACAGCGCCGCGAAGGTCAGCGCGTCCCGGGCGGCCTGGTCGTAGTCGTACCGGGCCGGGTCGACCGGGACGCCCTGGTGGTCGACCCGGCCGTAGGACGGGCAGGTCAGGGTGATGAACATCGACGGGCGGAACGTCTTACCGTCCGGCGCGGTGTAGGTCTTGCCAAGAGTGCGCGGGCTGACCTTACGCCGGGGCAGGTCCGGGGCATCCTGACGGCGCCGCGTCGACCGGTGCCGCCGGGCGGGCCGGTCCGGGGCGACGTTCCCGCGGACGCCGGACCTGGCGATCTCCTCATCCAGCTCGCGGATGAGCTCGTCGAAGTCGAGCGTGGCCTGCCCGGCCGCCTCAGCCTGGTCGCGGGACTGCTGGGCCTCGGCGCGCATCGTCACCCACCATTGCTGGTCATCGGTGGCCGGGTCCGGGGTCAGGTCGGGTTCGTCCTCGAGGTGCCACCCTTCCCGGCACTGCGCGGCCCGCAGGGTCTTGGCCCGCTCGGCGCAGGACGGGCAGACATGGGCCAGGGTGTGCCCGCACGGGACGAGGACCTGATCCACCTGGCCGGTGTCGAGGCTGGTGCGGCGGAGCTGGATCGGGCGGACGCACGCGCCGTGCTCGACGGCCAGGTCCTTGACCACCTGCCGGGCCAGCGGCATGGCCATCCGCTGTGCCCGTGTCGTCTTGGCAGCCGGTTCGGTCACTGCTCACCTCCGTCTGCCTGGTCGCCAGTCCAGGTGTCGGACCAGCCGCACAGGCGGCATTCGACCCACGGTGGCGAGGTGCCGTCATCGTGCAAGATCAGGCCGGTTGCGCAGACCGGGCACGGCTCATCGGTCCGCCACGCGGTGATCGTGGTCATGCCGCCACCTCCGGCCACTCGACGTGATCCGGGATGCACTGGCTGGCCAGGTCACGGATGTCGGCGTCGGTGACCCATCCGGCGCGCACTCGCACTGGATCCGGGTCAGCCTCCAGCCGGACGAACGCCACCCCGGCACCGGTAGCCGGGTCGGCCGGGATCAGCTCGCAGGCAGCGCCGCGGTCCCGGGCGCCGTCCCCGAGCACCATGTCCACTTGCTCCGGTTCATCCAGCCGCATGGCGATCCGGTCCGGGAACAAGTTCCGGATGGTCAGCACGTCCTTGCGCGGGTCTTGCAGGGCGGCGACCACGCTGTAGCCAACGGCGCGGCCCTGGGTGGTGAGGGTGGCCAGCGCGGACATGATCCGGGCCTTGAGGGTGCGGTCGGGCTGGTAGGCGGTCAGGAACGCGACCTCATCGACCAGGACCACGGTGAACGGGTCCGCGATCGTGGGGGTGTGGTCGCGCTGGCGTCCGGCGAACCGGCGGGCCCGGTCCTGCATGTCGGCCACCGCCCGGTCGAGCATGGCGGCGATATCGGCGGGGTCGGCGGCGTAGCCGCCGTAGGACTCGAAGATGACCCGGCCGTAGGCCAGCTCCATCAGCTTCGGGTCAGCGGCCAGGACCCGGACCAGGCCGGTTTGCATGAGCGGGAACATGGCCCGGACCAGTCCCCACAGCAGCGAGGCTTTGCCCGCCCCGGTGGCGCCCGCGATCAGGACATGGGTGCCGTGCAGCCGGACCAGCCAGGGCAGCCCGTCCTCCCGGCGGCCGACCGGCAGCGCCTTGAGATCCGGGCTGCCGGGGATGGGCAGGGCGGGGACCAGGACGGCCAGGGCGTCCCGGCGGATAAACTCCAGCACCACCGCGCCCGACCGGGCCGACCGGACCCGGCACAGCATCGCGCCGAACCCGTGCGCCAGGTTCTCCGCGTGAGCGGCGAAGTCGGCGACCGACTGCCCCGAGACCAGCCGGACATGCACCCGGTCGGTGTACCGGGTGGCGGCGACCTTGCCCAGCACGGGCAGCAGGGTCCGGCCCTGATACCACGGGGCTACCCCGGCGATGGTCATGACGGCGGCCCAGCGGCGCCGGTAGCACCAGGTGCGCCACTTGCCCCGGGCCGGTCGGCCGACCCGCCGGGAGAACGAGCCCGGCCAGAACCACCACCACGCGGCCAGCATGACGGCGACGGCCAGGACCACGGCGACGAGGGTGAACCAGCCCAGATCAAGCCAGATCACCGTGGCCAGGGCCAGCACGCTGGCGGCCAGCGGATGCCGGGCGACCAGCCGGATGATCCAGCCCAGCAGCTTGACGAACTTCACGGCCAGGATGATGCCGAGCGGGGTCCGGTAGACCGGGGCCCGCCACCGGGGCATCGCGAACGGGTCCGGGTTGTACAGCTGGGCCAGCTCCTCGCCGGTTACGACCCTGCGCATAGTCTGGTCACCTCTTTCGTGCACACGGGAGAGAACCCAGGGGCGGCCGGAGGTACCAGCTCCAGCCGCCCCGCCTCCATCACTCGCACCATCACGCCGCCTGCCCGGACTCACCAGGATCGGCCGCCGTCGTGCCGTCCTTGGCCGCAAGCTTTTCCAGCTCGGCCGCGTACCGGGTCACGGCTTCGGCCAGCAGGCGGCCGAACCGCACGTCCTCCTCGGTCACCTCGCCCCGGCCGGGGTTGGTGATCGTGATGTCCGCTGCCCCGTCCTGGATGGTCAGGATCGGCGCCGCATCCTCGTAGGTGCAGCAGTGGATGTAGGTGCTGCCGGTCAGCCGGACGTACGACTGGACCGTGGCCGCGCCGTCCGCGCTGAACCGGATCGATGCCGTGGTGGTCATGCCGTCACCTCCCGCCCGCCGGGCAGTGGCACCAGGTCCGCCCGCTCCGGCCCGGCATCGAGCAGGGCCTCAGCCTGCGATGTGAGCGCGTACGGGACCGGGGCATCGGGCAGCGGGGGCAGGCCCCGGTACCGGCGTTCCACCGCTACCGAGTAGGCCCACGCCTTGGCCGCGAGCTGGCGGGCGAAGTCCACGTGCCCGGCCTCGATCTGCTCCGGCAGCGTGAAGGAGACCACCGTGCCCGCCGCGCCGATGACGAACATCGGAGCCCTGGCCGGGAACGGCACGAACGCCACCTCGTGCCGGGACCCGACCCGCAGCCGCAGGTACGCGGCCGGGCCGCGCCGGGCCGTCACGCCGCGTCCTTGTGCTCAGCCGCCGAGGGGCGGGCGATCCCCCGCGAGGGAGCCCGCACGCCCGTGGCCTTGAACGAGTACGCCTGCCGCGCCGCGCACTTGCTCTTGCCGTCACCCGAGCAGCGGGACGCATCCACGTAGGGGGTGGCGGTCATGCCGTCGAACTCCACCGCGGTGAACGGCGACCCCGGCGCCGGGGACGGCAGCACCGGCTGCACCTGCGCGGCGATCTTCACCTTGACCGTCCGCTGCCGGGCGTCCTCCTGCGCGTCGATCACCTCGACCACCCACAGCGGCAGCCCGCTGTGCTTGTCCACCTGCTGGACCACCCGGTCCCCGCTGGACCGGTCGAAGTCCCGCACCATCTCGATCCCCCCGGCCGCGTACGCGCCAGCGGGGAACACCAACCCGAACTCGATCGGGATCTGACCTTGAAGAGCCATCGGCATCTCCTCTTCGACTACGACTATTCCGTCCTCTCTAGAGGACCTATAAGTCCTAGGATGAGGACTGAGTAGTCCTTTGTCAAGGGCGGATTAGTCCGTAACATTGATCACGTGGAGATGTCCGAGGTCATACGCCAGTACCGCACCGAACGCGGGATGTCCCAGCGCGACCTAGCAGAGGCGGCGGGCGTTGACGTCCGCCAGATCCGCCGCTACGAGGCAGGCGAACAGCAACCACTACTGTCAGTGGCCGTCGCCATCGCGGACGCCCTAGGAATCTCCGTAGGAGAGCTGGCGGGCAAGCCCTCATACCGGATCAAGCTGTCCGGCCAGTGGTGGGCGTCCTGGCAGACATCGCGCAGCGGCATGGAGAAGATCGCCTCCCAGCAGGTGGAAATCAAGCAGGAAGGCGACCTGCTCCAAGTTGCCACGATCAGCCGCGGGCTGAGCGAAGAAGAGGGCGGCTACCACTGGAGCGGCGAGCTCCGGCTGTGGGACAACGAGGTCCTGATGGGCTGGTACGCGGCCAACGACGGATCGATCCGGTCCAAGGGCACGATGTACTTCGTACTGCACCCGCACGGGCTGAACATGTCCGGCCGCTGGGTCGGGCTGGGCTATGACGGGCGGATCATGAGCGGGTGGGCATCGATGGGGCATACTCGCGAGGAATCCGAGAAGACCATGGCAAGGCTGATCGAGAGTGAAGGTGTTCCCCGCGCCGATGACTGAGCTGTGCGAAGTCGTGATCACAGCCCCCGACCCAGACTGGCTGGAAGGCTTCAGCCGCAGGCTGGTCGAGCAACGGCTGTGCGCCAGCGCCCACAACTTCGCTCCAGTCCGGTCCATCTACCGATGGCGCGGTGACATCTACGAGCGCACCGAGGGGCGCGTATCCCTGCACACCCGGCGCGACCGAGTGGCAGAGATCGTCGCGCTGGCCAAGAAGGAACATCCTTACGAAGTTCCCGGCATCTCCACACGGACCATCACCGACGGCAATCCGGATTACCTGGCGTGGATCACCCAGGAGACCGCGCCAGGTTAGCGGCCAGCAGCGGGACAGGACACTAAACAGCGGTACAAGTGCTGTAACAACTTTCCTACGGCCTTTCAAGGGCACGCCTTCGGCGCGCCGGGCCGGGCGGTCCTGCCGGGAGGACGGGACGAAGACAGGCGCTGCCGACGACACGCTGCTTATGACTCACTTACCTCCGCGAGCATGCCTACCCCTCCGCATCCGGAAGGTTCGAGGCTGGAATCCTTCGTGGTATGTCCAAGAATAACGCCCTCACTGACAGGCGCGTACATGTTGCAGGCCGGGCAGCGCCCGACTTCCCCAGCACGGCGTTTCCGCTGAAATTCGGCAAGCTCACGCTCTTGCTTGATGGCAAGGGACGACCATTCGCGCGGCTGCGGGCCCTCCTCAGCGAACCGCTTAGAAGCCATAGCATCCGCTGCAGCTTCCCCGTATCCCTGGGCGCGGAACTCTGCCGCGTACTGCGCGAAGTGGCGCTCTGTGGCCTCCCTCTCGGCAGCATTTCGCCTGGCTGCCTCCAGCGGATCCTGAGTCTCCGGGCGCTCCCAGGTGCAGAGCGGACAGTATCGGGGAGCTGATATTCCTCGATATCCGTATCCTCTTGTATGCCGTTCACAACCTGCCCAGCTCCCATGCCGAGAACACTTCCCGGCAAAGAACCTCTTGCCCCTTGCCTCACAGCCGGGCCAACTACACTGACGCTTGAATAGACTCACCGGTGATCTCCTACACTCAACCGCCACACGACCGCATGGCCCCCTCCCCTGTCATAGCCACCAGGCGATAGCCACGCGCGAACAGCCAGACGGCTGACCCGGTTCGTCCGGCTCCGCGGGCAGGCCGAGATGAAGATATATGGCATCGTCTGGTTCCCCCTTCCTGGATCCGACGCTACACGGTGTCCGGGGAGCCGCAACAATTCCACCTGTCGGCGATGAGCCAGGAGAGGCCTACGGCCACCCGCGTGCGGGGATGGGACCAGGACCGAGGACCAAAGCGCTGACCACAACGGGATCCGGTGCGGCCCGATCCCAGCGGATACGCCCATAGCCGCAACCCAGGTGAGCCACTGTTCCCGGCAGCTTGGGCCTAGTTGCAAGCAGGAGATCACCCCTGGCGCCAGGTGAGGGTGAATGACTGACGATCGCGGCGACTGAGCACACACGCCGATGGACGTTAGGGACGAAGAAGCCAACGCCAGTGAGCGAGCGCCAGTCATGAGAGCTGATGACCGGCCGAACTTGACCGCTACCGACCCACTCCATGTGGCACCCGGTCGAGAGCTGACGCATGGCAGCGAGCGCCAGGATACGAGCGCCAGCGCGATTGTCTAGCGCCAGCGCGGTGCGTTGCCGAATTTAGCCGTACTAGATCAAGCGGCGCCGCTGCGCGGCACCGCTGGCGCGCCCGCCGCCGGGCTCAGGCTTGGGAGCCCCGCCCGGCCCGGGCGCGCCGCGATAGCCGGAACGCTACCCAGATCAGCCAGGCGCATCCATCACGCCGACCAGTGCTGCACAGAGCCGTCTCGCTCCTGCCCGATTGTCCAGCACGCGGCCACCGGGTCAGTGGCGGTCCTGCGGGCTATCGCAGGCGAGGGGCTACGCCGAGCATTGACCCGGCGGCTATTCCAGGGAATCGGCACCGGGCGGAAAACGGACAGACTGGCAGCCGCCGGGTACTGCCTCCTGGCCGCGAAGTCACACCTGGTAGCGCGGCTGGTCTGCCAGCGGGATGAGCGCTACAGGCGCGGTCCGCGAGGCGAGCTCCCCGTGGTAGAACGCCCAGGGCCGCCCGTGCGAGAGGGGGGCACGGTCGCGTGCCCCCCTCTGCTTCCGGCTCTTCGCCTCCCTCTGCTGGTAGCTCTTAGCCAGCAGTGCAGCTAAGTGCGACGGGGCTCGTCAGTCCGTTCGGGTCCGACGCGCTGCAGTGGAAGATTTCGGTCCCCGGGGGCTGGTCGATAAGGAGCGTGATGCTCGTTAGCGTGAGGACCGGATTCACCCCTGTCCAGTTAGGGTTCGGACACCCGGCTGTGGCCCCGCTGACTGTCGGTGCCGCGGTCAAGGTGGCGGGATTCGTGGTGAACGTCAGGTTCCCGTTCTTGATCGCGCTGGCCGGAATCGCCGTGTCGGAAGTCGCCGGACCTTCCAGGACCTTGTTCTGGCCCGGAGCGGTGTTGCCGCCGCCATTCTGGCACTGGTAGAGCGCGAACCCGCTTACCGCCAGATGAAGGTTGAGGTCCTCATTGCCGAGCCCGGCGAGGGTGCCGGTACAGGCAACCGGGATGCTCGTCGTGCCGGAGAACGTACACGTCGGCTCCCCGCCCTTTTTGAAGTGCGGGCTGGCGGCGAAGGCCGGAGAAGCGGCCATGATGGACGCCGCCAGCAGCATCGGCAGCGCGAGGATAAGGAGTGTGACTCGTCGCATACTTAACTCCTCCTTGGGAGTTTCGACTGTCCCTCCCAGACACGTTTGGTAAGCTGAGTCTCACCTCCCGTGCGGGCGGATATGGGCATCATGAAGTGGGTGCTTCGTGAGATCACAGACGCACACGCGGGAGGTCCTCGCTGTCGCGGGAAGTGCCGGGCCGGTGACCGATGCATGGTCTCCCATCTCCACGGACTCTTGACTCCTGTGGAGCTGCCCCTAGGCGCATCCAGCTGGCGCGCCTTCGGGCCAGCTCTCCGGTCCCTCCTGGATATTCTCTATCGGTCCTGCTGAATTTTCGACGCTAACACACTTCCAAGCACCCGTCTAGCTTCGTACCCCAGCAGTAACGTGAGGGCACGGTTGCCCAACTCACCTTGGGATAAGCTTTTCCCTTGGCGTAGCTCTGCCGCAGAATAGCGCCGCAGGTTAAGAATGGGTGAACAATATCGACGGTGCCTGAATCCTGGATCCAGTATTCAGCCGCCAATATATGGGTTAATTCACATCGAGGTGCTCAGCTTGCCGTCCGGGGACGTCCGCAGGGTCTGATCTTTCAGCCACCGTGCCGCCCTTACGGCGGGAGTAGCTCGATGAAACCTCCGCGCGGGGACGGCCTCCGCCCCCGGCTTGACGTGACCACCTGGTCCACAACGACGCAACGGGCGAAGGTGCAAGGGTCCTGGCTGGGCTCAGATCCGGGGATGGCCCGCTCAGTGTGCGTGCCCGCCCCTCCAGCGTCTCAAGCGTGACTGTGCCCGCAGGACAACGAGCACAGACGGAAAGTGCCTGGTGAACGTACACGCAAAGTCACGCTTGATCCTGGAGCCTCTGCGGACACTCCGGGCAGAGGACAAGGGCCAGGCCAGAGCCTGCCCGGACCGGACGCGGGCCATCCCCTGCAAGGTGCGGGCGGTCATGGGCAGTTCCGGAACCTAAGGAATAGCCGTTCACGTGCGGCCTCAGACGACGGGTGCGAACGTCACTTGCGGCGGCGCCTGACAGCAACGGTGACAGCAACAGCAGCAGCCAACGGCAAGCGTCAGCGGCCGGCAGCACCCAAGGACGCTCGCACGTCTTGTAGCAACTAGGGAAATGCCCGGCCTGAAAAGCAGACGGTCGGGGATCAGCGCCGCTCCGCCGCGACTGTTGCCAAGCCGCTGGACAGCGCCCGACGCACATGGACAACTCTGGAATATCGGCCCAGCCTACGACCGGTGACGGACGGTCTTGGACGATGTGCCCACTCCTACGGATTAGGAGGTCGGGAGCATGCAGGAGGAAGTGTGGGTGTCCTCCCCCGAACCCGCCGTGGGAGTATTCACGACAGCCGGAACCTGTCAAGGGCGCCTGCGGCGTCACTCGTGATCGGCTGCGCCGCCCCTTGACAGAACCCGTCTGCCGTCAGGTTCGGCAGCTATCGGGTTCGGGGGAGGGGCCTGGGACAGGACAGGGCGCGGCCAGGTTGCCGGAAACAGGTCGGGAGATGGTGACGAGGACCAGGGCGTCACGCTGTCGTCAGCTGGGAGCCACGCTGGGAGCCATGGGGATGAACAACCTTCCGGTACTCCGGACCCGCCTGGACAACCGGAAGAGACGAGCCCGAGGTCGTGAACTGTCCTGAACGGGGCCGGACGCCGGTACAGGAATCTTCGGGTCAGAAGGCTGGGGGTTCGAGTCCCTCCGAGCACGCCCAGGTCGACGGTCCTCTTGACCGCCTGGCAGCGGCCTCCGTGCTAACGGATTTGCCAAACAGCGGGCCCGTCATCGCCCGGGATTGAGCACGCGAAGAGGTCGCAGCCTTGGCGACCTGGCCCGCGGATCACGTGCGCGTAGACTCGCAGCGTAAGCGTTGGAGCGGCATGGCCCAGGCGAGCCGCCACCACGTGCACGGGCACACCGGCAAGCAGCAGGGTCGTCGCGCGAAGAATGCCGCAGGTCACGCGGCCGGACGTGCAGCAGCAGTTCGCCAGCGCCGCCACAATGCCGTTTGAGGGTTGAGGAGGTGAGGCCCGAGGAAATTCCGACGGCACGGCGTAACGCTCGTGCCTTTCGGGTGACTCACCGACGTCGGACCCCAGAGACCCGGAGGAGAACCATGTCTCCCGCTGTTTATGTTCAGACCAATGACGCCACCGCAAACGAGGTCATCGCGTTCAGCCGCGCGCAGGACGGCGCGCTCGCCCCGCTGGGCCGCTACTCCACCGGCGGGCGCGGGACGGGCTCGCCGCACCTGGCCTCGGCCTGTTCCATCGTGCTCAGCGGCGATGGCCGGTGGCTGCTGGTGGTGAACGCGGGCAGCGACGAGCTGTCGTTGTTCGCGGTTCAGCCGGACGGCCTGCGGCTAGCCGACCGCGCCGGTTCGGGCGGTAACAAGCCGACCAGCGTCGCCGTCAGCGGCACGCTGGTGTACGTGCTCAACAACGGCACACCGAGCATCAGCGGGTTCCATCTCGCCGACGGGAAACTGACCGCGCTCCCGGACTCGACGCGACCGCTGAGCAGCGCCGATGCGGATCCGGCCCAGGTCTTGTTCACCACCGACGGCACGGTGCTGATCGCGACTGAGCGCGGGACGAACACCATCAGCAGTTACCTGATCGACGAGCGCGGCTACGCGCAGGGCCCGGCGACGATCAAGTCCTCGGGCCAGACACCATACGGCTTCGGCCTTACGGCGGACGGGTCGCTGATCGTCTCGGAGGCGTTCGGCGGCGCGACCGGAGCGGCGGCAGCTTCCTCGTATGCGGTGTCCGGGGCTGGCGAGCTCACGATGGTCAGCGGCTCTGTCGGCGACACCCGCAGCGAGGTGTGCTGGGTCGCGCTGACAAAGGACGACCGCTTCGCGTATGTCACGAACTTCGGCGACGGAACGGTGTCGTGCTATGAGATCACCGCCGATCGGAGCCTGAGGCTCCACGAACCGGTAGCGGGCTCGACCCGGCAGGGCGAGAAGGGCATCCGCGACGAAGCCATCTCCGGCGATGGCCGCTACCTGTACGCGATCGACCCCGACGCGCAGAAGCTGTTCGGCTGGGCCGTGGGCCAGGGCGGCCAGCTCACGCCGGTCGGCGAGTTCGGCGGGGTGCCCGACACGGTTGCCGGACTGGCAGCCAGCTGATTCGGACCCTGCCAGCAGCGGTCATTCACGGGCCGCAAGAGTCATCGAGACACCTGCCCGACGGAAGCGGCAACCTCCTTTGGCCCAGATCAGCGCCCTCTAGACCCCTCTAGACCCCTCGTAGGTAAAGCTATCGACGGATGGTTACGGCAGCATGACCGTGCTCTGTTGAGGCGTGCCCCGAAGCACCATCAACAGTCGATGAGCGCTGAAGTGTCCGAGATCTCGATCCGGGCAGGCCGCGCGCACAAGCTACATGGCCGACGAACCCGCGAGTCATCGCGGTAGTTCAGCGAGCCGAAACCAGCGAGGCATGTCTCTCACGGCTCTCTCACAGACTGACCGGACGACACCGCACCAGGGCGGACGGTCTGGACATCCAGTGGACCCTGACCTGCGGCTACAGATTCTGGCGCACTGACCGGACATGCCGCATTGGTCTACGGAACAGATGCTCGGCGGCCAACAAGCGGGCAGGGCGCCGGAAGGCACGCGGGATATACACGGGATGATCTTGAGTGCCGCTGCGAGCACAGCCGCTGAAAGCCCAGCTAGCAACGCTGCCGGGCAGCGCCTCACCGATGCTCTTGAAAACCATTGTGGCGGCAACGTCACCGTGGGTTCGAATCCCACGCCCTCCGCTCTGACCTTGGAAAACCAGTTCTGACCTGGGCTTATGCCCGCCTGTACGGAAGGGTCGGAGAGCTGCGTCTCGCAAGTCGAGCGAGGCGTACGGCCCGTTGATCGCATGTCGGTCCTCCAGCGTGTTGCCGACGTGCTCAGCGTGTCGGTCGCCGAACTCCGCGGCGATGACGAAGCGCCCGATACCGACGAGCGTCCGAGGCGTTCGACACGATCCGACTCGCGCTGACCGGCCACCCCACGATCGCGGCAGTACTGGGAACCGCCACTCTCAGCGCGCCAGCGCGGCAGACGGAGACCTTGCAGCTACGGTGGCCAAGTATAGGAGAATGCCCGATATCAGGGTCATCGCAAGATCCAAGTTCAGACCTGGAGGATCAATTTATCGTCCCGCCTGATATTCGCGGCCGCTCGGCGTTGATTGTCGATGATGTATTCAGGTCCGGCGGAAGCATGATGGCTGTCGCAAGAGCGGCGCATGAAGCAGGAGCACGGGAGATTTTCGGGATCTGCCCAACTCGTACTATGAAGCGTTAGCCTCTCCGAAGGACCAGTCGTCATCCTCTAGGGTTGGCCCGGGAATCTTAGTTTCGTCCAGGATATTAGCTACTTGCGTTGCGACCTTCTCCACAACTTGAGGAGAGCGATCAAGACCGCCAGCCAGCAAGAGGTCCAAGTCGGGCAACAACCCTGGGAGAACGATGTCGACCTGGATCAGGGCCTGAAGTCGACTCAGCGCAGCGATTGCATGACGGAGAGTCTCGTCCCAGTCTGGTGGGGTGACGTGGTAGCTCCGGAAGCTCTCAACGACGTTGCGGACGTCTAGAAGAGGGTCAGCTAGGTCTGCGGCGTACTGCATCTCCACCACCTCAACACACCAGCGTCCGTGTGGCATCATTGTATATATCTGCTAGGTAGAACAAATATAGCTCCTAACTAGTTAGTATGTAGAAGACACGCCGACGGCGGAACGCTTGAAGGACGAAGACAGAGGCATACACCTTGGGGCCGACCTCAAGGCAAGCACGGCTGTGACCAAACAGGCCGGTCTCACCTGGCCAGTTCCGGCAGACCGCCGTCTTGACCAGCTTGTCGACCTGGCCAATGACGCAGGCGCGAAGACACACAGGAACGAGCTGGCAGCAGCGATCGTAGCCGCCGCAGAGGCTGACGGTGAGGTTCTCCTGCAGTTCGTTCTCCAATGGAGACGCTCCAAGGTCCGGGACGTCATAGTCAACCCACCACAAGAGTCCTCTGTGATCCACTTCCCCAGGTATGGGCCAGGACGACGCAAGACGAACACACCGTCATAATTGGCAGGGCCTCCATGACGGCCGACGACCCAGGGCCGACGGCACCCGGGAGCCAACCAAGGTGTCATACCGTCAGCTGCCATACCTGTCCTCAGCCTTCACGCCACCAGCGCGCGACCTCAGTAGGCATCCGATACCGTGTCTCGCCGTTTGCTGCTTGCTGCCATTCCACCGGCCATGTCTTAGTTCCGAAGAGTCGCTTGGTCACCCATGACAAGCGCTGGTGATTGCTGCGCTGCTCCTGGTCGGAGAGTCCGCTCTGGGCCAAGACCTCCCCATAGGTCACTTGCTGCGGAGCCCGCTCAGCGGCTAGGTCCAGTAGCGCTACCACTCCTGGCAAGTGTTGGATGTCGGGACGGAGATCCGCGAGCATGCTGCGGCGCCACATGCTCTGCCCTGGTACCTGGACTGCCTGCTCAGCGATGCGGTCGTCCGTCAGGAAATCGTTGCGGAGATCCCGAAGCAACTGCTCCATAGCATCGATCCGGCGTAGCACGGCATTCTTATCCATTTCCGTTCCCTGAAGATCGTACAGACTTTTACGATAAGTCTATACGCATGAGTACGGACTCGGTAGGCTGCGTTCGGGGGACCGGGGACAGGACCGAGCGCGGCAAGGTTGCCGGAAACACGTCGGGAGATGATGGCGGCCAGGGCGTCACGCTGTCGTCAGCTGGGAGCCACGGGGATGAACAACCTTCCGGCGCTCCGGACTCACTTGATCAGCGGGCCGGAACGCCCCTGAGGTCACCCCCCTCGCTTCGTGCTTGACATCGAATGGCTCTAGATGCAGGTGGCCGCGGGTCCGTATCCTTACTGAAGGTCGACGGAACAGCCGGTGGTCTGGCATGTCCGGCTGGCGATGCATCTTGCTGCCCGGACGGCACGACGACCGGCGGGCGGAAGGCATCGAGGTGGTTCCCGTGGCGGCGCTCAGGGCTTCGGCGTCGGCCGGGGCAGACGGACCTATCGTGGCATTGTCCGGCGAGGCGGACGCGACCACGGCCGCGGAGTTGCGCGAGACGCTGGCGACGCAACTGGGCACCGGAGCACGGCTGCTGACGGTGGACGCGTCCGGGCTGTCGTTCCTGGACTCCGCCAGCCTGCGTGTCCTGATCCTGGCGGCAAGGGCG
>WNGE01005743.1_pt1 | contig 15994 bp, 15 predicted proteins | sample 5400651 | NCBI WGS metagenome assembly WNGE01 (sample SAMN13153370, study PRJNA577476) | soil metagenome | isolation source: 60 cm soil or saprolite under grassland replicate 2 | place: USA:California | collected 2016-06-15 | reverse complement strand
ACGACCCGCTGACCGGCCTGCCCAATCGCACGCTGCTCGGCGACCGCCTCCGCCAGGCCCTGCTCACCGCCCAGCGCGACCGCGAGAGCCTGTCGCTGCTGATCATGGACATCGACCGCTTCAAGGAGATCAACGACACCCTCGGCCACCACATCGGTGACCTCCTGCTCCAGGAGACCGCCAACCGGATCCGGGACTGCCTGCGCGACTCCGACACCGTGGCGCGGCTCGGCGGCGACGAGTTCGCCGTCATCCTGCCCGCCGCCGGCGACGGCCGGACCGTGGAGCGGATGGCCGCCAAGCTGATGGACGCCCTCGCCCAGCCCTTCGCGATCGAGGGCACCGAGCTCCGGGTCGATATCAGCATCGGCGCCGCCATGTACCCGGCCCACGGCGACGACGTGAGCACGCTGACCCGGCTCGCCGACATCGCGATGTATGCGGCCAAGCGCTCGGGGACCGGGTTCGCGGTCTACTCCAGCGACGCCGGCGCCGGATTGCCCCTCCGCCTGGCGCTCGCCTCCCAGCTGCCGGCCGCGATGGAGAAGGACCAGCTCGCGCTCCACTTCCAGCCCAAGGCCGACATGCAGACCGGGCGCCCCGTCGCTATCGAGGCCCTCGTGCGCTGGGAGCATCCCTCGCTGGGCCTCCTGCCGCCCGACCGCTTCATCCCGCTCGCCGAGGAGACCGGCCAGATCAAGCCGCTGGCGCGCTGGGTCCTCCAGCATTCGATCGCCGAGTGCGCGCGCTGGCGCAAAGCGGGCTGGGAGCTGCCGGTGGCCGTCAACCTCTCGGGTCGCAACCTGCACGACGCCGCCCTGCCCAAGCTGATCGCCGACCTCCTGGCCAAGCACGACGTGCCCGGCCGCCTGCTCCAGCTGGAGATCACCGAGACCACCCTGATGACCGACCCCGAGGTCGCCACCACCCTGCTCGGCTCGATGGTCGAGATGGGGATCCGGGTCGCGATCGACGACTTCGGCATCGGCTACTCCTCGCTCACCCACCTGCGCCGGCTGCCGGTGGGCGAGATCAAGATCGACAAGAGCTTCGTCCAGGAGATGACCACCGACGCCAGCTCGGCCGTGATCGTGCGCTCGACCTGCGACCTGGGCCACAACCTGGGCCTGGTCGTGCTCGCCGAAGGCGTCGAGGACGTCACCACCTGGAACCTGCTCCGGGACCTGGGGGTCGACCTCGCCCAGGGCTACTTCATGAGCCGTCCGCTCCCCGGCGACGAGCTGATGACCTGGCTCGCCAACTCCAAGAAGGAGCCGGTCGCCCGCTCGGCTTCGTAAGGGTGGCGATCTTCGCCACCCGGGCTTCATGAAAGTGGCGATCATCGGGTCCGGCCCGATGGTCCGCTACCTGCCCGGACGGCTGCGGTCGAGCGGGCACCAGGTCAAGCTCCTCCGCTATCCGGCCGAGTCCTACGCCGGCGGCGCCGAGGGCGCCGACCTGGTGATCACGCTGCTGCCCGACAGCGCCGCCGCCCGCCTCGTCTACAGCGAGCTGGCCCGCCGCGCCAGCCCGGGCCAGGTCTTCGTCGATCACTCCGACCTCGAGCCCGAGACCGCGGCCTGGTGCGCGCTGGCCCTGCCCGCCTTCCTGGAGGCTCCGATCGGCGAGCGCGGGGAGATCGAGGTCCGCGGCGAGCGGGCGCACTTCGAGCGCGCGCTGCCGGTGCTGAGCGCCTACGCGGACCCGGTCTCGCTCAGGGACGCATCGGACGGCCGCGAGGCCCCAGCTCCCGCGTAGCCAGGGCGCCGTACGCCATCGCGGCCCAATCGCAGAGGCGGGCGCGGGTCTCGGCGGGGTCGATGATTCGCTCGATGTCGAACGACTCGGCGGTCCGGAACGGCGAGCGGACGGCCTCCAGGCGGGCCAGGATCTCCGCCCTCAGCGCCTCCGGGTCGGGGCTCGCCTCCAGCTCCCGCTTGTAGGCCGCCTCGATGCCGCCCTCGACCGGCAGCGAGCCCCAGTCCGCGGAGGGCCAGGCGAAGCGGTAGTTGAGGGCCTGGGCGTTGCCGTGTCCGGCGCCGGCCACCCCGAACACCTTGCGTACGATCACCGAGACCCAGGGCACGGTGGCCTGGTAGCTGGCGGCCAGCGCGCGGGCCCCCCGCCGGATGGTGCCCGCCCGCTCCGCCTCGACGCCGATCACGAACCCCGGCTGGTCGACGAAGTTGACCACCGGCAGGTGGAAGGTGTCCGCGGTGTCGACCCAGCGCGCCAGCTTGTCGGAGGCGGCCGCGGTCAGGCCCCCGCCATAGACCTTGGGGTCGGAGGCGAGGACCGCCACCGGCCGCCCGGCGAGGCGGGCGAGCCCGGTCACGCAGGAGCGCCCGTAGCCGCGGCCGACCTCGAACAGGGTCCCGCTGTCGAACACCAGCTCCAGGATCCGGCGCACGTCGTAGGGCTGGCGCCGGGAACGGGGCACCACCTCGCGCAGCTGGTCGACGTTGCGGTCGGCGGGATCGAGGTCGGTGGTGCACACGGGCGGCAGCTGCCAGACGTTGGGCGGCAGGTAGGAGAGGAACCTCCGGAGCTGGGCAAGCGCGTCGTCTTCGCCGGCGGCCAGGTTGTCGACCGCGCCCGACTCCCGGGTGTGGATCTCCCAGCCGCCCAGCTCCTCCTTGGTCACCTGCCGGCGCATCCCGGCCGCCACCACCGGCGGTCCCGCCACGAAGAGCTGGGAGGTCTCGCGGACCATCACCGAGAAGTGCGCGGAGACGACTCGCGCCGCTCCCAGGCCGGCCACCGGGCCCAGGCAGGCCGCCACCACCGGCACCTTGCCCAGGTTGTCGACGACCAGGTCCCAGCCCGGGTTGGCGGGAACGTAGGTGCGGCCGATCTTCTCGTACGACTTCACCGAGCCCCCGCCGCCGGTCCCGTCGACCAGCCGCACCAGCGGCAGCCGGAGCTCGCTCGCCATCCGTTCCGCGTAGACCTGCTTCTCCCAGATGCCGGCGTCGGCGGCGCCGCCGCGGACCGTGAAGTCATCGCCGCAGACCACCACCCGGCGGCCCTCGATGCGGCCGGTGCCGGCCACCAGGTTGGCGGGCGTGAAGGATTTCAGCTCGCCGCCCGCGCCGTACTCGCTGAAGCCGGCCAGGGCGCCCACCTCGTCGAAGCTTCCGGGGTCGAGGAGCCGCTCCACCCGCTCCCGGACCGTCAGCCGGCCGGCTTCGTGCTGGCGGCGGACCCGCTCCTCACCGCCCATCTCCCGGGCCTGGGCCTCCCGGCGCCGCAGCTCGTCGAGCTCAGGGCGCCAGGTCACGCAGGAATTATGGTTAGCCGCTATATGAAGCTGCTCGTGACAGGAGGCACCGGGCTGCTGGGATCCCGGCTGGTCCCCCGCCTGGGGGCGGCCGGTCACCAGGTGCAGGTCATGACCCACTCCGGGCGCAAGGTGGTGGGCGCCGGCTCGATCACCGGCGACCTGCTCACCGGGCAGGGGGTGGCCGAGGCGGTATCCGGCGCCGAGTGCGTGATCCATCTCGCCACCAGCCCCGGCGGGGACAGCAACAAGGTCGACGTGCTGGGCACCAAGGGCCTGATCGAGATGGCCCGGCGCGCCCAGGTCGGGCACCTGATCTACGTCTCGATCGTGGGCGTCGACCGGATCCCATACCCCTACTACAAGGCCAAGCTGGCGGCCGAGAAGCTGGTCCAGGCCGGCCGCGTGCCCTGGACGATCCTGCGCGCCACCCATTTCTACAGCTACGTCGACATCCTCCTCAAGCAAGCCGCCTCGCGGCCGGTGATGGTGGTGCCCAAGGGCTGGAAGGCGCAGCCGGTGGACGCCGGTGAGGTGTCGGCCAAGCTCCAGGAGTCGGTCCTGGCCGGGCCCCGCGAGTACCTCCCGCACTTCGGCGGGCCCGAGATCTCCACCTCCGAGCAGCTGGCCCAGGCCTGGCAGGCGGCGCATGCCGACCACCGGCCCCTGCTGGCGGTGCCGTGGCCGACGACGGCCGGTCGCGCCTTCCAGAAGGGCCACGCCACCTGCCCCGACAACCGCTACGGGCGGATCACGTTCACGCAATGGATGGCGGGCGCCCGGGGCTGAGCGGGCTGCGCGAACTGGCGCGCGACTTCGCCGCGCGCGAGGTGGCGCCGAGGGCGGCCGGCTGGGAGCGGGAGCGGTCCTTCCCGCTGGCCACCCTCCGCGCCGCGGCCGGCGCCGGACTGACCGCGATCCGGATGCCCGGCCGGCCGCTGGTCGAGGCCTGCGCCGCCTTCGAGGAGCTGGCGGCCGCCGACTACGCGTTCACTTTCAGCCTGGTCTGCCACAGCAACACCGCCCGGTCGCTGGCGGGAGCCGGGCTGGACGTGGAGCCGCTGCTCCGCGGCGACGCCGTGGGCGCCTTCTGCCTGACCGAGCCGGGCGCCGGCACCGACGCCGCGGCCATCACCACCGCCGCCCGCCCCGTCGGCGGGGGCTGGCGCCTGGACGGCATCAAGGCCTGGGTCACCAACGGCGCCTTCGCGAGCGCCTTCCTGGTCTACGCGCAGACCGACCCCGCGGCCGGCCACCGCGGCATCGCCGGCCTGGCGGTGCGGGGGCCGGCGCCCGGGCTGGCGGCCGGCGAGCCGTACGGGCTGCCCGCCGGTCACGCCATGGGGATCTCGGACGTGCGCTTCGAGGACTGCCCCGCCGAGACCATGGTGGCACCCCCGGGCGAGGGCTTCAAGGCGGCGATGCGGGGCATCGACGCCGCCCGCGTGATCGTGGCCGCCATGTGCTGCGGGATGCTCGGGCGCGGCCTCCAGCTGGCGCTGGAACGGGTCAAGACCAGGCGCGCCTTCGGGCGGCCGCTGGCCGACTTCCAGGCCCTGCAGTGGGCGCTCGCCGACGCCGCCACCGAGCTGGAGGCGGCCCGGCTGCTGGCCTATGCGGCGGCGGCCGCGATCGATGCCGGCGGCGATGCCTCGGTGGCGGCGGCCCACGCCAAGAAGTTCGCGCCCGCGGCCGCGCTGCGGCACCTCGCGACCTGCATCCAGGTGCTGGGCGCCGAGGGCCTGACCGACCGCCATCCCCTGGCCAGGCACCTGGCCTGCGCCAAGATGGCCCAGATCCAGGACGGCACCAACGAGGTCCAGAACCTGGTCATCGCGCGCCGTTTACCGACGCTCCTGTAACCTGCGCGTCCCCGCGCCGTTGTGGGTGGTGGGGCGTGACCATGCGGAGCCTTGGGGGACTGTTGGCGATCCTGGTGTTGGTGGCCGGATGTGGCGGGGCCAACACGTCCAAGGCGAGCGCCACGCACAAGCCGCTGGTGGTTGGCACGCCCACCTACCTGACGCCGGCGCCGACCGCCCCGACGCCGCTCCCCGACCCCTCCAGCTCGGCCCGGGCGGCCTCCGGCGGCCGCACGGCGATCACCTGCCGGATCCCGGTCAGCGCCTACCAGCCGGGCAGCGGCGGCTTCGTGAACATGCCCAGCGGGCAGTTCGCATCGGACCCGGCCAGCAACGTCGCCCTCGACTGGTCGGGCGCCCCGCCGGTGGCCACCGATCCCCGGCAGGGGCCGTACGGCCCGGGCGCCCGGCCGCAGAACTTCGGCCTCGCCTATGACCGGGCGGTGGGCAGGTGGCTGCCGGTGCAGGTCAGCTGGGTGGCCCCCGACGGTCAGAGCTATGCCTATCCGGACGTCCTGGGGGGCGGGGTGCGGATCGTCAAGGTCGCCGACGGCAGCGTGACGACAGTGGGCTCCGGCAGCACCTGGAACGTGATCGACATGGAGGCGGAGGGGGTGTACGCGACCCGCAGCCAGTTGCAGGGCCCGCTGGTCCCCGGCCTCTGGCTGCTGGCGGCGGGCAAGGACCCGGTGCCGGTCACCGGCACCGGCTACTGGCAGTGGGTGACCGCCGGCTACGCCTACGGCTTCGACGCCCCCAGCGTCCCCCAGGGCGCGCCCCATCCGCTGCTGCGGCTCAACCTCCGCGACAAGGCCATCACCACCTGGTTCCAGCGCGGCAACCAGATCCAGTGGATCGCCGGCTTCGATCGCGATGGCGCGCCGGTCGCGGTCCTGGCGCCGCCCGCCTACTACAACGGGGTCTCGATCCAGACCGTGCTCATCAACCGGCCCGACGAGACGGTGACCCTGCTCACGGCCCAGCAGGGCGCCCAGTTCCCGGTCCTCCGCGACGCCAGGGGCTTCTGGATGGAAGCCGGCGGCCTCTACCTGAACTCGGTCGGCTACGGGAGCGAGCAGGTGTCGGACGTCAACGGCCAGCTGGGCGGGACCTGCGGCTAGCGAGCGCGGGCGGGCCAGGGCAGGAGCCTGGCCAGCACCTTGTAGACCTCGGGGTTCAACCCCAGCCCGACATGGCTGCCGTGAACCTCCACGCTGCGCACGTCGGGCCGCAAGCAGGCTTCCCAGTGCACGATGCCGTCCGAGCGGCTGTAGATCGAGGTGACCGGCACCCTGGGCTTGGCGGCCAGGTCGCGGAGGAAACGGCGCTCGTTGTCGGCGGTGCGCCCGTAGCGGAAGAAGTTCCAGGCCTGGGCGACCCGGACCCCGGCCATGGTCACCGGGTGGACGTCGTACGGGTTGGCGATCGGGGAGCCCAGGGTCACCACCTGCTCCACCATCTCCGGGTGCCGGTGGGCCAGCACGGTGGCCAGGATGCCGCCCCGGCTGTGGCCGACCACCGTCACGCGCCGGCCCTTCCACCCGTAGAGGTCGACCAGGCGCAGGGTCAGCGCCTTCATCACGATCTCCGAGTACTTCACGTTCAGAGAGATCCCCGGCATCTCCGCGTAATAGCCCATCCGGCGCAGCCAGTCGGCCATCACCGAGAGCGAGGAGTCGCCGGCCAGGAAGCCCGGCACCAGGAGGACCGGTCGGCCATCGCCGTGGGGCACGTCCTTGCCCACGAAGACGGGGTTGCGGACCAGCGCCAGGTATTCGGCGGCGATCCGGCCTTCACGCCAGATCGGTGGCGGCGAGAGGAGGCGCCCGGCGTACAGGAGATTGGGAATGCCTCGGATCAGCGCGCCCGCTGCGCGCCGGGCCTGGGGCTCCGGGTTCGACGGTTTGGAAACGGTTGCCACGACGTAAGCGTTAACGCTTGGCGGAACTCTAACCGGCCTTTTGCTCGGGGACGCCCCTGACGAATTGATGGGTGACCTGCAGGAAGCGATCGGGGGTTTCCAGCATGGGCACGTGGCCGACCCCTTCCAGGATCTCCAGCCGCCAGTCGGGCCGCCGCCGGACCAGGTCCTTGACGGCGGCCACCGGGACCAGCCGGTCGCGGGCACCGTGCACGATCAGGGTGGGGGCCTGGATCGCGGGCACGATCCGGTGGTAGCGCTGGGGCCGGAAGATCAGCTTGAGCAGCGAGCGGGCGGCCTGGACCAGGGCGCGGTCGCTCCAGGGCATCTCGGCGAGCCGGCGTTCGGTGAGCTCGAGGTGGGCCTGGTACACGTCGGGCGAGACCCGGTTGGGGTCCTCGCAGACGATCGCGAAAGTGGCCCGCACCGCCTTCTCGGCGCCCATCCGGAGGGCCCGGCGCCGAAGGTAGGGCACCGCCAGCGGCGAGAGGAGGGCCGCGAAGAAGGCGATCACCAGCCCGTCGACGCCGCCCAGCGAGGGGTTGGGGGCGGCCGGGTCGACCAGCAGCATTCGGGTGACCAGGTGCGGCCGGGCGGCGGCCACCTGCATCGAGAGGCGGCCGCCCATCGAGTTGCCGACCAGGGTGGCCGGGCCGCCCACCACCTGCTCCAGGAACCGCTCGAGGAGGGCCTGGTTGGCCTCCAGGGAGGCCGTCTGGCCGGCCGCCAGCGGCGTCAGGCCGAAACCTCGGAGATCGGGGGCGTAGACCCGGTGCTCGCGGGCGAGCGCGTCGCCGACCGCGATCCAGTTGAGGTGCGAGCCGCCCAGGCCGTGGATCAGCACCATCGGCTCGCCCGAGCCGCCGAAGTCGGCGTAGTGCACGGGACCGTCGATGTCGACGGTGACGCTCTTCACGGCTATGACTGTAACCAGGGCTGGAGAGCGGGTCGTCCTCGCCACGGGCGCCAACTTCGGCCTTTAGAGGACCGTCAGCACAACGCCGGCGGTGTTGAGGGCGGCGACCGCCGTGAAGGCCACGGTCAGCGCCTGCACGGTCAGCCAGGTGGCCCGGCCGACGCGCAGCCGGCGGCTGGTGGCGGCGACCAGCAGCAGGAGCGCGGCGACCAGCATCACCTTGACCACCGCGAAAAGCAGGAAGTCGCCTTGGGCGAGCAGGGCCCGCACCATCGGGTTCTGCTCGGGGACCCCGAAGCGGAGCCCGAGCCACGTGCTGACCATGTCGGTGAGCTGCGCGATCGCGAGCAGGGCCGGCCAGGCGAGTCTTTGACGGACCACGTCGGCGCGCAAGCCTAGGCCGGCCCGGGAACGCTCCGGGTGGGCTCGAGTGTGTTGTTGTTAAGCGGCCCGGAGGATCAGCCCTCGCCCGCCAGCGCGACGCACTCGATCTCGACCAGGGCGTCGGGGTCGAACAGCTCCTTGACCCCGAACATGCTGGCGGCCGGGAAGTGCTTCCCGAAGACCTCGCGGTAAGCGGCGCCGATCGCCTTCAGGTTGCGCCGGTAGGCGCCGACGTCGGTGACGTAGTACGTCAGCTTGACCGCCAGCCCGGGTGCCGAGCCGGCGGCATGGAGCGCGATCGCGACGTTGGCGATGGCCCGCGCGAACTGCTTCGCGATGTCCGTGGGATCGGCGATCCGCCCGCTCTGGTCGGCACCGACCTGGCCGCCCAGGAAGACCAGGCCGGCGGCGCGGGTGGCATGCGAGAAGCCGACGGCCGGTCCCAGCTCGGGCGGGTTGAAGTTGTCGAGCATCAGCCGAAGAGTGCCACCTGCTCCTCGCGCAGGCGCCAGAGGTAGCTGCTGGTGTCGACCTCCACGTCGTCCAGCGTCAGGGCCTGGTCGCGCGCCACCGGCCGCTTGACCCGGGTCCCCTCGTACGCGAAGCCGAAAGGCAGGAGACGGTCGCGCTTGGCCACCTCGTAGCGCTCGGAGAGCCCGTACACCGTGTAGCCGCCGCCCCCGTCCAGCTCAGCGCCGGGCGCCAGGTCCTTCTTGGCGACGGCCACCAGCTCGGCCACCATCCCGCCACGCAGGTCGCCGGTCGGCCGGCCGTCGACGACTGCGCGCACCACCGACATCGGGACCTCGACGCAGGCCAGGTGGTAGGGCCGGAACAATCCCCAGTTGGGGCCCCACTGCTGTGCGGTGCCGCCGAAGCCGGGCTCGAAGAGGGCGCTCATCGAGGAGCGCACGCCCGGGTGCTCCGAGCTGACGACCACGAACACCCCGGGAAAGACCTTGTCCTCGTGCACGTACTCCCCGGACTCGTCGACCGCGTTGGCCATGTCCACCACCCCGGCCGCCTCCAGCAGCCCGCCGTCGGCCTCCAGCGCGAACACCCGGCCCAGGTCCTGCCACTTGCAGAACGGCTCGTGCATGCCGCGCCGCGCGGGCGGCAGCTTGAGCACATTGGAGACCGCCACCATCTCCAGCTGCGACTTGGTCCCGTCCCGGAACTCGTTGTACATCTTGGGGTTCATCCGGTTGCGCTGCGCGATCTCCGCGTAGGTCTGGGGGGTGGCGTGATGGTCGTCGGGGAAGAGCACCGTGCCGCGGCCCGCGCACACGATCTCGAACCCCAGGCTGCGCGCCCAGTCCACGATCTCGAAGATCGCCCCCGGCTGGTCGCCGGCGGCCAGCGTGTAGACGACCCCGTTCTGGCGCGCGCGCTCGGCCAGGATCGGGCCCACCACGATGTCCGCCTCCACGTTGAGGAGCACCGTGTGGCGGCCGCGCGCGATCGCCAGGTCGGCGACCTCGGCGCCGACCTCGGGCACGCCCGTCGACTCCACCACCGCGCGCAGCTCGAGGTCGGGGACCAGGAGCGGATCGGCGGTCGCCACGGCGCGGCCCTCGCGCAGCGCGTCTTGCACGGTGCCCAGATCGTCGGTGGCGCAGACTGCGCCCGGGTCCCAGCCGTTCTCCGTGAAGCCGGCGACGGCGCGCTTCTGGTCGACGTCGGCCAGCGCCATCACGCGCAGACCCTTCATGGTCGCCACCTGGTCGACGATGCCGCGGCCCATGCGGCCCACGCCGACCACGCCGATCGGGGCCGGGTCGGCGGCCATCCGCCGCAGCTCATCCAGGTACATGTCACCAAGTAGAGCATGGCGATGACGCCGACCACGAGGAAGGGCGCCGGGGCGGCGAGGAGTACGGCCACCCGCGCGCGAGCGCGCCGAGCTCAGCCCTTGACGGCTCCCGCAGTCATGCCCGCGACGAAGTAGTCGACGAAGAAGGAGTAGAGCATCGCCACCGGGATCGAGCCCAGCAGGGCGGCCGCCATCAGCTCCCCCCAGAAGAACTCGTCACCGCGGATCAGGTCCTGCGTCACGCCGACCGGGATCGTCTTGGATATGGGGTCGTTCATGAAGATCAGGGAGTAGAGGTACTCGTTCCAGGAGAGCGTGAACGCGAACATGCCCGCCGACAGGATCCCGGGCAGGGCGAGCGGGATGACGACCCGCATCATGGCCTGGATCCGGGTCGCCCCGTCGACCAGCGCCGACTCCTCCAGCTCGCGGGGGATGCCCTTGAAGTAGCCGATCAGGAGCCAGGTGCAGAACGGGATCAGGAAGGTCGGGTAGGTCAGGATCAGCGACCAGAGGTTGTTGTAGAGCACCATCACCTGGATCAGCTTCGCCATGCCCAGGAACAGCAGCGTGGGCGGCACCAGGTAGGTGACGAAGATCGCCCAGCCGATCCAGTTGGCGCCCCGGAACCGCAGCCGTCCCAACGAGTACCCGGCCAGGATGCTGCAGAAGAGCGAGATCGCGGTCGAGACCACCGCCACGATGGCCGTGTTGAGCGCCCAGTGCGGGAAGAACGTCTGCGTGAAGAGGTGCTCGTAGTTCTTCAGCGTCGGCTGGCGCACGAAGATCGGCAGCTGGTTGAAGTCCAGCAGCTCGGTGTCGCTCTTGATGCTGGTGATGAACATCCAGTAGAAGGGGAAGAGCGTGACCAGCACGAAGAAAAACACCGGTATGTAGATCCGGAAGAGCCGGGCCACGAAGGGATCCCCGATCTCGATCCTGCCGCGGGGCCTCTTCTGGCGCCGGCGCAGCCAGCCGGCGCCCCCGACCTGCTGGGGGACGTGGGCCTCGGCCACTACTCCGGGCGCCTCAGGAGCAGGAGCACGACCCCGATCACGGCGGTCAGGACGGGGAACAGGAACAGCGAGACGGCGGCGCCGATGCTGAGCTGGTTGCCCGGGATCGCGATCGTGTAGGCCCAGGTCGCCAGCAGCTGGGTGCTGTTGTAGGGAGCGCCGCGCGTCAGCACCCAGGGCAGCTGGAAGTCGGCGAAGGTGAGGATGGTGGAGAGCAGGATCACGACCAGCAGCACCGGTCGCAGCATGGGCAGCGTGATGTGCAGGAACTGGCGCCAGCGGGTGGCGCCGTCGACCTTGGCCGCCTCATAGAGGTCGACCGGAATCGTCTGGAGACCGGCCAGGAAGGCGATGCCGTAGAACGGCGTGCCTCGCCAGATGTTGACGATCATCATCGCGATCATCGCGGTGTTCGGCGTGCCCAGCCAGTTGACGCAGGTCGTGGAGCCGTGGCAGATCGGCAGGTGCAGGCCCGAGTTCATGACCCAGTTGATGACGCTGAAGGTGGGGTCGAACATCCAGCGCCAGGCCAGCGTCGACAGCACGCTGGGGATGATCCAGGGCAGCAGCAGAGCCGCCCGCACAAAGCGCTGCGCCGGGAAGACCTGGTTGAGCAGCAGGGCCATGCTCAGGCCGAGCACGAACTTGACGATGGTCGTGTAGAAGGTGTAGCTGAAGGTGTTCTTGAAGGCGGTTCGGAAGACGCCGTCGCGGGCCATCTCGAAGGCGTAGTTAGCGAAGGCCACGAACTTGCCGAGCACCTCGTCGCCGATCTCGGTCGAGGTCGCCGAGAGGACCACGCCGTAGATGAAGGGGAAGGCCAGGAAGATGGCCAGCATGGCGACGGTCGGCACCAGCAGCAGGTACCCGAGGAAGGTCTCGTTGTCGAACGGGCTCGGCCGCTTGTGGCGGACGCCGACGCGGCCGACGCCCGCCCGGGTGATGATGCTCACGGGTGAGTTGCGACCCTAGGGGCCCGGCCGAAAGGTGGGCCGCTGGATTTCGCGATCCCGACGCTCCGAGGCGTCAGCATCGGACGTCTGGGCGCGAAAGGCACGGCATCACTTTTCGGCTGGCTCCCCAGGGCTGCTCCCTCTAGGGCTTCTCCCATATGTTCTTGAGCCGGTCCTCGGCCTCCTTCACGGCCGTCTGCGGCGAGGTCCCGGCCAGTGCCTTGGCGAACATGTCGGCGGTGATGTACTCGGCCTGCGCCTGGCTCGTCTTCTTGCTCGGCGCAGCCGGCCAGCCGGGCCAGTAGCCGATCGGCTTGCCGGAGGCGTCGTAGGCCACGTCGTGGAAGGCCTTGAGCTTGGCATCCGACTGGAAGACGGGCGCCGAGTTGATGGCTGCGAAGGGCCCGATGTCATAGCCGCCGGCGGCGGCCATCCACTTCATGTAGTTGTCCTTGTCCATCTGGTAGAGCACGAAGGCCTTGGCGGTCTCGGCCTCCTTGGTCCACTTCATGACGGCCTGGTTGAAGATCAGGTTCATCGTGAAGACGCCCTTCGGGCCGCCGGGCATGACCGCGTTGTCGGTGACCTTGTCGAACTTCTTGTTGGTGTCCCGCTCCTTGATATAGATCGAGGGTCCGTTGAGCGTGGCGCTGATGTTGTCGGAGTGGTAGGCCTGGTTGTTGTCGGGGTCGAGCCACTCGGGGTGGAAGACCTCTCCCGCGGCCTTGGCCCGCACCGCCCAGTCGATGGCCTTCAGCGTTTCCGGCGAATTGATCAAGACCTTGCCGCCGGCGTCGGTCTCCTTGCCGCCGTGCGCCCAGAGCACGGGCAGCCACATCGTCAGGGAGTCGCCGTAGGCGTGGCCGACGGTCTGCGCGATCGGCTTGCCGGTCGCCTTGGCCAGCTTGCCGGCCGCGGTGAGCATGTCCTCGAAGGTCTTGGGGAATACCGACACCCCCGCCTTCTCGAAGTAGTCGGTCCGGTAGCTCCAGGCGTTCATCACGATCGTGTAGGGAATGGCCCGGTAGACGCCGCCGACCTTGGTGAAGGCGTCGTTGACGGGGTGGATGGTTCCCAGTTTCTGCTTCAGGATGTTGACCTCGTTGGTCACGTCCAGGCAGGCGTTGGTGTAGAGGTGCGGCCACGAGTACTGCATCGAGATCACGTCCGGGCCGTCGCCCGCCTGCACGTAGGCGGCCGTCTTGGCGATCAGGTCGTCCTGGGTGATGGTCTGGACGACGACCTCCACCCCGAACTTGTCGCTGAACTCCTGCGCCTGCCGGCGGACCTCGGCGTCGCCGGCCGGCACGAAGCTGTTCCACTGCGTGTACACGATGCGGGCGCCCTTGCGCGGGACCGGGGGCTTGCCGGTGGTGCCGGTGCTGGTGCCGCTGGACCCGCCGCAGGCCACGGCCCACATCTCCGCCAGCGACACCGTGACGACCAGGGCTCCGGTGCGCTTGATGAACGTCCGCCGGGTCCAAGCGTGCAGCTCGGGATCCCGTTCAAAGACTTCCAGGAGCTCGTCGTTCGTCATGTCTCCTCCGTGCAGTTGCCGGCGCGGACCGCACCGCGTTCGAATGGGCGGATGCTACCCCGGCCCGTACGCCCTTGTATAGAAAGCATCCCGAGCGGGCCCGCCGCCGCCTTTTTTCGGCTTCACCGTCCGCTGTCGGCCAACCCGCCCCTTTTCCGGGCCGGTGGACAGATTTAGCATAGGTCGGCAAATGGCATCCGTCACTTACTCCTGGTCGGTCCCTCTGGGTGCGGGAAGTCGACCGCGCTCCGGATGCTGGCGGGCCTGGAGGACGTGACCGAGGGCGACATCAAGATCGGGGACCGCCTGGTCAACGACGTGCCCGCGCGGGAGCGGGACATCGCCATGGTGTTCCAGTCCTACGCCCTCTACCCGCACATGAGCGTGTACGACAACATGGCCTTCGGCCTCAAGATGCGCGGCACCCCGAAGTCGGAGATCCAGGGCAAGGTCAAGGGCGCCGCCGACATCCTCGGCCTCGACAGGCTGCTGCAGCGCAAGCCCCGGCAGCTCTCCGGCGGCCAGCGGCAGCGCGTCGCGCTCGGCCGTGCGATCGTGCGCGATCCTCAGGTCTTCCTGCTCGACGAGCCGCTCTCCAACCTCGATGCCGCACTCCGCGTGGAGACCCGCATCAACCTCCAGAAGCTGCACCAGCGGCTGGGCTCGACGTTCATCTACGTGACGCACGACCAGGTCGAGGCGATGACCATGGGCGATCGGATCGCCGTCATGAGGGAAGGGATCCTCCAGCAGGTGGCGCCGCCGCGCGACCTCTACGACCACCCCGTGAACATGTACGTGGCCGGCTTCATCGGCAGCCCGCGCATGAATTTCATCCCGGTCACCCTGGACGGCAAGACGGCCACCGCCTCGGGCTTCACGGTCGAGTTCGCGAGCGCACCCGGCATTGACACCGGCGTCCTCGGCATCCGGCCCGAGGACCTCGACGAGCAGCCTCGCGAAGGCGGCGCCAAGATCGAGATGAAGGTCGAAGTGGTCGAGGTCCTGGGCTCCGACCAGTTCCTCTACGGGAAGGTCGGCGGCGACGACGTGATCGCGCGCGTCGATCCCCAGTTCAAGGTCGCGCCTGGCGACCCGGTGAAGCTGGGCCTCAACATGCGCCGGCTGCACCTCTTCGACGCCGAGACCGAGAAGGCCATCAACTGACTCCGCTCTAAACCGCCTTGATCCCGGCCGTGCTGGTGTTGGTTCTGGCGGCGGCCGGGATGCACGCGGCCTGGAATGTGATGCTCAAGGGGTCGCCCGAGCCGCTGCGCCTCTCGCTGCGCGCCCTGGTCGCGGGCACCCTCCTCTTTGCACCGCTGGTGCTGGCGGGCTGGTTGCTGACCGGGCGTCCCGGCCTCCCGCTGGCGGGGTGGTTGTGCGTGCTCGGCTCCGGAATCGCCGAGCTCTTCTACTTCGTCTTCCTCAGCCACGCTTACAGGCACGGCGAGCTGTCCTTCGTCTACCCGATCGCGCGCGGCACCGGGCCGCTGATCGCGGTGGCGGCGGGTCTGCTCCTCCTTCGCGAGCACTTGGGCCCGCCCCAGCTGGCGGGGGTGGCGGCGCTGCTGGGGGGCATCTGGCTGGTGCGGCGGCCGTCCGGGACCTCGGGGCCACTGCTGACCGCCCTGCTGACCGGCCTGTGCATCGGCGCCTACACGGTGATCGATCGCGTAGGGGTGCGGCTGGGCCCCCCCTGGCTCTACGGCTGGTTCGTGTTCGCGTTCACGGTCCTGCTGCTGGCGGGTTGGGTACTCCTTTTCGGGGGCCCCGGTGAGGCGCCGGCCTGGCGGCAGTCGGCGCTGGTCGGCTTCCTGATGACCGCGACCTTCTACGTGGTGCTGATCGCCCTGGCCGTGGCGCCGGTCACCGTGGTGGCCCCGGCGCGGGAGTCGGCGATCGTGCTGGTCAGTGCCTGGGGAGTGCTGCGGCTACGCGAACGCGAGGGTTTGGCGCTCAAGCTGGGGGGCGCCGCCACCATCCTGGCGGGCGTCGTACTGCTCGTGATCTAGGGGTGCTGGACCACCCCGACGAAGATGCCGCCGTAGCCCTGAGCCTGGTCCTTGCCGAGGGGCGCCACTTTCTGGACGCCCACCTCGCCCCCGTTGTAGTTGCCGATGACGGTGACGGGGTCCAACCACCCGGTAACGAAGAACTGACCGAACAGGTTGGTCGTGCGGCCGTCCGCGCCGACGGCCACCTGGCCGTCCTGTCCGAACCCGACCACCCTCTGGCCGTCGGGTGAGAGCCGGCCCGCGGACAGCGGGTTCGCGCTGTGCCAGGCGACCGATCCGTCCGGGCGCTTGACG
>WNGE01017066.1_pt1 | contig 15995 bp, 16 predicted proteins | sample 5400651 | NCBI WGS metagenome assembly WNGE01 (sample SAMN13153370, study PRJNA577476) | soil metagenome | isolation source: 60 cm soil or saprolite under grassland replicate 2 | place: USA:California | collected 2016-06-15 | reverse complement strand
ACAGACGCCGGACGGGCGCGTCGAGGTCGTAGAACGCTTCCTCCGAGATGAGAGCCGCGAGCTCCGCGCCCACGCCGTAGCTCCTGTGACCTTCGTCGATCACGATCGCGCGGCCGGTCTTGCGGGCGGAGCCGACGATCGTCTCGCGGTCGAGCGGGACGAGCGTGCGCGGATCGACGACCTCGGCGCCGACGCCGTCTCGGGCGAGCTGCTCCGCGGCCTCGAGCGCGACGTAGACCATCGAGCTCGTCGCGACGAGCGTCACGTCGTCGCCCTCACGTTTCACGTCGGCAACACCGAGCGGGAGCACGTATTCGTCCTCCGGGACGAGGCCCTTGACCGCGAACATCATCTTGTCCTCGAACACGACGACCGGATTGTCCTCGCGGATCGCGGCTTTGAACAGGCCTTTGGCGTCATAGGGTGTTGCTGGGAGGACAACCTTGAGACCGGGGACGTGCGCGACAAGCGCGTGCAGTGACTGGCTGTGTTGCGCGGCGGAGCGACGCGTGGCGCCGAGCGTCGTTCGGATCGTCAGCGGCGCGTTCAGACGCCCGCCCGACATGTAGTGGATCTTCGCCGCCTGGTTGACGAGCTGGTCCATGACGAGCGTCATGAAGTCGCCGAACATGATGTCGACGACCGGGCGCATGCCGGTCATCGCGGCGCCGAGGCCGAGGCCCGTGATCCCAGCTTCGGAGATCGGCGAGTCGATGATCCGCTCGGAGCCGAACTCCTCGACGAGCCCGGAGAGCACCTTGAACGGCGTCCCGGCCTCGGCGACGTCCTCGCCGATCACGAAGACGGCCGGATCGCGGCGCAGCTCCTCGGCGAGCGCCTCGTTCACCGCCTGCGAGAGCGTGAGTTCGCGCATGGGGCGTTCGGTCAGCGTGGCGCTAGGCGTAGACGTGGTCGTCCACCTCGCTCGTGTCCGGATACGGCGCCGCCAGCGCGAACTCGACGCCTTCGTCGACCTCGCGCTTGGCTTCCGCGCGTATGCGCTCGAGCGTCTCCTCGGCGACGCCTTGCTCGGCCAGCCACGCCGCATGCAGCGCCAGCGGGTCGCGCTGCGACTGCCATTCCGCCTCCTCGTCCCGCGAGCGGTAGTACGCGCGGTCGACGTCGCCGACGTGGTGTCCGTGGAAGCGGTAGGTGTTGAGGACGAGGAACGTCGGTCCGCCGCCGGAGCGCGCTCGCTCGACCGCGCGGGTGGCCGCATCGAAGACGGCGCGCACGTCCTGGCCGTCGACTTCCTCCGCCTCGATGCCGAACGCCTGTGCCCGCAGGCGAAGGTCGCCTGCCGTCGTCTCTGCGTAATGCGTGTACTCGTTGTAGAGGTTGTTCTCGCACGCGTAGACAACGGGCAGCCTCCACAGCGCGGCCATGTTCATCACCTCGTAGAGGACGCCCTGGCCGAGCGCGCCTTCGCCGAAGAAGCAGACGGCGACCTGATCGGTGCCACGCATCTTCGCGGACATGGCTGCGCCGGTTGCGATACCGGTCGAGCCGGCGACGATCGCGTTCGCGCCGAGGTTCCCGTTCTCGTGGTCGGCGATGTGCATCGAGCCGCCCTTGCCGCGGCAGTAGCCGGCTTCCTTGCCGAGTAGCTCCGCGAACATCCTGTCGACCGCTGCTCCCTTGGCGAGGCAGTGCCCGTGGCCACGGTGTGTGCTCGTGATGTAGTCGTCCTTGCGCAGCGCCTCGCAGATGCCGACGGCGACCGCTTCCTCGCCGACGTACAGGTGCGCGAGCCCCGGCATCTGCGCGCTGCGGTACAGCTCGTTGACCCGTTCCTCGAACGCGCGGATCGTCGCCATCCGGCGATACGCATCCAGCCAGCGGTCGGTTGCCGCCTGTTCCGCGCGTTTGCTCTCTCGCGTCGTCGTCACGTCGTGACTCCCGCCGGGACACCGGACATGTGTGCAAGCACCTCGAAGATGACAGCGAAATCCTGCTCCGCGAGGCCCATCCCGCGCGCCGCGGTCAGGAATTCATTCGTCACCGCAGTCGTCGGCAGCGGCACATCGAGCTCGCGGCCGAGCTCGAGCGCCAGATTCATATCCTTCTGCATCATGTTCACGTCGAACCACGCCTCGTCTGGCTGCTCGAGCACGAACGGCCCCCGGTAGACGACCATCGGCGAGGCGATCACGCTGGAGAGCAGCACTTCGACGGCGGTCTCGCGCGGGATCCCGCTCTTTTCGGCAAGCAAGACACCTTCGCTGAACGCGAGCATCTGCACCGCGAGACTGAGGTTCGTCGCGATCTTCATCGTCACCGCGGCGCCGTTCGGCCCGACGTGGAACACCTTCGGCCCGATCGCTTCCAGGATCGGCTTGACGCGCTCGAAAACATGCGCATCGCCGCCGACCATCACGGTCAGCTTTCCCTGCTCGAGCGTGATCACCGAGCCCGAGACCGGCGCGTCGAGCATCTCTGCGCCCAGCGCCGACACCTGCTCGGCGAGCGCGCGGGAGTTCGCCGGGCTCGCGGTCGACATGTCGACGTACACGCTGTTCGGTCGCAGGCCGGCAAGGATGCCGTCACGACCGTCGGTGACCGCGCGGAGCGCGGCGGTGTTGGTGACCATCGTGAAGACGATCTCGCTGCGCTCCGCCGCCTCGCACGGGCTGCCGGCCCAGTGCATGCCTTGCGCGAGCAGCCCCTCGGCCTTCGAAGGTGTGCGGTTCCAGCCGTAGACGGTGTGGCCCGCGTCGAGCAAGCGCTTGACAACGCCGCCGCCCATCACTCCCAGACCGACGAATCCGAGCTCAGCCACGCACCGCTCCCTCGACCGACTCGAGCCCCTGCGCGACGATGTGATGTACGTCGGCCTCGACCCGCACGAGGTGCGCACGCATTTCGTCCCGTGCACGATCCGCGTCCTGCGCCGCGATTGCAGAGCGGATCAGACGATGCTGCTCGAGCGACCGCTCGGGGCTCGACGGAATGAGGTAGATCGACATAAGCGCGCGCCGGATCAGGTCGCGCAGCGCGTGCATGCTGTGCAGAACGAGCCGGTTGCCGGACGCTTTCGCGATCGCCAGGTGGAAGCGCAGGTCGGCGTCGATGTACGCATCTGCACGGTCCGTTTCGAGCCCGGCAGCCATATCGGCGATCGCCGCCTCCATTTCGTCGAGGTCGGCGCTGCCGCGGCGCTCGGCCGCGAGGGCCGCGGCTTCTGCTTCGAGGATCCGCCGCAGCTCGTAGATCTCTCGCATGTTCGCCTCGTCGAGGCTGAGCAGCAGCTTCAGCGAGTTGTTCAACGGGTTCCGAAAAGTGGAGACAGCGAAGGAGCCGTTTCCGGCCGACTCGATCAGCCCTTTCGACTCGAGCATCCGTAGCGCCTCGCGTACCGACGAGCGTCCCGCCTGGTAGCGCTGTGTCAGCTCACGCTCGGGCGGCAGAACGTCGCCGGGCCGAAGGCGCCGACCCGCGATCTGCGCCAGCAGATTCTCGGCGATCAGCTCGTAGACCTTCTGACGCTCGATCGGCTCGTAGGTGGGAAAAGTCTCAGCCATGAAAGAAACGGGCTGTCTGACAAGCAGACGGAGCGAGCTTACCGCGCCCGCTCCCCCACCCGCAATGGGCACGGTTGCACCCGATCGTGCGTCGTGCTTGAATCGTCTGGTCTGACAATCTGACTGAGAGTCTAAAGGAGGTCCGACCTGAAACTCGCGCGAATCGGGCCGGGATCTTCACGCGCGACCTCGGGCTCGTCGAGCGGGCGTTCGAGCGGATCGAGACCGGCGGGCTGATGGTGAACGACGCCTCGACCTTTCGCGTCGACCACATGCCCTACGGCGGCGTGAAGGACTCGGGCTTCGGGCGGGAGGGCCTCCGGTACGCGATCGAGGAGATGACCGAGCTGAAGTTGCTCACTTTCAACACGGCGCCGCTCTAGAGGCGGCGAGAGGAGAAGGGGGTTGACACGGTGTCGAGGCACCACGAGCAAAGAGAGGGAGGAGCATCGATGCGCAAGCTTCGTTGGGTTTTGCTTCCGCTGACGGTCGCTGCGGCGTTGCTCGCCGCGACTCAGGTGGGGGCACGGACGGAGGCTGGGGATGCGAAGGCGCCCATCAAGATCGGCATCTCGCTGCCGCTGACCGGGAACTTCTCGGAGCCCGGGACGGCGGCGATGCGGGGCTACCAGATTTGGGCCCAGCTGGTGAACGCCCGCGGCGGAATCCTGGGCCGGAAGGTGCAGCTGCTGATCACGGACGACGGTTCGAACCAGAACACGATCGTCGCCGACTACACGCGGCTGATCACGGAGGACAAGGTCGATCTCTTGCTCGGCACGTTCTCCTCGCTGCTCAACCTGCCGGCCTCGGCGGTCGCCGAGCGGTTCAAGATGGTCTACGTCGAGCCGGCCGGTGGCTCGCCGAAGATGTTCAACCGCGGCTTCAAGTACCTCTTCTTCGCCCAGCAGGCGACGGCGCCGCACCAGGCCGACCGCTTCTCGAACTGGGTGGCGAAGCTGCCGGCCTCCAAGCGGCCGAAGACGGCCGCGTACCCCACGCAGGACGACCCGTTCACGCAGCCCGTGATCGAGGGGATCAAGTCGAAGCTCGAGAAGGCGGGCGTCCGCACGGTCTACTCGAAGGTCTACGCGCCCGACACGACCGACTTCGACACGATCGCGGCGGGCATCAAGGCCAGCGGCGCCGACCTCGTGGCCGAGGGTGCGGTGTTCGACGACGGCGTCGGAATCATCCGGTCGTTCAAGAAGCTCGGCTACAACCCGAAGGTCCTGTTCGAGACCTCGGCGCCCTCGGAGTCGGTCCTCTTCTCGAAGGCGATCGGAGTCAAGAACACCGAGGGGATCTTCTACGCCGTCAGCTGGAGCCCCGCGGCGAAGGGGTCGAACTACCCGCGGAACAAGCAATTCTTGAAGGCGTACAAGAAGAAGTACCAGGGGAAGATCCCCGCTGAGGACGCAGCCGATGCGTTCGCGGCCGCGCAGGTGCTCGAGACGGCGGTCCGGAAGGTCGGCAAGATCGACCAGGACAAGATCAAGGACTACCTGTCCGGTGGGCACGATTCTCGGCCCGCTGAGCTGGGACGAGACGGGCGCGCCGCGGCAGGCATTCCTGCTCGCCCAGTGGCAGGGCGGCAAGTCCCAGATCGTCCTGCCGAAGGTGACCGCGACGACCAAGAAGATCGTCTTCCCGAAGCCGAACTGGCGCTAGGGAAAGAGCAAGCGGTGCCGCGGGGGCCGAGCGCCCCCGCGGCCCGCCGCGCAGAAGGGGAGGCGTGGCTGGAGTGGTACAGACGATCCTGGGGAGCCCGCTGTTGGCGCTGACCTGGTCCGGGTTGGCGCAGACGCTCATGTTGGGCCTGCTGACGGGCGGCGTCTATGCGCTCGCGGCCTCGGGGCTGACGCTCGTGTTCGGCGTCATGAACGTGATCAACGTAGCGCACGGGTCGCTCCTGATCCTCGCCGCGTACCTGACCTGGCTGATCTGGCGGCATACCGGGCTCGACCCGCTCGCGATTGCCGTGCTGACGACACCCGTGATGTTCGCGCTCGGGTGGCTGATGTACTGGGTGGCGATCCATCGCGTGCGCAGCGCCGGCGCGTCGATGTCGGTGCTGCTGACCTTCGCGATCGCGCTCATCATCGAGGGGAGTCTCGGGCGGATCTGGAAGGGCGTCTTCCGTGCCGTCACGCCCAGCTACTTCGACGAGGCGGTGAAGATCGGCGGCATCTCGCTGCCGACGGCGAAGCTCTACGCCTGCGCGCTCGCCGTGGGGCTGCTGGTGTTGCTCTGGCTGTTCCTCGCGAAGACCTGGCTCGGCCGGGCGATCCGCGCGAGCTCGGAGAACGTCCAGGCGGCGCGGCTGATGGGGATCGACGTCGCCGCGGTGGCGGCGCTGGCGTTCGCGATCGGCATCGCGACCACGGGCGCGGGCGGCTCGTTGATCAGCGTCCTCTATCCCTTCATGCCCGCCACGCACTACCAGTGGATCTCGCGGCTGCTCGGGATCATCGTCCTCGGCGGGATGGGGAGCCTGGCCGGCGCGTTCGTCGGTGCTCTCTCGATGGGCGTCGCCGAGTCGCTCACGACGGCGTACATCGCGCCGCGCTGGCAGACGATGGTGCCCTACGTCGTCATCTTCGTCGTGTTGCTGCTGCGGCCGCAGGGGATCTTCGGCTCGCGGACGCGCGAGGACGTCGTCGCGGCATGACGGTCGTCCGCGGCCTCCGCGTCGCGCACGTGGCGCTCATCGTGCTCGCGCTGTCGTGGCTCACGCTGTACCCGCTCTACGAGCACAACGCGTACTGGCAGCTGATCCTCTTCCAGTGCTTCCTGCTCGGCGTGCTCGCGGTCGGCTGGAACGTCATCTCGGGCTACGCCGGCTACGTCTCGCTCGGGCAGAGCGCCTTCCTCGGCCTCGGCGCCTACACGACGGGACTGATGACGCTCCACGGCGGGGGCCGCAGCCCGGGGTGGTACGCGCCGCGCGGCGGCGCCGTCTGCGCGCTCGTCGCCGCCGCGCTCGGGCTCGTGATCATGCGCACGCGCGGGCATGCGTTCGTGATCCTCACGATCGCCTTCCTCTTCATGCTCCAGATCGGGACGCTGAACTGGACGGACTTCACGGGCGGCTCCAGCGGGATCACGCTCCCACTGCCTCCTTACGGTCGCGACTGGATCTACACGCCCTTCTACTACGCGATGCTGGGGCTCCTGCTCGCGTCGGTGCTGCTCTCGCTCGGGATCCGGCGCTCGAAGTTCGGGATGGGCCTGATCGCGATTCGCGAGGACGAGGACAAAGCAGGCTCGGTGGGGATCAGCACTCCCGTCTACAAGGTGCTCGCGTTCGTCGCGAGCGCGGTGTTCATAGGCATAGCCGGCGGGGTCTATGCGTATTCCCTGGCCTTCATCGACCCGAAGGGCATGTACGACATCCTCCTCAGCGTCCAGACCGTGCTCGCGGCCCTGGTCGGCGGACGCGGCACCGTCATGGGGCCGGTCTACGGCGCGTTCGGGATCGCGATCCTGAACGAGCAGTCGAACGTCCACTTCGGCTCCCAGGCGGGACTCCGGCTCGTCATCTTCGGCGGGATCATGGCCGCCGTCGTCCTGTTCATGCCGCGTGGCGTCGTACCGACCCTGGCCTCGGCCATGACCTCGCGCGAGCGCCGGCGCGACGTCGTCTCCGGCGAGATCGACCTCCGTACCTCCGGCGTGCCGGCCGTCGTACGGGAGAGCGGAGACGGCCGGCCGGCCGAGGCCGCAGCGCTCCTCGAGGTGAAGGGACTGCGCAAGAGCTTCGGCGGGCTCAGGGCCGTCGACGACCTCTCCTTCACCGTGCGCGAGGGGACGATCACCGGGCTGATCGGCCCGAACGGCTCGGGCAAGACGACCGCCTTCAACCTGATCGACGGCATGATGCGCAAGGACGCCGGCGAGGTCTGGTTCGACGGGAAGCGCGTCGATCGCCTGCACCCCTGGGGCCGCGCCCATCTCGGGCTCGGGCGGACGTTCCAGATCACGCGCCTCTTCCGGCAGATGTCGGTGCTCGAGAACGTCGTCGCGCCGCTGCGGAGCTTCTCGCTGAGGCAGCTGGCTGCGGGCGCGGTCTCGGGGGCGGAGGTCGAGCGGGCCGAGGAGCTGCTCGAGTTCGTCGGCATGCGGCGCCTTGCCCACCGGCCCGCCGGGGAGCTCTCCTTCGGTCAGCAGAAGCTCGTCGAGCTGGCGCAGATCCTGATGCTGGATCCGAAACTGATCCTGCTCGACGAGCCCGCCGGCGGGATCAACCCGACCCTGATCGAGCGGCTCGTCGAGAAGATCCTCGAGCTGAACGCGGCCGGCAAGACCTTCCTGATCGTCGAGCACAACATGCCGCTCGTCGCCGAGCTCTGCGACCCGGTCATCGTGCTCGCTCGCGGGACGCGGATTGCGGAAGGCTCGGCGGCCGAGATCCAGCGCGACCCGGTCGTGCTCGACGCGTACCTCGGGGAGGGGTGGACGGTGGAGGAGGCCGTACATGCCTGAGGTCCTGCTGACCCTCGAGGGTGTCGTCGGCGGCTACGGGGGCGGCGACGTGCTCCAGGGCGTCGACCTTCGCGTTCCTCAGGGCTCGATCACCTGCATCGTCGGGCCGAACGGCGCGGGTAAGTCCACCGTGCTGCGCGCCGTCAGCGGTGTGCTGCGGCCGCGCAAGGGCCGCATCGTCCTCGGCGGTGACGACATCACGCGAGCGCGGGCGCCCGAGATCCTGCGCCTCGGCGTCGTCCAGGTTCCGCAGTCGAACGGCGTCTTCGCCGGAATGACCGTGCGCGAGAACGTGATGCTCGGCGGCTACCCGATCCGACGCGACCGGAAGCTTATTCAGCGTCGTTACGGCGAAGTCGAGGAGCTCTTTCCCGTCGTCAAGGAGCGGGCGTCCGAGAAGGCGGGCAACCTCTCGGGCGGCCAGCGCCGCCTCGTCGAGTTCGCGCGCTCGCTGATGCTCGATCCAAAGCTCGTCCTCCTCGACGAGCCCTCCCTCGGTCTCGATCCCAAGGCGCTCCGCGCGGTGTACGACATGGTCGCGCTGTTGAACGAGCGCGGCAAGACGATCTTGCTCGTCGAGCAGAACGTGCGGATCGGGCTCGGCTGCGCGACGCACGGGATCGTGATGGAGAGCGGCCGCGTGCGGCTAGGCGGCTCATCGCAAGAGGTGCTCGAGCATCCGGAGATCGCGGATCTGTATCTCGGCGGCGGCATCCGGCAGCGCGGGAACGGCAACGGCGACCCCGCGGCCGAAGAGTGAGCGGAACTCTCTGGGCCGCGGCCTCGGGGATCGGCTTCGGCGCATTCCAGACGGTGAACCGGCGGGCGATCGCCCAGATGGACGTGTACGTGGCGACCCTCCTCCAGCTGGCGGTGGCGTTGGCGGTGCTCGTCGCGCTCGTGCTCGCCGGTGTGGATCGTGACCGTGTCGCCGACATGCCCGTCGCGTCGGCGGGCTGGTTCGTGCTCGGAGGCGCGGCTCACTTCTTCGTCGGCTGGACGTTGCTCAACATGAGCCAGCAACGTGTCGGCGCGGCGCGGACGAGCCCCTTGATCGCGACGGTGCCGCTGTTCGGCGCAGGTATCGCCGCCGGTACGCTGGGTGAGCTCCCATCCGCACTCAGCTGGCTCGGCATCGGGCTGATCACCGCCGGCGCGTACGTCGTCTCGGCCGAGCGGCTCGTTCACGGTGGCGCCGCGGGCGCGATGGCGTGGCGCGACTCGGCGTTCGGCATCGGTTGCGCGGTCGCCTGGGCAGTGAGCCCGGTCTTCATCCGCAAGGGCCTCGAGGGGTTCGACTCGCCGCTGCTCGGCGTCAGCGTGGGTCTTGTGGCCTCGCTCGCCGGCTACGTCCTGGTGCTGGCGCTCGGCGACCACCGCGTCGAGCGGAGGAGCCTGGGCGACGCCGTCTGGCTCAAGGTGCTCGCCGGGGTCCTCGTCGCGCTCTCGACGTGGGGGCGCTGGGTCGCGCTGGACCGGACGTCGGTCGGTGCGGTTCTCGCGCTCGGTCTGCTGTCCGTCCCCGTCGTGCTCCTGCTCTCGCCAATCCTGATGGGGCGGGAGGTCGAGCGCGTGAACCTCTACGTCTGGCTCGGTGCGGCGCTCGTCGTCGGCGGCTCGCTTCTGCTCGTGGTGCGTGGGCGATGAGAGTCGTCGACGCCCACGCGCACGTGATCGTCCCGGGCTGCGGCGCCGAGGTGTCGTGGCGCGACGGCGCGCAGGTGGTCGAGCTCGACGGCCGGCAGATCCGTTCGGCCGTGCGCGAGTTCGTCGACGTCGCGCGGATTCTCGAGGAGCAGGAGCGGGCGGGGGTGGACCTCGTCCTCCTCTGTCCGTGGGTGAACCTGCTCGGCCGCGAGACCGAGCCTCAGAACGAAGCCCTCGCCGCGATGGTGGGCGAGCGCGTCGCGGCACTCGGGACGGTCGACCTCGAGCGTCCGGAACAGCTTCGCCAGTTGATGGCCGACCGCAGGCTCGCCGGCGTCGAGGTGACGGCGTCCGTGGCAGGGGAGTACCTCGACCACGAGCGCTTCCGGGATTTCTGGGCCGCCGCGGAGGAAACCCGCGCGCTCGTGTTCGTGCACCCGACGACACGCGGCTTCCAGTTGCCCGTCATGGACGAGCACTATCTCTGGAACACCGTCGGGAACCCGCTCGAGACGACGATCCCCGCAGCCCACCTCGTCACGAGCGGCGTCCTCGACAAGCACTCGAATCTGCGCATCCTGCTCGCGCACGGCGGCGGCGCGCTCCCGGCGCTGCGCGGGCGCCTCGCGCACGAGCAAACGTTCCATCCTCCCGGCCGCGACATCCTCGACGCCGTGCGCCGCTTCCATGTCGACACGGTCGTCCACGACGTCGACGTCCTGCGCGGACTGGTCGAGTTCTTCGGCGCGGAGCGCGTGGTCTGTGGCTCCGACTACCCGTTCGACATGGGCAGCGAGCGCCCGGCGGAGATCGTCCGCGCGCTCGGCCTACCGGCCGAGCAGGAGGCCGCGATCCTGGGCGGCAACGCGCTGCGCCTGCTCGGTCAGGAGATCCCCGCTTGAGCGGGCAGGCCCAGTGTCCGCTCCCAGTGCTGCTGGCCGAGTGCAAACCCGATCGCGCAACCGAGCTCGACGAGCTCCGGCTCGCTGAACTCCGCGTGCAGGCGTGCCCACAGCTCGTCGTCTGCCCGGTCCGAGTCCCAGGCGATCGCGTGCGCCCACTCCAGCGCGAGCCGCTCTCGGCCGTCGAACCGGTCGAAGTCCACCGTGTCCGCGTCCTCGGCCAGGTAGCGGAAGCAGAGCCGCTTCAGCTCAGGCTCGACGGGGCCGCCGCGAAGGACGTTGTCGCGGATGTACTCCCAGGACGCGAGCACGTCCGGGACGCGTGCCCGGATCTCGTCGGCGGTGCCGGGAAGGTGCGCCATCTAGACCTCCGCTTCGCGTGGAGCGAGGCCGCCCGCCGTGTCGGCGAAGAATTCGCCGTGACCGACGCCCCACGTCTTGATCACGCGCTGTTGCCCGTACGTGAGGCAGACGAAGGCGCCGAGCTCGATGATCTGCTCGTCCGTGAAGTGCTCGCGGAGCCGTGCCCAGACGCCCTCGTCGGCGCCCTCGGGGTTCCAGACGAGCATGCTCGTGTAGACCAGTGCCGCCTTCTGGCGGTTGGTGAACCGCTCCGATCGCTCAAAGTTCAGGAGCTCCCGGTAGTCCTCCTCGACGAGTCCTTGCTCTCCGCCCCGGAGAGACCGTTGCAAGCCTCAGTAGTCGCAGTCGATGGTCTTCGAGACGTAGACGCGGCAGAGCTCCTTCACGGAGTGCTCGACCTCTCCGGCCCGGAAGATCGTCTTCCAGGGCCGCATGAACGCCTTCGCGACGGCGGGGACGTGGAAGCGAATTGCCTGCGTCTCGGGCCGCGGTGTTCCATGGAGCCGCGAGTGCTCCATGTCCTCGAGCAGCTCCGGATCGTCGATCGACGCGAGGTCGACGTAGCTGATCCTGGCCACGGCCGGAGCCTAGCCCATGGCTGAGAGCTTCGACGTCGTCGTCGCGGGCGGCGGCCACAACGCGCTCGTGGCGGCGGCGTATCTCTCGCTCGCCGGCTTCGAGTGCTGCGTGCTCGACGCGCGGCCGATCATGGGCGGCGACACGGCGACGGAGGAGCTGACGCTGCCCGGCTTCCGTCACGACACGTGCTCGACCGCGCACAACCTGATCCAGGCGAGCCCGACGCTCCGGGACGACGAGCTGCGGCTCCTTGCCGACTACGGGCTCGAGTACATCGCGCCGGACCCGGTCGTGCACGTCCCGTTCCCTGACGGAACGTCGCTGACGCAGTGGCGCGACACGCCGATCGGCTGGGGACCGTCCCTCCAGTAACAGCTGGCCGAGCTGCCGGACGGCCGCCGGTGGCTCCGACGCCACGCCCAGAGCGCCTGGGACGTGATCCAGCACGAGTTCGAGGACCGGCACACGCGCGCGTTCACGCGCGCGTTCATGTTGTGGATGGCCTTCATGACGCTGCAGCCGCCGGAGAACGCCGGTACGGGCTCGCTCGCGTACTCGCTCCCGTACGGGCGTCAGCAGCATTCGTGGACACTGCCGAAAGGCGGGTCGGGCGAATTGCCGGCGGCGCTGTCGCGGCTGATCACGGCGCACGGCGGGACGCTGCTGCCAGGCCGGCGGGTCGTCGAGTTCGTGTTGGAGGGCGGCCGGTGCACCGGTGTCGAGACGAAGGACGGCGAACGGTTTCTTGCGCGCCGCGCGGTGCTCTCGTCCATTCACGTCGCGCACCTGCCGCGGCTCGCGCCCGTGGACGCCTGGGGCGACGACTTCCTCGCGGGCGTGGACGAGTGGCGTCAGGGCGTGTCGATGTTCGTCACGCATTACGCGACGACGGAACCGCCGCGGTTCGAGGGCGGCCTGGAGGCAGTCGCGTCCGGTACTGCCGAGTCGGTCGATCGCCTCCTACGGATCGGCTGGGACGTGCGCCGAGGCGCGCTCGCAGTCGACGATCCGCCGCTGCTCGTCGTCTGCCCGACGGTCGCCGACCCGGAGCGCGCGCCGCCCGGGCGGCACACGCTCAAGATCATCGGCTTCCACCCCTACGAGCTCGCGGAGGGCGGCCCTGAGCGCTGGCACGAGGTCAAGGGCGATGTGTCGCGCGCGAACCTCGAATGTTTGCGCCGCTACGCGCCGAACCTGACGGACGACACGATTTTGGCGACGCTCGTGAAGAGCCCTGTCGACCTGGAGACGCTGAACGAGCACAACTGGCGCGGCTCGTGTCACGGCGGCGAGATGAGTCCCGCGCAATCGGGCAGCCTTCGCCCCGTTCCGGGATGGTCCGAGCACCGGCTCCCGATCCCGCGCCTGTACCAGACGGGCTCGACCACGCATCCTGGCGCTTCCGTGTCGGCGGGGCCGGGGCGCAACGCGGCGGCCGTGATGCTGCACGACTTCGGAACTTCGATCGAGGAGGTGGTGGCAGGTGCCCGATGAGCGGGTGCAAGCGGCGATCGACAACTGGGCGCCGCGATTTGTCTCGCAGGGCGTCGACTTCAACGACTTCCTGCGTGTGACGGCGCAGGTGGAGACGTGGCCGGAGTGGCTGCCCGCGTGGGCCGAGAACGGCGACATGCATGCGGGACTCGCGCGGGAGGCCGAGGAGCGCGGGCGCGCGCGCACGGCGGGGGAGGCGTGGAACCGTGCTGCGCTCTCGTACCACTTCGCCAAGTTCGTCTGGATGGTCGACATGGACCACTACCGCGACACCGCCGACAAGGCGGTCGCGGCCCTGCGCGAGGTTCACCGTCTGCTCGACCCGACCGCCGAGCGCGTCGAGATCCCGTTCGAGGGCAAGGTGATGGTCGCCAACCTGCGGCGCCCGGCCGACGGCGGACGGCCGCCGCTCGTCTTGCTGCTGCCGGGCCTCGATTCGACGAAGGAGGAGTTCTGGGAGTGTGAGAACGTCTTCCTCCAGCGGGGCCTGGCGACGCTCTCCCTCGACGGGCCGGGCCAGGGGGAGACGGGCTACACGACCCGCATCCACCCGAACTACGAGGTCGCGGTCAGCGCCGCCCTCGACCACCTGCACTGGGACGGCGCGGTCGGTCTCGCGGGCGTCTCGCTCGGCGGCTACTACGCTCCACGCGCGGCTGCGTTCGAGCCCCGCGTGCGCGCAGCGGTCGGCGTCAGCGGGGCGTACAACTTCGGCGAGGTGTGGGACAAGCGGCCGTCGCTGACGAAGGAAACGTTCCAGCACCATTCCGGTGCGTCGTCGTTGGACGAGGCGCGCGAGAAGGCGTTCGAGCTTTCGCTCGAGGGCGTCGCCGAGCGAATCCAGCAGCCGCTGCTCGTGATCACGGGCAAGCACGACCGCCTCGTCTTCTGGGAGGAATCGAAGAAGATCGCCGACGAGGCGCCCAACTCGACGTGGGTGCTGTTCGAGGAGGGCAACCACGTCTGCAACAACATCCCGTACAAGTACCGGCCGCTTGCCGCGGACTGGCTCCGGGAGCAGCTCGCCTAGTGCCCCTCCCAGACTGGAAGGGGCACTAGTGTTCGACCGGTTCTCAGCGGAGGAGATGGAGCGGCGCCGCGGGCTCGCGCGTACCCTGATGGACGAGCACGGTCTCGACGCGCTCGTCCTCTTCGGCAATTCCGGCGTCAACCGCCACAACCAGGCGAACGTCTTCTGGCTGACGAATCACCTCTGACGAATCACGTGCCGAATGCGCGCGAGGTGAGCGGCATCCGCGCCGTCGAATGGGGCAGCTACCGGCCGGCGGAGAAAATCGCGGAACGGTTGGGAGCGGCGCGCCGAGTCGGGCTCGTCGGTGTCAACGCGACGTTCGATATGGGGATGCCGTACGCGCACTACCTGACGCTTCGCGATCGTGTCGGCGAGGTCGTCGACGTGACCCGCAAGTTCCAACGGCTGCGACTCGTCAAGTCCGACGAGGAGCTCGAGTGGCTGCGCCGCGCGGCCGAGCTCAGCGACAAGGCGATGGTCGCGGTCGCCGAAGGCGCGCGCCCGGGCATGACGGAGGTCGAGCTGGTGGCGCTCGCCGAGCACGCGTATCGATCCGAAGGCGGGATGCCGCACATCACGTTTCTTCGCTCGATGGCGATGGACGATCCGACCGGCTGCGTGCCGGCGCAGAATCCTTCGCACCGGCCTCTGGAGCGCGGCGACGTGATCATCACCGAGTTCAGCGCGTCGTACTGGGGTTACTCGGGACAGTTGCACCGGCCGATCTTCGTCGACGCCGAGCCGGCGCCGGACTGGCGTCGCCTGTTCGACGCAGCCCTCGCTGCATACGAAGGGCTCGTCGAGGCAGTTCGCACCGGCGCGGCCGTCGCCGACGCGATCCGCGCCGCCGCACCGATCCGCGACGCCGGCTTCACGATCTACGACGACCTGCTGCACGGCTACGGCGTCGACATCCTCCCGCCGCTCGTCGACCGCGCGCGCTTCGAGGATCCACCGGCCGCCGACGGGCTGCGGTTCGAGCGCAACATGGCGGTCGTCCTGCAGCCGAACCCGATCACGCCCGACGAGCGCATGGGTCTCCAGCTCGGCGCGCTCACGATCGTCACTGATGCGGGCGCCGAGTCGTTGCACCACGTCCCGCTCGAGCCGCTCGTCGCCGCGTGAGCGACGCCGCGACACGCACCTCCGCCTGGATCGGTCGCGCGCTGCCTCGCTTCGAGGACGAACGTTTCCTGACAGGCGCCGCAAAGTACGTCGACGACCTGCAGCTGCCAGGAATGCTACACGCCACGTTCGCACGCAGCCCGGTCGCGCACGCACGGATCCAAGCGATCCGCACCGAGGCGGCGCGCTCTGCCCCAGGCGTTCGACTCGTGCTCACCGCCGCGGAGATCGCCGACGAGGTCGGTGCGTTTCCGATCAACCACGCCGACGCCGACGTCATCGAGATTCCACATCCAGTGCTCGCAAGCGAACGTGTGCGCTACGCGGGCGAGCCGTTCGCCGTCGTTGTCGCCGAGTCGGCCGCCGCTGCCGTCGACGCCGCGGAACTCGTCGAGCTCGACTTCGAGCAGCTGCCGGTTGCAATCGAGCCGGGCGACGCACTGCGCGGCGACGTCGTCCTCCACGACGACGCGCCCGACAACGTGCTCGTGCGCTGGCATCGCGCCGAGGGCGACGTCGACGGCGCCTTCGCACGCGCGGCGCATGTCGTTCGCCGGCGGATCCGGATGCCGCGGCTCGTCGCCGCCGCGCTCGAGCCGCGCGGGGCCGTCGCGTCGTATGACGCCGCAGCCGACCTGCTGACGATCTGGATCTCCGCACAGGACCAGCACCGCCAGCTGGCGGGACTGTCGGCGGTGCTGCGGCGGTCGCCCGACCGCCTGCGCGTCGTCGTTCCGGACGTCGGCGGAGCGTTCGGAAGCAAGGGCGTACCCGGCCCGGAGTCCGCGCTGGTCGGGTTGTCTGCAGTCCGGCTGGGCCAGCCCGTGAAGTGGACCGAGACGAGGA
>WNGE01004522.1_pt1 | contig 15995 bp, 27 predicted proteins | sample 5400651 | NCBI WGS metagenome assembly WNGE01 (sample SAMN13153370, study PRJNA577476) | soil metagenome | isolation source: 60 cm soil or saprolite under grassland replicate 2 | place: USA:California | collected 2016-06-15 | reverse complement strand
CGCTGGACCGGGTTTCAGGGCGTGGGGGTTCGGTCCGGAGCGCTGTGCTCTTGTTCCCCTGGACGACAGGTCTCTGGCTGCCTCGAGCGGCTGGTCCAGGCTCACCGGAAGCGGGTACTTCAACAACACCTTCTCCAGAACGACTTTGAGTGGGAAGTCCTTGACGAGGACGGGGATCCACGCCAAGAGCGCCAAGATCATGGTCACGAAGTGCCCGAGCTGCGGCAAGATCAAGATCTACTGGAACGGCACTCTCAAGCACACCTACAACCTGCACAGCAGCAGCACAAAGAAGAAGGTGTACCTGTCCGCCGTCAGCTTCTCGTCGGTGCATGTCGGGACGTTGAAGATCGTGTCGTCCCTTACCTCTGGTCAGAAAGTCGTGGTCGACGCGCTGGCCGTCTCAGCGGTCTAGGGCTCGAACGGCCCGGATCCGGGGTCCCCGGATCCGGGCCCTCGATTCGTCCCGAGGAGGCAGGACAGCGGCCCGGCGAGTGGTGCTTCCGGGGCGCGTTTCCGCAGGTCGCCGTGTTGACACCGCTCGTCTGTAATCTGGTAGCATTCTCTATTGCGGTCCGGGATGGCCGGGCCGTTCCACGTGCCACCGAAAGACCCCTAAGGGAGCTGGGTGACGGTGCTCCCTGGGCCGGGACTTGGGGCCAGGCCTTCACGCGGACTCGGACGGGGCGACCAGGCGAGAGCAAGAGTGCAGACGAGAGAGCTATGCCGACCGTACATCAGTTGGTCAGGAGTGGGCGTCAACGCCCGCGCACCAAGACGAAGAGCCCAGCGCTCAGGGGCTCTCCGCAGCGGCGCGGTGTCTGCACTCGCGTCTACACGACCACTCCGAAGAAGCCGAACTCGGCTCTTCGGAAGGTAGCCCGTATTCGCCTGACCTCGGGGATCGAGGTCACCGCATACATCCCGGGCATCGGCCACAACCTCCAAGAGCACTCCATCGTGCTCGTGCGAGGAGGCCGAGTGAAGGATCTCCCGGGCGTGCGGTACAAGGTGATCCGCGGCACGCTGGACACCGCCGGAGTACGGGATCGTAAGAAGGCCCGGTCCCTCTACGGCGCCAAAGCCAGCGCTTAAGAGGAGCCGCCATGCCTCGGAAGGGACCTGCCACCAAGCGCGAGATCCACCCCGATCCCATCTACCAGAATCCGCTGGTCACTCAGCTGATCAACAAGATCCTGGCCAACGGCAAGAAGCAGCTGGCCGAGCGTACCGTGTACCGGGCGCTGGAGATCATCAGCGAACGGACGGCCAACGATCCGGTGATCACGCTCCGCAAGGCGGTGGAGAACTCACGGCCGCTCCTCGAGACGAGATCCCGGCGAGTGGGTGGGGCGTCCTACCAGGTGCCCGTGGAGGTCCGTCCACATCGGGGGACCACACTGGCCCTGCGGTGGCTGGTGAACTACGCCCGGGCGCGCCGGGAGCATTCCATGGCCGAACGGCTGGTCGGCGAGATCATGGACGCCTCCATTGGCCAGGGGGCGGCGGTGAAGCGCCGGGAGGACATGCACAAGATGGCCGAAGCGAACAAGGCGTTCGCTCACTACAGATGGTGATGGAAGAGGAATTCGTTGCCTGGCCCGGCGAGGGCCGGGCGTTTCGTGGGGTGATCTGAGTGGCCACCCCGGCGAGGAAGTTGAGCACCATGGCACAGGTGGCAAAGGAAGCCCGTAGAGCTCAGACGGGGCCAGGCAAGTCACTGGTCATCCGGGAATATCCGCTCGTCCGCACGCGGAACATCGGGATCATGGCCCACATCGACGCGGGCAAGACCACGACGACCGAGCGGATCCTGTACTACACGGGCAAGTCCTACAAGGTCGGAGAGGTCCACGAGGGTACCGCGCAGATGGACTGGATGGTTCAGGAGCGCGAGCGCGGCATCACCATCACCTCCGCCGCCACGACGTGCCTGTGGAAGGACCACTGGATCAACATCATCGACACGCCCGGGCACGTGGACTTCACCGTGGAAGTCGAGCGAAGCCTCCGGGTGCTGGACGGCGCCGTCGCCATCTTCGACGCCGTGGCCGGGGTGGAGCCTCAGAGCGAGACCGTGTGGCGCCAGGCCGATCGCTACCAAGTCCCCCGGATCTGCTTCGTCAACAAGATGGACAGGGTGGGCGCCGACTTCGAGCGCACCGTGCGGATGATCGAGGAGCGACTGCACACCGTCCCCCTCGTGGTCCAGCTGCCGTGGGGCGTGGAGAACTCCTTCATCGGCGTGATCGATCTCATCGAGATGAAGGGTCTGAAGTGGGCGGAGGGCATGGGGGAGTCCTGGGAGACCGTCGAGATCCCCCAGGAGCTTCGAGGGGCGGCCAAGGAGTGGCGGCACCGCCTGTTCGAGCAGCTCGCCGACCACGACCCCGAGCTGATGGAGAAGTACGTGCACGAAGGGGAGCCCTCCGGAGAGGAGCTCCGTCGCGCATTGCGCAAGGCCACCCTGGAAGTGACGGGAACCCCGGTGCTCTGCGGCTCGGCCTTCAAGAACAAGGCCATCCAGCCCTTGCTCGACGCGGTCGTGGCCTACCTCCCCTCCCCGGTGGACGTCCTGCCGGTCCTGGGCATCGGACCGAACGGCGAGGAAGTCATCCGGCACCCCAGCGACGAGGAGCCCTTCTCGGCCCTCGCCTTCAAGATCATGTCCGACCCCTACGTGGGCAGGCTCACCTACATCCGGGTGTACTCGGGGACGCTCCGGACCGGAGCCCACGTGGAGAACTCCACCAAGGACCGCAAGGAGCGGATCGGTCGCATCCTGCAGATGCATGCGAACCACCGAGAGGACAAGGAGGCCGCCTTCACCGGCGAGATCATGGCCGTGGTCGGTCTGAAGCACACGACAACCGGAGACACGCTCTGCGACCCGGCCAATCCGGTGATCTTGGAGGCGATGACTTTCCCCACGCCGGTGGTCTCCGTAGCCATCGAGCCGAAGACCAAGGCCGACCAGGACAAGCTGTCCAACGCGCTGGCCAAGCTGGCCGACGAGGATCCCACGTTCCTGGTGAAGTTCAACGATGAGACCGGGCAGACCCTGATCTCCGGCATGGGCGAGCTTCACCTGGAGGTCCTGGTGGACAGGTTGACCAGGGAGTTCAACGTGGGGGCCAACGTGGGCAAGCCCCAGGTGGCCTACCGGGAGACCATCCGGAAGACGGTCCACAAGGTGGACGCCAGGTACATCCGGCAGACGGGAGGCCGCGGGCAGTACGGGCACGTGCTGATCGACCTGGAGCCGACAGGCCCCGGCGGAGGCTACGAGTTCGTGAACAAGATCGTGGGCGGAACCATCCCCCGCGAGTTCATCCCCTCCGTCGACCAGGGCATCCAGGAAGCGATGGAGTCGGGGGTTCTGGCCGGATATCCGATGGTCGACATGCGGGCCACCCTGATCGACGGGTCCTACCATGAGGTGGACTCCTCGGAGATCGCCTTCAAGATCGCCGGCCAGATGGCGTTCAGAGAGGCCGCTCGCAAGGCCGACCCGGTTCTCCTCGAGCCCGTCATGTCGTTCGAGGTGCTGACCCCCGAGGAGTTCATGGGTGAGGTCCTGGGCGACATCACCGCCCGCCGGGGCCGGATCGAGCACATCGACGAGCGCGCAGGGATGCGAGCCGTCCGGGTGCTCGTCCCGCTGGCCGAGCTGTTCGGCTACGCCACAGACCTCAGGTCGCGGACCCAGGGGCGGGCATCGCACACACCCATGCAGCTGCATGCGTATCAGGAGATCCCGTCGCAGATCGCTCGGGAGATCGTGGCGAAGGTCCGGGGGGAGTAACCCGCGAGGGAATCCGGCGGAGAGGAGCAGGAGGAGCATCAATGGCCAAGAAGAAGTTCGAGCGGACGAAGCCGCACGTCAATATCGGGACGATCGGCCACATCGACCACGGCAAGACCACGCTCACGGCCGCCATCACCAAGGTGCTGGCCGAGAAGGGCCTGGCCGACTTCACGCCGTTCGACGAGATCGACAAGGCGCCCGAAGAGAAGGAGCGGGGCATCACCATCGCCATCGCCCACGTGGAGTACCAGACCGACAAGCGGCACTACGCCCACGTGGATTGCCCCGGCCACGCCGACTACATCAAGAACATGATCACCGGTGCGGCCCAGATGGATGGCGCCATCCTCGTGGTGTCGGCGGCCGATGGACCCATGCCGCAGACGCGAGAGCACGTCCTGCTGGCCCGCCAGGTGAACGTGCCCTACATCATCGTGGCGCTGAACAAGATCGACATGGTGGATGACCCTGAGCTTCTCGACCTGGTCGAGCTCGAGGTGCGAGAGCTGCTCTCGTCCTACGAGTTCCCCGGGGAGGAGGTCCCGGTGATCCGACTCTCCGCGTTGAAGGCCTTGGAGGGCGACGAGGAGGCCAAGGGCCAGATCCTCGAGCTCATGGAGGCCTGCGACAACTTCATCCCCGAGCCCGTGCGGGACATCGACAAGCCGTTCCTCATGCCTGTCGAGGACGTCTTCTCGATCACCGGGCGCGGCACGGTTGTCACGGGACGCGTGGAGCGCGGGACCCTGAAGAAGATGGAGGAGGTCGAGATCGTCGGCATCAAGCCGACGCGCAAGACGGTAGCTACCGACCTGGAGATGTTCCGCAAGCTCCTCGACGATGTCCAGGCGGGCGACAACGTCGGCGTCCTGCTGCGGGGCGTCGACAAGGAGGAGGTGGAGAGGGGCCAGGTGCTGGCCAAGCCGGGCACCATCACCCCCCACCCCGAGTTCGAGGCGCAGGTGTACGTGCTGTCCAAGGAAGAGGGCGGCAGGCACACCCCCTTCTTCACGAACTACCGGCCGCAGTTCTACTTCCGGACCACCGACGTGACCGGGACGATCAACCTGGCCGAGGGCACCGAGATGGTCATGCCGGGCGACAACACGGTCATGAAGGTCGAGCTCATCAGCCCGATCGCCATGGAGGAGGGGCTTCGGTTCGCCATCCGCGAGGGCGGCCGCACCGTCGGCGCCGGAAGGGTCACCAAGATCCTCAAGTGAACGGTTCGAGCGCAGTACTCGTCTGCGACTGCCGGCTGTTGACGCCGGAGCTTCCGCCTGACCACGATCGTCGGCAAGTCCGGCGCGTAGCCGCCGGGGGCCCCCCGCGATCGAGCCGAAGGCGAGCGAGCGGGGGTGGCGGCGTCAACAGCCGGCCATCGTTCTCGAGTACAGGTGGTGGGGACTGATGGCGGCGCCGCGGATACGGATCAAGCTGCGGGGGTACGACCACGAGATCCTGGATCAGGCAGCCCGGGAGATCGTGGATCACGTGGTTCGAACGGGAGCCACGGTGGTCGGGCCGGTGCCTCTGCCAACGGAGCGGAACCTGTACACCGTCATCCGCGGCCCTCACAAGGACAAGGACAGCCGCGAGCACTTTCAGATGCTCACCCACAAGCGGCTCATCGACATCATGGAAGCCACCTCCAAGACTGTGCAGGAGCTCCAGCGCCTGAACCTGTCGGCCGGGGTGGATATCGAGATCAAGCTGTAGGGATCGGTTGAGATGGCAGCGGCGAAGGGCATTCTCGGGACCAAGCTGGGGATGACGCAGATCTTCACCGACGACTCCAGGGCGGTGCCGGTCACGGTCATCCAGGCCGGCCCGTGTCGCGTGGTCCAGGTGAAGACGAAGGAGCGGGACGGCTACGAGGCGGTTCAGCTCGCCTTCGGTGATGCGCGCAAGGGCAAGTCCAACAAGCCCAAGACTGGCCATTTCGACGGGGCCGGCCTGAAGCGGCCGATGTTGCACCTGGTGGAGCTCCGGACCGAAGCGGCCACCGACTACGAGCTCGGCCAGGAGATCAAGGTGGACATCTTCGAGCCGGGCGAGCACACAGACGTGGTCGGGGTCTCCAAGGGCAAGGGCTTCGCGGGGCCCATGAAGCGACACGGTTTCGCCGGGATGGGGGCGTCTCACGGCACCGAGCGGAAGCACCGCTCGCCGGGAGCCATCGGGGCCTGCGCCACGCCTTCCCGCGTGTTCCGGGGAACCCGGATGGCCGGCCAGATGGGCAACGAGCGAGTCACGGTGCTGAACCTCGAGGTGGTCGGGGCCGATCCCGAGCGCAATCTGCTTCTCCTGAAGGGCGCGGTGCCCGGCCCGAGTGGAGGACTCGTGATGATCCGGTCCAGCGTGAAGACGGGCGAGACGAGGAAGAGGCACGGCTGATGGCCACGGTCGACGTCCGAGACGCCCAGGGAAAGGTCCTGGAGCAGCGCGAGCTGCCCGCCGATTTCTTCGATGCACCGATCAATCCGCCTCTGATGCACCAGGTCGTCGTGGCCGGGCTGGCTGCGGTCCGCGCCGGCACACACTCGACCAAGACCCGCGCCGAAGTGGCGGGTGGAGGTCGCAAGCCGTGGCGCCAGAAGGGAACCGGACGCGCACGGCAGGGATCGATCAGATCGCCCCAATGGGTCGGAGGCGGTGTGGCACACGGCCCGAAGCCGCGCAGCTACGAGATGCGGGTGAACAAGAAGATGAAGAGAACGGCTCTCCGCTCAGCCCTCACCGACGCGGCGCGGAGCGGCAAGCTCGCGGTGGTGGGCAGCCTTGCGTTCGAGGGCCCCCGTACCAAGGACGCGCTAGGTGTCCTCGATGCGCTGGGGCTCGACGGCCGGGTCCTCCTGATCCTCGGAGGCCCGGACGAGGCTGTGGAGAAGTCCTTCCGGAACATCCCGAACGTGAAGATCGACTACCCGCGCAACATCTCCACCTACGACGTCCTGCTCGCCGACCAGGTGCTGTTCACGGCCGAAGCGCTGGACGTTCTGGAAGGCCGCGAGCCGGCCACCCGACAGACGGGGGGCTCGAGCAACGAGGCGAAGCCGGGCGCTGACGAGGAGGTCGCGGGATGAAGAGCCCTCGCGACATCGTCATCCGGCCGATCGTCTCCGAGAAGTCGTACGCGGGCCTGGAGCGCAACACCTACACCTTCCTTGTCGACCCTCGCGCGAACAAGACGGAGATCAAGGAAGCGATCCAACAGATCTGGAACGTTCGAGTAATCAACGTGAACACCATGAACCGCGTGGGCAAGGTCAAGCGAACGCGTCTGTCGACGGGCAAGCGGCCGGATCAGAAGCGTGCAGTGGTCACCTTGGCCGAGGGCGACACCATCGAGATCTTCGAGGCGAAGGGGCCGTAACCATGGCGATCCGTAAGTACAAGCCGACCACGCCAGGCCGCCGAGGGGCCAGCGTCACCGACTTCTCGGAAAAGACCCGAAGCCGCCCGGAGAAGGCACTGACCCGATCGCTCAAGAAGCGGGCGGGCCGGAACGTCTATGGGCGGATCACCGCGAGGCATCAGGGCGGAGGCCACAAACGGCAATACCGGGTCATCGACTTCAAGCGAAACAAGGACGGGGTTCCGGCCAAGGTCGCCACCATCGAATACGACCCGAACCGCACGGCTAGGATCGCCCTGTTGCACTACGCCGACGGCGACAAGCGTTACATCCTGGCCCCCCAGGGTCTGGAGGTGGGCCACAGGATCGTGTCGGGTTCGGGCGCGGACATCCGTCCCGGTAACGCGCTTCCCCTGGCCAGTATCCCGGTGGGCACGGTCGTTCATGCGGTTGAGCTGAAGCCGGGAGCGGGAGCCAAGATGGCCCGCTCGGCCGGTGTGGGAATCCAACTTCTGGCTAAGGAAGGTGGCTTTGCAACCCTGAGAATGCCGTCGGGCGAGATTCGACTGGTGAATGCGCAGTGTCGGGCTACTGTCGGAGTCGTGGGGAACCCCGAGCATGAGCTTGTATCCTTGGGGAAGGCCGGCCGAGGCCGCTGGCTGGGCAAGCGTCCTTCGGTGCGGGGAGTGGCCATGAACCCGGTGGACCATCCGCTCGGAGGCGGAGAGGGTAAGTCCAGCGGCGGCCGCCATCCAGTGAGCCCCTGGGGCAAGAAGGAAGGCCGGACCAGGAAGCCCAAACCATCCGACCGGCTCATCGTGCGCCGCCGTGGAAAGAGGAGGGGATAACCGTTGCCGCGTTCCATCAAGAAAGGACCGTTCGTCGATGATCACCTCATGTCGAAGGTGGTCGAGATGAACCGTCGGGGAGACAAGCGAGTGATCAAGACGTGGTCGCGCCGGTCCACGATCGTGCCCGAGATGGTGGGCCACACCATCGCCGTCCACGACGGAAAGAAGCATGTCCCGGTGTTCGTTACCGAGTCGATGGTGGGCCACAAGCTCGGCGAGTTCGCCGTCACCCGGATCTTCAGGACCCACGGGCACCACACCGAGCGCAGCACGACACTCAAGTGAGAGAGAGAGCGGGGGTCCGCCGGCAGGTGGAGCACTGAGAGGAAGATATGGAAGCGAAAGCCATCGCCAAATACGTCCGGGTCTCGCCGAGGAAGCTGCGGCGGTCCGTTGACCTGATCAGGGGGCAGCACGTCGAGGATGCCCGGCGCATCTTGACCTTCTCGCCATACAAGGCCAACCGCACCCTGATCAAGGTCCTGAACTCGGCGGTGGCCAATGCGGAACAGCGGCAGGCCATCCCGGAGAACCTGGTGGTGGCGCGGGCGTGGGTCGACGACGGACCGACGCTTCGCCGGTGGCAGCCGCGTGCCTACGGGCGGGCGACGAAGATCCGCAAGCGGACGAGCCACGTAACCGTGGTGCTGGAGAGCCTGGAAGAGGTGAGCGGTGGGACACAAGGTTAACCCGTACGGATTTCGGCTCGGGGTCATCTACCCGTGGAAGTCCAAGTGGTACGCGCGCAAGGAATATGCCCAGGCACTCCACGAGGACGTGCGGGTCCGAAAGTACATCCACTCCAAGCTCACCCGGGCCGGAATCTCGAGCGTCGACATCGAGCGCAAGGGCGATCAGGTGCAGGTGTTCATCCGAACGGCCCGGCCCGGGATCGTCATCGGGCGAAAGGGCGCCGAGGTCGACCGCATCCGCAAGGACATCGAGAAGATGACCGGGAAGCGGGTGGACGTGAAGGTCGAGGACATGAACCAGTCCGCCAGCGAGCTTCGGCCCGAGACCGACGCGGCCCTGCTGGCCCAGAGCACGGCCGAGCAACTCGTGGGCCGGGTGTCGTTCCGCCGGGCCATGCGCCGGACCGTTCAGACCGCCATGAAAGCCGGCGCGCTGGGCGTCCGCGTCCAGTGCGGGGGCCGTCTGGGAGGGGCGGAGATGTCCCGGCGCGAGTGGTATCGGGAGGGCCGGGTTCCCCTCCACACCCTCCGGGCCAAGATCGACTACGGCACGGCCGAGGCCAAGACGACATTCGGCGTCATCGGGGTGAAGGTGTGGGTCTATCACGGAGACGAGATCCCGGTGCACGAGCAGGAGATCGAACGCGCGCGGGCCAGGGCGCTGGCAGGGGTGCCTGTCGGGGGGGCCGGCGGTGCCTCCAGGGGGGCCCTCATCACTGACGTCCGCGAGGTGGAGGAGGGCGTGCCGGTTCCGGCTGCGGAGCCTCGAGAGACACGCGAGGAGCCCGCGCGTCCCGCCCGGCCCGCAGGGCGCCGTCCCCCCCGCAAGCCCACGGGAGGTCGGCCCTAGAGATGTTGATGCCCAAGCGGGTCAAGCACCGCAAGCAGCACCGAGGCCGAAGGAAGGGCCGGGCCAAGGGGGGCACCGAGGTCCACTTCGGCGACTATGGCCTGCTTGCGCTGGAGGCCGGGTGGCTGACCAACCGCCAGATCGAGGCTGCCCGTATCGCCATGACCCGTCACATCCGTCGCGGCGGCAAGGTCTGGATCAACATTTTCCCCGACAAGCCCGTCACCAAGAAGCCCGCGGAGACCCGCATGGGGTCGGGCAAGGGCAACCCCGAGGGATGGGTGGCCGTGATCAAGCCGGGCAGGGTGATGTTCGAGCTGTCGGGGGTGGCAGAGCCCGTAGCCCGGGAAGCCATGCAGCGGGCGGCCCACAAGCTGCCGGTGAAGACAAAGTTCATCGTGAGAACGGGCGCGGAATGAGGGGAACGAGATGAAGGCCGCAGAGCTTCGTGAGCTTCCCGACGAGGAGCTTCTGGCCCGCCTCGAGCTCTCCAAGGAAGAGCTGTTCAACCTCCGGTTCCAGTCGGCGACGGGGCAGCTCGACAACTCGATGCGGATCAAGGAAGTGCGGCACGACGTCGCCCGGATCCTGACGATCCTGCGGAGCCGCCAGACTGAGGAGGATCTGCGCGAGGCCGTGGCTCGGGCCGATCGCGTCTCGCTGGAGGAGCGGCGCGAGGCGATCGCCTCGGGCGAGCTGAAGGGCCGATCCCTGGGCGACATGGCTGAAGAGGCCGTGATCGAGCGCGAGGCTGCCGCCGGGGCGACGGCTGCCCCCGACGAGGAGGGCCAAGAGTGAGCGAGAACAAGGAGCGCGGCCGGCGCAAGGTGCGAACCGGGGTGGTGGTGGCCGACGCCATGGAGAAGACCGTGGTGGTTCGCATCTCGAGCCAGGTCAGCCATCCCCTGTACCACAAGATCATGCGCCGGACCACGAAGCTCAAGGCCCACGACGAGGCCAACGAGGCCCACGTTGGCGACACCGTCCGCATCTCGGAGACGCGTCCGCTGTCCAAGACCAAGCGGTGGCGCGTGGTCGAGATCGTCGAGAGGGCACGGTAACCATCCCGTGATTCAGCAGGAGTCGCGTTGCCGCGTGGCGGACAACACCGGGGCCAAGGAGGTCCTGTGCATCCGCGTGCTCGGCGGCTCGGGGCGTCGCTACGCTGGGATCGGGGACGAGATCATCGGCTCGGTCAAGGACGCCCTGCCGGGAGGGGGCGTGAAGAAGGGAGAGGTCGTTCGGGCGGTAGTCGTCCGCACGGCGAAGGAGCGACGCCGGCCCGATGGTTCGTACATCAAGTTCGACGACAATGCGGTGGTGCTGATCAACGAGCAGAAGAATCCGCGGGGCACTCGGATCTTCGGCCCGGTGGCTCGGGAGCTGCGTGAGAAGAGGTTCATGAAGATAATTTCGCTTGCGCCGGAGGTACTTTAACCATGCCTACCGACATCCGGAAGAACGACGAAGTGCAGGTCATCGGGGGAAAGGACCGCGGGAAGCGCGGCCGGGTGGTGAACGTCCTGCCGAAGAAGAATCGGGTCATGGTCGAGGCCGTGGCCCGAGCCACCGCCCACACCCGGGCCGGAGGCAAGCGGTCTCGGAGCGGCCAGGCGCTCCAGCAGGGCGGCATCATCCAGAAGGAGATGTTCATCGACCTGTCGAACGTCATGCTGGTGTGCAAGAACTGCGGCAAGCCGACCAGGATCGGGCACCGTCTCGACGGCGGCGTCCGGGCCCGGATCTGCCGGCACTGCGAGGCGGAGACATAACGATGGCTGAGGCAACCAAGGAGACCTACGTCCCTCGACTCAAGACGCGCTACCTGAACGAGGTGGTGCCCGCCCTGCAGCGCGAGCTTGGGATCTCGAATCGCATGCGCGTGCCCCGCCTCGAGAAAATCACCGTGAACGCTGGCGTGGGCGACGCCATCCGCGACGGCAAGCTGCTGGACGCCGTCCTGGTGGACATGGCTACGATCACCGGGCAGAAAGCTGCCGTGACTCGGGCCAGGAAGTCCATCGCGAACTTCAAGCTCCGAGCCGGTATGCCAATCGGGGCCAAGGTCACCCTTCGGGGAAACCGCATGTGGGAGTTCCTGGACCGGCTCCTGTCGACCGCGCTCCCGAGGATCAGGGACTTCCGCGGCCTCAACCCCTAGGCCTTCGATGTAAGCGGAAACTTCACGCTCTGTGTGACCGAGCAGCTGATCTTCCCCGAGATCGACTACGACAAGGTGGTCAAGGTGCGCGGCATGGACATCACGGTCGTGACCACGGCCGAGGACGACGACGAGGCCCGGGCGTTGTTGCGAGCCCTGGGCTTCCCGTTTGCCGGCATGCCGGTGGCCGCGGCGATCACTGGTTAGAGGAGAAGCTGTATGGCGAAGAAGGCGCTGATCGAGAAGCAGAGGCGGGCCGGCCGAAAATTCAAGGCGAGGGCCTACACGCGGTGTGCCCGCTGCGGGCGTCCACGGGCGGTCTTTCGCCGGTTCATGCTGTGCCGCTTGTGCTTTCGCGAGCTTGCCCATCAGGGCGAGATCCCCGGCGTCACGAAGGCGTCGTGGTGAGGTGGTGATCACATGGTTATGACCGACCCGGTGGCGGACATGCTCGCCCGGATCCGCAACGCCGCGATGGCCCACAAGGACGAGGTGGTGATGCCTGCCTCCAAGCTGAAGGAGCGCATCGCCGAGATCCTGGTCGGTGAGGGATACGTCTCCGAGACGACTGTGGAGGGGGAAGGCAAGGATCGCCGGATCGTCATCCGCCTGAAGTACGGCCCCAATCGGGAGCGCACCGTGAGCGGCCTGAAGCGGGTGTCGACGCCGGGGCGGCGAGTCTATGCGGACAAGGAAGAGATACCCCGGGTGTTGGGCGGGCTGGGCATCGCTATCCTGTCCACTTCGCGAGGAGTGTTGACCGACCGCCAGGCCAAGAAGCTTGGCGTGGGCGGGGAAGTTCTCGCGTACGTCTGGTAAACGAGGAAGAGAGATGTCTCGGATCGGAAGGCAGCCCATAACCATTCCCTCCGGTGTGGAGGTGGGAGTCGACGGGTCACGCGTGTCGGTGAAGGGGCCCAGGGGAACCCTGGAGCAGACCTTCCATGCCGACATGCGGATCGTCATGGAGGACGGGACGGTTCGAGTCGAGCGTCCCACGGACGAGCGCCTGCACCGCTCGCTGCATGGGCTCACCCGGACCCTTCTGGCCAACATGGTGGAGGGCGTCACCAACGGGTTCGAGAAGCGTCTTGAGATCGTGGGGGTGGGATACCGAGCCTCCTTGAAAGGATCCGATCTGGAGCTGGCAGTGGGGTATTCGCACGTGGTCACTTTCCGTCCGCCGGACGGGATCGAGTTCGAGGTCCCGGCAGCGAACCGCGTGACCGTTCGGGGCATCGACAAGCAGCTCGTCGGGGAGGTGGCGGCGGAGATCCGCAAGATACGCAAGCCCGAGCCATACAAGGGCAAGGGCATCAGGTACGAGGGCGAGTACGTGCGGAAGAAGGCCGGGAAGGCCGCCAAGGGGGCCGCGTGATGCGTTCGGAGCTCAAGCGCGGTGCTCGGCTCCGGCGGCATCGCCGGGTCCGCAGGAAGCTGGGAGGCACTCCGGAGCGGCCCCGGTTGGCCGTGTACCGGTCGAACCGCCATATCTACGCCCAGCTCGTGGATGACCAGGGGGCCCGGACCCTGGCCGCCGCCTCCGACCTCAGCGTCGGTGAGGGACACAAGGCGGACCGGGCGAAGAAGGTCGGGCAGGCCATCGCCGAGAGGGCCAAGGCCCTCGGCGTGGACCGGGCGGTGTTCGACCGTGGTGGACGTCTCTACCACGGCAGGGTCAAGGCGGTCGCCGAAGGCGCCCGCGAAGGTGGGTTGGAGATTTGAGACGGTACGACCAACAGGCAGAACGGAGCCCGTTCGAGGAGCGGGTCGTCTCGATCAACCGGGTGGCCAAGGTGGTCAAGGGCGGTCGCCGGTTCAGCTTCACTGCGCTCGTCGTGGTCGGTGACGGGGCCGGTCGGGTGGGAGTGGGCTACGGCAAGGCGAAGGAGGTGCCGGCCGCCATCCAGAAGGGCGTGGAGGAGGCCAAAAAGAACATGTTCGTGGTCCCTCTCATGAACACGACCATCCCTCACGAGGTCATCGGGCAGGACGGAGCTGGAGTCGTCCTTCTCAAGCCGGCCGCGCCGGGCACGGGCGTCATTGCCGGAGGGCCGGTCCGGGCGGTCGTCGAAGCCGCGGGCATCAAGGACATCCTGTCCAAGTCCCTCGGCTCGGGCAACGCGATCAACATCGTCCACGCGAGCATCGCGGGCCTCAGGGGGCTGCGGCGACCGGAGGAGATCGCTCGTCTCCGAGGGAGGGACGTCCAGGACATCGCCCCGCGGGCCATGGTCGAGGGGGTGGCTGATGCCGAGGTCGCCATGGCAGCCAAGCGGGCCGAGGCCGGCCTGGAGGAGTCCAGTGGCGAAGCTTAAGGTGACCCAGATCCGCAGCAGCATCGACCGGCCCAAGGACCAGAAGGCCACGGTTCGGCGGCTCGGCCTGCACCGTCTCCACGAATCGGTGGTCAAGGACGACAGGCCCGAGATCCGGGGGATGATCGCCAAGGTTTCCCATCTCGTGCGGGTCGAGGAGGTGCCCGAGTGAAGCTGCATCACTTGCGACCGGCTGAGGGAGCGGTCCGCGAGCGGCGGCGTGTTGGCCGGGGGAAGGCAGCCGGCCAGGGCAAGACGGCCGGACGCGGGACGAAGGGCTACAACGCCCGGCACAATCCGAAGCCGGGATTCGAGGGGGGCCAGATGCCCCTTCAGCGCCGGATCCCCAAGCTCAAGGGTTTCACCAATCCCAACCGGGTCGAGTACGCGGTGGTGAACGTGGATAAGCTCGGTCGGGCGTTCGACGCAGGTACCGAGGTGACGCCGGAGCTCCTTCGCCAGCGAGGAATGGTCAGGAAGTCCCTCCCGGTGAAGGTCCTCGGGCAGGGAGAGCTGGACCGTGCCCTGACGGTTCGCGCCCACGCCGTCTCGACCTCGGCCAGGGCCAAGATCGAGCAGGCCGGAGGCGCAGTAGAGATCCTGTGAGCCTGTACACTGGGGCTCTCGAAAGGATCAGGAGGCTCCCCGCGCAGTGCTGAAGGCGTTCGTCAACGCGTTCAAGATCCCGGACCTTCGCAAGAAGATCCTGTTCACCATCGGGATCATCGCGGTGTTCCGGCTGGGCTCGCACATCCCGGTTCCGGACGTGGACCTCACAAAGCTCCAGGACCTGCAGAACGCAGCCAACCCGGCCCGGGGACTGTCGGCCTTGCAATTCATCGACCTGTTCTCCGGGGGAGCGCTCACCAGGTTCGCCGTGTTCTCGCTGGGGATCATGCCCTACATCACCAGCTCGATCATCATGCAGCTCCTGACGGTGGTGATCCCCAAGCTCGAACAGTGGCAGAAGCAGGGCGAGATCGGGATCAAGAAGATCACGCAGTGGACCCGCTACATGACGGTCACCCTGGCTCTCCTGCAGTCCACGGGCCTGGTCTTCCTCTTCCACAACCAGTTCCATGTGATCCGCTCGTTCACGGCCCCGCGCGTGGCCCTGATCGTGTTCACCCTCACCGCCGGGACGGCCATGATCATGTGGCTCGGTGAGCTGGTCACACAGCGTGGGATCGGCAACGGGATGTCGATTCTGATCTTCACCAGCGTGATCTCACGCCTGCCCGCCCAGGGCGCGGCCATCCTGAACCAGGCCGGGTCGGCGAAGTTCTATTTCCTGCTGTTGCTGGGCGTGGCCATCATCCTGGCGGTGGTGTGGATGGAACAGGGACAGCGCAGGATACCCGTGCAGTACGCCAAGCGGATCGTGGGCCGCCGTATGACGGGTGGCCAGAGCACCTACATCCCGCTCAAGGTGAACCAGGCGGGCGTGATCCCGATCATCTTCGCCTCGTCCGTCCTGTACTTCCCGACGTTGCTGCAGAACGTGATCCACGTGAATTGGTTCCAGAATTTCGTGAACAACACCTTGCTGCGCCAGACCAATCCTGTGTACATGCTCATCTACGGAACCCTGGTCGTCTTCTTCGCCTACTTCTACACGGCCATCACGTTCAACCCGGTCGACACGGCCGATAACATCCGGAAATACGGAGGGTTCATCCCGGGGATTCGGCCGGGCCGTTCCACCTCGGAGTATCTGTCGAACATCCTGAACCGCATCACGCTGCCGGGGTCGCTGTTCCTGGCAGCCATCGCCTTGATCCCGTCCATCTTCCTCGCCGTGTGGGCCATAACTGCCTTTCCCTTCGGAGGAACCAGCATCCTTATCACGGTTGGGGTTGCCCTCGAGACCATGAAGCAGCTCGAGTCGCAGCTGATGATGCGGCACTACGAAGGCTTCCTGCGCTGAGAGCACCCGATATGCGCATCGTCCTCCTCG
>WNGE01012171.1_pt1 | contig 15999 bp, 14 predicted proteins | sample 5400651 | NCBI WGS metagenome assembly WNGE01 (sample SAMN13153370, study PRJNA577476) | soil metagenome | isolation source: 60 cm soil or saprolite under grassland replicate 2 | place: USA:California | collected 2016-06-15 | reverse complement strand
AGCTTGTCGAACGCGCCACCGCCGACCTGGTCGCCGCCGACTTCGCCCTCAGGGGTCTCACCGACGAGCAACTCAAGATGCTCTGGTCCGTCCTCGAACCGCTGCGCCACAACGCCGGCGACTTCACCTGATCCTCGGATCGACCACCTTGTGACGTACGACGGATTGGAAATAGTTGGACGTCCTAGTATTTTGGGACCAGTTCCCTAGGAGGTCTGACTGATGGATGCCGAGCAGATCGCCGCCGGCCGGAGTCGGTGGCAGCAGCGGTACGACGCGGCACGCAAGCGGGAGGCGGATTTCACCACGCTCTCCGGCACCGAGGTCGCCGGAGTCTACGGACCTCCCGAGGGCGTCGACGACCCGCGGATGGAGCGGATCGGGTGGCCGGGGGAGTTCCCGTTCACCCGGGGCCTGTACCCGACCGGCTACCGCGGCCGCACCTGGACGATCCGCCAGTTCGCCGGCTTCGGGAACGCGGAGCAGACCAACGAGCGGTACAAGATGATCCTCAACGGCGGTGGCGGCGGCCTGTCTGTCGCGTTCGACATGCCGACGCTGATGGGCCGCGACTCCGACGACCCCAAGTCGATCGGCGAGGTCGGCCACTGCGGTGTCGCCATCGACTCCGCCGCCGACATGGACCGGCTGTTCAAGGACATCCCGCTGCAGGACGTCACGACGTCGATGACGATCTCCGGTCCCGCCGTACCGGCGTTCTGCATGTACCTCGTCGCCGCCGAGCGCCAGGGCGCGGACATCACCAAGCTCAACGGGACGCTGCAGACCGACATCTTCAAGGAGTACATCGCGCAGAAGGAGTGGCTGTTCCCGCCGGAGCCACACCTGCGCCTGATCGGCGACCTGATGGAGTACTGCGCCGCGACGATCCCGGCGTACAAGCCGCTGAGCGTGTCCGGCTACCACATCCGCGAGGCCGGCTCGACGGCCGCGCAGGAGCTGGCCTACACGCTCGCCGACGGTTTCGGGTACGTCGAACTGGGCCTGAGCCGCGGCCTCGACGTCGAGGTGTTCGCGCCCGGCCTGTCGTTCTTCTTCGACAGCCACCTGGACTTCTTCGAGGAGATCGCGAAGTTCCGCGCGGCCCGCCGGATCTGGGCCCGCTGGATGCGTGACGTGTACGGCGCGAAGACGGAGAAGGCGCAGTCGCTGCGCTTCCACACCCAGACGGCCGGGGTGTCCCTGACCGCGCAGCAGCCGTACAACAACGTCGTACGCACGGCAGTCGAGGCGCTGGCCGCCGTACTGGGTGGGACGAACTCACTGCACACCAACGCGCTCGACGAGACGCTTGCGTTGCCGACCGAGGAGTCGGCCGAGATCGCGCTGCGGACCCAGTCGGTGCTGATGGAAGAGATCGGGGTCACCAACGTCGCCGACCCGCTCGGCGGGTCCTGGTTCGTCGAGGCGCTGACCGACCAGATCGAGGCCGAGGCCGAGGAGATCTTTGCCCGGATCAAGGAGATGAGCCCGGACGAGTCGATGACCGGCGGCATTCTGCGCGGGATCGAGGACGGCTGGTTCATGGCAGAGATCGCCGACGCCGCGTTCGAGTACCAGCAGAAGCTGGAGAAGGGCGAGAAGAAGATCGTCGGCGTGAACACGCTGACCGACACCGTCTCCGGGGAGCTGGAGATCCTCCGGGTCAGTCACGAGGTGGAGATCGAGCAGTGCCGGGTACTCGCGGCACGCAAGACTCACCGCGACGAGGACCGGGTACGTCGTACGCTAACGGCTCTGGTGGAGGCGGCCAGGGGAACTGGCAGCCTGATCGAGCCCATGCTGGAGGCAGTGCGTGCGGAGGCCACGATGGGGGAAATCTGTCACGTTCTTCGGGAACAGTGGGGCGAGTACCGAGAGCCCGCCCGATTCTGAACCCTCAGCAGTTCAGGAGGGCACGGCAGCAACCAGCACGCCCTCGGCCCAATCGGCGATCGGCTCGCTCGACGGTCGGGGTGTGGTCGTCTGTGGCTCGGACCGCACGATGCTGCGGGTCGTCACCGAGCTGGTCAGCTCGGGCGAGCGCGTCACCGCGATCGTCAACCCGGCATCGCGACACTACGAACGCATCGGTGAGCTCGGCGCCCAGGTGATGGGTGTCCGGGTCATCAGCGAGGGCCTGCTCAGGCGCGCGGGCATCGATACGGAGGACGGGAAGCCGTCGACCGCGCGGGCTCTGGTGCTGCTGGACACCGACGACGTACACAACGTCCACACCGCCTTGACCGCGCGCGACATGGATCCGGAGCTGCGGATCGTGGTGCAGATGGTCAACCCGCGGCTGGGCAAGCAGTTGCTCAATCTGCTCGGCGACTGCGTGGTGATCTCGGGTCCGTCGCTCGCCGCGCCGGCGTTCGTGTCGGACGCACTCGAGGACGACGAGCTCACCTGGCTCGAGCTCGGCGGGCGACGGCTGGTAGCCGGTCAGGCCGAACTGATCCGGGCGCCGCATCTGACTGTGCTGGCCGACACCACGTCCTCGGCGACACCCGAATTGTTGCCGACGTCAAGCACCGATCCGGGCGGCGACATCGTGCTCGGGACCGGCGTACGCAGCGTGTGGCGGACCAGGGACGTACGGCGGGCCGGCTGGCTGATGGCGACCCGCGACGTCTTCGATCGACGAGTACGGCGAATCGCTGCGGTGATGGCCTTTCTGGTGCTGGGCGGGACCGTTCTCACGCACTTCATTGCGCACGTCGAGTGGTTGCGTGCGCTCTACCTCGCGGCGGGTGCGGTGACCTCGGCCGGGATCGAGGACAACACGTTCTCCAATGCGGCGCCCTGGGCGAAGGTGGCCGCCGTCGTGGCGCAGCTGATGGGCATCGTCCTGATGGCGTTGCTGACGGCGGTGATCATCGACTCGTTGATCGGCGCGCGGATATCGCGGGTGATCGGCGGCGTACGGGGGCGGCCCCGCAACCACGTCGTGGTGTGCGGTCTCGGTACCGTCGGGGCGCGGGTGCTGGAGATCCTGGCCGAGCGTGGGGTCGCGGTGGTCGGGGTCGAGCAGGACGAGGACGCGCCCGGCGTACAGACCGCGCACCGATTGCGGATCCCGGTAGTGATCGGTGACAGCAGCAACGAAGAGACGCTGCGGTCGGCCGGGGTGCAGCGCTGCCAGTCGGTGCTGGCGATCACCAACGGCGACATCACCAACCTGGAATCAGCGATGGTGGTCCGCGATCTGAACTCCGAGGCGCGGATCACGATGCGGATGTTCGATCACGACCTGGCGCAGCGGGTCGAGCGGCAGCTCGGGCTCGGGCACAGCCGATCGGTGTCGATGCTGGTCGCACCGGCGATCGCCGCGGCGGTCGCGAACCGGCACAAGCAGGTGACGGTCCCGGCCGGTCGTCGTGTTCTTCTGCTCACCGAGGTCACGGTCCGGCCGGGCTCCATCGCGACCGGGCTGCGGCTCGGCGAACTGGACGAGTCCGGCGGTCTGCGGGTCTTGGCCCGCCAGGACGGCGACACCTGGGACTGGACCCCGGCGTACGACGAGATCCTCCAGCCGGGCGACCGGATCGCCGTCGCCGGCACGCGCAGCGGCCTGGCAAGACTCCTCCTGGCGACCCGGCCACCACACGATTCGGCCGCGTCGTAGAGGATGGACCTGTGAACGTACGTAGTGTGCTGGTCGCGAACGGAATGCGAGGGCCATGGTGAGCCAGTCGAACTTCACCCGTCCCGGGGCGATCGATCTGTCGTCCCTGCGCAAGCCTGCCTCCCCGACGCCTCCGCCCGGTCAGGTCGGATCCACGTCGTCGGGGTCCTATGTGCTGAACGTGACCGAGCAGTCCTTCCAGGCCGACGTCATCGAGCGGTCGCTGCAGGCGCCAGTGGTGGTCGAGTTCTGGTCACCGCGGTCGCAGGCGTCGACCGCACTCGGCCAGGTGCTGACCAAGCTGTCGAGCGACTACGCCGGCAAGTTCCTGCTGGCCCGGGTCGACGTCGACGCGAACCCCCAATTGGCCCAGGCGGTCGGCGTGCCGTCGGTGCCGCTGGTGATCGCCGTACTGCGGGGTCAGGTGGTCCCGCTGTTCCAAGGCGCGCTGGGGGAGCCGGAGGCCCGTCAGTACATCGATCAGCTGCTCACCGTGGCCGTCGCGAACGGCATCACCGGCCGGGCCGACCCTGTCGGTCCTGCTTCGGAGTCGGATGAGGCTGCTGAGCCTGCGGCCGACCCGCGGTACGAGAAGGCGGAGAATGCTGTCGGCGAAGGTGACCTGGACGGCGCGATCGCGGCGTACGAGGAACTCCTGAAGGAGACCCCGAACGACGCCGAGGCCAAGTCCGGCCTGGCTCGCGTGCAGCTGGTCAAGCGCACCCGGGAGGTCCCTGCCGCGATCCGCACCCGCGCGGCCGAGGACCCGGCTGACATCGAGGCCCAGATGCTGGTCGCCGATGTCGACCTGGTGGGCGGGCATGTCGAGGACGCCTTCACCCGGCTCATCAACACCATCCAGGCCACGGCAGGCGACGACCGCAACACGGTTCGCCTCCACCTGCTCGAGCTCTTCGAAGTGGTCGGCGCCGACGACGACCGCGTGGTCAAGGCCCGCCGTCGCCTGATGGCTGCGCTCTTCTGATCTTTCTCAGGAGTCCAGGACGGGATCGCTGGTGAGGGTCTCGGAGACGCGGCCGAGGAGCGCGCGCAAGGTCTGTAACTCGTCCTGTGAGAAGGCCGCAGCCAAGCGGCGCTCGACCGACGTGGCGCGCTTGTCCGCCTGATCGAGGGCCTTGCGCCCGGCCGGCGTCGGCCGGGTCTCGATCACGTGCTTGTGCAGCGGATGCGGCGTCCGCTCGACCAGCCCGGCCGCCTCGAGGTTGCGCAGGATCGTCGTCATCGTCTGCGGCGTCACCAGGCATCGCCGGGCCAGCTCGGCCGCCGAGATCCCCGGCTGCTCGTCCAGCACGAACAGAGCGGCATACTGCGGCGCGGTCAGGCCGGCCGGCTTCACCGCCGCCGTCTTGGCCGCGGTCAGCTCCTGCTCGACCCGCTTGAGGTGACTCCCGAGCCGCTCGTCGAATGACATCCCATGGGTTCATCGTACGAACTCCGTCTCTCGTATGTGCATTGACGACCATCAGAGGTCTGATTAGGCTCTGTGCTCGTATCCGCTTCGAGAGAGGTTGTTCATGAAGCTTCATCGCATGGCGGCAGTTGCCGTTCTGCTTCTCGTGCCCGGTGCGGCTTTCGCCGTACCTGCTGCGTCTGCGCCTTCGTCTGTCACCGCCGGTTGGCCGGCGACGATCAGCGGCCAGACGTCCGATCGGTATCCGGAGGGCATCGCGTGGGACCCGACCCGGCAGGCCTTCCTGGTCGGGTCGGTCGCCACCGGCCGGATCTCCGTCGTCGGCCGGGACGGATCGTCGCGCGTACTGGCTCAGGCTCCTGGCGTGTCCACCTTCGGCCTTCACGTCGACGCCGTACGCAACCGATTCCTCGTCACGTACGGCGACATCGGCGGCGGCGAGCGTTCGTCGGACGAAACGGCGTACCGGCAGTCCGGTGTCGGCATCTACAACCTGCGCACCGGTCGGGTGGTACGGCGCGTCGACCTCAACACCACCGCGTTGAATCCGGCCGGCGGCCGGCATGCCGCCAACGATCTGGCGATCGATGCCCTGGGCAACGCCTATGTCACCGATCCAGCCGGCGACGCGATCTACAAGGTCGATCCGTCGGGTCGGGCCTCCGTCCTGATTCGGGACGATCGGCTCACGGCTGCCGGATTCGGTGCCAACGGCATCGTCTGGGATCCGGCCGGTTACCTGCTCGTGGTCAACTACGGCACAGGGAAGTTGTTGCGTATCTCGCTGGGAGGCGATCCTCAGTTGAGTGAAGTCGCTGTCGGTGTGGTGCTCGTCGGTGGAGACGGGTTGGCGCTGACCCGCGATCGCAATCTCGTTGCCGTCACCAACAAACTAGGGGCTCCCGGCAAGGAAGCTGTGACGGTGTTTCGGAGTTCCGACAACTACCGCACTGCCTTCGTCGCCACGAGCGTCTCGTGGCCTGTCGCCGCACCGACCACGGCCGCTCTCACGCCTCACGGAACGTATGTCCTGAGCGGCAACCTGGACGTCATGCTGGCCGGCGGTCAGTCCGACACCTTCACCATTCATCGCCTTCAGGTTGGGCCGGTGTAGATGCCGAGGGCCCGGAAGCGGAGAGCTGGGGCCGCGTACTCCTCCAGGGCGTGCGCGGTCCACCCGATGATCCGGGCCAGGGCGAACAACGCGTCCCCGGCATCGGGACGGAACTCGAAGGCATGCATCATCGCGGCCACGGCCAGGTCGCTGTTCGGGAACGACGGCAGGCGCGCGGCCAGCACCTCGATCGTCTCCACCACTGGGTGATCCCCGATCAGCCCGAGCAACACCTCGGCCCGTGGGTCCCGCTCGCGGTAGATCCGGTGCCCGAACCCTGGCACCAGCTCACCCGATCGCAGTTGGTTCGACAACGCCGCGAGCGGATCACGCTGTGCACGCTCCAGGAAGTCGTACGCCAACGTCGGCGCCGCGCCGTGATACTGCCCGTCCAGCGCGCCGAGGCCTGCCGACACCACGGCGTACAGATTCGCCCGAGCGCTGGCCGCCACTCGCGCGGCGACAGTCGACACCGCCAAGCCATGATCGGCCATCAGGATCAACGCCGCATCCAGCAGTTCTGGCCGCGGCGGATGCGGCGACAACTTCGGCCACAGCCGCGCGCCGAGCGTCTCCCGCGCACCGACCGCAGGCCCGGGCAGAGCAGCGACGAGTACGCCGAGCAACTTCTCGGCTGCCAGGATGACGGACCGAGGAGTCAGGTCGAACCGCAGCGGATCAGCAGCCCCCAGGACGGCGACCGCCACGCGCAACTTGTCCGTCAGGCGCGCCGTGTTCGGGACAACCCCCATCGCGGACCTGGCCAGCTGCACCGACTCGCGCGGAGCGGGGAACGTGTGCTGCCCGCTCAGTTCACCGGTCCACAGGAGATGCGCAACCGCCTCGACGGTCCACTCGGTCGCGAGGTCGCGCACCGAGTGCCCGCGGTAGTAGAGCTCGTCGTCCTCGAGAAGGGTGAGCCCGGACTCGATCTGCTCGACCACGCCGGAGTGCTCGACGGACTTACTCGCCAGTCGCTCCACGTCGGCCGCCGCGAACAGGCTGCCCCGGCGGCCGCGTGCCCGGACGCTGGTCAGCAACCCGCGGCTCACATACGCGTAGATCGTCTCCGGCTTCACCTTCAGCCGGCGGGCGACCTCTGCCGTGGTCAGGTAATTCTCGTCACTTTGCTGGCTCATCCAGCGCTCCTCCGAGCGTTCATGTTGACTGGATCAATATTGACAATCATTGATCAGATGTCAACTCTGAAGATATATCAACAACAATCAATGTTCCGCCTGGCCTGCGCAACGTCGTCGTCACCGAGACGAGGATTGGTGATGTTCGTGGTGACGAAGGGTTCTACCACTACCGCGAGTACTCGGCGATCGATCTTGCCAAGTCGAAGACGCTGGAAGACGTCTGGTTCCTGATGTTCGAGGGGCGTCTTCCGGCCACGGATGAGCGCGACCGGTTCATCGCCTCGTTGGCGCCGCTTCGCGGGCTGCCGGAGGAGGTTCGCGCGGTCCTGCCGGCGATCGCGACCGCTGGTCCGTCGTTCAACCCACTGGCTGGTCTTCGCACTGCCCTGTCGCTACTGGCCGCCGTACGGAGCCTCCCGCCCCTGTGGGACGCAGACCCCGTACGACGGAAGGCGGACGCCATGCTGGTGTGTGCGTTGACGCCGACGATCCTGGCGGCGCTGTACCGCCTGCGCGAAGGGCAGGAGCCGCTCGAGCCTCGCGCCGACCTCACGGCCGCTGCCAACTGGTTGTACATGGTGACTGGCGCCGAGCCGAGCGCCGTACAGGCCGCTGCGATCGAGCATTACCTGGTCGCCACAGTGGATCACGGGTTCAACGCGTCGACGTTCACCGCACGAGTGATCGCGTCCACCGGCGCGGATGTGGTCTCTGCCATCGCTGGAGCGATCGGTGCCTTCTCGGGACCGCTGCATGGTGGTGCGCCGGATCGGGCGCTGGCCAGCCTGGACGAGATCGGTACGCCGGAGCGCATCGACGCATGGGTGCGCGAGAAGGTGTCGGCAGGCGACCGGATCATGGGGTTCGGACATGCGATCTACCGGACCGAGGACCCCCGGTCGCTGATGCTGCGCGACATCGCCCGCGGCATGGGCGGCGACCTGGTGGACTTCGCCACCACCGTGGAGCAGCGCAACGTCGACGTACTCGCCGAACTCAAGCCGGGTCGCAACCTCTACGCCAACGTCGAGTTCTACGCCGGCGTCGTGATGGAGCTCTGCGGGCTCCCGCGCCCGATGTTCACCCCCACGTTCACTGTCAGCCGCGTCATCGGCTGGTCCGCCAACATCCTCGAACAATCCACCGACCCCAAGATCATCCGGCCCATCGCCACCTACGTAGGCCCCCAACCCCCAGCCCCCATCCCCTGACCCCATCCCCGAACCCATCGTGCACGCCGCGCCTCGCGGCCCTTCGCTGCTGAGGCCACAGTGTGCACGGTGGGCTGCGGCGGGGCTTCCCGGCGACTGTCTCCTTTCAGTCGATGAGTAGGGCGTCGTGGGGGACGGGTCAGGCGGCGGGCTCGGACCGCGCCGCGGGCTTGAAGTGCATGGTGCCGTCGGCGACGGGGGCGAAGCGGAGGGCGAGGAGGTCTCGGGGGTAGTTCTGGCGCAGGCGCCACGGGCCGTAGGAGCCTTGGCGGGGGAGGATGGCGGCGGCTCGGCGGATGTAGCCGGAGGAGAGATCGACCACCGGCCGCGGCGGAGCGTCGTACTCGGCAGGGTCGATCTCTGGGACGCAGATGCTGTTGCCAGTGGTGGTGAGGTGGTTGAGCAGGCGGCAGACGTACTGCGAGGTCAGGTCGGAGCGCAGGGTCCAGGAGTTGTTGGTGTAGCCGATGCACCACGCCAGGTTCGGTACGCCGCTCAGCATCATCCCCTTGTAGACAAACGTGTCGTGCGGGTGCACTGACCGCCCGTCGACCATCAGTTGGATGTTGCCGAGTGCAACCATGCGCAGGCCGGTCGCGGTGACCACCAGGTCGGCCTGCAGCTCCCGTCCGGAGCGCAGCCGCAGACCGGTCTGCGTGAAGGTCTCGATCTCGTCCGTGACTACTGACGCCGTTCCAGCTCGCAGTACCTCGAACAGGTCAGCATCCGGCACCAGACACAGGCGCTGGTCCCACGGCTTGTAGCGGGGAGTGAAGTGCGGGTCCACAGGGATCGAGCCCGGCAACTGCTTCGCGACTGTGCTGTTCAGGAACCACGCAGCATGCGCCGGCCACCGCCGGAACGCGCTGTAGACCGCAGTACTCAGGGCAACGTTCTTGCCCCGGATCAACCGGTGTGCAAGGTTCTCCGGCAGTACGGCGCGCAGCCGGTCGGACAACGCGTCGCGCGCGGGCCTGGACGCGACGTAGCTCGGTGAGCGTTGCAGCATCGTCACGTGCTCCGCCGTACGGGCCATAGCCGGTACGAGCGTCACAGCAGTCGCGCCACTGCCTATCACCACCACTCGCTTACCTGTGTAGTCCAGGTCCTCCGGCCAGTGCTGTGGATGGACTACCTGGCCCTGGTACTCACTCTGACCCGGGAAGTCGACCACATGCCCCGAGTCGTAGTCGTAGTAGCCGCTGCAGGCATACAGGAACGAGCACGTGTACGACGCCTGCGTCGTCTCCACGGTCCACCGTGCGTCCGCCGACGACCAAGACGCCCGCACGACGCGCTGCCCGAAAAGGATGCGCCGGTCGATGCCATAGGTGGCTGCGGTTTCGTGGAGGTACTCGAGGATCGCCGGACCGTCCGCGATCGCCTTCGCTGCCTTCCACGGATGGAACGGGAAACCCAGCGTGAACATGTCGGAGTCGGACCGGACGCCGGGGTAGCGGAACAGGTCCCAGGTGCCGCCGATGCTGTCGCGGGCCTCGAGGACGGCGTACGTGCGGTCCGGGCACTGCGTCTGGATCCGGTACGCCGCGCCGATGCCGGACAGGCCCGCGCCGACGATGAGGACGTCCAGGTGCTCCACGAATTCCTCCTGGTGCCTGATTGTTGCGCGTCGAGTGCCGGATGAGTTCATGGTCAACGGTAGGCGAGACGGGCACGATGGAGCTGTTCGTATCCGCCGCGTCACGCGAGGTGAGCCGTCCTCATGACTGCCAAATTCGTTGCCGCCGCTGTCGATTCCGCCGAGGGCCGTTCGTCAGCAAGATATCCAGTACAAGCCCTAGACAAGGGAGCCGGAGATGGCGCAGTACATGTTCCTGCTGTTCGACAGCGAAGAGTGGTACGACAACGTCACGCCGGAGGAATGGCAGCAGGCGATGAAGCTGCACGGCGCGTTCGCCGAGGCAGTGGAGAAGGCCGGCGCGCGGATCCTCGGTGGGGAGGCGCTGGAGCGCTCGAGCACCGCGAGCACGGTGAAGCAGCACGACGGCGGCGAGCCGCTGGTCACAGACGGGCCCTTCATCGAGACAAAAGAGGCCCTGGGTGGGTTTTACCTGATCGAGGCCAGGGACCTCGACCAGGCACTCGAACTCGCCAAGCTCTGCCCGTCGGGAAACATCGAGGTCCGCCCGGTCATGGACACCTCCGCAGGCTCCCAACCCCCGGCCTGACCATGCCCTCTGCAGCCGGGTACGCCGACGGCCATTCGTCCGTCCGCGTACCCGCTGCCCGGCCCACGCCGGCTTGAAGGGGAGTGAGCGGGGGTGACTGAGTCTGGGATGGAGCGGGTTTCGGCGGTTGAGGTGGCTCGGGTTGTTGACCGGGTGCATCGGGAGAGTTGGTCCACGGTGTTGGCGTCGGTGGTGCGGCTGACGCGGGATCTGGATCTGGCGGAGGACTGTACGCAGGACGCGTTCGTGCAGGCGCTGCGGACGTGGCCGGACGAGATTCCGTCGAACCCCGGCGGCTGGCTGACAACGGTCGCGCGGCGGCTGGCGCTTGATCGGTTGCGTCGGGAGACGAACCTGTGGCGGAAGTTGCCGCTGCTGGTAGAGGATCCGGTCGCGCCGGGGGAGGTGGAGCAACCGACGGATCCGCTCCGCCTGGTGTTCACGTGCTGCCACCCGGCATTGGCGCGCGAGTCGCAGGTGGCATTGACGTTGCGGCTGATCTGCGGCCTGACCACCCGCGAGGTGGCGGCCGTGCTGCTGATCAGCGAGCCGACGGCAGCGGCGCGGATCACCCGGGCGAAGAAGAAGATCGCAGCGGCTGGGATCCCGTACCGGATTCCGTCGGATCAGGAGTTGCCGGCGCGGCTGGACGCCGTACTGACGGTCGTGCATCTCGTGTACACGGCCGGGCATGTGGCGGCCGGATCTGAGCTGACACGTGCGGACCTGACCGGGCGGGCGGTCGAGTTGGCGCGGTTGCTCGTGCGGTTGATGCCGGACGAGGCGGAGCCGCAGGCGTTGCTCGGGTTGCTGTTGATGACGGAGGCGCGCGGCGGTGCGCGGGTGAGCGAGGACGGGGAGTTGGTGCTACTGGCGGAACAGGACCGGTCGCGGTGGGATGCGCGGCTGCTGGTGGAGGGAGTGTCGAGAGCGACGGCGGCGCTCGAGCGGGGACAGGGGCGCTTCGCCTTGCAGGCAGCCGTGGCTGGGCTGCATGTGACCGCGCCGTCGTGGGAGAGGACCGATTGGGCTCAGGTGGTCCGCATGTACGACGCCATGATGGTGAGCTGGCCGACGCCCATCGTCGCGTTGAACCGTGCTGCCGCGCACAGCCTCGTCCCTGGCGCGGACCTGGAGGCGGTCCTGGGCGAACTCGATGCCCTCAGCAACGAGCCTGCGCTCAAGTCGTACGCTTACCTGCCGGCAGCACGCGCTGACGTTCTCGCCCGCCTTGGCCGGGTGCGCGAAGCGGGAGAAGCCTACGAGACCGCCATCACCCTCACCGCCAACGAAACCGAACGCCGCTTCCTCACCCACCGCCGCTCCAACCTCGCGACCTGAGGTACCCCGGGGCCTGCAACACCCATCTGCCTCGCGCTCTTGAGCACCACCCCTTGGGCACAATCCGCCGGCGCTAGCCGAGGCGTTGTGGCAGGCCGAAGGCGGTGACGAGGGTGGGCGTGCTGAAGACGTGGATTCTGGTGATGCCGGTGGGCGATGGGGTGAGGACGGCCAGGCCGAAGGGTTGGTAGGTGCCGGTGGCGTCTCGGAAGTAGGCGGCGGCTGCGGGCTGGCCGTTGGCGAGGGTGGGGATCATGCGCCAGTCGCCGGGGGAGCCGACCGCCTGTTCCAGGAGGCGGAGGCAGTTGACGCGGCCGGAGAACCAGGTGGAGGTGCCGACCAGCTCGATGGCCGCGTCGGCGCGGAGGGCTCGCTCGAGGGCTGCCGTGTCGGCGTTCTCGAAGCCGGCGATGTACTCAGCGAGCAGAGCGCGGCTCTGTGGGTCGGTTGGTTCGGTGACTTCCGAGCGGTCCGGGGCGGTCTCCTCGAGACGGGCGCGGGCTCGCTGGAGGGTGCTCTTCACCGCCGCGACCGTGGTGTCGAGCAAGGCGGCGACCTCGGTGGCGGGGAACGCGAGAACCTCCCGCAGGATCAGTACGGCGCGCTGTCTCGGCGGAAGGTATTGCAGCGCGGCGATGAGCGCCAGCCGGAGACTCTCCCGGCTGGTGACGATCGCCGCAGGGTCCACCAAGGAATCCGGGATCGGCTCGACCCAGGCGACTCCGGGGTCGGTCGGAGCGGCCGGAGCGGCGGGGTCGTCACTGGGGTCGCCGAGACCGGACGGGAGCGCCCGCCTGCCGCGTTGGTCGAGCGCGGTGAGGCAGGCGTTGGTGGCGATCCGGTACAGCCAGACCCGCAGTGAGGAACGGCCTTCGAAGGTGGAGTACGAGCGCCACGCCCGCAGGTACGTCTCCTGCACGAGGTCCTCGGCTTCGTCCACCGAGGCGAGCATCCGGTAGCAGTGCGCCAGCAGCTCCTTCCGGAACGGTTCGGTACGACGAGCAAACTCGTGACGATCGGGACCGCGGAGATCGGGCGAGCGGTCTGCGGTGCCCGTCATCTCGGCTCCCTGCGTGCTGGCGTCGTACATCAGACTTCGGCTCCGATCCAGTCTGGCAGGCTGAGTTCGGGGCGGACCCAGGCTGCCATTCGCTGGATCGCGTCGTCGGCTTCCGGCGCACGCCCGGCCGCCATCTGGAACGTGTGCTGCATGTCGGGGAAGACGTCGAGCCGCGCCTCGACGCCGGCCTTCCGCGCGTGCGATTCGAGCAGGCGGGCGTCGTCGAGCAGCACCTCGTCGCCGCCGACCTGGATGTAGATCGGTCCGAACCCGGACAGGTCGCCGTACAGCGGGTTGGCCAGCGGATCACGCGGATCGCCACCCGCGCCGAGGAAGATGTCCACCAGTCCACGCACCAGGTCGCGGTGGAAGAACGCGTCCCGGTCCCGATTGGCGTCGTACGACGATCCGCCGACCTCCATGTCCACCCACGGCGAGAACGGCATCGTCGCGGCCGGCAACGGCAGGCCCTGCTCGCGGGCACGCAACTGCGTGGTGATCGCGAGCCCTCCGCCGCAGGAGTCGCCGGTGAACGCGACATGCGATGGGTCGATGCCCTGATCGAGCAGCCACCGGTAGACCGCGGTGGCGTCGTCGACCTGGGCCGGGTGGGTGTGTTCGGGAGCCAGCCGGTAGTCGAAGACCAACGCCCGTACGCCGGCCGCCTTGGCGAGGTGGCCGAACATCTTCCGGTGTGACCAGATCGACCCGCTGACGAACCCGCCGCCGTGCAGGCACAGCAGCACACGATCCGGTACGGCGTCCTTCGGCTGGATCCACAACGCGGGCAGATCATCCACACAGATGTAGTCCACGCCAAGCGGTTCGGCGGTCAAGCCTGCCCAGCGATGGTCGCCGTCTTCCACATCACCGGCAACGCGGGCCTCCGCCCAGTGCCGCCTGACTGCCTCTGACTGCTTGCTCGGCATCGTCTCTGTCCTTCCTCGATCAACAGGTCAGGTATGCAGACCGTCGGGGCGGCGGAAAGGAATCGGTGACCACGAGTGCTGGGGCGTGCTTGACTAGAGCATGAGTGTGCCTGGTGCCGGGCCGCCGCTGTCGGCCTCGGAGGAGCGGACGTGGGCGATGATCGCTCATGTCGGGGTGTTCGTCGCGGCCTGGTTCGCGATGGGGTTCCTGTGCCCGCTGGTCGTCTGGCTGGTGTACCGGTACCGGTCGGATTTCGTCCGCCGGCATGCGCTGGAGTCGTTGAACTTCCAGCTGTCGTTACTGATCTACACCATGGTCGCGGTGGTGCTGATCCTGATCACCTTCGGCCTCGGCGTGCTGATCGTCATACCGCTCGTGGTGATCGGGGCGGTCGCGGCGGTGGTCGTGATCGTCCTCGCGACGGTCGCCGCCTCGGGCGGCCGCGAGTACCGCTACCCGCTGACCATCCGCTTCCTCCGCTGAAAACTCTGCTGAAACTCCGCTGAAGACACCGGTCTGACGCACTGGAGTGCCGCGGGTGGAACTCATCGGCCAGGGGATGGAAGGTGCCGTCCAGCCGCCGACTCCGGCCACCTGGAACGGGACGTCGCCAACTTCAACGACCTGCTCGACCGCCTCACACGCCAGCTCGAGACCATAGAGCCGGACAGGCTGAGCGTCGTACACGGGGACATCTGCCCGCCCGATCTCCTGATGGACGGAAGGCAAGCAGCCGCACTGCTCGACTGGGGCTTCTACTCGACGGCCGGTGACAACACCTTCGACGCCGCATTGGCCGCCGGATTCTTCGACATGTACGGCCCGGACGCGCAGCGCCTCGACAACCTCCTGCTCGACCGATTCGAGCAGCTCGGGCACGACCGCGAGCGGATGTACCTCTACCGCGCGGCCTACGCCATCACGACCGCGAGCATCTACGACACAGACGCCAACGACGGTCACTACGTCTGGTGCGTCGGCAACCTCAACCGGCTGCCTATCTGATCGGTGAACCGTCCCGCAGGTTGTGCAAACCCGACGGATTGCCGAGGATCAGCGGCAGCCGGCGGGCGTTCAGCGGCGAGACGAGACCTTCCAGCGCGTCCGCGGCGTGCCAGGACAAGCCGAGGATTTCGAAGCCGTCCGGGTGCAGTGTGTCGACCAGCGTCGGGTCGTGGACACCGCCGTCGTACAGGATCTCGATGGCGTCGCCCCAGCCCTCCCATCGTGGCAGCCAGTCGATCGCGAGTACGCCGACCAGCGGCAGGGCGACTCCGAGTTCCTCACGCATCTCCCGCGCCGCACCGGTCGCCGGGTCCTCGTCCGGCTCGACCACACCGCCAGGCAGCTCCAGGTCCTTCTTGTAGCTGACCTGACACAGCAGCACGCGCCCCGCCAAGTCCCGGACGATCACATGGGCGATGACGCGCTTCTTCGGTAGCACCGAGTCCATCAGGGCGGTCCAGCCGAACAACGTGTCCGGTCGCGGATCGTCCCGGCGCAGGCCGTAGACCGCGACGTCACGTCGCTCACCCTGCAGCGTGGTGGCGCCGCGCAGCAGTCCCTCGCGCCGGAAGCCGGACCGGATCGCCACTCGGGCGGATGCGCGGTTCTCCGGGTCGACCTTCGCCTCGAGCCGTTCCAGCCCGAGCTCACCGAAGGCGTAGACGGTCAGCAGCCGTACGGCGCGCCGCGCGACCCGCCGGCCGCGATACGGCTTGTACGTCGTCCACGAGATGTTCGCGACTCCGTCGTCGATCCGGCGGACTTCCACGGAGCCGACCGGGCCTGACACGCCGGCCAGCTCGACGGCGAAGTTCACCACTCGGCGGTCGTCGGCGTACTGCCGGTGCCACTCCTCGATCGCCGAGGCCATATTCGACCGCTCCGGGAGACCCGGGAAGTCGAACCACCGGACCATCTCGTCGTCGTGGAGCCCCACGGCGGTGTCG
>WNGE01011995.1_pt1 | contig 16000 bp, 13 predicted proteins | sample 5400651 | NCBI WGS metagenome assembly WNGE01 (sample SAMN13153370, study PRJNA577476) | soil metagenome | isolation source: 60 cm soil or saprolite under grassland replicate 2 | place: USA:California | collected 2016-06-15 | reverse complement strand
CGCTGTTCACGCCTTACAAGCTTCGGCTCGGCGGCGTCCTGCTGCTGATCGTCGTCTCTGCAGGGCTCGGCGTCATCCCCGCATTCCTGCTCAAGCACGTCCTGGAGGCGATCGGCCGCAACGACACCGCCGCGCTGTCGTGGAACGCGGGCGGGATGATCGCGATTGCGATCGCGACCGGCGTGCTCGGCGTGATCCAGACGCTGCTCTCGAACCAGGTCGGCCAGCGCGTGATGCACGACCTCCGCGCCGCGGTCTTCCGCCACCTGCAGCGCCTGTCGCTCGCCTTCTTCACGCGCACGCGCACGGGCGAGGTGCAGTCGCGGATCCAGAACGACATCGGCGGGGTGCAGAACGTCGTCACGAACACGGCGACGTCGATCGCCTCGAACGTGACGACGGTCGTCGCGACGATGATCGGCATGCTCGTCCTGAGCTGGCAGCTCGCGCTGTTCGCGTTCGCGCTGATCCCGCTCTTCGCGTTCCTGACCCGTCGGGTCGGGCAGGAGCGCCGCCGGATCGCGAAGACGACGCAGGAGACGCTCGCCGATATCTCGAGCCTCGTCCAGGAGTCGCTCTCGGTGTCGGGGATCCTGCTCGGGAAGACGATGGGCCGCGGCGCTGAGCTCGCCGACCGCTTCGAGGCGGATTCGCTGCGCCTCGCGGATCTCGAGGTGCGCCAGCGGATGGCGGGCCGCTGGGTGATGGCGTCGATCCAGACGAGCTTCGCCGTGATGCCCGCCGCGGTCTACTGGTTCGGCGGGCTCGCGCTGGCGAGCGGCTCGCACGCGGTCTCGATCGCGACGCTCGTCGCGTTCACGACGCTGCAGACGCGGCTCTTCTTCCCGGTCGGCTCGCTGCTCGGCGTGAGCCTCGACGTGCAGACCTCGCTCGCGTTGTTCGACAGGATCTTCGAGTACCTCGACCAGCGGATCGACATCGTGGAAAGGCCCGACGCGCTCGAGGCCGCGCAGGCGGGCGACGTGGTCTTCGACGGCGTCTGGTTCCGCTACGGCGACGACTGGACGCTGCGGGACGTCTCGTTCACGGTTCCGCACGGCTCCACCACGGCGCTCGTGGGCGAGACCGGCTCCGGCAAGACGACGCTCGGCTATCTCGCTGCCCGGCTGTACGACGTCACGCGCGGCAGCGTCACGATCGACGGCGTCGACATCCGCGACCTGAGCTTCACGGCGCTGAGCGACCTCGTCGGCGTCGTCTCGCAGGAGACCTACCTGTTCCACGAGAGCGTTCGCGAGAACCTCCGCTTCGCGAAGCCCGACGCGAGCGACGAGGAGATCGAGACTGCGGCCCGGGCCGCCCGGATCCACGAAGTGATCGCGGCGCTGCCCGAGGGCTACGACACCGTCGTCGGCGAACGCGGCTACCGCTTCTCGGGCGGCGAGAAGCAGCGGATCGCGATCGCGCGGACGATCCTGCGCAACCCGCCGATCCTCGTCCTCGACGAGGCGACGAGCTCGCTCGACACCGAGACGGAGCGGCTCGTCCAGGAGGCGCTCGACCGCCTCTCCGAGGGACGAACGACGATCGCGATCGCCCACCGGCTCTCGACGGTGCGGGACGCCGACCAGATCATCGTGCTCGACCACGGGCGGATCGTCGAGACGGGCACGCACGCGCACCTGCTCGGCGCAGGCGGCCGGTATTCGGCGCTCGTGGCCCGTGACGCGGATCTAGCCGCGAGTGGTCCGGATGGAGACCAGCCGGACGCGGCGGTCGGCCCGGACGACGTCCACCCGGACGAGGTGCCAGCGCCCGCGACCTAGCGGCACGCTCAGGCGCGACGGCTCGACGACGCGCACGGAGCGGCTGGCGCCGTCGACGGTGATCGTCGTCCGGTCGGGCGCGTCGCTCTCGAGGCGGACGTCGAGCCTGCCGGAGCCGCGGATCCAGAAGGCGCCGTGCCGGTAGCGCGGCGAGCGGCCGACCCACTCGGGGCAAAAGACGACGCGGCTCGTCGGTTCGCGGACCGGCGGTGGTGAGGACGCGCGTCCCGGGGCGAGCGTCGCGATGCCGCCGCCGCGCGCGAGCTCGCCCCAGCCGTGGGCGTTCAGCGCCCGCCACGCGAACCACCCGTCGCCCGGCGAGAAGAGGCCGGAGTGGAAGGCGAGGTAGCGGACGCCGAGGCGGCTCAGGAGGGCCTCGGCTCCCGGCCGCCACTCGCCGCAGTTGAGCGGCTCGAGCCGGAGCGCCAGGTTGGCGGCGCGCTTCGGCGCGAGCGTCGAGTAGCCGCCCGGCCGCTGCCGGCGCGCCTGCATGTCGTAGTAGAGGTAGAGGCTGCCGTGGTTGAGGCTCGGGTGCAGCACGGGTAGCTCGAGGAGACGGCCCGGGCCCTGAAGCGCGGCGTAGGCCGCGTTGTGCGAGTCGGCCCGAGCCACGCGGTATGCAGTCACTCCGAGACGCAAGTCCGCAAAGAGAGCGACCAAAAGGACCACCGTGACGAACGCCAGACGCCGGCCTAGCCAGGCTGCGGCGAACCCAACGAGAGCCGCGATCGCAAGGCACGCGACGGGGAACTCGCGCTCCGGCACGCGCGGGTAGCGCAACGGGGAGAAGTGGTGCCAGAGCGTCGAGTAGAACGGGAAGTGCGTGCCCAAGGCCAGCAGCGTCGGGACGAGCACGCCCACGGCCAGCGCCAGCGCGAGACCGAACCGGCGGGCGCGCAAGACGGCGGCCAGGCCCGCGAGCGCGAGCAGCGGCGTCAGCCAGCCGACGAAGACGAAGCTCTCCTGCCCGTGGCGGCGGTGGCGAGTGAGGAAGTCAAGGCCGTCCGCGGAATAGAAGGCGACCTCGTTCAGGGAACGACCCCCGGAGGCGATCGAGCCCGAGATCGCGAGCCTGCTGACCAGGAACGCCGCGCCAACCGCGAGCGCGACGCCCGAGGCGGCGCCGAGCACGGCCCACGGGTCGCGCGCCCTGCAGAGGACGTAGAAGAGGAAGAACGGCACCGCCCCGAGAGCGAGGTGCAGGTCGGAGAAGGGGATCGACGCCACAGCCGCCGCGGCCGGCGCCAGCCACCAGCGGCTCCCGCGCCGCGAGCGCTCGTACGCCCACAACGCGAGCGGCAGCAGCACGGCGATCATGCCGCGCAGGTGGCCCGCGCTCTGCGCCACGCGGTAGGGCGCGAGCTCGAACGCCAGCCCCCCGGCGAGCGCGGCGCCACGCGGCAGGCCGAGCTCCCGCAGCCAGAGGTACGCGAGCCCGCCGGCGGCGAGGTAGGTCAGGAGCAGCAGCACGTTCCACCCGGCGACAGGGCCGAAGGCCGCCCAGAGGGGCCAGTAGGGCAGCCCGAACGGCCAGCCGCCGAAGTTCACGCGCGGGCTGCTCTCGGGCCTGAACGTGTAGGGGTCGAGCCAGGGTGCGTGACCGTGCTCGAGCTGGTGGCCGACGAGCCAGAGGTGGTAGACGGCCTGCAGGTGGTCGCCCACCGACGCCTCGCCGTGGATCACCTCCGCCCGCGCCGCGAAGTGCGTGCCGAAGTGCTTCGTCGCCGGCCACATCGCCGCCAGGCCGACGGCGAGGTAGAGCGCGCAGGCGAGCGCTACAAAGCCCGGGCGGCCGAGAGCAGCTCGTCGAAGTCCGGCACCTCGGCCGGCTCGTAGCGCCATGCGCCGCGGACCGTACCGTCCCGGTCGACGAGGAACGCCGTCCGCTCGGCCACGTCCTTGAGGCCGCGGTGCTCGTGCGCTATCCCGAACCCCTGCACGGCCTCGGCGTTCCAGTCGGAGAGCAGCGGAAAGGTCAGGTCGAGCGCCTGCATCCAGGCGACGTGCGACCACGGCGAGTCGCGCGAGACGCCGACGGCGCGGATGCCGGCCTCCTCGACCTCCATGCTCCTGTCACGCAGGAGCTCCATCTCGTTCGTTCAGGTCGACGACCAGTCGAAGAGGTAGAAGAGCAGCAGGAGCGGCTTCTCGGCAGCGAGCTCGCGCAGCGAGACGGGCTCTTGCGGACCCATCCAGACACGTACGTCCGGTATCTGGTCGCCCACCGCCAGCACGGGGCGAGCTTAGAGCTATCCGAGGCCCTCCGCGAGGGCGAGCACCGCCCTCGCGTGGCGGCGCGCGGTTGCGGCCGAGATCCGCCCGGCCGGGAACTCGACCACGAAGTGCACTCCGTGCGGGAAGCGTTTCCGCTCCCAGCGGGTAGCCGCGCCCGGTGGAACCGGGAGGCGCCGGTACGGGAGGCCGCTCATCCGCGCGTAGCGTTTGAGCACCGCCACGTGCGGGTCAGAGCCGTAGACGACATCGAGGGGTTGGTGGTACCAGATCGTCAGGGCCGGCTTGACGCGCAGGATGAAGGCACGCATCGCCCGGTTCTCGGGCTCCGACATCGGCCGCGGCCCCGAGTAGTAGCCGTCCCACGGAACGCCGTTGTGCTTCCAGTCGACCGGCCAGTTGCGGTTCAGGTCGACGCCGTGAGCGTTCTGGCGCGTGCCCGCTGCGAGGCCGTCCGGGTTGACCGTCGGCACGAGCCAGAGGTGGACGCCGGCCGGCAGCGGCATCGTGCGCAGGCGCCGGATCACCGCCAGGCCCGGGGGCTCGGTGCCGTGGATGACGCCGATGACCAAGGTCGTGGGGGCTGAGGGATCGCCGCGCTCGTAGGCGACGATCGCGCGGCCCTTCACCGAGTGGCCGACGACGACCGGCTGCGCACCCGCGGCCGCGGCGGCGACCAGTCCGGCGAGCGCCAAACGGAGCACCGCCGAAGCCTACGGGCCGCCGATTCGCACGTGCATGTGGTTGTCGTGGTTCGCCAGGATGCGGACGACTCGCGCCGGCCCCGTCAGCTGCGTGTTCGGCCCGACGAAGATCCGCACCGCGCCCGCAGCCAAGAAGCGATCGAGGAGGTCTTGGGCCAGTCGCCGGTCGATCTGCTCGGCGCGAACCGGCGGGCGCTCCCGGCGGTCGAGCCGCGGGTAGTAAACGTCGACGTCGAGCCCGTTCTGGTGGGAGACGTGCTTGGGCCCGAAGTAGCCGCCGTGGGGGCGGCTGAAGTCGCCGATCCCGACCCGTGGCGCGTCCGGGTGAGCACGCGCGTAGCCGGCTACGACGTTCATCACGATCCGGACGAGCCGGTCGTTGCCCCAGCGGCGCCAGGGTCGGTCGGGCGAGCGGTGCAGGATCGGATCCCAGGTGAAGAATGTCGCTTCCTGGGCCGGAAAGCGGACGCCGCGGACAAGCGTGCCGGCGTCGGGCCGCCCGAGCGAGAGCGAGTTGTGCCAGTGCACCTGAGGTTGCGCTCGGGGCTGGCCGTGCGGCAACAGCAGCGCGATGAGCGCGATCAGCGCCCGCAGCACCAGGAAACCGCGCGCGGATAACCGCCGAACTGCCCAGAGATCCGCGCCGCCCCGACGATCTGGCGCGGCCGTCCGACCCTGACGAAGACCCACTGGTTCGCCGTCGGCCAGGTCACGAGCAGCCAGCGGCCTCCGGGCGAGAAGACGAGCTGCCGGAGCGCCCCGCTGCCGCGGTACAGGAGTCGCCCGTTGCGACCGGTGAACACGTCGCTCGCGAGCCCGTGGATCCGGATGATCACGAGGCGGTGCGTCCCGGGCGCGAAGACGGCATCGGCGTCGTGGGTGGCGTCGGATGGGTCGTCCTGGAGCACCACGCGGCCGCGGCTGTCATAGACGCGCAGGCCGTACGGCCTGAAGACGAGCAGAAGCTTTCCGTCGTCCGACCACGCCAGCTTCTGCGGGAGCCCCGGCGGCGTCCTCATGAGGATCCGGCCGCCGTCGACGTCGTAGACGACGGCCTTGCCATGCGTCGCGTAGGCGACTACGCGACCCGGCCCGGGCCGCCAGACGGGGGCGACCCGCGCGGCCGGCCCGATCGCGCGGTCGCCGGTGCCGTCTCCGGCGACGACGTGGAGGCGCCCGCCTGCGATGTAGGCAATGCGCGTGTCCGTGGGCGTGCCGGTCCAGGCCGGGAACCGGGGCGAGCGGCGGGGAAGCGTCCAGCGCACGTTGCCCTTCGGGTCGAGGGCGACGAGCTCGCTCCGCTTCACTGCAGCCACGAAGCGCCCCGACGGCGACCAGGCCGCGTCGCGGTAGGCGCCGAGCCTTCGCCGGGAGCCGTCGGCGTTGACGATCCACGTCCCGCCCTTTCCGGACACGAGGAGGCGACCGCGCGCCGGCAGCGAAAAGAGCTCGGTCTGTGCGTTTTCGACGCCGACGGCCTTTCGCAGCGAATGGACGACGGACCGCCCGGGCGTGCTCAGCACGGCGGCGACGGCGGCCGCGACGAGGGCGCCCGCAATCAGCGGGCGGGCGTGGCGGCGCGGCCAGGTCACGGGCTCGCGCGTCTCGTACGCGGCCCGAACGACCTCCCAGGATCGCTCGCGCGCCTGATGCTCGTTCGGAGCGCGGAAGCGCTTCACTCCAGCCGCTCCTTCAGATGGTCGAGCCCGCGGCGGAGGCGCGAGTTGACGGTGCCGCGCGGGAGCTCGAGCAGCTCGGCGATCTCGCCAGGGGTGTACTCGAGCAGGTAGCGGAGGACGATCACGGCGCGGTGCTCCGGCGAGAGGCGGTCGAGCTCGCGCAGCAGCTCCTCGTCGTGCTCGGGCCGCTCCGGCGCGGGAGTGTCGACGGCCTCGGCCTCGGGACGCAGCGCGCGGGCGCGCGCCCAGTCGATCGCGCGGTTGACGACGATCCGGTGCAGCCAGGGCCCGAAGGGACGACGCCGATCGAAGCGGTCCAGTGTCCGCACAGCGGAGAGAAAGGCCTCTTGCGCGATGTCCTCGGCCGCGCTCGCGTCGCGGACGACCAGATATGCGGCGCGGTAGGCCGGGCCCCAGTGCGCGCGGAAGAGTGCCTCGAATTCCGAGACAGACCCGGCCTGGGCCCGCCGCACCCAGGCCCGCTCGTCGCGGCCGGAGCCCGCCATGGCGTGCCGACTATACGAGCATGCTTGTGCAAGAGGTCCATGCGGCTACTACGGTCGGGACCTCGCCGCCGGTCCCTCGCGTACTCGAGACGTGCCGCCCGAGAACGACGACCCGGGGCTCCCGATCAAGTTCGGCCCGTGCTCGAACGGCGAGTACGTTCCGGCGCCGCTGACTGCCGTCGAGCGCGAGGCGATGAGGCGGGCCCACGGCGATTGCGAGGACAACGCGAAGCGGGTCGGGGTCACCCGGGCAACGTTCCTGCGCTCAGTCTGCGGGGCGGCGACGACCCTGCTCGCGATCCAGGGCTGCGCAGGCGACGCCGCGCGGAGAGCGCTCGGCGGCGCCTGGGACGTTCCCACCGAGGCCGCACTGGACGAGCAGGCGGCCCGCGCGGTCCTCGCAGGCAACGAGTTCGTCTTCGACGTCCAGGGTCACTTCCTCGAGTACGACCTGATGCGGCGCGCCGGTCCCGCCCCGTTCTTCGGCTCGGTCTTTCCGCAGGTGAACTGCGGGGCCGACGATCCCCGCGCCTGCTTTTCGCGGGAGGTCTTCCTCGAGGACTTCTTCCTGCGCAGCGACACCAGCATGGTCACCATCTCCGCGTTGCCGATCGCCCCGAAGGGGAGCCCGCTCTCCGAGGCGATCATGGACGACGCGCGCCACACCGCGGAGCTCGTCACGGGCTGGAAGCCCGTGTTGCTGCATGCGCAGGTGCTGCCGAACTACGGCCGGCTCCAGGAGAACCTCGACCTGATGGAGGAGAACGCGCGGCGCTACCCGATCGCCGCCTGGAAGGTCTTCACGCACTTCCCCGATGCTTTCGGCGACCCCGGCAACGCGTGGCGGCTGGACGATGCAGACCCCAGGTTGCCCAAGGTCGGCCACGCGTTCATCGAGCAGGCCAGGCGCCTCGGCATCAAGATCATCTGCGCGCACAAGGGGTTTGGCGCCGGCAGCCCCTACGCGTCCCCCGACGACGTGCCGCGAGCGGCGAAGGCCTTTCCAGACGTCAGCTTCATCGTCTACCACTCGGGATTCGAGCGGGTCGGGCGGCGGGAAGGGCCTTACACGCCCGCGACGGCCAACGTCGGCATCAACCGGCTCATAACTGCGATGAAGCGGGCGGGCACCGGTCCGAACGAGAACGTGTACGCCGAGCTCGGCTCCACCTGGTGGACGATCATGCGGGATCCGGACCAGGCAGCGCACGTGCTCGGGAAGCTGCTCAAGCACGTAGGCGAGGACAACGTGCTCTGGGGGACAGACTGCATCTTCTACGGTTCGCCGCAGGACCAGATCCAGGCTTTCCGCGCCTTCCGGATCTCGTCCGAGTACCAGGAGCGCTTCGGTTACCCGGCCCTCACCCCGCTCCGCAAGGCGAAGATCCTCGGCCTGAACGGCGCCCGCGTCTATGGGGTCGAGCCGAAGAAGCGGAGGTACCACTTCAGCCGCCGCGACCTCGAGGAGCTTCGGAAGTCGCTGCCCTTCAAGCACGAGACGTACGGGCCGCGTAACCGCCGTGAGGTGGAGCGGTTGCGCGCACACCACCGGGGCTGGCCGGGGTAGGTACGGACCCGTTCGGCGCCGAGCGGTGTAGTAAGAGCGTCGACAAGGAGGATCAGATGAAGCGCGCGCTCGTTCTCGCACTGGTCGTGGCCGGGGTGCTGGCTGGATCGGCCGGAGGGGCTGGGCCGTCGCCCGGAGTCGCGTTCGGCTCGCCGGGGGTCGTCTCCCACGACGGCAAGGTTCGCTACGTCGCCCTGCGCGCCGGTAGAGGAACGCTCGTGGAGGCGATCTCGACGCGCGACGGAATCGTCCGGCACACGCGCTACCTCAAGGGCTACTACGGCGTGCCGCTGGTGGCTTACGACCGCTCGACGGGCGGCCTCGCACGCAACGGCAAGGCTGAAGGTGCGGTCGCGGATCGTGCTGAACGGCGACTTCGGCTTCGATGCGCTCTCCCCGGACGGCTCGCTGATGTACCTGATCCACCTCAAGAATGTGACCGACTCGGGCTTCGACTACGAGGTGCGCGCGCTCGACGTGAACAGCGGCCGCCTCTTTCCCGGCGCGATCGTCGACCGGCGCGAGCCTGACGAGAAGATGACCGGACTTCCGCTGACGCGTGTCGGAAGCGACGACGCCAGCTGGGCCTACACGCTCTACTCACGCGACAGCGGCGGCCCGTTCGTGCACGCCCTGCACACGACTGCGCGCGAGGCGTTCTGCATCGACGTGCCGCTGAAGGTGCCGGACGACGAGCTCGGACACGTGCGGATGCGCGTCAGCGTCGGCAAGCTGACCCTCCGCCTGCGCGGCAAGACGTTGGCGACGATCGACACGCGGACCTTCGAAGTCACTCGCTGACGGACCTCCCGCGGCGGCGGGACGTAGTACAGAGCGATGAGACGCACGCTGGCGCTGCTGACGATCCTCGGTGCCTGGACTGCGCTGGCCCATGCCGACGGAGGCGGCCCGTCGCCGGGACTGGACTTCGGAAACGGGATCGTCGCTCCGGGAGCGAAGCTGCGCTACTCCGCGCTCTCCGACGGGCGCACGACTGTGCTCGAGTCGGTCGTCATCGGCACCGGCAGGGTCAAGGGCGTTACGTATTTCAAAGGCTCCTACGGGATCCCGCTCGTGACGTTCGGCGGCGAGACCGGCGGGCTGTCCCGTGACGGCGCGAACCTCGTGCTGGCCACGTGGCCCGGCTTTGCGACCACGAGTTTCCTGCTCGTCGATGCCCATACATTCCAGATCCGTGGGCGCGTGCGGCTGCACGGCAGCTACTCCTTCGACGCGATTTCGCCCGACGGCTCGCTGATGTACCTGATCCAGTACCTCGGGAACGACCCGAACGCGATCTACCAACCGTACGCCGTTCGCGCCTTCAACTGGAACACGCTCACGCTCTATCCGGGCTCGATCGTCGACCGGCGCGAGCCGGACGAGAAGATGACCGGCCGGCCAATGGCCCGCACGGGAAGCGCGAGCGGGTGGGCCTACACGCTCTACTCGCGGACGCGGAAGGCGCCGTTCGTGCACGCGCTGGACACGGTCCACCGGCGGGCGTTCTGCGTCGACCTGCCGTGGCAGCACTCGGGGAAGTGGATCGCTTCGGTGAGGCTGCGCGTGCGCGGCGGGACGCTGGAGCTGCGGCGCGGAGGCCGGGCAATCGCCCGGATGGACACGAAGACGCTCGCCGTGAGTCATTAGGTGCTGAGAGGAACTGCCTTGACCGGGCTTGCCCTGGCGGCGCTGGCGGCGACCGCGTCACCCGCGCGTGCCGACTCCTCCTGCGGATCGCCGCTGCCGATTGCGCCCGCCGGCCTGCCCGCCTCCGTCGTCATGCAGACCGCGTGCGGCGCATACGCCGTCGATTCGGCCGGACGGCTCTCGCCGACGGATCGCCCTCGCGCACCATGGGCTTTTTCGCCTTCGCGCTTCCGGATCGACATCCGGCGTGACCACGTCGTGCTATTTGTCGGCGGCAAGCTCCGCTGGCGTTCTCGGCACACCTTCTACAAAGAGGTCGAAGACCTCGGCTCCGTCGCGTTGGGGCGGCGGGCCCTCGCCTTCAGCTTCAACAACGGCAAGCTCTGGGTTGCGCCGTTGGGCGGCGTGGAGCGCGCGGTGGCCTGGAACGAATGGGCGATGGTCTGGACGAAGCACGGGGAGGTGCTGGCCGGGCGCGTGCATCGGGACCGGTGGGATCTCCTCGTGCGTCGCGCCGACGGCAGCGATCCGCGTCCAATCGCGACGAAGCGAACAATCGTCTACCCGGATGAGGCGAGCGGGACGGTCCTCTACGTCTCCCGCGCGGGGAACATCGTGCGGACCGATGGTCGGAGGCAAACCGTTCTGGCGTCGCTTCCCGCGCTGGGACTGCCGCGCAATCCGCAGCTGCAGCTCGACCCGAGCGGGCTCATCATCGCCGCGAGCAGGCAGCGCCTCGTGGTGCTCAGACATGACGGCTCGGTCTTCGCGTCCGCTCGTAACGAGGTCCCAGGCCTTGTCGACCAGGTGGCGGTGGCGCCGGGTCGCGTGGCGTTCGCGATCGATGTCTGGGACGAGGGAGGCACTGGAGTCTTGAAGCAGGAGTCGGTCTTCGTGCTCCGCGAAGGCGCCTCCACCGCCACGCGCGTCCTCGACGAGCCGGCCGACTACTTCGGGTGCGGCTGGACGTCGTCCCTCGCGTGGCACGGCAGCTGGTTGCTCTACTGGGACGTCCTTACGCGGGTCGTCGCGCTCGACACGGACGGCCCGGGCCGAGTCGATCTCTCGGCGACCGCCCAGGCCTTGCCGGGTGGGCTCGACTTCGCGGTCTGGGGCTAGGCCGGGACGGCAGCGGGCTCGGTCGCGTCAGCGATCTCGCGGACGACCTCGACGATGTCGCGGGTCGCGTTCCAGATCCGGCGCTGGCGGTCCGAGCCGTTGCCCTTCGCGAGGATCTCGGAGATCCCCTCGAGCTCCGCGTCGCAGCCGAGCTCGCGCGCATGGGGCTCGAGCTCGCGCAAGGTGCGACGAACGAGCTGCGCGACCGGGACGCGGTTGCGCCGGCCGGCGACGAGGTCCATCACCGGCGCCTCGAGCCCGTAGCGGGCCGCGAGCCACTTGTTCTCGGTGGTCAGGATCCGGTGGAAGGACGGGAGCTCGGCGCCGACGGCGTGGCGCTCCGAGTAGAGCTTGACGAGGCACTGGCAGAACGCGGCGAGCGCGACCGCGTCCTCGAGCCGGGTGACGGCGTCGCAGACGCGGATCTCGACGGTTCCGAAGCGCGGGTGGAGCCGGATGTCCCACCAGATGTGCGTGTAGTCCGCGATGCAGCCGGTCTTCTCGAGCTGGCCGACGACCTCCGCGTAGTCGGCGTAGTCCTTGAAGCGCGGCGGCGGGCCCGAGCGCGGGAAGGCGGCGAAGACCATCTGGCGGCTAGAGGCGAGTCCGGTCGGCTCGCCGCGCCAGAACGGCGAGCTGGCGGAGAGGGCGAGGAACGCGGGGAGGTGGACGAGCAGGCCGTTGACGATCTGGACCGCCCGCTCGGGGTCGTCGACGGCAACGTGGATGTGCAGCCCGAAAATCAGCTCGCGGCGGGCGACGTACTGGAGCTGGTCGACGAGGTGGCGGTAGCGGTCGCGTGCCGTGATCCGCTGGCGCTCGAAGAGGCTGAACGGGTGCGTCCCCGCCGAGCCGACGCGCATCCCTTGTTCACGCGCGATCTCCGTTACGTAGGCGCGCAGCTTCCGGAGCTCGTCCTCGACCTCAGCCGCGGTTCGGCAGACCGGCGTCGCGATCTCGAGCACGGACTGCATCAGCTCCGGGTTGACGCGCCGCTCGAACTCGCCGCCGTAAGCTGCCTCGAGGACGGCCTCGACGTGCTGGACGAGGTCGAACGTCTGGCCGTCGAGCAGCATGTACTCCTCCTCGACGCCGAGCGTGTACGGGTCGCTCTTGCCGAAGTTGTGGTCGAGGACGCTGCCGCCGGCCGCGAAGCCGGTCTCCATGATCGTGGGCGGGAAGATCTGCTTGGTCACGGAACTAGTGCGTCGGCCTCGAGCTCGACGCGCCAGCGCGGGTCGAGCAGTCCTTTGACGACGACGAAGGCGCTTGCGGGCAGGACCGAACCGAAGACCTCGCCGTGCGCGCGGCCGACCTGGCTGTAGGCGTCGGGCGGCGGGTCGATCTCGCCGGGCATGATCGGCGCGGTGCCGGCTACGTGGACGTGCGGGCCGACGCGAACGGCGCGCGAGTAGCCGACCGTTGCCGCCATGGGCGACTCCGCGGGGACGAGGCGGCGCTCCACGGTTCTAGTATCGCGCGCGGTGGATGTCCTGGCACAGGTGGAGGCGTGGCCGGCTGAGACGGTCTCGGTGGGCGTGCTGCGGGACGGCGAGGTCGCCGGCACGCACGGCCCGCGCGACCGGGTCTTCCGGTGGGCGTCGGTGACGAAACTGCTGACGGCACTGGCGGCGCTGATCGCCGCGGAGGAGGGCGTTGTCGAACTGGACGAGCCGGCCGGACCGCCGGGCTCTACGGTGCGGCACCTCCTCGCGCACGCCTCGGGGCTCTCCTTCGACCCGGGGCCGCCGATCGCGAAACCGGGCCAGCGGCGGATCTACTCGAACGGCGGCTTCGAGGTCCTCGCAGAGTACGTTGCGCAGCGAGCGGAGATGCCGTTCGCCGAGTACCTGGCCGAGGCGGTCCTGAAGCCCCTCGGCCTCGGCGCCGAGCTGCGCGGCTCCCCGGCGCATGCCCTCCACGGGACGCTCGACGACCTCCTGCGCTTTGGCGCCGAACTGCAGCGCCCGAGCCTGATCGCGCCCGAGACGCTCGCCGAGGCGACCTCCGTCCAGTTCCCGGGTCTCGTCGGCGTCTTGCCCGACATCGGCCGGATGGACCCGAACGACTGGGGGCTCGGGTTCGAGCTCCGCGACGACAAATCGCCGCACTGGACGGGCACGCGGAACTCGCCGCGGACGTTCGGGCACTTCGGTGGCAGCGGCAGCTTCCTGTGGGTCGATCCCGAGCCGGGGCTCGCGCTCGCGTGCCTCTGCGACCTCGACTTCGGCCCGTGGGCGCTCGAAGCGTGGCCGCAGTTGTCCGATATGGTCGTCGAGGGCGCGTAAAGATCCTGTAAATCAAGCAAAAGCGCTCCGCAAGAGGCAACACCCGCGGCCGTCATCGTGGGTGATGGCAACTCTCGAGCACGAGCAACTTCTCGGAGGCCGGGCCGCGTCGGCGGGCGATACGCACGTGTTCGCGGCTGCGACCGGGCGCAGAGCTCGGGTGCTGCTGCTGGCCGGCGTCGTCGCGGGCGTGCTCGCACTCGGGTGGCTCGCGGCTCTCGGGCTCGCGCTGCTCGGCGCACGAGGCTTCCCCGGCGCGCTTCCAGGTGCAAAGGCGGACGCTCCGGACTCGGTACCCTCGCATCCCTTCCGTGTGGTCCCGGCGCGGAGCGGACAGCGGGCGCCAGGGTCCCCGGCCGCGGCTTCCTCGCGCGGGAACGGGCTCACGCAGCCGGCCGCCGGGACGGCGCGGACCGACGCTCGCGCCGTCACAGGGAGTGTCGTCTCATCCCGCCGGCCCGCCGCGCCTCCGGCGGCAACCGCGCCGGCCGTATCGGCTCCGGTTGAGGCGCCCCCAGCTCCGCGGCAGGGCTGGGCACGACGTGACTGGACAACGCCGCCGGGCCAGACGAGACGGGATCAGCCGCCTCCTCGCGGAGGCGTCCACAGCGGCGATACCCCGGCTGTCACTACGAGTAAGACACCGCCCGGTCAGGCCGGCTCGCACGCACCCAACAAGGGCTGACCGGTGAGAACCGCGGCCCGCTGGAGCCTGCTCGCGCTCCTGCTGACTGCGGTCGCCGCCGCCCTCGCCGCCCAGGGCCTCTCGACGCGGACGACCGGGCCCAGCCGGACGCCGTTCGCAAGCGGTGGGCGCGGGATCCTCTCGGGCGCACGCCCGATCCTGCAGTGGAGCGGCGAGCGTCTGGTCTCGCGGGAAGAGCCGCCCGGCCGCCGGATCGCGCTTACCTTCGACGACGGCCCCGACCCGCGCTGGACCCCACGCATCGCGGCCACGCTGCGGCGCCTCCACGTTCCGGCGACGTTCTTCGTGATCGGCAGCAAGGTCGTGCGCCACCGGGCTCTCGTTCGCTCGCTCTACCGACAGGGGTTCGAGCTGGGCAACCACACGTTCACGCACGTCGACCTCGCAAGCCTGCCGGCTTGGCAACGGAGAGTCCAGATCGCGCTTACGGAGAGCGCGCTCGAAGAAGCTTTGGGCGTGGGCAGCCGCCTCATCAGGCCGCCCTACTCCTCCGTGCCGGCCGCGGTCACCGTCGCTCAGGCGCACGCGCTCGGCGATGTCGCATCGCGCGGCTACATGATCGTCCTCGCGGACTTCGACGGCGAGGACTGGCGCCGGCCAGGGGTCGGAGCGATCGTCCGCGCTGCGACCCCCAAGCAGCGCCACGGTGGGATCGTCCTCCTTCATGACGGCGGCGGCGACCGCTCGCAGACCCTCGCCGCGGTCGAGCGACTCGTTCCCAGACTGCGCGCGCGCGGCTTTCGGTTCGTCACGGTCTCCCAGCTCGCGGGGTTGTCGCGGGCGCAGGTCGAGCTGCCTGCGCGTAAGTGGGAGCGCGCCCAGGGCCTCGTGCTCGTGATGACGTTGGCTGCGGCGCGCTGGACGACGACTGTGCTCGCCGTGCTGCTCGTGCTCGTGACGGCGTTATTCGTCATTCGGATGGCCGTGCTGTTCGTGCTCGCCCGGCGCCACGCGCGGCTCGTGCGCGCGCGTCCTGTCGGTACCCGCTTCACGCCGCTCGCCTCGATCGTCGTCCCCGCATTCAACGAAGCGGCTGGGATCGAGCGCGCGGTCTTCTCGCTGGCCTCGAGTGACTACCCGGATTTCGAGGTGATCGTCATCGACGACGGCTCGACTGACGGGACGGCTGCGCTCGTCGAGGAGCTTCAGCTACCGAGAGTGATGGTCGTGCGGCAGGAAAACGCCGGGAAGCCTGCCGCGCTGAACCGGGGCCTCGCCGCGGCGAGGCATGGCGTCGTCGTCATGGTCGACGCAGACACGGTCTTCGAGCCGTCTACGCTCAAGAAACTCGTCGAGCCGCTCCGCGACCCGGCCGTGGGCGCGGTCTCGGGAAATACGAAAGTCGGCAACCGCCGCGGCTTGCTTGGCCGTTGGCAGCACATCGAGTACGTGATGGGCTTCAACCTCGATCGGAGGCTCTACGACGTGCTCGAGTGCATGCCGACAGTGCCGGGAGCGATCGGCGCCTTTCGCCGCCAGGCGCTCGAGGAGATCGGCGGCATCTCGGACGCAACGCTCGCCGAAGACACGGACGTCACGATTGCGCTGGGCCGGTCGGGTTGGCGCGTGGTCTATGCCGAGGAGGCGCGCGCCTGGACGGAGGCTCCGTCGTCGCTGACCGCGCTCTGGCGCCAGCGGTACCGGTGGTGCTACGGGACCCTGCAGGCGGTCTGGAAGCACCGGGCGGCATTGTGGCGCCCGAATGAGAAGCGGATCGGCCGCCGGGGCTTGCCTTACCTGCTCCTTTTCCAGATCACGCTGC
>WNGE01004517.1_pt1 | contig 16003 bp, 11 predicted proteins | sample 5400651 | NCBI WGS metagenome assembly WNGE01 (sample SAMN13153370, study PRJNA577476) | soil metagenome | isolation source: 60 cm soil or saprolite under grassland replicate 2 | place: USA:California | collected 2016-06-15 | reverse complement strand
CCGACATCGGCGACCGTCGCGCTCGTCGGAACCGACGGCACGCGGACGTTCCTCCACGTCCCCGGCGCGAACGGCGCGCTGCGCGCGGAGGAGCTCGATTCCGAGTTGCTCTACGCGGGGCGTGCGTTGCACGCCGCCGGCCAGCTCGTGATGCCGTCGCTCGACGGCGAGCCGTTCGCCGCGGTGCTTGCGGAAGCGCGGCGGCGCGGCATCGTCACGAGCATGGACACCGTCTTCGATGCAACCGAGCGCTGGGAGCGCGTGCTGCCCTCGCTGGCGCACGTCGACGTGTTCACGCCTGCGCTTGCCGAGGCGCGTGGGATCACGGGGGAAGACGATCCCGCTCGCGTCGCCGCTTGGCTGCGCGGACGCGGAGTCGGTGCGGTGGCGATCACGCTCGGCGCCGACGGCTGCTATGCGTCGGGGCCGGCGTTCGAGGGTCACGTGACGGCGCCCGCGGTCTCCGAGGTCGACGGCACGGGCTCGGGCGACGCGTTCGCGGCCGGCCTGCTATACGCGACGCTCGCCGGCTGGAGCTTCGAGCGCGGAGTCCGGTTCGCCTGCGCGGCCGGCGCGCTCGCGACTACGGCCGTCGGCGCCTACGACGGGATTCGGGGAGTGGCCGAGACGCTCGCGCTGGCCGGCGGCTCCTAGTAGAGGCCGATGCGCGGAGCCCAAGCGGACGCCGAGAGCGGTCCGGGTTGACTAACTCGCCGGTTTGAAGGAGGCTTGCGGGGCGCCGCGTGCGGAAGCCACGTGCGCGGATCTGACGCGCAAAATAGGTGGGCAAGAAAGTGTCCGCAAGGCAAGGAGGGAGGAGCACGTGAAGCACGTTTCTCGGAAGGGGATTGCGGTCGTTCTCGTCGCCGCGGTTGCCGGTCTGGCCGTCACCGTCACGATCGGGACGGCAGGCACGGCGAAGACGCACGCGAGCATTCTCGCCTGCGGGCTGATGCCCGACACGAAGACCTCGGTCCGCTGGGAGCAGTTCGACAGGCCGTACCTGCAGAAGGCGTTCAAGGACGCCGGCGTCGCCGCGCGGGTCGTCAACGCGCAGGGCGACCCGCAGAAGCAGAAGACGCAGGCCGACCAGTGCATCGCCGACGGGGCGAAGGTCCTGATCATCTCCCCGATCGACTCCGGCTCCGCGGCCGCGATCGAGAAGGCCGCGAAGGCGAAGGGCGTGAAGTCGATCGACTACGACCGCCAGGTCGAGGGCGGCGCTGCCGCGATATATGTGTCCTTCAACGGGCACACGGTCGGCGTGTTGCAGGGTCAGGGTGTGGTCAAAGGCCTGAAGGCGGCCGGCAAGTACGGGTCGCATCCGGTCGTCGCCTCGCTGTGGGGCGGCCAGGAGGACGCGAACTCGTACCTGTTCAAGGGCGGCGTCGACCAGGTCCTCAATCCGCTGTACGCGAACGGCACCCTCAAGAAGGGCCCGCAGCAGTTCGTGCCCGCCTGGGACAACCAGAAGGCCGGCACGATCTTCGAGCAGATGCTCATCAGGACGGCCAACAAGATCGACGGCGTCGCCGCTGCGAACGATGGCCTCGCCAACGCCGTCGTCGTGGCGCTCAAGGCCCACAAGCTCAAGCCGATACCGCTGAGCGGCCAGGACGCTACCTCGCAGGGCGTGCAGAACATCATCTCGGGCTGGCAGTCGATGACGGTGTTCAAGGACATCCACAAGCTGGCCAATGCGACCGCCGCTGCCGCGATCAAGCTCGCCAAGGGCCAGAAGCCCGCGACGACCGGCACCGTCAAGACGAAGGGCCGTTCGACCGAGCTTGCGTACCTGATCCCGCCGCAGGCGATCACGAAATCGAACTACAAGCTGCTCTTCACGAGCGGCTTTCTGAAGAAGAGCGACGTCTGCAACGGCACCTACGCGAAGTACTGCAAGTAGGCCGTTGAGGTAAACACGACGGAGGCGCCTTTTCGGAGGCGCCTCCGTCCGTACTGTGGTATGAGACAGCCCCGGTGACCGATACGCCCCTCCTCGAGCTCCGCGGAGTCACCAAGTCGTTCGGCTCCGTGCAGGCGTTGTCGGACGTCGACTTCGAGGTGCGCAGGGGCGAGGTGATGGCGCTCGTCGGGGACAACGGCGCCGGCAAGTCCACGCTGATCAAGTGCGTCGCGGGGATCCACCCGATGGACGAGGGCGAGCTCTTCTTCGACGGCGAGCCGGTCTCGATCACGGGACCGAGGGATGCCGCGAAGCTCGGGATCGAGGTCGTCTACCAGGACCTTGCGCTCTGCGACAACCTCGATGTCGTCCAGAACATGTACCTCGGCCGTGAGGCGCAGAGGTTCGAGATCCTGCAGGAACCGCCGATGGAGGCGAAGACCCGCGAGACGCTGGCGATCCTGCGGGTGACGACGATCGGGTCGATCCGCCAAGCGGTCGCAACGCTCTCCGGCGGCCAGCGGCAGTCGGTCGCGGTCGCCCGCGCGGTGATGTGGAACTCGCGACTCGTGATCCTCGACGAGCCGACCGCCGCGCTCGGGGTTGCCCAGACCGAGCAGGTGCTCGCACTGGTGAACCGGCTGGCCGAGCAAGGGCTCGCGGTCGTGCTGATCTCGCACAACCTCCACGACATCTTCGAGACTGCGAACCGGATCACGGTGCTACGCCTCGGCCGGAACGTCGGCATCTACGAGCGCGCGAAGACGACGCAGCAGCAGGTGGTGGAGGCGATCACAGCCGGCAAGCCGACGAAGGTGTCCGGCATCCCGAGCACGACCCAGGCGGCTCCTGCATGACCGCGGCCGGCTTGGCTCCCGAAGACGAAATCATTCCGCTCGAGTCGCTGCCGACGCGGATTCGCGACGCCGTCCGCACCGGCAACCTGGGCAGTTGGCCGGTCATCATCGCGCTCGCGGTCGTCGCCCTCGTTTTCTGGCGGACGGCGCCGAACTTCGCCACCCCGGCGAACTTCACAAACATCATCACGCAGATGGCGGGCACCTGCCTGATCGCCTATGGGGTGGTGTTCGTGCTGCTGATCGGCGAGATCGACCTCTCGGTCGCCTTCGTCAGCGGCGTCGCGGGGGTCGTCGTCGCCGAGACGCAGCTGCCGAACGGCGCGAACCTGCCGTGGTTTGTCTGCGTGTTCCTCGCGATCCTCGCGGCGACGCTGATCGGCGCCTTCCAGGGGTCGGTGGTGGCGCTCGTCGGCGTCCCGTCGTTCGTCGTGACGCTCGCCGGCTACGAGATCTGGCAGGGCGTGATCCTGAAGACGATCACCCAGGGCGTGATCGTGATCCAGGACAACAAGATCAACGACTTCTCGAACTACTTCTTCAGCACGGTCGCCGGCTGGATCATGGCGGCGGTCATTACTGTCGGATACGCCGGCGGGATGCTCGGAGCGGCGTTCTCCGGCCGCCGTCACGGCATCCCGATCCGCGACCCGGTCCTGCTCGTGCTGAAGGTGGTCGTCGTCCCGGTGGTCGCGTTCGCGACCGTCTTGATCCTGAACAAGGATCGCGGCGTGCCACTCGGGCTGCTGCTCGTCGTCGGCGCGCTCGTCGTCTTGACGTTCGTCGCCAAGCGGACGACCTTCGGCCGCCACGTCTACGCGGTCGGTGGGAACGCCGAGGCGGCGCGCCGGGCCGGCATCAACGTCGCCCGAATCCGGATCGTCGTCTTCATGATCGCGGGCGCGATGTCCGGCCTCGGCGGCATCGTGCTTGCCGCTCGCCTGAACTCCGTCGACCTCAACGCCGGCGGGGGCACGCTGCTGATCGACGCGATCGCCGCCGCGGTGATCGGCGGGACGAGCCTCTTCGGAGGCCGCGGCGAGATCCGCAACGCGCTCATCGGCGCGGCGCTGATCTCGACCGTCTCGAGCGGCATGTTCATCAAGGGTTACGCCACCGGGATCATCTTCATCGTCACGGGCGTGATCCTGCTGCTCGCCGTGACGTTCGACACGGTCGTGCGGCGCCTGCAGGTCCGCTCGGGCCGCTAGAGCGCGGTCACGATTCGGTCGGCGGCGACGTCCTGCTGTCGCGTGACCCTGCCGCCGGGCCAACGCACGATCAGCTCTTTCACCTTCGTCGCTGCGCCGAGGCCGAAGTGGACGCGAGGGTCCTCGGAGGAGAGGTAACTGCTCCCCGCTTGGACCTCGCGGACCAGCCGGCGGCCGTCGGGGAGCACCGCCGTCACGACCGCGCCGGGTGCGAACCGTGCCAGATTCACCTCGAGCCAATGCCCCGAGGCGCCCGTGTTGTGCAGCAGGATCAGCTTGCCCCCGATCGAGTTGATCGCCATGTCCACGCGCCCGTCGTTGTCATAGTCGGCCGCCGCGACCCCGCGGCCGTTGACGAGCGGCCCGGGACGCAGCCCGACGGCGGCCGACGCGTCGGCGTACCGGCCGCCGCCGAGGTTCTCGAGCACCTGGATCGGTCCGGCGTCCTTCTTCAGGCTCGTGACGGGAATCGCCCCGTTGGCAAGCACGAGATCTTCCCGCCCGTTGTTGGCCAGGTCGACCCAGGAGACGCCCCAGCCTGTGCCGTTCGCCCCCAGCGCGGGAGCAAACACGTCGCGTGCGTTCGCGAAGACGGGTCCGGCCGTCGTCCGGAACGCGGCGTGGCCTTGGCTGCGGGAGTTGGTCACGAACAGGTCGGGACGGCCGTCGCCGCTGTAGTCCTGCGCGGCGATCCCCATGCCCGCGTTGGGGTCGGCGACTCGCTGCGCGCGCCCTGCCTCGACGAAGTGGAAGCCGAGCGGACCGCCGGGCGCGTTGATGTACAGCCGGTTCGGGTCGAGGTCGTTCGCAACGTAGAGGTCGGGCCGCCCGTCGCCGTTCACGTCGGCAAAGACTGCTCCGAGGCTGTGGTCCGCGTGCGCGCGCTCGATCCCCGCCTTCATCGCCACGTCCCGGAAGCGGGAGTGCCCGTGCGCGTCCGGTCCTTCGTTGAGGTAGAGCAGGTCTCGGAAGGCCTGGTAGTTCGACGGGAACCCGCCCGACGAGTCGGTCGGGGCGTTCGTGTTTGCGTAGCCGGAGACGAAGACGTCGGGGCGTGCGTCCCCGTTCACGTCCGCGACGGCGGCGCCGGTGTGCCAGCCGTATGTTCCGAAGGCGTCGACGCCGGCTGCGTGCGTGCCGTTCGTGAACGTCCCGTCGCCGTTGTTCCAGAGCAGCACGTTGTAGTTGTTCGTGGTGACGAGCAGATCTGCGTAACCATCGCCGTTGAGGTCTGCGGCGACGCAGCCGTTCCCCTGCACAGCGACGTTCGCGTGGGAACGGCCGCTCACGTCGGCGAAGTGCCCGTGCACGTTCTCGAACAGCGCGCTGCGAGGCAGCCCGCCCCGGGTCTTCCAGGACTCGGCGTTCGCGTCTGTGTACGAGTTGACCACGAAGAGGTCGAGCCAGCCGTCGTTGTTGTAGTCGAGCCAGCAGAGACCGCCGCCCATCATCCCGTGCACGTCCTTCGACATGCCGAGGCTGAAGTCGTCCTGCCTGAAGTCGAGCCCGACTTTTCCGGCGACGTCCGCGAGACGGACGCCGTCGAAGTGTTTAGCGAACACATGTGGAGCGGGTGCGACGGGGACCGGCCGGCCGCCGCGGACGCGCGCGACGAGCCAGCGGCCGCGGTCCTCCTGGAGCTCGAGCGTCTCCCGCAACGCCACCGGCGCGTTGCGGCGCACGATCACCGGCGGCACGTCCTTGTAGGCCGTCAGCGTCATTGTTCCCTCGAGCGCCCCGACGGCGATCACCGGGCCCTGGCCGTGACCCGCCTCAAGGTGGAGCGTGATCCGGTCGAGCCGGTACGCGGGCACGTCGATCGTTGTGCCTGCGGCGACGCGGATCTGCCCGGCCAGCGCGTTCCGCTCGTCGCCGATCGACGCGCGGGCGATCGCCGCGGGCCGGCGCTGCGACAGCGCGACCGTCTGCAGCCGAAGGTCCGCCAGCAGATCGGCCGTGATCCGGCGGGAGGTCTTGCGGTTGAGCACGTTCTCGACGCCCTTCGACGGGACGATCGTGATCGCAGGCAGAGGGCCTGAGCCGGAGGCGGCCTTCGCCGTCCCCGGTGCGCGCCACGCGAGCCCACCGCCGATGAGCACGGCCGAGTAGACGGCGAGCGCTGCTGCACCCGCGAGCGCGAGCCGCCGCGGCCCGAGGTGCGGCAGCGGGAGGCGCGCGAGGAACGGTCGCACGGCGCAGACGATCGCGAGCGCGACGAGGACGGCGACCTTCGTCGCGTACTCCGTCCGCACCGGCGCGATCAGCAGCGCCGCCAGCAGGCCGACGCAAACGGTGTAGACGACGCGCGCCCTCCGTCCTCGCGGCGTCGTGCGCGGGTCGGTGATCATGAAGAAGAGGAAGACGAGGATCTCCGGCGACGTGACCAGCGTCCACCAGAGGTGCACGCCGGTGACCGGGCCGAGGTGCCAGCGTGCAGTCATGGCGTGTCCCGTCGCGGCGAGCACGCCGATGCCGGCTGCGAAGGCGACCCAGAAGCCGACTGCGATCCCGACCAGCTTCAGGCGCGTGAGGATCGCAAGCGCGCCGGTGACGATGATCGCGAACGCGAGCCCGAGCCACGGCGACATCGGCCCCCACCAGAAGTCGAGCGGCTCAGCGCGGTTTCGTCCCAGAGCGAGGAAGCAGAGGACCAGTCCGATGTTCGACGGGTTGAAGATGTGGCCGCCGCCGACCTGGATGAGGTGCTTCGAGAGGAGCGAGACGGCAGCCGTCCCGACGAAGATCCACCAGCCGTGAAGGCTCCACCAGTCGCCGTGTTGCGTGCCGGGGACGCGGAGGATGAACGAGACGCCGTTGCCGGTGATGAGCGCGCTCGCCGGCCAGAGGAGGACATGCTGCCGCCAGGCGGCGATGGCGACCTCGAGCAGCGCGCACGTCGCGAGCGAGAGAAGGATCTGCGCGATCGAGACGCGGAAGTGGAAAGCCGCCTGGCCGAGGATCTGTAGCGACGTGATGACCGCCGCCAGGTGCAGGCGCGGGTCGCGCAGCTTCGGGAGGAGGATCGGGTACGGGCGCCCGCGGATCGTCAGCGACGGGCCGCTGGGGGCCGTTGCGGCGTGAGCGGCCATTGGCGGCATCTTAGGATTGAAAGCGGGAAACGCCAAGGCGCGCAGCCGTCGCCGCGCGGCCCGAATCGGTTACAGCTTGACCGGCACTCCCGTCGTCGCCGACTCGTGCAGCGCCGCGAGCGCGCGCGCCTGGCCGAGTGCGTCGTTGCGGCCGAGCAGGAGGTCGCCGTCCCCGCGAATCGCGTCGCTGAGGTTCTCGAGCTCGAGCCGGTACGAGTCCTCGTACGCCAGCTCGATCCGCTCGACTGCGCCGTTGCGACGGAGCTCCAGCACCGGCACGTTGCAGTGCCACGGGTCGTCGAGGAAGAGCGAGCCCTCGCTGCCGATCGCCTCCAGCTCGTCGCGTTCGGGCAGCGCCGTGCCGCAGTCGAACGTCGCGGCGACGTTCCCGGGGAAGCGCATCGTCCCCGCGAACACCCAGTCCGTCCCGCTCGGCCCGTACCACGCGTCGCCGTAGACGTACTCGGGCTCCCCTGCGAGCAGGCGAGCGCCGCTGACGCAGTAGCAGCCGACGTCCATCAGCGCGCCGCCCTCGACGTCCGTGCGCAGCCGGATGTTCGCATCGTCGTACAGCGCGTAGCTGAACGCGGCTCGGACGAGCCGGAGCTCGCCGATCGCACCCTCGTCGACGAGCTCCGTCAAGCGCCGCGTCTGAGGGTTGTGGCGGTACATAAACGCTTCCGTCAGCAGCCGGCCGTTGCGCTCGGCGGCGTCGAATGCCGCTTCCACGTCGGCGGGATGGCGCGAGAACGGCTTCTCGCAGAGCACGTGCTTGCCCGACTCGACTGCTTTGATCGACCACTCGCGGTGCAGCGTGTTCGGCAGCGGGATGTAGACCGCCTCGACATCCGGATCGGCGAGCAGCTCCTCGTACGAGCCGTATGCGCGCTCGATGCTCCACTCGCGCGCGAAGGACTCAGCGCGGGCCTTGTCGCGGCTCGCGACTGCAAGGAGCTCGACCTTGGGCGATGCGTGCGCGCCGGGAATGAGCTTTCGGTTGATGTCCGCCGTCGAGATGATTCCCCACTTGACTGCGTCCGCCACCGCGTGAGCGTACTATCGGCGCCACGGAGGAGCGCACGGGCATCGGCGCCGAGCCGAAGGTCGAGTCGGCCGGCGAGCTGCGGGAGATCGGCGTCGGCATGCTCGGCTACGCGTTCATGGGCAAGGCGCACTCGAACGCGTTTCGCAAGCTCGCCTACATGACCTGGCCGCCGCCGCTCGTCCCGAAGCTGGTCGTGATCGCGGGTCGCAACGAGCAAGCCGTCGCCGCGGCGGCTGAGCGCTACGGGTACGAGACCTGGACGACCGACTGGCACGACCTCGTCGCCGACGAGCGGATCGGGCTCTTCGACAACGGCGGCCCGAACGCGCTGCACGCGGAGCCGACGATCGCCGCCGCAGAAGCGGGGAAGCACGTGCTCTGCGAGAAGCCGCTCGGCCGGACGGCGCAGGAGAGCTACGAGATCTGGCGGCGGGTCGCCGGAGCGCGCGTCAAGCACATGTGCGGCTTCAACTACCGCTTCGTCCCCGCGATCCGCCTGGCGCGCGAGCTGATCGAGCACGGCGAGCTCGGCGAGCTCAGGCACTTCCGCGGCCGGTACCTGCAGGACTGGGGCGACGATCCGACGCTAGACACGTGGCGCTTTCATCCGGACGAGGCAGGCTCGGGCGCGCTGGGCGACCTCGGCACGCACGTGATCGACCTCGCGCGCTTCCTCGTCGGAGAGATCTCGAGCGTCTCGGGGCTCGTGAGCACGTTCGTCCCCGGGCGCAAGGTCGACGACGCGCTCGAGGTCGCCGTCGAGTTCGAGGGCGGCGCCGTCGGCACGATCGAGGCGACCCGTCTCGCGCTCGGCCGGCGCAACGCGTTCCAGTGGGAGATCAACGGCTCGCGCGGGTCGCTCTACTTCGACATGGAGCGGATGAACGAGCTGCAGGTGTTCCGCTCCGACGACGACCGAGCGCGCGGGTTCAAGACCGTTCTCGTGACGGAGGCGGACCACCCGTTCATGGAGCACTGGTGGCCGCCCGGGCACATCATCGGCTGGGGCGACACGTTCGTTCACGAGGCGCATCACCTGCTGCAGGCGATCGCGACGGACGGCGACATCGCACCATACGGCGCAACGTTCGAGGACGGCTATCGCGCGTCTGAGATCGCCGACGCGATCGTCCGCTCCAGCGAGAACGGGCGGAGGGAGACGATCGAGTTCAGGAGGCTTTGAGGCCGCGGCTCAGACGAGCGCGAGGTGCTCGCGGACGCGCTCCGCGACCGACTCGAGCTCGAGCGTCGAGCCGGTGATGTCCTTGAGGAAGTCCTCGGCGGGCCAGCGCTGCCCTTCTCCCCACAGCTCGCGCAGGAGCGAGCCGGCCTCGCGCCTCGCGAACCAGGCGTTGCCGAACTCCTGGCGCAGGTGGCCGCGCAGCTGAGCCTCGAACGCCCACGAGCGCAGGTACGACGAGACGTAGAAGCTCGAGTCGATGTCGCCGAGGTAGTCGACGGGGCTCGGCTCGATCTTCAGCGCCTCGCCGAGCAACTCGACGTAGCGCGGCCGCATCACGGTGATGTCGTCCGCCGTGTGGAACTCGAGCTCGTAGAGGAGCTTCGCGGCGTAGCGGCGGACGAAGAAGAGCAGATGCCCCGCGCCCTCGGCCGCGAACTCGGCCGGGCGCGGAAAGTCGAGACGCCGGGCGAGCCACACGGGGTCGTCGACCAGGTGGTCCATGAGCATCGCCCAGCCCTCGGTGACGGCGTTGTCGCCGAGGCGCCGCTCTTCGACCGGTAGCTCGGCGCGCGTGTTCGCGAAATGCTCTGCATGCCCGGCCTCGTGGAAGAGCGCGCGCCAGTCGTCCGGGCCGCCGATCGGCTGGATGACGAGCATCACCTTGCCCGGCACCTCGATCGGCGCGCAGAACGCGCGCGGCGTCTTGTTCGGGCGCTCTTCGACGTCGAGGTGGATGTTCTGCTGCGCGTACAGGTCGATCCCCAGCTCGCTCAGCGTCGCCTCGAGCCCCGGCAGCATCCTGTTCGCGGGGAAGACGGGATCCCACTCGGTCGCGCGAAAGACGCGGGCGACGTCCCAGCGCTCCGCCTCCGCGAGGCCGACTCCGGCGGCGGCGCGCAGCAGCCTGTCCGCTGCGTCCTCGTAGATCGTCTCCGTGGAATCGAGGAACGCTCGGCATTGCGCGGCGAGGTCGTCGAGCTTGTAGTTGAACTTGTCGTAGAGCTCGCGGTAGGTCTCGGCGCCGAGCTGCCGGGTCGCCTCGTGCGTCTCCCGGTGTGCGGCGAGCAGGAGCGGGTTCAGGTGCTCGTCGGTCAGCTCGTTGCGAACGCGCTCGATCCGCGCGCGCCGGTCGCGGTCGGCGCTGTTCGCGATCGCCGGCCGCAGCATGCGGAACGGGATCTCCTCGCCGTCGACGGTCGCCTTGAGCGTGGCCTCGAGCGTCGCGGCCTCCTGCTCGTGCCGGCGCGTGAGCGCGCCGAGATAGCCCTCGCACGCGAACCGCCACAGCTCGGTGGAGCTGAAGCTTCCGTCGACGGCGGCCTGCATGCGGCGGGCCTGCTCGAGACTTGTGATGTCCTCGTAGCGCCGGTAGACCGATTCGAGGTCGAAGTTCTCCTTCAGGCCGGCAAAGTGCTCGTAGTACTCCTGGTCGAGATCGGCGACGAAGCGGTCGATGCGCTCCCGGTAGGCGTCGAGCTCATGTGATGTCGTTCCGGCCATCGCGCTTAGGATATGGACGATGCAGGAGATTCGCGTCCGGACCGAACGCCGAACTCAGCTCCTCGACATCACCGGGAAAGTGCAGGAAGCCGTGGACAGGGCGAACGGCGCGACCGCGGCGCTCGTGTTCGTGCCGCACACGACCGCCGGTGTCACGATCAACGAGCATGCCGATCCCGCCGTCGCCCGCGACTTCGAGGCCGCGCTCGAGCGGATGGTCGGGGACGACTGGAACTGGCAGCACATCGAGGAGGGCGAGGAGAACGCGCCGTCCCACATCCGCGCCTCGCTGATGGGCCCGCAGGTCCTCGTGCCCCTCGACGGCGGCCGCCTTGCGCTCGGGACGTGGCAGGGAATCTTCTTCTGCGAGCTCGACGGGCCGCGCGACCGTTCCGTCTACGTCACTGCCCTGTCCTGACCCTCGCGTAGCGTGAGGACGCGCGTGAAGTGGGCCGGGGTCATAGTGATCGGTGCGGTCGCGCTGGCCGCAGGCGTTTCCGCGTCGACCGGCGAGCGCCGGACGTCAACGCCGGTGCCGCCGGAGATCCACAAGATCAAGCACGTCGTGATGATCATGCAGGAGAACCGGTCCTTCGATCATTACTTCGGGACCTACCCGGGCGCCGACGGAATCCCGCCGGGTGTGTGCGTGCCCGATCCGCGCGGCGGCTGCATCCGGCCGTACCACGTGGCGAAGGACCGCAACGTCGGCGGCCCGCATGCGATGAGAAACGCGATCCGCGACATCGACGGCGGGGCCATGGACGGCTTCGTGCGCGAGGCGGTCGCCAGCCGGAACAGGGCGTGCAGGGACCCGAACGATCCCGTCTGCTCGCGGCCGGCGGCGGGCTCGGACGTCATGGGATACCACGACTCCCGGGAGATCCCCAACTACTGGACCTACGCGCGCAACTTCGTCCTGCAGGACCACATGTTCTCGCCCAATCTGTCGTGGAGCCTGCCCGCGCACCTGCTCGCGGTGAGCGGCTGGTCCGCGATCTGCACGATCAAGGGCAACCCAATGAGCTGCGTCGACGCGCCGGATCTGCCCGCGACGCCACCGGACTTCAAGGGCAACCTCAACCGGAAGAAGCCGGACTACGCGTGGACCGACATCACCTACCTGCTGCACAAGCACCAGGTGAGCTGGCGCTACTACGTCTTCGGCGGCAACGAGCCCGATTGCGAGGACGACGCGGCGATCAGTTGCGAGGCGATCCCCCAGAACGCAAAGACGCCCGGCATCTGGAATCCGCTGCCGTGGTTCAGCACCGTGCGGGAGAACTGGCAGCTCGACAACATCACGCCGCTCCGCAACTTCTTCAAAGACGCGCGCAAGGGAAAGCTGCCGGCCGTCTCGTGGATCGCGCCGACCGGGAAGGTCAGCGAGCACGCGCCGAGCCTCGTCTCCGCGGGGCAGGCGTACGTGACGACCCTCGTCAACGCGATCATGCGCAGCCCGAACTGGAAGTCGACGGCGATCTTCCTCTTCTGGGACGAGTGGGGCGGCTTCTACGACCATGTCGTGCCGCCGAAAGCCGATCTCAGCAGCTACGGGCTGCGCGTGCCGGGCATCGTCATCAGCCCGTATGCGAAGCGCGGCTTCATCGATCGCCAGATGCTGAGCTTCGACGCGTACCTGAAGTTCATCGAGGACGACTTCCTCGGCGGCGAGCGGCTCAACCCGCTGACCGACGGGCGGCCGGACCCGCGCCCGTCCGTCCGGGAAGACGCTCCGCTTCTCGGCGACCTCGTGCAGGACTTCGACTTCAGCCAGAGGCCGCGGCTGCCGCTGCTGCTCGACCCGTATCCGAGCTTTCGCAAAACGCGCTAGAGGCGTGCGCGTCCGCGCAGGTCGCGGAGCCGCCGCGGGGCCCACCAGTTCCAGTCCCCGAGCAACCGCATCAGCGAGGGGACGAGCAGCGCGCGCACGATCGTCGCGTCCACGAGCACGGCGACGCCGATCCCGGTGCCGAGCTGCTTCACGAAGACGATCCGCGAGATCGCGAACGTCCACACGGCCGCGCAGAAGAGCAGCGCCGCGGCGGTGACGATGCGCCCCGTGCGCTGAAGGCCGAGCGCGACGGCCTCGACGTTGGGCGCGCCGGCGTCCCGTGCCTCCTTGATCCGCGCGAGCAGGAACACGCCGTAGTCGGTCGAGAGCGCGAAGGCGACGGCGAAGAGCAGGATCGGCTGGGTGAAGTCGATGCCGGTCGCGGCCGGATAGCCGAGCAGCCAGCGAAGCCGCCCGTCCTGGAAGACGAAGACGAGGAAACCGAACGCCGCGCTCACGGTCAGTGCGTTCATGACGAGCGCCTTGAGCGGCAGCACGATCGAGCCGGTCATGAGGAAGAGCAGGAGCAGTGTCGTCGCGACGATGAGGCCGATCGTGAGCGGCAGGTGAGCCGCGAGGCTCGACTTCTCGTCGAGGAACGCGGCGGATCCGCCTCCCACTTGAATCTCGAGCGGCGTCCGCAGCGTGCGGATCTGCTTTACGAGCCGCTGCGAGTCGCCGGACAAGTAGTCGATCCCTGCAGAGAGGTCGAGCTTCCACACGCCGGGCGCGAGCTCGCGCGGACGGCCAACGTGCGGGCTGCCCGGTAGCGCCGCGACCTGCCGCGCGAACGGGCCGACGTCGGCCCGGCGACCGCGCACCACCGCGTAGAACGGCGTCGTCGTCGTGCGAAAGTCGCGGGTGAGCTGCTCGTACACCTGGTGCGCGCTCGCACTCCGCGGCAGCACGCGCGCGTCCGCGGCAGTGAACTGCACGCGCAGGAACGGAAGGCCGAAGACGATCAGCAGCACCGCGCTGGCGGCGGCGACGAGCCCTGCGCGGCGCATGACGAAGCGCGCAAACGTGTACCAGGCCCCGCGGCGGGGCGGTGGACGCTGCCAGCGTCGCGGCGCCAGCGCGTTCACGCGCCCGCCGAGCAGTGCGAGCACCGCGGGCAGGACGATGAGCGAGACGGCTCCGCCGAGCACCGCGACGAGGACGCCGCCGACGCCCATCGAGAAGAGGAAGCGCTGCGGGAAGACGAGCAGGGACGCCATCGCCGCCGCGACGGTGAGCGCGCTGAAGACGACGGTGCGCCCGGCCGTCGCGATCGTTCGGCGCACGGCACCTTCACCCGCGGCGAGCTCCTCCCGGTAGCGGGACACGACGAGCAGGCTCCAGTCGATCGAGAGCCCGAGCCCCATGCCCGTGACGAGGTTGAGCGCGAAGACGGAGAGCGACGTGACCTCGGTCGCGAGCCGCAGGCCGAGAAACGAGAGGAGGATCGTCAGCCCGCCGACGAGGGGCGGGAGCAACGCGGCGACGAGGCCGCGGAAGACCCAGAACGCGAGCACGAGCAGAAGCGGGAAGGCGATCAGCTCCGCGTGCACGAGATCCTCTTCGACGGTCGTCCCGACCTGCTCGTAGCCGATCACGCCGCCGCCGAGCAAGACGTGCGGGTCATGCTCGAAGAGCCGTTCGATCCGTTTCGCGGCGTCGTCACGCGACTCGTCGTCGACCGGCCGGAACAGTGCGATCAGGTACGTGGCGCGGCCGTCGCGCGAGACCATCGTGCGGTCGTGCGTCTCGTACACGGTGACGACGCGTGCGACGGCCGGATCGTCGTTCAGCTGCGCGACGGTTCGCTCGACGTTCGCACGCGTGAAGGGGCGCACGATCGCCGTGAGCACGAGATCCGGGTCGTAACCCGCAAGCCGCTCGACGGTCTCACGTGCCTTGACGCTCTCCGTTGCGGGGTCGTCGAAGCCGAACGGCGCGAGCGACTTCGCGACGCCGGCGCCGAAGACGAGCGCGACCAGCGCGAGCGCCGCGGCGGCGACCGCGATCCACCCCGGTCGTCTCGTTACGAGGTTCGCGACCGCGTCGAGCACGACGCAAGTCTTAGCGACTTCTTAGTGCGCGCTCACGTGACGTTCACGCTGCGGGCGCATCGTGGGACGCGTCAACGATGAAAGGAGTGGTCACATGCAGGTCACCATCACCCGCCGCATGGCCGTCGCGGCAGTCGCCGTCGTCGCACTCGTCGGCACGGGAGGCGCGATCGCAGCGTCAGGTCATTCCAACAACTCGGGCACCGCCTCCACGAGTCAGACGTGCGGGCCGGGCGGTCCGGGGCTCGGGCCCCGCGCCGGCTCGATCGAGGCGGTCGCGAGCTACCTCGGCCTGACGAAGGCCGAGCTGCGTACCGCCCGCGAGAACGGCACCTCGCTCGCGCAGCTCGCAACGCAGCAGGGCAAGTCCGTCTCCGGCCTGAAGCAGGCGATCTACGACGCCGCGAAGGCAGATCTCGACAAGGCCGTCGCCGCGGGACGCATCACCTCCGCGCAGGAGACGACGATGCTGAGCGGACTGCAGTCGCACCTCGACGACCTGGTCAACTCGACCGGCCCGCCGGGACCAGGTCCCGGTATGCGAGGGGCGTGACGTCACGAGGTTCAGGGACCTGGTCCCTCCGCCAACCGCGTAGCGCGGCGGGACCAGGTCCCTGGAGTTCGCTCAGCGCGACGCCTCCCTGAGGCCAGGGACCTGGTCCCGGGAGCGGCTACGCTCAGCTCGTGGCCGCTCCCGTCCAGCGTGACGAGCTCGTCGAGCTCGACGTCGAATCGCTTGCGTTCGGCGGCAACGGCGTCGCCCGGCTGAACGGTTACGTCGTCTTCGTGCGGCGTGGGCTGCCGGGAGACCGCGTTCGTGCGCGCGTGACGAAGGTGAAGCGAAACCACGCCGAGGCGCTCGCGGTCGACATCCTCTCGCCGGGGCCGAAGCGGGTCGACGCGCCGTGCGCGCACTACCCCGCGTGCGGCGGCTGCCGCTTCCAGGACCTCGCGTACGAGGCGCAGCTCGAGCAGAAGCAGCAGCAGGTCGAGGATTCGCTGCGCCGTCTCGGCGGGATCGCCGAGCCGCCGCTCGAGGAGATCGTCCCGGCGGAGTCGATCTTCCACTACCGGAACAAGCTCGAGTACTCGTTCACTCAGACGCCGGACGGGCCGGCGCTCGGCTTCCACAGGGCGGGTCGCTGGGACGAGGTGCTCGAGATCGAGCGCTGCTGGCTCACGTCGGATCTCGGCAACGCGATCCGAAACCGTGTGCGCGACTGGGCGCGCGAGGAGCGGCTCACGCCGTACTCGCAGGCCGATGCGACGGGTTACCTCCGCCATCGGCACGATCGGCCTCTCGATGGCGTCGCACGCGCTGACGGTG
>WNGE01004515.1_pt1 | contig 16004 bp, 12 predicted proteins | sample 5400651 | NCBI WGS metagenome assembly WNGE01 (sample SAMN13153370, study PRJNA577476) | soil metagenome | isolation source: 60 cm soil or saprolite under grassland replicate 2 | place: USA:California | collected 2016-06-15 | reverse complement strand
GCGAAGCCGCTCGTCGCGTCCAGTGGCGGCTGCGAGTACGCGATGCGGTAATGGCCGTCGCCGAGGCGGGTCGCGGGCACGTCCGTCCACGACGTTCCGTCGTCGTAGGAAACCTGGGCTGCGAACGACGTCACCGGCGACGCCGCCGCGCCGACCTGGTGGGCGACGTTCACTTCGACGGTGGCCGGACCATTGGCGGGGACGACGTCGTCGACGCTGGCACCCGTGCTGTAGCGGGCGAAGAGCAGCGGCTCGAAACTGCATCCGCCGTCCTGCCCGGGCGCCGAGGTCACGTCGCGGCCGCCCCCGCCGCCGGCCTTGCCCCCACACGTCCAGCCGGGGGGTAGCTGGTCGGCGGGGCGCTCACTGGACAGGAACGTCCATTCGGTATGCGTCTGGGTGGACGACGGCCACCAGTTCGCCTGCCGGGAGGCGTCGTAGACGAGCCGGTACGACGCGGGCGCGGCGCCGACCGGGAAGGACGCGAAGCCGCCGCGGGCCTGGCCGATCTGGGCGCCGTCCTGGTACAGCGCCAGGCTCTCCGTCATCGACGGGTCGGGCAGCATCACGCGGCCGAGGCCGTCGGTGTAGCCCCACAGCTCGAAGCCGAGCGTGTCGCCTGTGCGGCAGGCCGGGCAGGCTTGTACGGCGTCGAGCTGCTGCTGGATCCCCGGAGCCATCGGCTGGGCGGCCCAGTCGACGGTCGACTGCTCGCCCGGCTGGTACGTGCGCAGTGCGTCCTCGATGAACCCGAAGAAGTCCTGCCCGTCGACGGCGACGAACTGCAGCCAGGCCAGGTCCGGCTGGGGGAGGACGTACTCGGTGCGGCGGAGCGGCGCGACGACGTTGCTGGCGGCGAACACGGACACGGCCTGCCAGGGCATCCCGCCCTGCCGGGCCTCGATCTCGGCTCGTCCGGGTACCGCGCTGTGGTAGCGGGCGTCGATGGTGGCGAGCTCGCTGTCGCTGACCGCGTGACTCAGGTCGGCCGGGATCGCGCCGACGTACGGGAACTCCAGGTCGTACATGACGTGGTCGACGCTGCCGTCGGCGTCGCCGAGGCGAAGCCCCGGATAGAAGTACAGCTGGCCGGTCTGCACCTGTGCCGTCGGCGTGGCGTACAGCGGCGTCGTGCCGAACGCGGTGAACGAGTCGGTGAAGCTGAGGCCCACCGCGCCGTTGCGCTGATAGTTCAGCTGGCCGACGACCTGGCTGGTCGGCTGGACCGTGCTGGCCGTGAACCGCGCACCCTTGCGGGCGTCCAGGATGACGGTCGTGTCGCGCGTGACGTTCACCTCGGGCGCGGCGGCCAGTGTGAAGTCGGCAGTGCCGTCGCGGTACCCGGTGCCGATGTAGGAGTCCACGCTGTACGCGCCGGCCGGCACGCTGAACGCGACCTCGCCGTTGAAGAAGGCCTGTGCGCCAAGGTAGTTCTCGACGTCGTCGGCGTTCATCGCGACGGCGGTGCTGCCGTTGACCCGGTGGCCCAGCCGGTCGAAGGCCTTGACGGTGAGCGTGTAGAGCTTGCCCGCCGGGGCGGCCGCGGGCTGCACGCTCGCCAACGCCAGGCGCCGCACGCCGTCGAACGCGTGGCCGCTCGCCATCGCGCGGCCGAACGCCGCCCGGTCGGTCAGCGCGAGCGTCTGCGAGCCGGTCAGCGTCGTTCCCGGCAGCGCTCTGGCCGGGTTGCCGGCCGCGTACTCCACTGTGAGCGGCACTGCCTGCGAGGCGGACGGCAGCGCGTTCACGTCGAACAGGCTCAGGTCCAGCGGGGCACCGACGAAGCCGGCCGCGTCCTGCGGGATCACGTACAGGTGGCTGCCGCTTTCGAGCACCCGGAACGCGCTCGACGCCGCGCCCTCCGGCGAGGTGAGCGTGACCGACGGGCGGCCGGCCGGCGTCTGCGCGATCCCGACCCGGTCGCCGGTGACGAGCGTGACGGTCCGGACCGCGGCGGCATCCGGGGTGACCGGATCGGCCGCGGCCACGGCGCCGCTGACCGGATCGGCCAGCGCTGCAAGGAGAACCCCGATGGAGAGCGCGCGTGCCGCTGCTCTTAGCATTTGCGTCCTTCCCCGACGGACACCACTGAGGGTGGTGTCGGGAACCTACGCGGACGCCGCGAAGCCGGTCAAGAGTCGGCGCGGCGCTGAATGCCGAGCTGCTGGCAGGCCTGGTCGAAGGTCGCGCCGCCGGCCCAGATCGACTCGAATGCAAGCTTGAGCGTGCGGGCGAGGTACGGGTGCTCGACGACCATCGTCGTGAGATCCTCGCGCCCTGCGATCGGGGCGGGCAGCGTGAACAGCACCAGCCGCTCGTCGATGATGCCGAGCTTCATCGGCAGCTCCTCGACGAACCGGGCGTGCTCGCCCGCGTCGAGGAACGCCACGACGCCGGACAGCTGCTCGTCGTCCTGGAGGAACGAGAACTCGTAGATGCTGCGGATGACTCCGCGCTTGGCGAGCTCGAGGCCGATCACGTTCTTGTTGATGCCCACCGCCACCGGCGGCTTGGCGAAAATGAGCATCTCGGTCTCCACCGACCGCTGAAGGTCGTCGAACCTGGCAGCGACCGCGTCCGGAGACCGGATTACCTCGATGTAGTCGAGTGGATCGGTGTAGCGCGTGCTGTCCTGGTATGCCGGACGCAGCTCGTCGACCAGCTCGCGGGCGTCGTCCTCGAGCGCGGCCACCCGGTCGCGATGCGAATCCATCAGCTGAGCCGTCACGCGTTCGGGGGGCGTCGCGACGAACTTCGCGGTGCGTCCCGGCCGGTCGCCGGCCAACCCCTTGCTGGCCAGGCTCTCCAGGACGTCGTAGATGCGCGGACGCGGAACGCCGGCCAGCCGGGCGACCTCGGCCGGTGTCGACGCCTCACGGCGAACCAGCGCAACGTAGGCGCGCGCCTCGTACAGGGTCAGCCCGAGCCGGACCAACCGGTCGACCGGAATCGGATCCTCCACCGCAGGGAAGCTACGAACACCCGTGCTCCGATGTCAATCTCGCGTGATGCCGGGCCCCGGGCCAACGCGCGGTGTCACCAACCAGAAAGTCCGTGAAATGCCTGGCGACACGCCGCGTGTCGCCCTTCCCGACGGTAGCCGTCCTCCTACTCTGCGCACCGACAGCGCAGCGCAGCGGACGCAGACAACGATTCGGCCGGGTCGTGGAGGCGCGATGTCACGGTGGACATTCGCATCGCTCCTCGGGGACGCTGTGTGCCTCGCGGCGGTGATCTTCGCCCTCGGCGCGTGCGCCGGCGCCCGCCCGCCACCCGCTCCGGCGCCCCCACCCGGGACGCCCGGGACCGCCGAACACGTCTACCTGCCGCTGCGTACACCCTCTCCGTCCGCCAGCGCCGCGCGGCCTGCCGTCGCGCCGCGTGCGCCGTTCTCCGATCCGCGGCTGGTCGCCCTCGCCGAGGCCGGCGCGGTCTGTAACTTCGATTGGCGGCAGTCGCTGGCCACCCGCGTGGCGCAGGCCCGCGCGTTCGCCACCGCCGCCTACGCCTTGACGCTCGGCTCCTCGACGGCTGACGCGGCCAACTGGCAGAGCACCCAGCAAGATCGCGAATCGGCAACGTGTTCGGCGCCGCGGGCCGTCCTGGTGTCCACGGCGCCGAACGCCGACGCGGTCCGCTACGAGCGGATCGAGCTGACCCAGGCGGTCCGGGTCGGCGACGCGGCCCCTCATGCCCAACCCTTCGCGGCGCTCTACCGCGTCGAGCGGCAACCAGACGGACGGTGGCTGGTTGCCGCGGATGGCGAGGGCGGCTGATGTTCCGGATCGCGCTCGTACTGCTCGTGCTCGGTACGGGCGCGCTCCTGCTCGTTCCCACGGTCTTCGGCGCGGCGACCGGCGCGTCCGCAGTGGGCAACCCGGCCGCATCCGGCACGTCGTGCACCGTCTCGGCGAGCGGCCCGGCAGTCGCGGCCACCGTCGACGGCACCGAACTCTCACCCGACCAAATGCGCAACGCGCAGGTGATCGTCGCCGTGGTCAAGGCGCGCCGGCTGCCGCAGCCGGCCGCGCAGATCGCGCTGATGACGGCCATGCAGGAGAGCGCGCTGACCGTGGTCGACCACGGCGACGCCGCCGGTCCGGACTCGCGAGGCCTGTTCCAGCAACGGGATTCGTGGGGGCTGCTCAGTATCCGGATGGACGCCGCGAAGTCGACCGGGCTGTTCCTCGACCGGCTCGTGGCGGTGCCCGGCTGGGCGACGATGGACCCGGTCGCGGCCGCGCATGCCGTGCAGCGCAACGCGAATGCCGAGGACTACCGCAAGTGGGTCCCGTTCTCGCAGGCGCTGGCCGGCGCGCTGGTGACGAACGACCCGTCGCAGGTGACGTGCACGGGCGGGACGCTGCTGCCCGGGGCGTCCGCGAACGCGCACGCCACCGTCGCCCTGAAGGCCGCGGCCTCCACGCTCGGCATGCCGTACTGCTTCGACGGCGGCGACTCACGCGGGCCGACCCACGGCGGTGGCGGCTCCGGTTGCGACGGTGCGACCGTCGGCTTCGACTGCTCGGGGCTGGCGCTCTACGCCTGGGCGCAGGCGGGCGTGAACCTGCCGCACTTCTCCGGTGACCAGTACCAGATGGGCCACAAGGTGCCGGTCACCGCGGCGCGTCCGGGCGATCTGGTCTTCCTGTCCAACCCGAGCGAGGGCATCCACCACGTCGCGATCGTCTGGTCCGTCGACGTGGGAACCCGCACGGGTGCCGGCCAGATCATCGAGGCCCAGGACTTCAACGTGCCCGTGCACGTCCGCAAATGGCGCGGGATCGACGAGCCGGAGGTGATGCCTTATGCCGTCCGCCTGGTCGGCTGACGAATTCGAATCAAGATCAACAGAGTCCCTCTGGAGGAGGTGCCCCGAATGAACACCCTCATCATGACGGTGACCGCTCGCATGTACGCGGCGGCACCCAACGCGCCCGGCAGCTCGTCGACCTGCACGAAGAAGCCGGTGACGATCAACATCCTCGACGGTGCAGGCGCTCCCGGGCTGAGCGCGCTGCAGCACCTGATCAACATCGCGGCCGTGATCGTGATCAGCCTGGCCGCGCTGTGCTGCCTGGGCGGGCTGTCCTGGATTCCGCTCGGCAAGACGATCGGCGTGCACGGCTCCGGCCAGCACGGACGGATCATGGTGGTCGGCGGCCTGGCCGTCGCGTTCATCGTCGGTCTCATCGCCGTGCTGATCAACCTGGCCTACAGCTGGGGCACGGGAGTGACCTGCTGATGGCCCGCTACCCGGGCCAGCAGCCGCGCCGGTGGCCGCTCGTGATCGTGGGCGGCGCCGTCGTGATGCTGGCCGGGCTGGGCACCGGGTGGGCGCTGTCCGGCCGGGCGTCCGGTTCGCCGACGACGACCAGCGCGGTCGCGTGCCCCGGCGGACGTGACGACGCCGGGCGCCGGGCCGCGGCCGTCTGCCTCGTCACGTCGTACTTCGCGCTGGAGAACTCCTCGCCTGGCGAACGCGACGCCAAGTTGGCCAACGTCGTAGTGCCCGGTGCGCTCGACTCGGCGCGCACGTCGTACAAGGCACTCGACGCGAAGGTGGCGACGGAGTACGCGGCGGTGGCGGCCACCAACCTGACGGCGAACGGCGCGTCGGCGGCGAGCGGCCAGGCGTGGGTGGCCTTCGTCGACAGCTACCGGGACGGCTCGGCGCCGCTCGCGCAGTGGTGGATCACCACGTTCGAGCTCCGCTGGCAGGGCGGGCGCTGGTGGCTCGACGGCGGCGTGGCCACACAAGTCGACGCCACGCCACAAACGGCCGGCACCGCACCGCGATCCGGCTTCGGGCCGGGATGGGTGGCAGCCGGTGCTGGGTAGACGGCGCTGGAAAGCGTTCGGCGTGGCCGTCGCCGCCTTCGTGGCGGGGACGGCGGTGCTGGGCGCTCATTCGGCCGGCGCCACACCGTCGGCGGACTGGCAATCCACGCCGACGGCCGGCATCCAGTACGCCACCGACGCGAACGGCGTCGACTACCCGTACCTCGTCATGCCCACCGGCGGGCGCTGGTACCTCGAATGCCCGATGCAACTCGATCCGGCCACGCACGCGCTGACCCAGTCGATCAAGCTCAACATCGACCACGACCGGTGCGGCAACGACCAGGGCGTCACCCACCCCTACTACGGCTCTACCTGGAAGACGACGACGCTCGCCTCGGTGCGCGTCGACCCGGACGACGTGCGCTGCGGGCAACTGCTCGCCCATCGCGCCGACGCGATCCCACCTGACGCGGTGTCGCCCGTCTTCTGTGGTGACCGGACGCTCGTCTACCCGACCGTCAACAACACCCTCGCGCACGCGCTGGCCACCTGGTGGCCGAACCAGGTCTTCGACACCTGCCCGCCGCCGAAGAATCGCTCGACCCTGGCGTGCGGTCCGGACGACGACGGCAAGGGCTCGGTCGCGCTGCAGTGGTGGCATGCCGACGGGCACGGCGGCGCCGACTGCAGCCGCATCCCGGCCGACCACGTCCCGGTATCGATCTCGGCGTGGGCCGAGGCCGACCCGAGCCGGTTGCGCCAGGCCTGCCTCCTGCTCCAGAACTACTTCACCGGCGCCGCGCTGACATTCGTCCCGGGCCTGGACCTGCTGGCGGCCGACCGGCAGGCACTGCAGGAATCCAGCCCGGTCAACCTGCCACCGTTGAGCCGCGTCGCTCGCGGCAAGGACGTCAAGACCGCGACCGCACTCGACTGGAACCTCGTCGCCGGGGCGGTCGGCGGCTGCCTCGCCGGCGGGTCCGTCGGCGGGCTGGTCGGCGGGCCGGCCGGCCTGGTGATCGGCTGCGCCGCGGGCGGGGTAGCGGGCACGGCCCTGGCGAACTGGCTCGAAGGCAAGGACTGCTCGCTCACCAGCTGGCACTGCATCGTCAACGCGGTCTCGCGCTGGATGGCCAACGGCCTCGTCGACGAGCTGAAGTTCGGCCTGAACCAGCTCGTGCACGGGCTCAACCCGTCGACACTGTTCTCCCAGGACATCTTCATCCGGCTGTGGATGGCACTCGCGCTGATCTCGGCGCTGCTCGCCATGCTGTACGCGCTGCTGTCGCTGGGCGTGTCGATGGCGGTGGTCCGTCCGTCGATCGCGATGACGACCGTGCGCAACATCGCGATCTGGGGGTGGGCGCTCGCGGTCGCCATCCCGTTCGTCAAGCTGATCCTGGCCGCCGTCGACGGCCTGACGACGGCGATCACCACGATCGGGGCCGGGTCGAGCTGGCCGGACCTGGCGGCGCGGTTCCAGTCCTCGCTGAACGCCTCGCTCGGCGCGTCGGTGCCGTCGAACTCGGACGTGACGGTGAGCATCCTGCTCTTCCTGATGCTGATCATCGGCGGCGTGGCCGCGCTGTTCCTCGCCGCGTACGCGCTGGCCCGATCGGCGGGCATTGCCCTTGCCACGCTGGGGATTCCCATCGCGATGGCGGGCATCGTCGGGCCACCCGTGCTGCGGCGCGGTCCGCAGGTGACGCTCGCGACGCTGTTCGGGCTGATCCTGTTCAAGCCGCTCGTCGCCGTCGTGTTCCTGCTCGGCATCGGGCTGATGGGCTCCGGCACGTCGCTCGCCGCATTCATGATCGGCGTGCTGTGCATCCTGGGCGCCGCGTTCGCGCCGTGGAAGATCATCCGGCTCTTCGGTGCGGGCATCGACCACGTCTCGCACGGCGCGGCCGGGCACACGGCGGTGGTCGCCGGGGCGTCCGCCGCGTCCGGCGGCGCGCGCTCGCTCTACCAGCAGTCGCGCGGGATGTGGCTGCCAGGCGGCAGATCCTCGTCGTCGCGTGGTGGCGGCGAGCCTGCAGGTGGGGTCGCTGGACGGGCCGAGCGCGGCGCCGCGGGCGTCCTCGTCGGAGCCGGACGGGCGGCCCAACCGGCGGGAGCGTCCGCGCGCGGCGCGAGCAGCAACGGCAGCGGCCCGACCCCGGTCCCGCCGGCCCCGGCACCGCCCCGGGTCGCCCAGTCACCGGCGCCGCCTGCCCCGGCGCCTGCATCGACGCCGCCGGCGCCGCCACGCACCACCGCCTCCGACGTCGTGACCCGCAACCGTGGAGCTGACCGATGACCAATCCCCCCGCCGGCCTCCGCCGCTCCGCACCTGCACCCCACAAAATCGCTGGCGCGATTTTCCGGGGGCCCCGCCCGCGCTGCGTTCCTCACTCGCTAGCGCTCGCTGTGGTACTCGCTGCGATGCTCACAGCGGAGGCCGGCTCATGACAGCGCAACAGCAGTCGCAGCCCGCCAAGCACTACACGTTCGGGCCGCGCGAGGCGGGCGGCCTGATCCTCGGGCAGTCCGGCGGCCAGTTGCTGCTCATCGCGGCCATCCTCGGCATGTTCCTGACCATCCTGACGCCGGGCCTCGCCCTCGCGGCGCGGTTGATCGTGATCGCGATCATGGCGCTGCTGCTGGCATTCGGCTGGATGCCCGTCTATCTCGGACTGCCGCCCATCCACTGGACGCGCCTGTTCGTCTCTGCCCGGCTGCAGCGCTGGACCGGGCAGATCACCTACCGAGGAGGCCTGTTCCGGATGCGCAACGACGAATGGGAAGTACCCGCCGCGCGACTGCCCGGCCTGCTCGGCGCGACGCGCTGGCTCGAGCTGGCGACCGGGCCGTCGTCCCCGCCGATCGGGCTGTGGCACGACCACCGCGAGCACACGTACACGGCGGTGCTGATCCTCGAAGGCAGCTCGTTCCACCTGCTCGAGACCGAGGAGCAGGAACGGCGCGAGAGTGCGTACGGGCGGATGCTCGCCGCGCTGTGCGACTCGGCGCGCCACCTCAAGCGGCTGCAGATCCTGGAACGGACGGTGCCCGACACCGGCGACACGCTGCATCGCGACTACACGTCGCGCGCGTCGCACCTGGTTCGTCCGGACGAGGCCCACCCGCCACAGGCGGCGATCGACTCCTACGAGGCGGTGATCGCGGCGGCGGGTCCGGTGGGCCAGCGGCACGAGACGTACGTCGCGGTCTGCCTGGACGCCAAGTCCGCGGCGCGCGACATCGCCCGGGCCGGCGGCGGCGATCGCGGTGCTGCCGCCGTGGTCGACCGCGAGATCCGCCGGCTGTCGGCCGACCTCGTCTCGGCGGGCGTGCGGGTGCACGGGTACGCCCCGCCGCGTCAGCTCGCCTACATCCTGCGGACGGCGTTCGACCCCGCCGTGACGCCGCTGGTCGACCAGCGCGGCGGCGCCGTGTCGGACGTGCCGGGCGGATCACCGGGGCTGGCGTCCGGCGTCGACCCGCGTCAGGCCGGGCCGGCACACGCCAAGTCGCTGTGGTCGGCGTACCGCACGGACTCCGGCTGGCACCGCGGCTTCTGGGTCGCCGAGTGGCCGCGCAAGGCAGCGCCGTCGGCGTTCCTCACCCCGCTGCTGCTGTTCTGCCGGTACCGGCGGGCCATCTCGATCACGTTCGAGCCGCGGTCGGTGCGGCTGTCGGCCCGCCGGCTGGACAAGAAGGCCGACCGCAACGAGGGCGAGGAGGGGCTGCGCCGCTGGCTGCGGCTGCGCCGCAAGAAGCGTTCGGCGATGACCAAGACGCACCTCGATCGCCGCGAGGAGGCCCTGCTCAACGGTGAGGGCATGCTGTCGGTGCGTGCCTTCGTGGTCGTGACCGCCACCGATCCGGACGAGCTCGACGCCGCCGAGCACGACGTGATGAGCCTGGCCCAGCAGTCGCAGCTCGAGCTGCAGCCGATGTACAACGCGCACGACCAGGCCTTCGCGGTGGCCGCCGTCCCCATGGCGAGGTCGCTGTGAGTAGCCGGCACCGGCGGGTCAGCGACGAGCCGGGCGCGGACCCGGACTGGGCATCGGACGACGACCGCACCCTGCGCCGCAACCAGCGACAGCTGCGCCGCGAGTCCGTTCGCAATCTCGCCGAGCTGACCAAGGGCACCCGGTTCCTCGGCTACGGGCCGCCCGGGCCGGCCGGCGGGACCGTGTGGCTGAGGGAGAAGCGTCCACCCCTGGACGAGACGACCGACCAACTCGCCGGGACGTACCCGTTCGTCGCGGGATCCGGCCTGCCGTACTTCGGGCAGTACCACGGCGTGAACCGCCTGTCCGGCTCGGCATGGGGATGGGACGGCCAGGTCGCCTACAAGCAGCGCATCGTGTCGAACCCGGCGATGGTCATCTACGGCGTGATCGGCTCGGGCAAGTCGATGGGCGCCAAGTCGATCCTGTGGCGGGGCATGCCGTTCGGCCGCAAGTGGGCGATGCCCGGCGATATCCGCGGCGAGTACTCCCGGCTGTGCCGTGCCGCCGGCGGCGAGCCGATCGTGCTCGGCCCGGGCTCACCGATGCGCTTCTCGCCGCTGGCGACGCCGGCTCGTCCGGACGGCATCCACGAGGGGTTCTGGCGCGAGACGATCGCCAACCACCGGGCGACCACCCTGTCGTCGCTCGCCAAGGCAGCGTTGCAGCGCGAGCTCAGCCCGTCGGAGAAGACGGCGCTCGACCTCGCGTTGCGCGACGCCGTGCACGACGACGGCGACCCGGCGCGGTGGCGCCAGCCGACGCTCGGCGACATCTGCACGTGGCTGCTCGATCCGCCGCGCGACGTGCTGACCCGCGAGCTCATCCCGAACGTGGACCGCTTCGTGGACGAGACGTACGACCTCGCGCTGACGATGCGGCTGCTCGTCCGCGGCGTGTTCGCAGGCGTGCTCGACGTCGACACCGACGCGACAATCGACACCAGCCGGCCCGCCGTCGTCGTCGACCTGTCCCGGCTGCAGCTCGATGACGCGTCGCTCGCGCTGGTCGTCACGTGCACGCAGGCGGCGATCGAGCTCGGCGTCCAGTTCGACTCCGCGGTATGGACGATCTGCTACGACGAGGTCTGGCGTTACATGCGGTTCTACGGGCTGGTTGGCCGGCTGGCCAACCGGATCAAGGTCGTCCGCGACCTCGTCGGCGGCATCCCGTTGCTGATCGCGCACCGCCCGTCGGACTGGCAGACCGGCGACCCGCGCCTGGACTCCATCGCGGAGGGCATGCTCAAGGACATCGACGTGCATGTGCTCCACCGGCAGTCCGCGATCGAGGCGTCGGCCGCCGGCCGGATGCTCAGCCTGACCTCGACGGTGGTCGACATGCTCACCGGCCTCGACCAGGGCTCGGCGATCTGGCGCGTGGTCGACCGCAAGGGTGCCAGCCACCACCTGGTCGTCGACCACGTCATCGACGCGAACGGCGCCGAGTGGCCGATCATGCAGACCGACTCGGCACTCATCGACGACTACCGCCAGATCGCCGACGCCGGCCGGCAGATGGCCACGCTGATGGACAAGCAACGCAAGGTACCGGTACCGGCTGCATGAGAGGAGTGCCGATGAGCGCAAGCGGGGGCAGCACAGATGAGCGCTAGCACCGAGCACGGCGCGCGGCCGGTTCCCGTACCGAGCGCGGCGGCGCCGTTCACGGTCGTGCGCGCGGACGACGGCGAGGACGGCCTGCAACCGGCCGTCCCGCGTGACGAGACGCCGCCGCTGGACGACAATCGCCGCGCCCTGCTTGAGCTCGCCCGCCAGCCGGTGCGCCGCGGCGCGACCGTCCCGGTCGTCGGCTGGGAGGGCGGCGCCGGCCGCACGACGATCACCCGGCTGCTGGCGGGCGCGTTCGCGCACCTGCGCGGCGAGGATCCGGTCATCGTCGACGCCGTGCCGATGTGGGGCGCCCTGAGCGCCGGCGCGGACCATCCGGCCGAGTACTGCCCGTCCGACGTTGCGGCGATGTCCTGGCCGATCGCGCCGACCGTCCTGCCGAGGTTGATGACGACGATCGACGGCGTGCCGTTGCTGGCCGGTCCGTCACCGGCTCGCGGCGTGCCCGCCGATCCGCCGGGGACGCTCACGGCGATCCGGCGCATCGCGTCGCTCGCCCGGCTGACGTTCGTCGACACGGTCGCGGACGCCGGCGGCGCACCGGCGGCCGACCTGATCCGCGACCCGGCCACGACGGTCGTGTGGGTTTCCTCCGCGACCCGCGCCGGACTGTGGGGAATCGCCGAGGCGCTGACGTACTACCGGGCGGTGGGCGCTTCGGACATCGCCCGACGATCGGTCGTCGCGGTGGTCGGCGGAGGCCGCCGGTGGCCGGCCGACGCGGCCGCTGCCGAGGCGCAGCTCGCCGGGCTGAGCGTCGAGACCGTCCGGATCCCGCACAGCTCCCGGCCGCTGAAGGACGGTCGCTGCCGCGCCGGCGCCGAGCGGCTGCTCGCGGCGGTCGTCGCCCGGTCGCGGTGATGGCGCGGGCGCGCCCGCCGTCGGCGCTGCGGTCGAGCGATCTCGCGGTGATCGTCGCGGGTGCCGCGATCTTCCTGCTGGCGCTCGGCGCGCTCGTAGCGCTCGGACTGGCTTCGCTGCTGTTCGGACGTGGTTGGGTGTGGCCGCCGGGCGTCGCCGGTGCCGTCCGCGAACTCGGGGCGCTCGTCACGGGTGACCCGGCTGGCGGGCTCGACGATGCGAGTGCCCGGCGGGTGCCCGGTGCGGCCGCGGTCTGGGTCGTCGTCGTGATCGTGGAGCTTGCCGTCGTGGCACTCGTGGTCGCGCTGGCACGGGTCGTGAACCAGGGGCATCGGCCGCGCAGCGATCGCGCGAGCCGTGCCGAGGCGGCGGCCGCGCTCGGCCGGCGCCGGCGTAACGCGACATCAGCCGCGTGGCCGCTCGGGCGGTCGCGGCACCTGCGCGGGGTGCAGCTGTGGGTGCCGTTCGAGCGTCCGACCGGGGTGATCGGCCCCGGGGGCGCCGTGCTCGCCCAGGCGGCGCTCGCCGCGCCGGACGGCCTGCTGCACGCGTCCATGGACCCCGATGCCGTACTGCTCACCCTTGCCCGGCGCTCGCGTGACGGCCGGCCGGTCGCGGTCTGCGACCCGTTCGGGTTGCTGCCGGGACTGCCGCCGCTGGTCTGGGATCCGCTGGCCGGATGCGTCGACGCGGCCGTAGCTTCGCGGCGGGCGAGAGCGTTCACGGCCGGGACGGTCCTGGGCGCCGCGGCCGAAACGGCGAAGGTGCTGCAGGGTTACCTGCACGCGGCCGCGCTGACCGGGCGCACGCTCGACCACGTCATGGAGTGGGTGGCCGACCCGCTCGGCGACCACACGGCGGAGACGATCCTGGCCGAGCATCCGCACGCCGAGCCGCACTGGGCCGGGCTGTTACGCGGCGCGCTGCGCGACTCGCCCGGCACCGTCGTGACCCTGCAGCAGACGATGGCCATGTTCATGTACCACGACCTCGTCCGCGGGATCGTGCCGAGTTCCCGCCAACGGGCCACCGACATCGCTGACCTGATCGGCCGAGGAGGCACGATCTACTTGCTGGGTAAGGACGATCCGGCCACGCCGGTCTCGCCGTTACTCACCGCGATCGCCGACGACGTGCTCGGTCTTGGTCGGCCGTGCGTGGCCGTGCTCGACGCGTTGCCGTCGACGGCGCCCGTCCCGACGTTGGGGCGCCTGCCGGTTCCCGTCGTCTGGGCCGTGGCCGACCAGCAGGATCTCGTCACGTGCTACGGCGACGACGCCGCCCGCGCGATCATCGAGGCGACCGATGTGCTCGTCCACGTCGAAGGCGACGACGCCGTGGTGAGCACGTCGGCCGCGCCGTCGATCCACGTGCGACTGCGGCCGGTCGAGGCGGCGGTGCTCGCCGAGCGGGACGAAGCGCGGACCCGCGTGGACGAGTACCGGGCGCGGCGTCCCGCCCGCCGCGATCCCTACTACGCGGCACAGAACGCAGCGCGCGAGCACGGGCTGCACGTCGAGTCCACGCCGTAACCTGATCGCGAAGGAGGTCCGGTGGACGACGAGGCAGGCGCGACCGAACCGCGCCTCGGCATGACGACGCCGCGCCACCGGCCCGACGTGATCCCGGCCGACGAGAACGCGGCAGGCCAGTCGACGGCGGCGCGGCTCGCGCGATCTCGCGAGCTCTATCCCGGCCGGATGAGCCCGGAGCAGCGCGACCTGCGCGACCAGGCACGCGCCGAGCGCGCCAGTGGCAAGATCCTCGACCGCCTCACCCGGGTCGGCATCCGCACGCTGCACGACCGCCGCCTGCCGCGATCGGCCGGGCAGCTCGACCACGTGGTGGTCGCCGGGTCCGGCATCTACCTGGTGAATGCGGTCTCGGTCAGCAGCCGGCGTCCGCTGCAGTGGATCGGCGGCAAGCCGTGCGTGGCCGGCCAGACGCTGACCGGGGTCGCCGACTTCAGCCTGGCCGCCGCCGACGAGGTGGCAGCCACCGTCGCCGGTGAGCTCGATCCGGGCTGGACGATCGCCGTCTTCCCGATCATCACGATCGTGGGCGAGGACTTCGGGCTGCACGTCGACGACGGGGTCGAGGTCGTCGGCGTCGCCCGGCTTGCCGACCGGATCATGTACCGCCAGCCCCTGCTCGACCCGCTCGAGATCGCCCTGCTCGGCGACGCCGCGGCCCGCGCCTGCCCGCCCGCCCGCTGATCGGACGGGCCGCCGCCCGCGCCCTGGTCGGACGCTTCCCCTCTCATATGGCCAACTGAGGCGCGATCGGCGGCGATTCTCAGCGGGGAAGCGGCGCCGCCCGGTCTGTCGGCCCGGCCGGCTCGCGATCGGGCCCGCACGATTGCCGAGCATCGCCGCACGACGACGCGCGCGAAGGTACGCTGCGCATGTCCGATACTTTCGAGGGCTGTAGTTTCGGTCGACAGGGAGATACGAATCGGTGCCGGCAAACGCTGATCGTGTGGGCGCGACAGGCGCTTCGGGCGCGACGGGCCGGCCGCGCCGTAACGGTCGTGGTGGCGCCGCTTCGCGGATCACGCTCGCGTCCATCGCCGTCGAGGCGGGTGTCTCGCTCCCGACGGTGTCCAAGGTCGTCAACGGACGTGCCGACGTCGCGCCCGAGACGCGGGCACGCGTCGCACGGCTGCTCGAGGAGCACAACTACCTGCACGGCGGCCGCCGCACGGCCCGGCGTTCCGGCCTGGTCGACCTCGTGTTCAACCAGCTCGACAGCCCGTGGGCGATCCAGATCCTGCGCGGCGTCGAGGACTACTTCGCCGGGCACAGCCGGGCCGTCGTCATCTCGGCGGTGCGCCATGGCAATGCCCGGCCGGCCAGCTGGACGAGCGCATTGGCCAGCCACGACACCAACGGCGTGATCCTCGTGACCGAGGAGCTCACCGCGGACCAGTGGCGCCAGCTGCACGACCAGGACATCCCGCTCGTCGTCATCGACCCGGTCAACGCCCCCGGCCCCGGGGTGCCCAGCGTCGGGGCGACGAACTGGGCCGGCGGCATCGCGGCGACCGATCACCTGCTCGAACTCGGGCACCGGCGCATCGCCACCATCTCCGGGCCCGACAACTACCTGTGCAGCCGAGCCCGGAGCGACGGCTACCGGTTCGCATTGGAGCGCGCGGGCATCGTCCACGATCCGGGGCTCGTCCGGTACGGCGACTTCCAGCACGAGGGCGGCTTCCGCTGCGGTGGCGAGCTGCTCGATCTGGACGACCGCCCGACCGCGATCTTCGCCGGCAGCGACCAGCAGGCACTCGGCGTCTACGAAGCCGCACGGCGGCGCGGCCTGCTCATCCCCGAGGATCTGTCCGTGGTGGGGTTCGACGACCTGCCCGTCGCGCGCTGGCTGTCCCCGCCGCTGACGACCGTGCGCCAACCGCTCATCGAGATGGGACGCGTCGCGGCCGAGATGCTCGGCCATCTGATCGAAGGGTCCCGCCTGCGCTCGCAGCGCATGGAGCTGTCGACCGACCTGCTGGTTCGCGAGTCGACCGCCGCGCCACGCTCACGCCAACGCTGACCGACGCTGGCCCGCGCTCAGGCCGCCCGGGGCCTCAGCCTCGGTGGCGGATCGGCGCTCCGCCGGCCAGTGCCAGGGTCTGCGCAACCGCGTCGTACTCCGGCTTCTTCTGGTAGTTCTCGTCGTAGATGCAGGCCGCTCCCTCACCGGTGAAGAAGCCCGGCACCCACGA
>WNGE01004514.1_pt1 | contig 16005 bp, 12 predicted proteins | sample 5400651 | NCBI WGS metagenome assembly WNGE01 (sample SAMN13153370, study PRJNA577476) | soil metagenome | isolation source: 60 cm soil or saprolite under grassland replicate 2 | place: USA:California | collected 2016-06-15 | reverse complement strand
TTCCAAGACCCGCGGCCGCAAGCGCCGGACGCACTACAAGATGGCGGCGCCGACCCGGTCCACCTGCCCCCAGTGCCGCGAGGCCAAGCCGCCCCATCAGGTCTGCCCCCACTGCGGGTTCTACAAGGGGCGAGAGGTCATCTCGGTCGAAGGCGACTAGGAGACCCGTCGGAGTACAACTCGTGCGACGGCATCGCCGTGTTCGAGCGCCGGCTTTGCCGGGGCAAGCTTCTGATAGCTCGCCTCGGACGCGTGGGGCCCAGCCCACGGCCGTCCTGCGGCTCGCACTGCGGCGTCCTGGGGGAAGTCTCGGAGGGGGCCGTCGAGACCTCCTCCGAACTACCTAACCTCCTGCCGACCGGCCGTGCATGAAGATCGCGGTGGATGCGATGGGAGGCGACTTCGGCCCCGCGGTGGTCGTGGAGGGGGCTGTCGCCGCCTCCCGCGAGTTCGGCCTCGCCTCCGTGCTGGTCGGCGACAAGGCTGCCATCGAGCGCGAGATCGGCCGGCTGCGGGCCCAGGATCTGCCGCTGTCGGTGCGTCACGCCTCCCAGGTGGTGGGCATGGCCGAGGCGCCGTCCCAGGCGCTCCGGCGCAAGCGCGACTCCTCGCTGCGGGTGGCGGCCGAGCTGGTGAAGGAGGGCGAGTGCGACGCGCTCGTGTCGGCGGGAAACACCGGCGCTGCCATGGCCATCGGCATGTTCGCGCTGGGGGTGCTGCCCGGCGTGGACCGCCCGGCCATTGCGGCCGCGCTGCCGAGCCTCTCGGGCTACACGGTCCTGATCGACGCGGGGGCCAACGTCGATCCCAAGCCCCGTCACCTCTTCCAGTTCGCGGTCATGGGGCACGTCTACGCGCGCGACATCATCGGCAAGGACCACCCGCGGGTGGGCCTCCTGTCGGTGGGCGAGGAAGAGGGCAAGGGCAATGAGCTGACGCGAGAGGCCTTCGAGCAGCTCCGGGGCTCTTCCCTCAATTTCATCGGCAACGTCGAGGGTCGGGACATCTACAACGGCCGCTGCGACGTGGTGGTCACCGACGGGTTCACCGGCAACGTGTGCCTGAAGATCTCGGAGAGCCTCGCTGAGATGCTGACGGCCATGATGCGCGAAGAGCTGGGACGGGACGTGCTGTCCATCGCGGGCGCCGCGCTCTCCAGGCGCGCGTTCGAGCGGATGAAGAAGCGTGTGGACTACACGGAGATGGGCGGGGCGCCGCTGCTCGGGATCAACGGCGCGTCCATCATCTGCCACGGCGCCTCGCCCGTGAAGGCCATCAAGAACGGCGTTCGCGTGGCCGCCGAGTGGGTGAAGAACGACGTGAACGAGCACATCAAGACGGCGCTCGAGGCCGAGGCAGTGCTGGCCGAAGGGCGAGAGGGAGGCCGCGAATGACCCGAGCCCGCATTGCCGGCATTGGCGCGTACGCTCCGAAGCGGATCCTCACCAACCACGATCTGGAGAAGATGGTCGATACCTCGGACGAGTGGATCGTCCAGCGTACGGGGGTCCGCGAGCGGCGCATCGCGGACGAGGGCGAGGCGGCGTCGGATCTCGGGCTCCGGGCCGCCCAGCAGGCGCTCGACCGCGCGGACGTGGAGGCCGAGGAGGTGGACTTCATCGTGGTGGGCACCACCATGGGCGACATGGCGTTCCCCACGACGGCCAACTTGCTCCAGCACCGCCTCGGTTGCCGGAGTGCGGGCTCCGTGGACGTCTATGCCGCCTGCTCCGGCTCCATCTACAGCCTCTCCATCGGCTCCCAGTACATCGAGACGGGCAAGTACCGCACGGTGCTCTGCGTGGGCGCGGAATGTCTCTCGCGCCTCACCGACTACACGGACCGGGGCACTTGCATCCTGCTGGCCGACGCGGCGGGGGCCGTCGTCCTGCGCCCCGCCACGGGCGAGTCGGGCATCCTGGACGTCGATCTCTACTCCGACGGGCGCTACGGGGATCTCCTGATCCTGCCGGCCGGCGGGTCGCGCAGCCCGGCGACCCACGAGACGGTGGATCGCCGCCTGCACTTCGCCAAGATGAAGGGCAACGAGGTCTTCAAGGTGGCCGTGCGCATGTTCGAGGAGTGCGCCCAGCGGATCCTCGAACGCAACGGCTTCAAGGCCGAGGACATCGACGTGTTCGTCCCCCACCAGGCCAACTTGCGGATCATCGAGGCCGCGGTGAAGCGGCTCAAGCTCCCGATGGACCGCGTCGTCGTCAACGTCGACCGGTACGGCAACACCGGCGCCGCGTCGGTCTACGTGGCGCTCGAGGAAGCGTGGGCCGGCCAGCGGCTCAAGCCCGGCGACCTCGTGCTGCTGGCCGCCTTCGGCGGCGGCTTCACCTGGGGCGCCGCGCTCCTTCGGTGGTAGCGCCGCGCATGAGGGCCGCCTTTCTCTTCCCGGGCCAGGGCTCCCAGGGAGTGGGGATGGGGCGGGCGCTGGCCGAGCTCTCGGCGGGGGCGGCCGCCGTCTGGCGCGAAGCCGACGAGGCGCTGAGCTTCTCCCTTTCCCGGCTCTGCTTCGAGGGCCCCGCGGACAAGCTCGCCCTGACGGCCAACACTCAACCGGCCGTCCTCACCGCCAGTGTTGCCGCGGCGGTCGCCCTCGCCGAGCGCGGCCTGACGCCGGATCTTGCGGCGGGGCACAGCCTCGGCGAGTACTCGGCGCTGGTCGTGGCGGGCGCCCTGTCGTTCGCTGACGCCGTGCGGCTCGTGCGCAAGCGCGGCCAGTTCATGCAAGACGCCGTGCCCGTCGGGGCGGGGGCCATGGCGGCCCTCCTCGGCGTGGACCTGTCCGTCGCCGAGGAGCTCTGCGCCGAGTCGGCCCACGGCAAGGTGGTGGCGGTGGCGAACATCAACGCGCCGGGCCAGGTCGTGATCGCCGGCGACAAGGAGGCCGTCGAGCGCGCCGTGCGCGCGGCCGCGGAGCGGGGCGGGATCAAGGGCGTCATGCTGCCGGTCAGCGCGCCCTTTCACTCGGCCCTGATGAAGCCCGCGGCCGACCGGCTGGCGGCCGAGCTCGCGGGCGTGCCGGTGAGCCCACCGCGCATCCCGGTGGTGAGGAACGTGGACGCAGGGCTGACGACGTCGGCGGATGAGGTGAAGCCGTTCCTCGTGCAGCAGGTGGCGAGCCCGGTGCGCTGGACCGACTGCGTGGAGCGGCTCCGGCGCGAGGGCGCCGCGATCTTCTTCGAGGTGGGCCCGGGACGCGTGCTGACGGGGCTCCTCAAGCGGACCCTGACCGATGGCCGGGGCTACGCGGTGGAGGATCCGGCCTCTCTCGACAAGGCGCTGGCGGCGGTGACGGCGGGGGGAGGAGCGGCGTCGTGATCGATGCCAAGCCCCTCGCCGGCCGCGTGGCAATCGTGACCGGCGGCAGCCGCGGCATCGGTCTCGCCAGCGCCCGCCTGCTGGCAGAGGGCGGGGCCTCCGTGGTAGTCTCTGGGCGCGATGCGGCCCGGCTGGAGGCCGCCACCAGAGAGCTGGAGGCCACCGGCGCGGCGGTTCTGGGGGTGTCGGCCGACGCCGCCCGGCGCGAGGACGTGGACCGGCTGGTCGAGGCCGCGCGCGAGCGCTTCGGACGGCTCGACGTGCTCGTCAACAACGCCGGCATGACCCGGGACCAGCTCCTGGTCCGCATGAAGGACGACGACTGGGACCAGGTCCTGGATACCAACCTGCGGGGCGTCTTCCTCATGACGCGCGCGGTGGGCAAGGTCATGATGCGCCAGCGGAGCGGTCGCATCATCAACATCAGCTCGACGGCGGGAGCGATGGGGAACGCCGGCCAGGTGAACTACTCGGCCGCCAAGGCCGGCGTCATCGGCCTCACGAAGGCGGCGGCGCGCGAGCTGGCGCACTGGAACATCCTGGTCAACGCGGTGGCGCCCGGGCTGATCGAGACCGACATGACCGCCTCGCTCCCCGCCGAGGCGCGCGAGGCCCTGCTCGGGCAGGTGCCGCTCAAGCGGATCGGGGTCGCGCGCGACGTCGCGGAAGTCGTGCGCTTCCTGGCCGGCGACGGCGCCGCCTACATCACGGGGCAGACGATTCACGTCAACGGCGGGCTGTACATGTAGCAACCGGGCCCCCGGCCGCGCCGGGGGCATGCGCAGCATTTCATTCGAGGGCAGGAGGGCTTCATGGCGAAACCGGTCGAGGAGCGGGTGAAGGAAATCATCTGCGAGCAGCTCGGCGTCGAAGAGGACGAGGTGACCCCGAACGCCAAGTTCATCGAGGACCTCGGGGCCGATTCCCTCGACACCGTCGAGCTGGTGATGGCGTTCGAGGAGGAGTTCGATCTCGAGATTCCCGACGAGGATGCCGAGAAGATCGTCACCGTCGGGGACGCCATCACCTACATCAAAGAGAACCAGTAGCCGGGGGCGGGTCACCCGAGTGGACAGGCCAGGGCGCGTCGTCATCACCGGGGTCGGGGCGGTCACCCCCATCGGGAACACGGCCGAGGAGTTCTGGACGGCCCTCATCCAGGGCGCGTCCGGTATCGGCCCCATCACCCGCTTCGACGCCACCGGCTTCCCGACGCGCATCGCCGGCGAGCTCAAGGGCTTCGAGCCGCTCAAGTACATCGACAAGAAGGACGACCGGAAGTTCGACCCCTTCCTCAAGTACGCCATCGCCTGCGCGGTGATGGCGGTCGAGGACGCCGGCCTCGACCTGGAGCAGGTCGACAGGACGCGCTTCGGCGTCCTCGTGGGCTCCGGCATCGGCGGCATCACCACACTCCTCGACACCCACGACGTGCTCAACGCCAAGGGGCCCGATCGCGTCTCGCCGTTCTTCATCCCCATGCTGATCATCAACATGGCGTCGGGCCTGATCTCCATGCGCTTCGGGGCCAAGGGGCCGAACTCATCGGTCGTCACCGCGTGCGCGACGGGCAACCACGCCATCGGCGACGCCACGAAGATCATCCAGCGCGGGGACGCCGATGTCATGATCGCCGGCGGCGCCGAGGCCATCATCATCCCGCTCTGCATCGCCGGGTTCTGCCAGATGAAGGCCATGTCCACGCGCAACGACGAGCCCGCGAGGGCGTCACGGCCCTTCGACGCCGCCCGCGACGGGTTCGTCTGCGGCGAGGGGGGCGGCCTCGTCATCCTGGAATCGCTCGAGCACGCCCTCCGGCGCGGCGCGCGGATCTACGCCGAGCTGATCGGCTACGGGATGACGAGCGACGCGCACCACATGACGGCGCCGGATCCCGAGGGCGACGGCGCCGCGCGCGCCATGGCGGCCGCGCTGCGCGACGCGGGGATTCCCGCGTCCGCGGTGGACTACATCAACGCCCACGGCACCTCCACCCCCTACAACGACAAGTTCGAGACGCTGGCCATCAAGCGGGTGTTCGGGGAGCATGCGCGGAAGCTCGCCGTGTCGTCCACGAAGTCGATGACGGGGCACCTGCTGGGGGCGGCGGGCGGGGTCGAGGCCATCGCGACGGCGTTCGCGATCTACCATGGCATCCTGCCTCCGACGATCAACTACGAGACGCCGGATGCGGACTGTGACCTGGACTACGTCCCCAACCAGGCGCGCAAGCAGGACGTGGACGTGGCGCTCAGCAACGCCTTCGGCTTCGGCGGGACCAACGCGACGCTGGCCTTTCGAAAATACATTCCGTAGTGAGCGGAGCGACCGATCCGCTCCCGGCCCTCGCCGCCCATCTCGGTCACGATTTCCAGGATCGCGCGCTCCTCCTCCGGGCGCTGACCCACCGCTCCTACACCAACGAGCACCCCGAGGCCTCCGACAACGAGAGCCTCGCGTTCCTGGGGGACGCGGTCCTCGGCCTGATCGTGGCGGAGCACCTGTGGAGGACGGCGCCGGGAGAGGGCGTCGGCACCCTCACGCCGCGGCGCGCGGAGATCGTGTCGGGGGCCAACCTGGCCCGGTGGGCGGGGCGCGTGGAACTGGGTGCTCACTTGCGTCTCGGCCGGGGGGAGCAGGTGACGGGCGGGCGGGCGAAGGAGTCGGTGCTGGCCACGGCCCTGGAAGCCGTGCTGGGCGTCGTGTACCTGGAAGGAGGCCTCGTCGCCGCTCGGCGAGCGATCGCGCTGCTCGCCGCCTGGTGACCTCCGGCGCCAGCCGGGTCGGGCTCCACCCGTCCGGTCTGGTTCCGCCCGCCCTGGAGTGTGCTCCCCCCAGCGCCGCCCCGCGCGGCGCCGGATGTCCCGATCGATCTCGACGACCTGCCGCATCGGCCCCCCGACGCCCGGGAGGGAGAGCCGAAGGGCAGGATGTTCGGGGCCGGCGACCGGTGAGCTGGTCCACCTCGCAGCCGCCCTGTCCGTCCAGGGTCGGGAATTTTCCAGGATTCAATTCAGGAAGATGCCTGATTGTCCGCCTCCGCCGCGGTTCCTACTGTAGGGGGTAACGCTTCCCTAATACGTCGAATCCCGCGGGCTGAGCGACGTTGGCCCCGGGGCATCCGCAGTCGAAGAGGGTCGAACGTGTCAACGTGTTCGGGCCCCGACAGAGGGCCTGGACCGGGACGGGTGGAGGCCATGCCGGTGAGTGGCGCGACTGCGAGAGCGGATACACGGGTAGGCCCATCTTCGCCGGATCAGCGGGAGAGCCGGACCGTTTGCTCGCCGTCTCCCGCCCCCCCGGGCAGCCTCGAGCCCGGCTCCTCCCGAACGCCAACGGGAGAACGAATCCTTCTCGTGCGAGCGGATGGGGTCGATTCCCGCCCTCCCGAGGAGGGTGGAGGCGTGAGTTCCTCAGCAGGAGACTGTTCGATGGAATCGACGGCGACCGCAGCAACCGCTCTCTATCGGGGCGCGGTTCCGGCATGCACGGTCGAAGCGGTGACCGACTACGAGGGCTTCCTCGACCTGGAGCCGCTCTGGAGCAGGTTGGTCGACGAGGCCGGCATCGACCACCCCTTTGTCCGCCACGAATGGGTCCGCGCGTGGTGGGAGTGCTTCGGCGCGGGAAAGGAACTCCATGTCCTCGTCGTGAAGGCCGGGGGCGAACCGGTGGCCATCGCCCCCTTGATGCTGAGCAAGAGGCGCCTGTATGGCTCACCGGTCCGCCACCTGGAATTCATATGGAGCGTCTATGCCGAGCGCTTCGACGTCATCGTGGGGCGCCGGCCGAAGGACGCCTACCGCGCGATCTGGACCTATCTCCTGAACCAGAGGGCACGCTGGGATGTGCTGCTGCTGCACCAGGTGCCGGCCGGGTCCCCGACCTTGGAGGAATTCCCGCGGCTCGCGGCTGAACACGGCTTTCGGGTCGGTCTGTGGCGGTCGGGGGACTCCCCGTACGTGCCGCTGGTCGGGTCGTGGGAGAGCTACCTCAAGGGCCTTCATGGCAAGCACCGCTCGAATCTGCGCAATCGGCTGAAGCGCCTGAGCCAGCTCGGCGAGGTGTCGTTGGAGGTCGTCTCATCCGTGGAGGGCCTCGCCGACGCCCTGGAAGACGGGTTTCGCCTCGAGGCGGCGGCCTGGAAAGGGCAAGCCGGAACCGCGATTCGAGTCCAGCCGGAGGCGTATCGCTTCTACACGCGACTGGCCCAGGGCGCCGCCCGGCGCGGGTGGCTGCGCCTGTCCTTCTTGAGGCTCGACGGCCAGCGCATCGCGTTCGGCTATTACCTCCAGTGCGGGAACAAGCTCTATCTCCTGAAGCCGGGGTACGACCCCCGGTTCGCCCCCTACTCTCCGTCGAACCTCCTCTGCTACCTGGTCCTGCGCGACGCCTTCGAGCGCCGGGTCGCTGAACTGGACTTCCTGGCCGCCGCCGACCCGTGGAAGCTGGAGTGGACCGCGGCCAGCCGCCCCCACTACTGGCTCTATGTGTTTCCGGACCGCCCCAAACCGCGCCTCCTCCACTGGGGCAAGTTCTGCCTCCTTCCCAGGCTCAAGCAACAGCCGGCGGCGCGGATGCTGCGCGAGGCCGCGCTGAACGCGTGGGCCCTGGCTCGTCTCACCGAATAGAGGGCTGACGGACATGTGCGGGATCGCCGGAATCCTCGGCTTCGACCAAAGACCTGTCTTCCCGAGCGAGCTGCGCCGGATGTGCAACGCGATGTCCCATCGCGGGCCGGACGACGAGGGCGTGTACCTGAGGAACGACGTCGGGCTGGGGATGCGACGGCTGAGCATCATCGACCTGAAGACAGGTCGGCAGCCGATCAGCAACGAAGATGGCTCGATCCACGTCGTCTTCAACGGGGAGATCTACAACTTCGAGGAGCTCCGGCGGGGCCTGGAAGCACGGGGGCACGCCTTCCGTACGTCCACCGACACCGAAGCGATCGTGCATCTCTACGAGGAGCACGGGGATCGCTGCGTCGATTCGCTGCGGGGCATGTTCACCTTCGCGCTGTGGGACGAGCGCCGCCGGCTATTGCTCCTGGCGCGCGACCGACTCGGAATCAAGCCACTCTACTACACCGTGGCCGACGGACGGCTGCTCTTCGCCTCCGAACTGAAGGCGCTGCTCCAGCTCCCGGACATCGAGCGCACGCTCGACTGGAGCTCCGTCCACCACGTGTTCACGAGTCTCCACACGCCGCAGACGGAGAGCATCATCGAGGGCGTGCGCAAGCTGGCGCCCGGTCACATCCTCGTCGCTCGATCGGACGGCCGACTGCGGATCGAGCCCTACTGGGACGTGACGTTCGCGCCGGACCGTGATCGGAGCGAGGCCTGGTTCGCGGAGCGACTGCGCGAGCTCCTGGACGAGTCCGTGCGCCTGCATCTCGTCAGCGACGTGCCCCTGGGCGCCTTCCTGAGCGGTGGCATCGACTCCAGCTCCGTCGTGGCGGCGGCGGCGCGGCTGACGTCCGGCCCCGTGAAGACGTTCTCCATCGGATTCGCGGAAGCGGACTACAACGAGCTGCATCACGCCCGTCGCGTCGCCGCGCGGTTCGGGACCGAGCATCATGAGCTGGTCCTCGAGCCGGATGCGCTCGGCATCATGGAGGACCTGGCGTGGTTCCTGGACGAGCCCTTCGGCGACCCGTCGGCCATTCCGACCTTCATGGTGTCGAAGCTCGCCGCCGAGCACGTGACGGTGGTGCTGTCGGGCGATGGCGGGGACGAGCTGTTCGCGGGCTACGACAAGTACCGGGTCGAGAGGAGAGAGCGGCGGTACCGGCTCGTGCCGGCTCCGTTGCGGCGAGCCCTCGGGAGGGTCGGAGGCCGGATGCGTGAGGGCATGAAGGGGCGCAACTTTCTGCGGCACATCGCGCTGGACGGCGCCGATCGCTACCTGGACGGCTCGGCCCTGTTCAAGGCCGACCAGACACGGCTGCTGTTCCAGCGCGAGGCCTTCGAGCGGCTGTCGACGTGCGACCCCGTGGCCGAGGCTTCCCGGCGGCTGGCGGCCGCGAACGGCGACTGGCTGTCCGTCCTCCAGTATCAGGACCTGAAGCATTACCTGCCCCTGGACATCTTGACGAAGGTGGACCGGATGAGCATGGCGCACTCCCTCGAGACGCGGGTGCCGCTGCTCGATCACAAGCTCGTCGAGTTCGCAGCGACGATTCCGCCGCGGCTCCGGCTTCGCGGAGGCACGACGAAGTACATCTTCAAGCGGGCCATGAGGGGGATCTTGCCGGACGAGGTCATCGATCGGCCCAAGCATGGATTCGCCGTTCCCCTGGGGCGGTGGTTCCGGGGACAGCTGCGCAGCGTCGTCCAGGATCTGTTGCTGTCCGAGCGGTGCCGGGCCCGCGGGGTCTTCAACACCCAGTACATCGAGCAATTGCTGCGGATGCAGGAGAGGGGACGAGATCTCGATTTCCAGCTCTGGACCCTCATGTCCTTCGAGCTGTGGTGCCGGAGGTTTCTCGATGGCGGCGCCGCGCCATCGACGCGCGGCGTTCGCGAAGAACCGGTCACGTTGGCCGGGCGGAGGGGGACCTAAGCCTGATCCGACATGATCCGAAGCGGGTTCCGCGCCATTCCCTTCTCCCGGGAAGGGAGAGGGAGCGGCTTCGGTCGCCTTGGCGGCGCCGCCATGTTTGCGGATCGAGGTCTGGACCGCTGCCCGCGGGGAAGGCGTCGACACGCGGCCGCCTGGCATGGAGCCCGCCGTGGAAGCGCGACTGGAGTCGAGTCCTGGGGATGATCGGCGGGTCTCCCCCGAGCCGCCGGGAGCCGTCAACCAGAGGAGGACTGCGTGAAGACATGTGTGTCTGAGGCGGTTCCGGAGGTGCTTCCGGCGGGACCCGGCGTCCTGCTTCCGCATGACGACGGCGGCGCGTCGGGCGTCCCCACGCCCCTGGCGGCGGCGTGGGTGAGGCCGGAGTCGAATTTCTATCTCGGCGACCGGTGGTGTCTCAACGCATTCCCGACCATCCGGGAAATGGTCGGGCGACTCCACCGGGAGCTTCGCCGGGCCGGCGCCGGGAAGAAGGACTGGCATCGTGCCGAGGCCCGGACGAACGTGTTCCTGATGTCCTGCGCGATCGCGGACACGATCGACGACTACCTGCTCGGCACGAGCTATGACCTCGGGAAGGTGGCGACGATCGTGCCGGTCCTCCGGCCGGTTGCGCGCGCGGGAGAGGGCGTCCTCACCCTGTGGCGGACGGCTCGCGCGTGGCGACGGCGGACCCTGGCCCGCTGGCGCCGGGAGTGGGGCGGCGCCGTCGAGGAGTTCTTGATGGGTGCCGTGGCGGGTCAGCGGCCGGAGGAAGACGCGATCGACCGCGCCCGGCGCCGCCTGGAATCCTTGCTGAGCGCGGGGCTCCCGGACCACCTGCAGGACCGGCGCCCGCGGATCCCGGGCGCATTCCGGCGGCACGACCTCACGCACCACGACGTGGTGGCGCTCGCGCGGAAGTTTGTCGCCGCGTTCCCGGCGCGGGGGCGGCCGATCCTGGTGCTCGGTCTCCGCACCGCCGGGTCGTACTTCGCTCCGGTGGTGACGGCCTGCCTGAGGGCCGACGGCTACGAGGACGTGGACGCGGTGACCATCCATCCGAAGAAGGGGGTGACGCCGGCGGAGGCCGCGCGACTCGCCCGCTGCGCGAAGCGGGGCGGGCTCGTCGTGATGGTCGACGAACCCCTCGACACCGGGGTGACGCTGGCGAGGGCGATCGGCATGCTCCGCCGAGCCGGCATCGCCGCGAGCAATGCGGTCGCGCTGCTCCCCGTTCACGCCACGCGGCGGAACTGGACGGCCGAGTTCGAACGCCTGGCGATCTCCGACGTCCGTGTCCTCCGCCTCGAGCCGGAGGAGTGGCACAAGCGCCGGTTGCTCGCCCCGGACGCGGTCGAGCCGCTCCTGCGCCAGTACTTCCAGCGGCGGGGATATCTCGCCGCCAGAGTGGTCGAGAGCGCAGCGGCCGACGAGTTCGCCACCCAGCTGGAGCGTGGCGCGGGAGCGAGCTTCGGCGGCCGCTTGAAGCGCGTCTACGAGGTGCGGCTCTCGGATTCGAGCGGACGGGGCGAGACCCGGTACGTGCTGGCCAAGAGCGTGGGCTGGGGATGGCTCGCCTACCACGCCTTCATCGCGGCCGACGGGCTCTCGCCGTTCCTCCCGCCCGTGCTCGGGCTCCGCGACGGGATCCTGTACACGGAATGGCTCCCGCAACCTCGCCGGGGTGTCCCCGACCCGGACCGCGACAGCGTGATCCGCACGGTCGCGTCGTACGTGGCGGTCCGCGCGCGGTCCCTGCGGCTCGAGAGCGATCCCTCCGCGGACCTGAGCCGACGGCGCTACCACGAGGGGCTCGAGATGCTGGGGGGCGTGCTCAGCCGGGCCTACGGGTCGAGGGCGGCGGCCGCGCTGAAGTCGGCCCGGATCCGGCACGAGCTATCGCGCCACGGGTGCCCGGCGCCCGCGCTCATCGACGGACGAATGCGCCCGGAGGAGTGGATCACGGGGGCGGGCGCGCTCTTGAAGACGGACTTCGAGCACCACGGTCTCGGGAAGTCCGAGCTGAACGTCACGGATCCCGCCTACGACCTCGCCGACGCGATCCTCGGCTTCGGCCTGTCGGCCGACGAGGAGCAGCTGCTCATCGAGCGCTACGTCAAGGAGTCCGAGGACGAAGGGGTGGAGGAGCGGCTGTTCCTGAACAAGATACTGGCCGGGAGCGCGGCGATGAGCGCGGCCCGGGCGAGCCTGGCCGACCCGCGGTCGGAGCGTCGCCATCGCGACGCCAATCGGCGCTTTGTCCAGGCATGGCGCTTCCTCACGATCCAGACCGCCCGACACTGCGGGCGCCTCTGCCTCCGGCCGGACCGGGTCCGCTGGGCCTCTCCGCTCGTCGTGCTCGACATCGACGGCGTGCTGGACCGGCGCATCTTCGGGTTTCCGTCCACGACCGCCGCCGGCATCGAAGCCCTGTCCCTGCTCCACGCTCATGACGTCGGGATCGCGGTGAACACGGCGCGGGCGATGGTGGAGGTCAAGGCGTACTGCGAGGCGTACGGATGCGCAGGCGGCGTGGCGGAGTACGGGAGCGCCGCCTGGGACGCGGTCGGCGGCCGCGAGCGGGTCCTGGTGAGTCCCGCCTCCCTGAGCCAGCTCGAGCGGGTGCGCCGGGCTCTCGGGGAGACGCAGGGCGTGTTCCTGGACGAGGACTATCGGTACTCCATCCGGGCGTACGCCCATGAACGGAACGCGACGGTGCCGTTGCCGGCGGCGCTGGTCCGGAATCTGATGAACCGCCTGGAGGCGGACCGGCTGGTCGTACGGCAGACGACCATCGACACGGCCATCCACGCGACGGAAGTGGACAAGGGCCGTGGGCTGCAAGCCCTGCTCGGGCTGGCCGGGCTGCCCGCGGTCGACACGGCGGCGGTGGGCGATTCCGAGCCGGACCTCGCGATGTTCGGAGTCCTGCGACGCAGCTTCGCGCCCGCCAGCATCTCGTGTCGGGCGGCGGCGAGGGCGCTTGGATGCCAGATCGTCGGCGCCCCCTACCAGCGGGGCCTGCTGGAGGCGGTTCGTCTCCTCCTCCACCCGGCCCGCACACGATGCCCGCGATGCGAGTCGGCCAGCCGCGCCCGGCCGGGGACGGGGAACCTCTTCCGGGAGCTCCTCGAGGTCGCCGATCACGGGCGAGTGCGCCTGCTGCTCCGCGCCCTCCTCGACCCCATGGCGCTCGAGGCGTTCGTGAAATCCGAATGACCGCGTGCGCGTCGAGCTGAGGTCCGCCGACGGCGTCGGGACCCTGATGCCGGGCGCAAGGAGACGCGGAATGTCCACGGCGGCTGTCATGTGTGGCGGGGGGCTCGGGGCCTACGACCTCGTCCGCACGCTCGGCCGGGGGGGGATCGAGTCGGCCGTCTTCGCGTCCCATCCCGCGGACCTTGCCTTCCGCTCGCGCTACACGCAACGGACGCTCCTGCTGCCGGCGTTCAAGGAAGAGAACTTCCAGGAGATCTTCGACCGGATCCGCGCCTTCAGTCAGGCCGGGGCGGACCGCCCGGTCCTCTTCTACCTCGGCGACTCCGAGCTCATGTTCATGTCGCGCTTCCGGGACATGCTCGAGCCCTCGTACCGATTCCTGCTGCCGCCGCCCACCATCCTCGACGCCGTGATGAGCAAGGTCCGCTTCATCGGCCTCGCCCGGGCGGCGCGCCTTCCGGTGCCGGCGGCGATGGCGTTCTCGGACGTGGCGGAGCTGGAGTCGGGGATCGACGCGCTCGAGATGCCGTGCATCGTGAAACCCGCCTACAACCAGGATTGGTTCTGGGAGTCGGAGGAACTCCGCTCGCGGTTCGGCGAATACAAGCAGGCCCTGCGAAGGTTCGATTCACCGCGCGCGCTCCTCGAGTTCTGCGCGGGACTGCCCCGCCGACCGGCCGGGTTCATCGTCCAGTCGTACATCGACGGGCCGGACGAGCGGATCGCGAGCTTTCACGGGTACCTCGACGAGCAGTCGCGATGCCTGGCGTATTTCCTCACCCGGGAGATCCGGACGAATCCTCCGCACGCCGGGGACATCGCCTACTGCGAGACGTTCCACGACGAGGCGCTGGCTCGCCTGAGCGTGGAATGCCTCGGCCGCATCGGGTTCCGGGGAATCGTGAAGATCGACTACAAGTGGGACGAGCGAGCGGGGGCGTACAAGATGCTCGAGATCGAGCCGCACTACCAGACCTGGGACCTGCTCGGCGCCTACGCGGGGGTCAATCTCGGGCTGGTCGCGTATCGCCACCAGCGGGGCGAGCGCGTCGAGGCGCATCGCGGCTACGGGGCCGGGGTCCGCCTGTGGCATGTCAGCGAGGATCTCAGGGCCTACGTGCGCGGCTATCGGAAGACGAAGGAATGGACGTTCGTGAAGTACGTGAAGTCCTTGCGGGGGAGGAAGCACTACCGGGTCTATGACCCGCATGATCCGCTTCCGTTCCTCTACTCGTCGCTCCGTTACGTCGGTCGGAAGGTGACGCGGCTCCTGCTCGCGTCCTGACGCCGCGGGAGTCCCTCCCGGAGCCCCGAGGAGATCGGCTTGTCGTCGGTGGTCGGATGCCGTCGTGCTCCGGCGACGGCCGCGTAGGCTCGGGGGGCCGGGGTGGCTCGGCGTCTGCCTGGGGATGCTGGTCTCGGCCGATCCACTCGCGACGCGCGATCGCGCTGCCGGCGATGTGGTACCTTCAGACTATGCGGTTCTGGCCCTTCGCGCGCCGCGCGCGCTACACCGTCTCCGGCATCCCGCCCGACTCGCTGCTGCTCGCCGAGGAGGGGCTCCGACGGGACATCGAGGACGTCTTCGTCGTGAAGGAGCACCAGGCGCGGGGCCTGACGCTGCGCTGGGGCGGGGAGCTGCTCATCGAGCCGGCGCGCGCGCTCCCGATCATCGAGGGTCGCTTCAAGCCCTACGGCTTCACGCCCTTCCTCAGGCGGGAGGCGAACCTGACCTGGATCGAGGCGGTTCCGCTGGCGAACGTCGTCGCCGCGTCGCGGCCCGGCTTGAACCTCGCCCTGTTCCTGCTCACCGTGCTCTCGACCCTCTTCGCCGGCGGGCTGTGGGCCGGGTCCCTCCCGTTCATCACCTTCGACCCGCTGCGGGAGCCGATGCGCTTGCTCGACGGGGCTCCGTTCGCCTTCACGCTGCTCGCCATCCTGGGGACGCACGAGTTCGGGCACTACTTCACGGCGCGCTTCTACGGCGCCTCGGTGAGCCTGCCCTATTTCATTCCCGCCCCGCCGCCGTTGCCCTTCGGGACCCTCGGCGCGGTGATCGTCATGCGCTCACCGGCGCGTGACCGCAACTCGCTCTTCGACATCGCCGTGGCCGGGCCTCTGGCCGGCCTGGTGGTGGCCGTGCCCGCGCTCTGGCTGGGCCTGTCCTGGTCGCGGGTGGCGCCGGTGCCGCAAGACGCCATGTCGTTCGGGGACTCGATCCTGATGCGCCTCGTGACCTACCTCGTGCTCGGGCGCATCCCCGACGGCATGGACGTCTTCGTCCACCCGGTGGCTCTGGCGGGATGGGTCGGGCTGTTCGTGACGGCCCTCAACCTCTTCCCCGTGGGGCAGCTCGACGGCGGGCGCATCGCCTACGCGCTGTTCGGGGCGCGCCACCGGCAGGTCTCCATCGCCACGTTCTTCGGCCTGCTGGCGCTCGGCGCCGTGTTCAGGTCGGTGAACTGGGTCGTCTTCGCCGCGCTCGTCGCCCTGCTGGTCGGCTTCCACCACGCCCCCCCGCTCGACGACCTGACGCCGCTGTCGCCCCGGCGATACGCGGTGGGCGTGTTCTGCCTCATTTTGCTGGTGTTGCTGATTCCGCCGGTCCCCATCCAGTAGGGAATCCCGGAAAAGCGCTTCGCCCCTTCCGAAACCTGAATCTGGTTTGCGTCCGGCCGTCTGGCCCCCGGAGTGAGGAGGACTGAAGGATCAGCCGGCGCAGGTCAGCCACCCGGCGGCGAGACGGTTCGCCATACCTGAGTCACCGTAGTAATTCGGCTCTACCGGCTTTCGTGTGGGTAGTCATGGCCATCCTCTTGAACTAGAGCGTCTTGGCTGCGGGCGATCGAGCAGTTCGACGTTGGCTCGGGCCTGTCCCGCGATTCCCGT
>WNGE01005527.1_pt1 | contig 16007 bp, 18 predicted proteins | sample 5400651 | NCBI WGS metagenome assembly WNGE01 (sample SAMN13153370, study PRJNA577476) | soil metagenome | isolation source: 60 cm soil or saprolite under grassland replicate 2 | place: USA:California | collected 2016-06-15 | reverse complement strand
GCCATGTTCGGCCAGACAGGCGGCCCGACCGGTGGCTTTGCGCTGTGGGGAAGCGTCTTCGGCGATGTGAAGTTCGTGATCGTCGCGGCTACGGACCGAAACGTCTACGTGTTCCGCCGGGGTCTCTTTCAGGCGCCCCGTCTCAAGGGCCTGTTCGCGAAGTATCCGATCGACGCATCGACCGAGGTCTGGTTTCAGCACGGAGCTCTGACCCTGAACGACGACGTCTATGGGTAGCTGCGCTCATCGCCCAGAGCGAGGCCCGCGATCTCGCAGCATTCGTAAAGACCACCCGCGATCGGCTAAGGGATCGTTCCTCGACCGAGTCCTGATCGACCCGGTTGGGCGCAGTCCGACTAGTCGAGCCGTCGGACGGCTTGCTCGACCGCTTCCACCAGGGCTCGCGACCGAACGAGCTCGACGGCGGCGTCGATGTCTTGCTTGAGGGCGCGGTCGCCTTCCAGGAAGGGAATCGCCTCGCGGATGGCTGTCAGGGCCGCGGCCGTCCCTCGACCAGGCTGCAGAGGCCCCCGCAGCTCGAGCGCTTGCGCCGCCGCCAGCACCTCCAGCGCGATCACCACCTCTGCATCGGCCACGACCTGGCGGGCGTGACGCGCCGAGGTCATCCCCATGCTGACGTGATCCTCCTGCCCCGCCGACGACGGGATGGAGTCCGCCGAAGCGGGGTGGGCCAGGCTCTTGCACTCCGACACCAGCGACGCCGCCGTGTATTGAACCAGCATGAACCCTGAGTTCAAACCAGCCTGCTCCACCAGGAATGCCGGGAGCCCGTTGTTCGTCGCCGGATCGAGCAGCCGGTAGAGGCGGCGCTCGGAGATCGAAGCGAGCCCCACCGTCGCCGCGGCGAGCGCATCGAGCGACACGGCCACGGGTTGGCCGTGGAAGTTCCCGCCCGAGATCACCTCGCCGTCGTCCAGCACGATGGGGTTGTCGGACACCGACCCCATCTCGATGGTGAGCACCCGCTCCGTGAAGGCCAGCACGTCTCGGAACGCTCCGTGGACCTGCGGAGCACACCGCAGCGAATAGGCGTCCTGCACCAAGTGCTGACTATCCCGATGTGATGCCACGATCTGGCTGTCTACCAACAACTTTCGAAGGTTCCCAGCCGACGCCGACTGGCCGGGATGGGGACGCAGGCGCTGGATTCGATCGTCGAACGACCGGTCCGTGCCCAGGGCCGCCTCGACGGTCATGGCCGAGGCCACGTCGGCGGCTTTCGCCAGCTCTCGACCCCGATGGGCCGCCAGCACCCCGACCCCCAACATCCCCTGGGTTCCGTTGATGAGCGACAGCCCTTCCTTCGGCTCGAGCTGGAGCGGCTCCAGCCCGGCCTTTTCCAAGGCCGGAGCCGCCGGCATCCGCTCGCCTTCGAACGCCACCTCACCTTCTCCGATCAAGGGCAACGCAAGGTGAGCGAGGGGGGCCAGGTCGCCGGACGCTCCCAGCGATCCTTGCTCGGGCACCACCGGGAGCACGTCCCGGTCGAGGAACTCCAGGAACCGCTCGACGATCACCGGCCGGACCCCCGAGTGACCGAGCGCGAGCACATGGGCTCGCAGAAACAACATGGCCCGGACCTCCCGCTCGGACAGAGGCGGGCCCACGCCGACCGCGTGCGAGCGGAGAAGGTTGTGATTGAGGCGGCGGACTTCCTCAGGAGCCACCCGAACGTTGGCCAGACTTCCCAGCCCCGTGGTCAGGCCGTACACCGTCTCGCCGGCAGCGACCTTACGGCATGCTGATCGGGAAGAATAGAGAAGGCGGGGACCCTGTGCGTCCCCGCCTCCCCATCTGGATGTCGATGGGTGCCCGGCCAGCGATGGCATCCTGGCGCCGATTGCTCTTGTCCCGACGTCCTCGCCGGGCGGTGTCCACCGACCGTTTGCCGTGCGTTTCTCCTCCTGTTGTTCGGCCAAGGTACGCGTCTTCCCAATCGACGAAAGGACCGAATCTGGAGAGTCTTTCCGCCTACGTCGCTGGGACGGGTCCAGCCCCCCTGTGTCTGATATACAGGGCGGGTGAGCCTCGTCGTCGCCGACCTCGTCTTGGCCGAGGACCGCTGGCACTCCCGCCACGGGTTCGTCATGCAAGGCGGGCGGATCCTCGCCACCGGGGAGCCTGCGGAGCTGGCCCAGGCGTTTCCCGAACACGAGCGCGAGGACTGGGGCGCGGTGGCCGTCCTCCCGGGCACGGTGAACGGCCACGCTCATTCCTTCCAGACATTGCTCCGCGGCTTCGGCGACGACCTCGGCTTCATTGCATGGCGCGACCTCGTTCTGTATCCCTTCGCGGAGCGACTCGATCGCGAGGCGATCAAGGCCGGAGCACTCTTCGACTTCGCCGAAATGGCGAAGGCCGGCATCACTACAACCGTCGACTTCTTCTACCTGCACGACCACGGCAACGAGAACGCCATGGCGGTGGTGGAGGCGGCCCGGGAGGTCGGGATCCGAGTGGTGCTGGCCCGATCCATGTACGACTGGACGGGCGCTCCCAAGCGTTTCCAGGAAACCCCCCGCGAGGCCAAGCGGAACTTCCTCCAGCTGTATCAGGAGCTCCGGGGCAACCGTATGGCCTTCGCCCAGCCAGCCCCGCACTCGACCCACGCCGCCAGCCCCGAGATGATCCAGGAAGGAGCCAGACTGGCCGCCGAGATCGGCCTGCCGTTCCACATCCACGTCGCCGAGGGCCGGTATGAGCGAGAGATGTCAGTCGAGCGGCACGGGGCAACCCCGGTCGCTTTTCTGGACTCGCTGGGGGTGCTCTCCGACCGCGCCCTGATGGTCCACTGCGTGTGGGTGGACGAGCACGACCTGGCCATCATGAGCGACCGAGGAGTGAAGGTGGTCCACAACCCGTCGGCCAATGCCTTCCTGGGCGACGGGATTGCGCCGATCCGGCAGATGCTCGAGCTGTCGATCCCGGTCTGCCTCGGCACCGACGGAGGCTGCACGAACAGCCGGCAATCTATCTTCGAGGAGATGCGGATGGCCGCGCTCCTGGCGAAGGCGTCCTCCGGTGACGCATCGGTCCTGGGGGCCGAGGAGACCCTCCTCATGGGGACAGCTCGGGGAGGCGAGACGCTGGGGCTCCCGATCGGGCGGATCGCCGCGGACTATGCAGCCGACCTGGTGGTAGTGGACCTCCGAGCGCTCTCGTTGCAACCAGTCAAGACGGCGTCCAAGCAGATCGTGTACGCGATGCAACCCGAAGCCATCATGAAGGTGATGGTGGGAGGGGAGACGATCGCGGAGAACGGCCGGCTGACCAAGGTGGACGAGAAGGAGATCGTGGCGAAGGTCCGCGAAGTCACCGGCGGATGGGAGCCGGCCTCCAGAGATGCGTTCGCGCAACGTCCTTGACGAGCTTCGATCGGATGGAGGCATGGGCGGCCGAGTGGCCACACGGATCCACCGGACCGGACCTCGCTCGGCCAGGTGGGTGGCCTCGGACGCCCTGCGAGAGCTTCAGAGCGACGTCGTCCGGCAGCGCGTGAGTGGTACCTAGGGCTCGGCGTTCTCGACCCGGATCACCGAGCTCACGTCCTCCACGACGTCGAGCGCCCGCAGGTCCAGAACACATGCCAGCAGGTCCGCCTCCTTCGCTCGGTGCGTGATCAGCACGATCTGCGCCTCGTCGCCGTGTCCCTCCTGCCATACCGACTTGATCGAGACGAGGTGTATCGCGAAGACCTGCGCGATGGCTGCCAGGACACCCGGCCGGTCCACGACCCGCATCAAAAGGTAGTACTGGCTGAACAGCTCGCCAATCGGCCGAAGCCGCCTGCCCCCATGCTTCCCCACGGTGGCCGCGTGTCCGACCAGGGTCAGCGACCCAGCTCGTGGGGTCCGGGCCAGATCGATGATGTCTCCGACCACGGAAGTGGCGGTGGGGTCGCCCCCTGCTCCCCGGCCGTAGAGCATCAGGGGGCCAACCTTCTCCCCCTCCACGAACACCGCGTTGAAGCTCTCCCGGACCGAGGCCAAGGGGTGCTCGCGGGGGATCATCGCAGGATGGACCCGGACAGACACGCCGCTTTCGCTCGCCTCGGCGATAGCCAGCAACTTCACCACGTATCCGAGCCTCCGGGCGAAAACAATATCGTCTCCGGTGACCCGCTCGATACCTTCGCGGTAGACGTCGCCGGCGGCCACAGGTAAGTCGAAGGCGATGGTGGCCAGGATGGCAGCCTTTGCCGCCGCGTCTGAACCGACCATGTCTGCCGTGGGGTCTGGCTCCGCATACCCCAGGGCCTGGGCCTCGTGGAGAGCTTCTTCGGTCGACATGCCCTCCTCGGCCATCCGGGTCAAGACGTAGTTGGTGGTTCCGTTCACGATCCCCATGAAGCGCAGGATGCGGTCACCGGCCAAGTGCTCTCGAAGAGGCCGAATGAGCGGGATCCCTCCCCCCACGGAGGCCTCGTACAGGAGGTCCACGCCCGCTTCGGCAGCCGCCTTGAACAGCTCCTCCCCCCGCGTCGACAGCAGCTCCTTGTTTGCCGTCACGACCGGTTTCCCGGCGGCGAAGGCCTCCAGGATGAGCGAGCGGGCCGGCTCGATCCCTCCGATCACCTCCACCACGACGTCGACCCCGGGATCTCTGACCACCTGTGTTGGATCGGTGGTGAGCAGCTCCCGAGAGACCGGGGCCGGCCGCGGCTTGGAGGGATCCCGGACCGCCACCATACGCACGGCGATCGAGACACCCGCCCTTCGAGCGATCTCGTCGGCGTGATCGGATAACATGCGGAGGACGGCTGCACCAACGTTGCCGCAGCCAAGCAGCCCGACGTGTGTAACCTCAGCCATTCAAAGGACCTCCACGTGATGCTTCGGCCCCATGATGAACTGGTTGAATGCACCCTCTGGGAGCCACGACGCCGGCTCCCGTCGGACGTTCAAGCCGCCTCTTAGACATGGCGATGGACTAGGTATGCGGGACGATCCATTCTCTCGGTTCGTCCATGAGAGCCCGGACGGAGTCCTCATCACTCGACTTGCGGACGGGCTCATCGTGGACGCCAATGAGGCATTCCTCCGCATGGTCGGATGGCGCCGCGAAGAGGCTCTGGGCCGCACCACGCTGGAGCTCGGCTTGTGGGAGGACCCGGCCGCGCGGGGAGCCCTGGTCCACGAAGTCGAGGACAAAGGGTCGGCCACCGGCGTGCTGTTCCGTCTCCGCTCGAGCGATGGGCAGCCGAGGATCGTGGAAGCCACGGCCCAGCTCATCGATCTGGACGCCGAGGCATGCATCCTGTTTGTCGATCGCGATGTGACCGAGCGCGACCGGGCAGCCGACGAGCATCGCCGAACTCACGAGATGCTCAGAGCCACCCTCGAATCCACCGCGGACGGGATCCTGGTAGTCGACGACAAGGGACAGATCGCTTACGCGAATGCGCGGCTCGCCGAGATGTGGGGTATTCCGGAGGACGTCCTCGCCACCAGGAGTGACGAACAGTTGCTGGCGTTCGTCCTTGACCAGCTGGTAGAGGCGGAGGCCTTCCTGTCGAAGGTCCGTGAGCTGTACCAGACCGATCAGGAAGGCTTCGACACGCTCCGCTTCAAGGATGGCCGGGCCTTCGAACGGTATTCGCGACCCTTGCTCCGCGACGGGGGGATCGCCGGGCGGGTGTGGAGCTTCAGGGACGTCAGCATGCGCAGGCAGAGCGAGGAAGCCGCCCGAGCAGCCGAGACGAAGTACCGCACTCTGATCGAGCAGATCCCGGCGATCACCTACATCGACGCCATCCAGGGGCCGGTCACGACTCTGTACATAAGCCCCCAGACCGAGGCAATCCTCGGCTACAGCCCGCAGGACTGGTTCGACGATCCGCACCTCCTCTCCAGAAGGATCCATCCAGAAGACCATGACCGATGGAGGGCGGAGGTCCACAAGTGCGAGGAGACCGGCGAGCCGTTCCGATTGGAGTACCGAATCCTCGGCCGAGACGGCCGGCTGGTGTGGGTCCACGACGAATCCGTGCTCTTGAGGGACGAGGCGGGCGAGCCTCTGTTCTGGCAAGGCGTCATGTTCGATATCACCGAGCGGAAGCAAGCGGAGGAGAAGCTCGAGCAGGCGTGGCAGCGGGAGATGGAAGCCGGGCAACGCCTCCGCGCTCTGGACGAGATGAAAAACACATTCCTGGAAGCGGTCTCCCACGAGCTCCGAACGCCTCTCACGACGATCCTGGGCTCGGCCCTCACGCTCGAGCGACAGAACCTGGAATTGGCGGGAGAGGAAAGCAGGGATCTGGTTCGGAGGATGGCGACCAACGCCAGGAAGCTGAATCGGCTGCTGTCCGATCTCCTGGACATGGACCGGCTGGCCCGGGGCATCGTCGACCCGAAGCACCAGCTCACGGAGATGGCCGCCCTGGCCCGCCGAGTGGTCGACGACGTCGAGCACGGAGGCAGGGTCAAGTTGGACCTGGAGCCCGTGGAGGTGGCGGTCGATCCGGCGAAGGTGGAACGGATCGTGGAGAACCTCGTGGCGAACGCGGTCCGGCACACGCCGGCCGGTACCGAGGTGTGGGTGAGGGTTCGACCTCAGGCAGGCGGCGTCATGATTACCGTGGACGACTCAGGGCCCGGAATCCCTCAGGCCGAGCGCAAGGCGATCTTCGAGCCGTTCCGGCAACTTCCCGGGGGCCAGCCGCACTCACCGGGTGTCGGGATCGGCCTCTCGCTGGTGGCCCGGTTCGCGGAGATCCACGGCGGAAGGGCGTGGGTGGAGGACCGCCCCGGCGGCGGCGCCTCGTTCAGGGTGTATCTGCCAGAGCGGCCCGACGCGTCCGCGCCGACGTTCGAGGCTCCAGAGGTAACGGAAAGCGCCAGAACCTGACCGAAGCGATCACTCCAGCCAGGGAAGGCGCACGCCGCGATCCCTGGCCGTCTGTAAGGCCTCCTCGTAGCCCGCATCCGCGTGTCTGATCACTCCGGTCCCCGGGTCCGTTGTCAGCACGCGCTCCAACCGCCCCGCCGCGTCTTCGCTTCCGTCCGCCACCATCACCATCCCGGCATGGATCGAGTAGCCGATCCCCACCCCACCACCGTGATGGACGCTCACCCAGTGGGCACCCGCGGCCGTGTTGAGCAAGGCGTTCAGGATCGGCCAGTCGGCAATGGCGTCCGAGCCGTCCTTCATATCCTCGGTCTCCCGGTAGGGCGAGGCAACGCTTCCTGCGTCCAGGTGGTCGCGACCGATCACGATCGGTGCCAAGACCTCGCCCGAGCGAACGAGCTCGTTGAAGGCCAGACCCGCCCTGTCTCGCTCGCCGTAGCCCAGCCAGCAGATCCGCGCCGGGAGGCCCTGGAACGCCACGCGCTCCTCGGCCATCCGCAGCCATCGGGCCAGGCGTTCGTCCTCCGGAAAGAGCTTGGACACCGCACGATCAGTAGCGATGATGTCGGCGGGATCGCCGGACAGCGCCACCCAGCGGAACGGCCCCTTGCCCTGGCAGAACATCGGGCGGATGAAGGCCGGGACGAACCCGGGATAGGCGAAGGCACGGTCGAAGCCTCCCTCCTTGGCTCCACCCCGGAGGTTGTTGCCGTAGTCGAACACGACCGCGCCGCGGTCCCCGTATCCCACCATGGCCTCGCAATGGCGGGTCATCGATTCGTACGAACGGTTCCGGTACTCGCCGGGGTCCGACCGGCGAAGCTGCAGGGCCTCGTCCAGCGTCAGCCCAGCGGGCACGTATCCGCCGACCGGGTCGTGGGCGCTGGTCTGGTCGGTGACGACGTCCGCGGGGAAATCCGTTCCGAGAAGCTCCGGAAAGACCTCCGCAGCATTGCCGAGGAGCCCGATGGACACGGCCTCACCGGCGTGGCGAGCCTCCTCGGCCAGCTTCACCGCCTCATCCAACGAGTCGGTCTCCCGGTCCAGATAGCGCGTCTTGATCCTGCGTTCGATGCGAGCCGGATCGACTTCGACGATCAGAGCCACGCCCTCGTTCATGGTGATCGCCAGAGGCTGAGCCCCGCCCATTCCCCCTAGACCCGCGGTCAGGACGATCCTGCCTTTGAGGGAGCCGCCGAACCGCTGGGCGGCCAGCTCGCCGAGCGTCTCGTACGTGCCCTGCAGGATCCCCTGGCTGCCGATGTAGATCCACGAACCCGCGGTCATCTGGCCGTACATGGTCAGGCCGGCCGCCTCGAGCTGCCAGAACGTCTCCCAGTCGGCCCACTTGGGGACCAGCATGGCGTTCGAGATCAGGACGCGAGGGGCGGAAGGCTGCGTCCTGAATACCCCGACCGGCTTCCCCGACTGGATGAGCAGGGTCTCATCGTCCTCGAGTGATCGCAGCGCCCTCACGATCTGGTCGAAGGCCTCCCATGACCGCGCGGCCTTCCCGGTCCCGCCATAGACGATCAGCTCCTCCGGCCGTTCTGCCACGTCGGGGTCGAGGTTGTTCATGAGCATCCGCAGGGCGGCCTCCTGAGGCCAGCCCTTACAGGAGAGAGTGGTCCCCCGGGGCGCCCGAACCTCGTGGCCCCCGGTCACCTCGTGGCCCCCGGTCAAGGATGCCGCCTCAGGTCGAGCACGTCGGTTCCGCCGGAGAGCGCCCCGACCACCTCCTCCAGCAGAGACTGAGCGGCCGTCGGCGTCTGCCGCCCGGCGAGCGTGTAGAACACATCCTCGTCGGACTCCATCATCTGGAACGGATAGGCCCGGAGCTCGAAGTCCCGGTCGTCCTCATCCTGTTCGACTCGGACGAACTCCACGTGATCGAAGTTCACCAGCTCATTGTCCTGCGTCCACACCCACATCGAGAAGTCCCCCCTCCAATAACCTATGGCTCATGGAGAGGATAAAGGGGTCAGCCCCCGTGGCCGTGCGGCTGGGGCATCGTCTCGCGGAGGTCCTCGATCATGCAGCCGTAGCAGATGGCAACCGCGCACCCTGCCTCGTCGCAGAACGCGCAGTAGTCGATGCCGCAGTGGCACTGCGAGCAGGTGAGGTCGGTGGGGGCCTCAGCTTCGCTCGGGCTCTTGCTCGTGTTCATATTCGTGCTCCTTCTCGTGTTGCTCGCGAAGTTTGAGCGCGGCCTTGGCCGCGTCGGCTCGAAGCAGTACTCCGACCAGCCGGCCATCGGAGGTGGTGATAGGGGAGTTCGCCACGTCGTGATCGATCATGAACGTGGCCATCTCCTCGATCGCTACGTGCGGACGGAACGTGCTGGGACCGGGCCGCATCACCTGCTCCACGGGCTCGTCGTTTCCCGTTTCGAGCTGCTCGTGCCTCAGCAGTCCCAGCACGATCCGCTCCTCGTTCACCACGACGCACGCGTCCCAATCGACCGCCCGAACCCGCTCGCGGACGTCGCCGATCCGCTCGTCGAGCGAGCAGGTCGGAACGTCCTTGCGGGCCACGTCCCCGGCGCGCGGGCGCTCCGCATCCCGGCCCTCCGAAGGGAGCCCGGCGGCGATCCAGTCCAACTTACCGGCGTCGTAGTCGTAGACCTGGGTGAACCCGAAGCTCTCGAGCCGCCACGCGGCTCGTGGGCTCAAGTCTCAGGCCGAGTCCCAGCAATAGACGATGACCGGCCGGGATGGATCCAGGCGGGTCCTCGCATCTGTCTCGATCTTGGGGAGGGGAAGGTTGATCGCGCCCGGGAGGTGCTCGTCCTCGTACTCCTCTCGAGGCAGGACCTCGACCAACTGAGCGCCCTCGGACAGGAGCCGCTGGACCTCGTCCCGATCGATGCCCTGCGGCATCAGGCAATCCTTCCCGCGAAGAGCATTCGGAAGTCCTCCAGCACTTGGGCAGGGTGAGCGGGGATGTCGGTGACTCGGTATGCCCTGGCGATCCGACCCTCCGGGTCGATCAGGTAGGTTCGGCGCTTGGCGTACTCGGGGGAATGCTCCTCCGGCGCCCGCTTCGTCTCGTACAGCTCACCGACCTTCCGATCCACGTCGGAGAGGAGGCGAAACGGGAAACCGTTCTTCTCCGCGAACGCCAGATTGTCCTGGGGCGTGTCGAAGGAGACGCCGACGACCTCCAGGCCGGCCTCTGCGAACTCGGGGGCTCGGTCACGGAACCCCTTGCCTTCCATCGTTCAGCCAGCCGTGAATGCCTTGGGGAACCACCACAGGGCCAGCCATTTTCCACGGAAGTCCGAGAGCGAGACCGGCTGGCCGTTCTGGTCGGGAAGGGTGAAGTCGCGAGCAGGAGCTCCTTCAGCCAGCACTGCGTGCTCCGTTCACGGCGACGCGAGTCTACGCTTCGGCTTCGACCGGAGTACGCCTCGGCGCCCCTGCTTCGGGGCGAAGGTGCTTCTCGTAGAAGTCGAATTGGGTCGCCACTTGCATCCCTACCCGCTCGTACAGGGCCGTCGCCCCGGTCTCGTTCTGCGAATCCACATACAGGCTCGACTTGTGGATACCCCGCTGGTGGAACTCGGCGAACGAACGTCGCAAGAGGTTCTCGCCGATGCCTCTTCGGCGCCAGCGCGGACGGACACCCAGCGTCTCGACCCACCCGACATCTTCGATGATCCTTCCGGCCAGGGCTCCCACGATCCGATCGCCGTCGACCGCGAGGAACCACAGCCTGGGATCGAAGCCCTCCGACTGGATCCGCGTGGCGATCCAATCGTCGAACGGCCAAGGGACATGGCCGAAGTGCTCCGCGAACGCTTCCTCGAACGCGGCGTGGACGTCCGATTCGTCCTGACCACGCACGAACGTTCGGATGGTGATCCCCTCGCGGGAGCCGGCGGGGATGGATTCTGCAAGGGCATATCCCCGTCCATCCGCCAGAAGCGACGCACCAGGTTGAAACCCCTGCGGTGCAAGAGTTCGTGGGCCGCCTTGTCGGGGGCGGCCACATTGGTGGCGTGGATCACTGGCTCATCGGGAGGTGCCAGCGCCGCATGCTCCACCGCTCGTTTCTCGACCAGGTCGAGCAGGAAGGAGCCCAGCCCGCGCCCTTGGTGGTCGGGATGGACTACCCCCCACCCGTCAAGTCGGCAGTGAGACTTGCGAGCCATCATCCAGGCGTAGGCGCACACCTCGTCGCCCAGGCAGATCACCCAGGTGTCGGTCGCGAGCTCCAGACCTGGAAGCGACCAGTCGTCGGCGATTTCCTCGTCCGAGGTGTTGGGCCGGCCCCAGTCCACGATGTCGGCCGCGCGGGCCAAAGCGCCGAGAGCGGGAAGATCAGCCCGGGTGGCAGGACGGACGGAGTATCCGGTCGGAAGAGGTGCCATGACGAACATGGTCCCAGACGAAACCGCGCGTCAGGCCCCGGCAGCTTCCTGGGCCCAGCGGCCGAATGCGCCCCAGAACGGGTCCAGGCCGGGGTGCTCCAGCGGCTGGCCCTTGCCGTCCACGACCAACACCGTCCCCTGATCCGGCTGGGTGACCTCGCCCACCTCGGCCGCATCGATCCCCTCGCTCTCGAGGGCAGCCAGATACCCCCTCGTGTGGTCGGGGCGGACCGTCGCGATGAGCGTTCCCTCGGAGATGGAGATGTAGGGGTCCATGCCCACCTGGTCGCACACGGCACGAACCTCCGGGCGGACCGGTATGGCCCCGAGGTCCACCCGGAGACCCACCTCCGAGGCGGCCGCGACCTCCGCCAGCCCGCCGATGACCCCTCCCTCGGTGGCATCGTGCATGGCGGTGACCCCCTGATCGCGGAGGCCGTAGCCTGCGGCGATCCGCGCCTCGGGCACGACGGTCATCTGATCGAAGAGAGCGTCGGCGGCGGCAGCGACCTCGGCCCCGACCTCCCTGGCCAGCCGGTCCGGGAACGTCGCCCCGAACAGCGCCGTGGCCTCGATGGCAGCGCCTTTGGTCACCACGACCCGGTCACCCGGGCGGGCCATGGTCGGGGTCACGTATGAATCATCCGGACCAAGCGCGATGCACGTCGCTCCCCCGACCATCGGCCAGGCGCAACCGTCGTACCGGCCGGTGTGGCCGGTGACGATGGCCACCCCCAATTCCTCGCAGGCCTTCGAGTAGGCGCTCCACAGGGTGCCCAGGTCGTCGTCGGAGAGCTCGGGCGGCAGGTTGAGGTCGACCGTCATCCACCGCAGGGGCAGGCCGCTGGTGGAGGCGTCCGACGCCAGGATGTGCACGGCGAACCAGGCCGAACGTTCCCAGCCGTAGGCCGGCACCACGAACACCGGATCTGTGGTGAGGGCCATGGCCACGCCCAGCGCGACCCGCACCACGCCCACGTCGACGCCGTGGTGAGGACCGACCAGGACGTCCGCGTCCGGGGCGCCCAGGCGCTCCAGGATCACCCGGTCGAAGATCGCCGAGGTGACCTTGCCGGTCCGCTGCTCCTCCCTTCCATCCATCGCACCTGTCTCCTCAGCCTCGCTCGCGGTTGAAGCCCGCTACCACGGCGACCAGTTCCCTGGTAGCAGCGACCGGATCCATCGCCGCTCCCACCGCGGAGACCACGGCGATCCCCGCGGCCCCAGCGGAGAGAACGACTTGGGCATTCGACGCGTCGATCCCACCGATCCCCACCACCGGCAAGGACGTCGCCTCCACGATCTCTCGAAGGCCGTCCAACCCAACCGGTCTGGATTCGCGCTTCGTCGCCGTGCTGAATACTGTCACGCCCAGGTAGGTCGCACCCAGGCTTTTTGCCGCCCTCGCCTGCTCGGGCGTCTCCACGCTGATCCCGAGTAGCCGGTCGGGTCCGAGTGTCTGCCTGGCCCTGACGACCTCATCTCCCTGCCCCAGGTGGACACCCGCAGCTCCGCTCTCTACGGAAACCTCGATGACGTCGTTCACGATGAACAGCACGCCGTGAAGACGGCAGACCGCGGCGATCTCGGTGGCCATTCCCAGGAGCGCCCCCGGACGCGCATACAGCTCTGGCGCGCGCAGCTGGACCGTGCCGGCGCCTCCCTCGACCGCAGCTCTGGCCACGTCGAGATGATCCCGCCCGGGCACGAAACCTGAGGAGGTCACCACGTACACGGCCAGGGAACACCGGATGTCGCCCATCCTGGTCAAGTTGACAGGAGAGTGCGCTCGACCACTCCGACGTCTGAGAGATCACGGAATAGGGCATCGGCGCCCAATGGCACGAGCTCCTCGTAGCCGGCGAGCCCCGTGGCCACCAGCAGGCATCGAGCATCGCCCGCCCGGGCGCAGGCCAGGTCTCGGGCCGTGTCTCCAACCACCCACACCGCGGCGGGTGAAATCCGGGCACCCCTGAGCGACTCGACTTTCCGCAGGGCCAGAGGCACGAACTTCGTTCGGTCCTCGCCATCGCTCCCATAGACCCCGACCTCCAGGTCCAAGAACTCGTCCAGCCCGAAGGCGCCCACCTTCAGGCGGGCGTTTGCCTCCACGTTCCCGGTGAGGACTGTCTGCAGGACGCCCGGTGCTCGCTGGAGGCGTCCGAGAAGTGGCCGCACCCCTGGAAGGACCGACCCGTCCTCGCGCAGTGGTTCGACGGCGGCCCCCATCTCTCGTTCCAGGGCCTGCATCACCTCCGGCAATCGCCCCCGGGCGTCGTCCGCCGAGACGGCCAGCGCAGCGAGGATCTCCAGCGCGATCTGCGGATCGGTCTTTCCGCCGAACGACACGCCATGCTCACCCGGCTCCCGACCCACGGCAGAGGCGATGGCGAGGTCGAACGCCCGGCGGGTGAGCGACCCCGCCGAGATCAGGGTGCCGTCGATGTCCCACAGGACCAGGCGTTGTTCCGAGCCCATGCCTGGGCGAGGTTACCTGAGCCTCGTGTGGCGATTCGGCGGAACCGCAGGCGACGTGGGCGGCTCACCCGTACACCTTGCGAGAACCCGGTGGGATCGAAGACACCGGTAAGGGGGGCCGAGATGATGGGGATTGGGAGCAGGACGGGGATCTTCGGGGTGTTGGTGGGAGCAGCCATCGTGCTCGCGGCATGTGGGAGCAAGTCGTCCACCACTGGATCGACTGGTGGGAACGGCATTGGCAAGATCGGGCAGCTGGCCGCCGGATCGATCTCGGGGTTCGGCGTCGTCCTGCAGGCCCCGAGCGGCCTCACCCTGTACCACCTCCCCAGCGAGACGAACGGAACGATCACATGTACGGGGAGCTGCGCATCGGTCTGGCGGCCGCTGCTGGCCTCGTCCGGCAAGCTGCCGGCCGCATCGCCCGATGTGGCAAGCCACCTGGGGACCGTGAAGCGGCCGGACGGCGGCCTGCAGGTGACCTTCGATGGCATGCCCGTGTACACCTACGTGAGCGACACCGCCCCCGGGCAGGCGAAGGGGCAAGGAATCCACGGCTTCGTCGCCGTCACCACGGCTGCACCCCCCTCCTCGAACACCGGACCACCTGGCTATTGAAGTTCCACGCCCAGCGAAGCAAGGCAAGGGACACCCCACTGAACCAAAGCCCCTCGGATGCCGATACCCACAACGCAACGAAGGACGAGGGGAGCAGCGTCATGACCGAGCACGAAACGCTCACGGAACACGTCGACCACGAGACGCATATCGCCTCTGGCGACTTCGGCCATTCTGGTCCGCCCGCAGACCCCACGCCACAGTCGGTGGCGGAGCAGCTGAACTCGCTCCTGCTCTCTGCTGACGGGGCGGCCCGGCGCATCGTCCAGGAGGCCGAGGCCCGGGCGAGGGATCAGCTCGCAGAAGCGGACCAGAGAATCCGCTGGATGGAAGCTGAGGCGGCCAGGCTTTCCTCGTGGAGCCAGCAGACCGAGCAGATGCTCCACGCGCTGTCGTCCGCCGTGGGTGAGTTCCGCCGCGATGTGGAAACGGTCCCCCAGCGGATCAGCGAGGCCCTCAATCCGCTGGCATCCCATGTCCCAGTTCTGGTTCGCCAGATGGAAGAGCTGATGGGGGCCCTGACCCCTCCAGCCTCGAACGGGAACGCCCCCGCCCACCCCGTCGAGACCGGGTGGAACGAGGGCTGGGACCAGTCCGGGAACGGCGGGCATTGATGGCCACGGGCTCGTCCGTCATCGGCGGGCCGGACCAGATCAGCAAGGGGTTGTTCGGCTACCGCAGGTCCGACGTCGAGCAGCTCCTCTCGGACCGAGACCACATGCTCCGGCAGGCCGAGACTCGCATCCGGAGCGCCGAGGCGCGGATCGGCGAGCTCGAGGACGCGCTGGACCACTCGGAGAACCGCAACGCGACGGTGCAGGGGCAGATGGTCCAGCTGCACGAGCAGCTCGCTCAGATGCAGCAACAGATCGATGGGCTGGCAGCGCGGAACGCACAGGTCGAGCAATACGCCGGCCGGGTGCGCGCGGAGGCTCAGCGGATGGCGACCTGGAAGGAACACATCCACGGCATCCTCGTGCAGATGGGTCCCGCCGTGGACCGCCTTCTTCTCCTGGTGGACGGGGCGCCGGCCCGCGTGGAGGAAGCGCTGTCTCCGATCGCCACGAAGATGCCGACGCTGGTCAACCTGATGCAGGACTTCGGGCAGGTCAGCGGAAGCCGGCAGCCTCGAGCGGACCAGTAGCCAGCGCGATCACCTGTTCGCTGGCCCAGTAGAGGGCGGACATGCGATCTACGGACTCAGGTCTTCAGCTCCACCCGGGTTACCGTCCCAGCGGAGAAGTTGGACACCCACACGGTCGAGCCTGCAGCGGTCGCGTAGCTCGCCCCCACGCCGACCGGGACTGTGGCGAGCCGTCTGCTATTGCGAGCGTCGAGCGCGGACAGGGTCTGAGCCGAAGTGCTGAGGACCCAGAGCACTCCATCCTCCACGGCGAGCGCGGACGGGATGCCCTGCGTGTGGATCGCATCCACTATGGCGTTGGTGGTTGGATCGATCCGGGTGATCGAGGGGGTACCAGTGCTCAACACCCACACACTGTGGTCCGAGGCTGCCACGGCTCCGGGCGCCGGCACCCCCGAAATCCTGGCAGAGATCAGGTTGGTCGCGGGGTCGATCCGATAGACGACGCCGGCGGCGTCGTCCGCGGCCCACACCGATCCGGCACCGATGGCCGGCGCTGGCGCTCGACCGACTTCGCCGGGAATCCGG
>WNGE01011180.1_pt1 | contig 16009 bp, 20 predicted proteins | sample 5400651 | NCBI WGS metagenome assembly WNGE01 (sample SAMN13153370, study PRJNA577476) | soil metagenome | isolation source: 60 cm soil or saprolite under grassland replicate 2 | place: USA:California | collected 2016-06-15 | reverse complement strand
TCCTGAATAGATTCCAGTGGAAAACGCTTTCTTCAAGCACGGCGGTGAAGAACTCGAGCGTCCAACGTCAACGTTTGTATATACGCAGTGTATACAAAGTTACCGGCTGCCGACCGCGCTAAGCGGCCCGTTGGAGGAGTTCCTCCATAAATTCGGCACACTAGATTGAATCCATTGGAATGCTCATTATGGCATCGCGATTGCGCAAGGTTCCTGAAGAGCTGGGGCACTTAAGTTCTTTCAACAAATATTCAAACGCAGGAGGTGTAGCATGAGACAGGTAAAATCCGCGATTTGGGTAGTGGTTCTGCTGGGTATCGCAATCCTACCTTACTCAGCCGACGCAAAGCAGCCTAAGCAAATCACGTTGACGCCCATCGGTCGATTCAACGCCGGCCCCGGCATCGAGCGCGCGGAGATCGCCGCCTACGATCCGGCAACCAGACAGATCTTCAGCATCAATCGACGTTCTCGACATCAGTGATCCGAACGATCCTGTGTTAGCATTTACGATAGCGCTTGGAGGCCGACCCAACAGCGTGGCGATTCATAAAGGGATCGTCGCCGTGGCTGTCGAGAACGCGGTCAAGACAGACCCAGGTTTTGTGAAATTCTTCGATACTAGCGGCACACTGCTAAACTCGCTCACGGTTGGAGCCCTTCCCGATATGCTTGTCTTCACTCCCAATGGCAGACGCCTGCTTGTGGCCAACGAGGGAGAACCAAATGACGCCTACACAATTGATCCGGAAGGCTCGGTCAGCATCATCGATATGACCGTGGGCGCGGCCAACCTTACCCAAGCCGATGTCACAACTGCCACTTTCAATGACGCCATCCCCAAGACGAACGCCTCCACTATTCGTAAGTATGGACCCGGTGCTAACCTCGCTCAGGATCTCGAGCCGGAATACATCGCAGTCTCGCATGACTCGAAAACAGCATGGGTCACGCTGCAGGAAAACAACGCGCTCGCCATCTTGGATATCGAAGCAGGCGTGTTTACCCAGCTTGCGGGACTCGGCTTTAAGGACCACAGCCAGGCGGGTAATGGTCTCGATGCCAGTGACCTTGACGGCGGAATCAACATCGCCAACTGGCCGGTGTTTGGCATCTACCAGCCCGACGCGATCGAGTCTTATCGAGTTCGCGGCGTAACGTATCTCGTAATGGTTAATGAGGGTGACACGCGCGCCTTCACGGGCTTTAACGAAGAAGTTCGGGTAAGCGCCTTGACCTTAGACCCGACTGCCTTCCCCAATGCCGCCATTCTTAAACAGAATGCTAATCTCGGTCGTTTAACCGTTACGCGTGCAACCGGTGATACCGACGGCGATGGTGACTTCGATAAAATTCTTGTGCCCGGCGCGCGCTCGTTCTCAATCCGAACAGCCAATGGGGATTTGGTATTCGACAGCGGCGATGACTTCGAGCAGATAACCGCCGCACAAGTTCCAGCATCGTTCAATTCCAACGGCACGGCTGCCACTTTTGACACGCGGAGCGACAACAAGGGCCCTGAACCGGAAGGCGTAGTACTCGGTAAGGCTTTCGGCCGGACTTATGCCTTCATCGGGCTTGAGCGGACCGGGGGCATAATGGTTTATGACGTGTCGGATCCCTTTAGCCCGACATTTGTTCAATACCTGAACACGACCCCCGATGACATCTCGCCGGAAGGACTTCTCTTCATCAAGGAAGAGGACAGCCCAAACGGCAAGCCCCTTCTGGTGGTGTCGCATGAGATAAGCAGCACAACTACGATCTTCGAGATCGCGAAAGGATCGGCGCCTATTTCTGTTGCCGGGGGGAACGGCCGATAATGGCTCTTCCAAAGGGAAAATGAGGACTCGGTGCAATCGCTGAGCGAGCGGCAACTGTGGTGCGTCTGATGAGACCTGGTTTTGGGAAAAGGTTCGCGGCTGTTTCCTGCTGATCCAAGTCTGGCAGACAAATCGTATTGAGCCAAATTTTGAGAATAGAATTTTCTTGACGGGTTTTTTCCGTGTGATATGTCTCGCGACGTAAAAGCCTCCCCCATCATTGAAAAGGCTTCTAGTGTGATCTGAGGCCGACGTAGAAACGCAAAACGTTTCTCGGAGGGGGAAAATGCACAGAAGAGTTTAAGGCCAGCCGCTCGGGCGATTTGGATCGCCAGGGTGCGCTGGCCTTTTTTGCTTCCTGAGACCAGTTGCAAGGCCAAAGAGAGTCTCAATAAATTCAAAGGAGGTGCTTTATGCCGAGAGGAGTTATTTTAGTCGACTATACAGATCAAGGCCGACGCACAATCAAAGACTCGCCTGATAGAGCCGAAGCGTCCAAGGCTGAGGCGGCGAGACTGGGCGTCCAGGTCAAAGACCTCTTCTATACGCCAGGCGGACCGCATGATGCTGCAATACTCATTGAGGCGGAGAGTCCCGAGCCTATCAACAAATTTATGTCGAGCATCCAGTCGTTAGGCAACGTGAAAATGAAATTTATCCGGGCTTTCTCAATCGAGGAGATGCGTAAGATGGTTTAGGGGCTATTTTGAGCAGGTGGAGCACTGAACAGTTTGGAGCGGCCCCAAACGAGGACACTGTCAAATTCGCTCCCGGCGCGGTTGGCGCACCGAGAGGAGCAGGATTAACAGAGGTTCTGTAACAAGGAGGTTGTTATGTCTAAGTTTCTGATGCAGGTGTCTTTTACCAGGGACGGGATCAGAGGACTTACCAAAGAAGGGGGAACAAAACGGCGAGGAGCCGTGCAGCAGTTCTTCGGTACCGTCGGCGGTAAATTGGAAACGTTATATTTCGCCTTTGGCGACACCGACGTTTTTGCGGTCGTCGATTTTCCCGACAACGTGAGCGCCGCGGCGGTTTCGCTGGCTGCCAATGCCGCCGGAATTGTTCATGTCAAAGCGACGGTACTAATCACTCCCGAAGAAATGGATCAGGCCGCAGAAAAAAGCCAAGGTCTTCGCCCGCCGGGCGCGTGAGAAGGCACAAGGATTACAACGGCAGTGACAAAACATCGGGGGACCAACTGGCGATTGAACCGGTCACTTAATAGCTAAACTTAGCGAAAGGGGTGGGGACTGGCAGCGAGTTTCCACCCCTAGCGAAATTCTCAGGAGGTGCAGATGAACTACTCTAGGCCGATTGCATGGGTTGTAATGCTCGTCATCATAAATGCGATAGCTCCATCTGTCTCGGCACAAAGCGGCAGTCATACAGAAGGCAGCCACACAATGCTTTTACCGGGCGATCTTAAATGGGTTGATGTCCCGTCACTATCGCCTGGCGCCAAACTTGCCGTCATAGAAGGTCCGCTCAATGAGGCGGTACCATTCACATTTCGTCTGCAATTCCCCGCCAACTACCAAATTCCCGCACACTGGCATCCGGCGGTTGAGCGGGTCACGGTGATTTCGGGGACCGTGAACATGGGAATCGGCGACAAGTTGGATAGGCAAAAGACGAAACCCCTAGGTCCTGGAAGCATGGCGATTATGCAGCCCAAGACCAATCACTTCCTGTGGACTAAAGAAGAAACCGTCGTTCAGCTTAACGGAACGGGGCCCTGGGCCATTACGTATGTTAACCCTGCCGATGACCCCAGAAAGAAATAAGGCCTTCTCCAATGTCGAGAAGGCGCTGACAAAAGAGTCGCGCAACATTCGCTAAAAGGCGGTTCACGACGACAGATGACCTAGAGCGGCGGAGCCGCGACCGAAGAAGACAATTGACCACAAAGGGCACAAAGGTCGCATAGTGAGATAAGATTCGGATTCAGAATTTAGCCCCAAAGAACGCAAAGGGCGCAAAGTAGAAAATCAAAGAAATCGGAGTGACTCGCGCAAAGGCGCGAAGCGAGCCAAGGACAAACGAATCTTTACTTTGCGTGCTTGGCGTCTTGGCGCGAGAATAATCCGGAGCACCGATAGACTGCCCGAAAATTTGCGCAGGCTGCGCAAACTTTCAAGTATAGTAGTAGAGGAGGGCCAGCTATGCCTGAATCACCTGCAGCACTCAAGCCAGTTGACCGGCTCGAAATCACAACACTGGTGGACAACAGCATCGACGTGTTTCTTCCCAGCACCAAAGAGATTCGCCGGACGCAATTGCCATCCAAACTACCATGGGGAGATCGCAAGTCGCTTATCGCCGAGCACGGCTACTCGGCTTTGGTCAGCGTCCACACAGGTGACCACTCGGCTAGCCTTCTATTTGACGCGGGTGTTAGTACCAATGCGCTCATTCACAACATGGATATGTTGGAAATAAAGCCACAAGAGTTACACAGCATTGTTCTGAGTCACGGCCATGTCGATCATACGCAGGGTTTGCTAGGGATGATCAAGCGGCTAGGGAAAAGGCGTATGCCCATCCTCTTGCACCCCGACGCTTTCTTGAATCGCAAGGTGATTCTCCCTGACAGATCCATCGCACCACTGAATTCGAGAAGGGATTTCCCATTCACTACTCCGAGATCAACGGTATATGGCAGTCCGATCCACTGATCCATGACGATCAGGCTTTAGTGGTGAACGTGCGGGACAAAGGACTGGTCGTGATGACCGGCTGCGGCCACGCGGGTGCAATCAATTCGATCCGTTATGCCCAGAAACTTACTAGCGTTGACAAAGTCTACGCATTGCTTGGCGGGCTGCACCTGACCGGCGCTGTTTTTGAGCCGATCATTGCTCCAACCCTGAAGGAATTGAAAGCAATTGCTCCACGACTTGTAATGCCTGGACACTGTACGGGCTGGAAAGCCATTCACGCATTTGCGCGAGAATTTCCGGAGGCGTTTGTTCAAGGCAGTGTGGGTACTCGACTTGTCATTGAGAGCGGCTCAGAAGCTTGAATCAAGGTTTTGTAGCGTTCAGGCGCTGCACCGTAGCAAACATTCAGGGACGCAATTGATGCAAAGCCGACAATTGTCCACTGGGAAGGAATGAAGGAATGGACTTTCAACAAGAAGCGTACGCCAAGGGCGCGGCGGCCTATGATGAGCGGATACGCAAGCTGTTCCCCTTCTACGAAACTATTCATCCCGCAATCAACGCCATACTTCGTGGCCTCCTGCGTCAGGAAAGCGAGCTACTGATCGTAGCTGCTGGTACCGGAGCAGAAATACTGGAACTTGGCAAAGCCAACCCCGACTGGCGTTTTCTCGGCGTAGATCCGGCACAGCCAATGCTGGATCTCGCGAAGGAAAAGATCCAAGCCGCAGGACTGATCGACAGAGTGTCATTGTTTAATGGGTGTGTCGACGATCTTCCAACCGACAGACTCTATGACGGAGCAACGGCGGCGATGGTTTTACACTTTGTTCCCGATGACGGTGGAAAATTAAAATTCCTTCGAGCTATCGCCTCACATCTCAAATCGGGCGCCCCTTTGGTGTTAATGGATGCCTGTGGTGACTTGAGTGTGCCGGAATCACGGTTATTACTCGATGCGTGGAAGCATCAGCAAAATTTGGCAGGCGTAAAATGGGAGCAAGTGGAAAATGACATGAACCGGCGCATGCAGACCATTCACTTGGTATCTTCTAATCGAACCGAGCAGTTATTGACCGAGGCTGGATTTTTCCGGATTCAACGTTTCTTTCAGATTTTCATGCTGGGAGGTTGGATAGCGTTTAAAGGTTAAGAGACAAGAAGCATCGAGGTCAAAAAGAATCGGCAATTAACCGTGCATCCTTTTGGTTACGCAAGTGTCTACAAAGTTACCACTCTTTTTCCTTGGCACCATCGCTGCGCGTTGTGCAAAAGCAATTCTCCTGTAACTCAACACACTAGGTTGGTCTGCCGGAGATTCTGGTTATGGCATCGCTATTGCGCACCATTCATTCGTGGGAGAGCTGAGGCCTTCGGGAACTTGCCGCTGTGCATATTGATGAGCAGTTGGGGCTTAGTCCATTCCGAGGATAAACGGAGGGGGCCGGACGGCGTGCTTTTCGATGTGACCGACCAAGGTTGGACGGGGGCAAGGCCACTAGGCGAAAAACAGAGAGGATAACTTGCCACGAACCTTTACCGCCGACCCCCTAGGCTAGTAAGCTTCACGAACGATTTGACCGAAGCTCTCATGGAAGAAGAGGTGCAGGATTTATGAAACCGTAGCACGTCGAAACAGTTAACAATGCGGCGATGCTTGGAAGAATGCTAAGGAGGTCAGCCGTCATGCCGATCATCACAATTTATCAAGGCGCTTCCGGCGAAGGTCAGGAATTGGCTGAAACTGTAGCCGAGGCTCTTGGCTACCGTTGTGTTGGGCGCGAGGTGCTCGTCGAGGCGAGCCGGCGCTATCGCATCCCCGAAGCAAAACTCAACGCGGTCGTCGAGAAAGGCCCGCACTGGTGGGAGCGTCTGCTGCAAGATCTGCGGCCGTATCGGATCGCTCTTCAAGCTACGCTGTGCGAATTGGCTCACGACGGCAAGTTGGTTTACCACGGCCACTTAGGTCATGAGCTTTTACCCGGTATCGGACATGTGCTGAAAGTACTTTTGACTGCGCCAATCGAATTTCGCATCGAACAAACTCGGACGCGGCAAAAACTGACTGACATCGCGGCGCGCCATTATGTAGAAGAGGTCGATAAGGCGCGCAGCCGCCGGCTCATGGCAATGTTCGGCACGGATTGGCGCGATCCCAATCGTTATGACCTTATTCTCAATATGGGCAAAATGCGCCGCGAGGGGGCGAAGCGTGTGATTTTAGAGGCAGCGAAGCTGGAAGAGTATCAGCCCACTCCCGTATCCGATCAGGCTTTCAACGATCTCGCTCTTGGTTCTCGCGTCCATGCCGCATTTAGGGCCATAAGTGACGGGGAATCCGTGTGATTGATTGCAGAGACCCATCACGCTCTGTCTATTTTCGCACAGGACAAACTGCTAGCGCCATCTTCACGGTTGTGTCAGCGCGTTGAGGGTTGGTCTCTGCGTAAAAACGTCTGAAGTCATGCTAAAAAAAATCGGCCCTATCTTGATCTTCCTGTGCGTCTTTGCTGGGAATAGCCATCCCGCCGTTCCACGTCGTTCGATCTCGGATGAGCAAGTAGTAGCGGCGGCTCAGCTAGTCGCGAGCGGTGCTTATGTAGAGATTTATCAGCATGGCGTCTCAGTTGAACCATCCTTTCTTAAAATAATGGAAAGCGCCTACGATGAAGTGCGGCGTGTCAGCGGCTTGAAACTGGATACCGCGACCCTTGGGTCAAAGGTGCGCGTCTACGTGTCGGATGCAATAAGCGTCTCGCATGTATGGAAGGGATATCAGCATCCGAGCGATCCCAAAGCCATCATTTTTCTTAATCTCACAGCGTATCACGGAGCCATGGGGGGCAAAAACGCGACACATGTTCATGAGCTTACGCACCTGTTTACATGGCGTTACAACAGCCACACACTGCGCGAAGGCATCGCCGACTACGTTGCCCTGAAGATATTTCCCGGCGCCGACGTGGGTCCCAATGCCGGTGGAGATGACCTTGCCCGTCGCAATATTGCGCCAGAAATCATAGAGCACCTCGGCACAACCAAGCCGGCACCGGGATGGGTTTCAACTGATCCGACCCGGCGCAGCGACTACTATTTTGCAAGCTACCGATTGGTCAAGTTTCTGGTCGAAAGCAAAGACATGGAGACTTTCTGGAAACTTTATGCTTCAGAGAATCCAGAGATCGACATAAAAAGTCTTTATGGTCTCGATAGGAAAGAAGCGGTGCAAGCTGCCCTCGGGAGGAGATAGTAGACTCCACGGTTCTCGTGCGAATCAAGGAGCCATAGATGATGAGCAATAAATAAGCCGATCTTAATGAAACGGGCATGAACTGTGAAAAAAGAAAAGGTGTCAGGAACCTTCTAACCTTCTCTGACCGAAAAACCAGGCTTGTGAACCAAGTAGACAGTGTTGTCAACCCCGTACTCAAACGAATACCTATTTCTGCTAGCCGACGGTCCTGTACTTAGCTTCTTTTCGACAACTTATATGAAACCGACGTGAAACTGACAACTGGCACGAAGGTTGCCCATAGCCCTTCGCATCAACTACTTCACTGATCAAGCGCACCCGAAGGTCGAGGAAGAGAAGTCGTGACACCAGTGAATTGAGAGAGGCTCGCGCTTCAGTCCGGAACTGGAGGTAAACGGAGGGCGAATGTCCAAACACACATACCGCAGAAGGGAGGAGTATGTATATGGTCGGACTAAAAGGCCTGAGATCGGTGATATTTTTTGCAGAAGTATTCCTCCTCAGCGGATCGTTCGTATGGGCGGCCGAAGTCGTTATTTCAAAAGTGCCCGATCCTTCCGGTAGCTTCTGCCATCTAAAATTTTCGGCAATCAGGGAGGATACGCTGTTTTCGGATCGTCCGGTGCTTAAGGATGGGAGCGAAGGCGATATCATCGACTTCTATGGACCGTGCAACTACGATCCTCTAGGGAGAGACTCGATCCTCCGTCAACGGTTCGAACATCAGCTCCGTATGCGCAGAGAGTACGGGCGCGACTGACTGTGGCTCGCCGCCACGTATGTCGACAACGTTCTAACGGTGCCAAGCCAGTGGACCGCCTCGTGGAGCAGCCGACGAAGTTTTGAGTTGATTATCAATCATAAAGCGCCAAGCAGATGATGGCTAAACCAGAGGAACATAACTCGTTCCTCGGAGGGGATATGAAAAGAAGAGTTTGAAGCCAGTCACTCCGGCATCGTTTATCGCCGAGGTGGGCTGCTTTTTTCTTTTGGTCATTTGCTGTCGGGCACACGCCAAAAAAAGGAGGTGAAAAATGAAGCTCGGGGTGATGGTCTATTTGGACGGCCTTATCGCTGGCATCATTGGAGCGGCAGTCATCGCCATTTGGTTCCTATTCCTGGACACAGTCAGTGGGCTACCTTTTTACGCGCCTACTGTCCTGGGAACCGGGCTCTTCCTCGGGCCAGAAGCTCTTTCCTCGACTGAGGGAGTGCAGTTTTCTTTGAAGCTGACCCTGATGTACACATGGGTTCATGGCTTGGTCTTTGTGGTGCTGGGCGAGATCGCGGCGTATTTTCTTTTATTGACTGGAAGGAATCCCAATCTTGGCTTTTTCTTACTGCTTTTTGTGATTCTCGAATTTGGGTTTGTCGGCACAACGTTCGTTTTTGCTAAGCCGGTTCTTCATGAGCTGGCCTGGCCAGCGGTACTGCTCGGAAACCTCCTGGCAGCAGCTGGAATGGCGTGCTATTTCCGGCTCCGCCATCCTAACCTTATAACGCAACTGCAGCGTGCACAGTCGAATCAGGACCCAAGTCCAAAAAAAGAAGAGGTGTCAGGAACCTTTTAAGCTTGCTTATCTTGCTTATGATGAATTCCAAGGAGGGGCAGATGACCGTCGAACAGAACAAGACTGTGTTTACGCACTTTTTCGAAGAAGCTCTCGACAATGAGAATGTCGGAATCCTCAACGACCTGTTCACGGAAAATTGTCTTTTTCATCGCGGCGATTTAACTGAGCCGGCCCGGGGTATACCAGGGATACGTTCGATTGGCGAAAAGCGCGTTCAACTCTACCGCGACTTCCAAACGACAATTCATCAAATAATTGGGGAAGGCGACTTGGTCGCCACCCGAGAGACCCATAAAGGAATTCACCGTGGTCAGTTCCCCACACCGATCGGCACGTTTGAGGTAACCGGACGACCTATCGAATGGACATCCCAAGTGTTTTTTCGTTTCGAGGCTGGCAAGATCGCAGAAATGTGGGTCGCTCGCGACGAGCTAGGGATTCTCCGTTACCTGGGAATAGTTCTTGAAGCGCGACAATAGAGACAGAACGTAAAGGTGATAGGAACCTCGCCTTACACGGACGATGCTGACCTTTCCTGCTGGCAAGATGGAATCAGGTTCGAGCTAAGATTCCGTAAAATAGCTTCGTTCGCTTTGAAGTTCTCGATGGCTGAATCTCAAAAAAGGCGCCTATCATTGCAATTAAGCGGAGGTGATTTTCTATGAAGATCGATGTGCATGCCCATCTTTTCTCGCCCGCCTACATTCAAGGCCTTCAGCGCATCTTTGGGAACGACAGCACGCCGATGGGTCAGGACGCGCAACGCCTGATCCGCTGGATGAGCAGCGATCCCCGCATGGTCGATGTAGAAGGCCGTCTGGAGGAGATGAACAAGTGGAATATCGATATGCAGATCCTCTCTGTGCCAACCCACGGCGTACTGGTGCAGGATAGGGCGGCGGCCGTCGAGCTGACACAACTGGCCAACGACCTGGTTGTTCACGCAGCGCATAGCCATCCCGACCGGTTCCGGGTGTTCCTGGCGATGCCGTTGCAATTTCCAGAACTGGCAGTGGCGGAGTTGGATCGCTTTGCCACTAGGCCGGAGGTGGTGGGCGTGGTCCTAGTAGGGAACGCTGGTGGACGACAGCTAAACGACCCAGAGTTCTTGCCCTTCTATGCCGAGCTGGAACGCCGCGGTCTACCATTCCTGCTGCACCCTATCTCACCGCCGGGACTCGACTGCATGCTAGAGCTGAACCTCGCCAATATCGTGGGGTTTATGTTCGAGACGACGCTTGCGGCCGTGCGCCTTGTCTATGCCGGTGTCTTCGAGCGCTACCCCCGGCTACAGATGATTTTTCCTCACCTGGGCGGCCTTGCGCCCTACCTGATGGGTCGGCTGCAATGGGGCTACGAGCGGTTCCCAGCGTGCAGCGAGAAGATTAGCGCCCCGCCCGAAGCCTACTTCAAGCGCTTCTACTACGACACTGTCTGTCGGAACGTGCCGGCCCTCCGCATGGCCCTCTCGATGTTTGGGGCGAAACAAATCATGTTTGGCACCGACATTCCTTTGCGGGAAGACATCGAGTTGCAGCTCCGCGATATTGAAGCGCTAGGCCTAACGGCTACGGAACTGGACGATATTTTCGCTGGCAACGCGGCGCGCCTCTTGGGCATCTCGCTATCGGGCTGACTGGATGAGTGATGGGCTAGGGTGCAGAACCGTTGAATGGAGCAAGACATGGCGAAAGGCAAGTTAAGGCATATCGCGGTCTCAGTGCCCGACAAGGAGAACGCGGTGAAGTTTTACGAAGAGACATTCGGCTTCGAGCGCGTCTCGCAGTTGTATGTTGCGACGGGATTCTCGGACGGGTGATCAAGTGGTAGACCAATTAGAAAACGAAAATACCCGCATCCAACTCGCCCTCATTGGTGAGCTAACAACCCTCTTATCAACTTCCGGCATTTTACATTGGTTAGTGGGTGGATGGGCTGTCGACTTTCTGAACGGCAGCATCACGCGTTCGCACGATGATCTGGATTGGAGCATTTGGGAACGCGATGCTGCGAAGGTCCATACGATTCTGATCAATGCTCAGTATCAGGCGAGAGAAGGGCCATTCCCCGGTGAAGCGCAATGGTACAGCAAATATGGCCAGAAAATAACCGTTTTCCTTCTCCGAGAAAACGATCAAGGTCTAGTGGTGAATCCGGGACGGTTGACTGACTGGCCCTGGCCAATAGATTCATTCAATGCGCGCCGACGCGTATCCTTGGATGCTATAGTTTGTCCGGTGGTGAGTATTGAGGGTCAATTGGATGCCAAAGAGAACCAGCCCGGTGGACCACAACTGCCAAAGGATATTGCCGATATTATGTGTTTACGAAAATTGCTGCAGAAGGATAAAAATCAGACGGAACACAGGGAGGTAGCAGCATGGCGAAAGAGGCGATTGGTACGTGGGAGTTGAACGCGAACGGTTATACAGCAACACTCGAGATTCCCAACATTGACGCTACAGGACGGCTGGTTGGAGCGACTGCTTTTGGCAACAACATCATTGGCTTCTGGGACGAGGAGGCGAAGAAAATCACCTTTCTGAGACCGACAAAGGCGGATCATGCTGGCGACCAGGTGTTCACGGGATACTACTTTGCGAGCGGTCCCGAGGGGCCGTATAAGTCGGTGAACTACCTTACTGGGTCGTTCGAAGCTTTCGAAGGCAGTGGAGGCACGGCCAACCGAGTCTTGTTCGGCTGGTTTGCGAGGCAAAGGCGAACCTAACCGGAATGGAACTCATGCCCGCCAACAAAGACCTGCCGATCCCCTCCCGAGAATCGTCAGCAGAAAAGGAGGGCCTCGATGGGCGTCTGTTCACGGGGGCACCTTTGCCAGCGCGCCGCGTCTTGTTTCGAAGAAAATGGGGACCGGGTCCCCATTTTCTTCGAATACGGGGAAAATTTTGGTCTTCCTCAAAGTTGATTGGGATGGGATGGGTTCGCGAGCAATGATGACGAGGAATAAGATCGAAGCCAAACGAACGTCATCGTTCATCCCGCCGGGGAGAAAACGGGGCAGGAACGGGCAGGAAACTTTTCGGCTCGCGTTGGGATGCGAGGTGGCGGTCCATCTAGGCGGAGGCTCTGTGATAGTTGATACAAGACGCGGGGATGGTCCTCGTGGCGCCGGGATTTATACGTTTGCCGCGCTTGCGACTACTGACGCGAAAATCGAAACGACGAGCAGTCTCCTGTGTAGGGGAAAGTTCACATGACGTTCTGATCACGTTGCTTGGATATCAGAGATTAGCGCGTGTCAGAGTCATATCCGGGTTGCTCTACGTCAGACTTTGGACGATTCTCTGGACCCATTTTTTCACAGGAACGATTTGACTAAACCATTGTCCTACGAGGCATAAGCTCTCAAAAGGAAGCGCTGGTTATGACAGTAGACACGGAGCACGTTGAGACGGTCATCATTGGCGGCGGTCATGCGGGGCTGACCATGAGCCATTCTCTCAGTCAACTTGGGCAAGAACATGTGATCCTCGAACGGGGCCGAGTTGGTGAACGTTGGCGCAGCGAACGGTGGGACTCTTTCCACTTTCAATTTCCCAACTGGACTATTGAATTGCCTGAGTACAAATACCAATGCGACGATCCAGACGCCTTTGCGCCGGGTCACGAAGTCGTGCGATTTCTCGATGGCTACGCTGATTTCATCAAGGCCCCAGTGCGGTGTGGAGTGACTGTCATGTCCTTGGAGCAAGTCTCACGCGAAGGGCGATATCTGATCCACACTCAAAATGGAACGATTGAAGCCGGCACTGTGGTGATTGCCACAGGTCCCTTTCAAAAGCCGGCTATTCCGGCGATTGGTGCCGTGGTTTCCGGCGATGTTTTCCAGGTCCATTTAAACAATTACCGTAATCCTGACCAGCTCCCTCTCGGCGCTATTCTAGTCGTGGGTGCAGGCTCTTCCGGCTGCCAGATCGCGGAAGATCTAACTCAAAGCGGACGCCGTGTTTATCTTTCGGTTGGCCGTCACCGTCGAGTACCCCGGCGCTATCGCGGGCGGGATTTTGGCTGGTGGGGTTCAACCATGGGGGTTTGGGAGCAGACGGTGGACATGCTTCCATCGCCTCAAGCTAAGAACAATCCGGTGCCTTTGCTCACGCCTGCCAAGGGCGGTCACGATGTTGACCTGCGGCGCATGGCCGCCGACGGTGTAACTCTGTTAGGCCGCTTACAGGCGATATCGGGATCTAGGCTTATCATCGCAGACGATCTCAAGAAGAACTTGGCGGAAGGAGATCTTCGATTTACGGACTACAAAAGATTGGTCGATAACTATGTCAGCAAGACCAGCCTGACTGTTCCAGACGAGACGTCTTCTGACCATGGAGGGGCCGAACCCGATGAAGTTTTGCGCCCGATATTGGAACTCGATTTAAAGACCGCGGGGATCTCTTCGATCATCTGGGGGACTGGCTTTCGCTATGATTTCGATTGGGTGAAGCTGCCGATTTTCGATAACACTGGCGAACCTGTTCACCGACGTGGAGTCACAAGTCTTCCTGGGATCTATTTTCTTGGGATTAAATGGGTCTATAAGCGAAAGTCGCACTTCATGCTCAAAGCGGGTCCAGCAGAGGATGCGGCGTATATCGCGGAACATATCAATACCAGAGGAAAACAGGATTGACCATGCGCAGCCGCCGAATTCCGGTGAGGAGGGCAAGATGTCCATTGCGGCCAATAAAACAACTGTGCGTCGCTATTTTAAAGAAGCGCTCGATAAGAGAAACCTGGATGTCCTTGACGAAATCGTTATCACAGACTGCATTATACATCGGCCTGAGGCTTCAGAACCGATTAGCGGACTGGAAGCATTCAAGCACGCGCTCGAAAGGATTCTCCAGGTGTATAGCGAGTTCACAACAACGATCCACGATCTAATAGCCGAGGAAGATCGCGTGGCATGTAGATTGAGTCACCGGGCGGTAAACCGTGGCGAATGGACCAGCCGCCTCGGTCGGCACGCGGTGGCAGGAAAAATAGTCAGCTGGCCAGCAATTGCAATTTTTCGAATTCGCGATGGGAAGATTGCGGAAGAATGGGTCAGCCGGGATGAGCTTGGTATGCTAATCGAGCTTGGTGTGGTGAAACCCTCCGCGGGTGAGTAAGCCGAGATAGCCCGCCAAAAATCGTTAGGCATGGATATAGAAGCAATGGTTGATCCACTAGAAAGCTTGCTGGCCAAGCACAGAACCGGAGTGGCAGCGTTAATTTTCTGAGGCGTCGTTTCATCGAATCGCGGAAAAATAGGAGGACGGCCTATGACGACTCTCCCACGTGAAAAATGGGGACTCACAGAGATCGCTGATAGGTGGAGCGCTGGGCAAGTGTTGCGTCAGCAGATCTTTGGAGCTGCAACAGAGACGATGCTTGACGTGGCCAATGTCCAACCCGGCAGTCGAGTGCTGGACGTTGCGGCAGGCACAGGTGAGCAAACGCTCATGGCAGCTCGCCGCGTCGGGTCATCAGGTTACGTCCTTGCCACGGATATCTCCGCCAGCATGCTAGATGTTGCGGCCGAGGCGGTACGCAAAGAGGGTCTGACGAACGTAGAAAGCCGCGTAATGAACGTTGAGAACCTTGCGCTCGATGCGGACTCTTTTGACGCGGTGATATCTCGGATTGCTCTCATGCTATTTCCGAACCCAGCAAATGCACTCACCGAGATGCGTCGCGTCGTGAAGCCTGGAGGAAACGTCTCAGTGATTGTGTTCTCCGCCTTAGAAAAGAATCCGTATCATGGGATTCCCTTCGAAATCGTTCGCCGCTTGGGAAACATACCGCCTCCAGCGCCGGGAGAACCCTGGATGTACGCTCTCGGAAATCCACGCGCGCTCGAAGACGTCTACAGGCGGGCCGGTTTTCTGAATGTGTCCGTCCGTGCGCTTCCCATCGAGCGACGTTTCCTCTCAGTCGCTGATGCTATTCGAACTATGAGAAATTCTGCCGTTGATCTTAGGGAGCTCATGAATCGGCTTAACGAAGCGGATCGTGAGCTGGCTTGGGCCGAAATCGAGCAGCAACTTCGACAGTTTGAAGGCCCGAACGGCTTCGAGGCACCCGGCGAGGTGCTGATAGGGGTCGGGGCAAAGTAGAGCGATCAAAGAGTTGTGAATGGCGGAGTGCAATCGGATTCCGAGAAAAAGGAGTGACACCATGAAAGTAATCTACCACAAGGACCGACCGCTTCTGGAGTTTCCTGATGAGCCGTGGCGCCAGTCTTTGCGGTTGGCGGTGAACCGATCTGCCGGGTCGAATTCTTTGTCTGTCTGGTTAGCTGAAATGGGAGATCATCACCGAACACCGTTGCATTGGCACGACACGGAGGAAGTATTGGTCTTCCTCGAAGTCGATGGCGACGGATTCGCGCGTGTCGGCGATGAGGAACATAAGATCGAAACCCAGACCAGCGTGGTTGTTCCGGCTGGAACCATTCACGCCTTCGGGCTGCGTAATGGAAGAGTGCTGAAGTCGGTTTCTATTCTCCCCGACGCTGACGCCGTGCCTGGGCACAGACTCTTGGAGAAGGGCGAGGAGAGCTTTGAGATGCCTCCTGCGAAGAAGAAATGACGTAAGGCGCGAGAGGCCTTAGGCGCTGAATTGGCGCATTTTCCAAAGGAGGAAGGCCATGTTTGAGGCGAAGAAATCGCGCGTCTACACGACTATTCTGTCCGG
>WNGE01004506.1_pt1 | contig 16010 bp, 12 predicted proteins | sample 5400651 | NCBI WGS metagenome assembly WNGE01 (sample SAMN13153370, study PRJNA577476) | soil metagenome | isolation source: 60 cm soil or saprolite under grassland replicate 2 | place: USA:California | collected 2016-06-15 | reverse complement strand
CTACGAGCTTTATTGAAGTAACGAACGCCAGCACTAACCTCGAGCGCCGCAGCCTCTCCCTGAACTTGCGCAGGAAAAATCAGAACGTTTGCTGAACGATGGCGCCGCCGCAAAATATTTAGAATATCCCGCAATGCAGCCGCTTGCGGTGAGCTCACTATCCCGATGCGGCTCGGCAAAACCGGAATCGCCTTCTTGCGTGACGAATCGAACAATCCTTCCGCTTCCAACTTGGCCTTGAGCTGTTCAAAAGCAACCTGCAGCGCGCCCGCCCCCTTAGGTTCTAGGTACTCAGCAGAAATCTGCAACTCACCACGGTCTTCATAGATCGTCACGCGCCCGCGGAGAACAATCTGCATGCCGTTTTCGGGGCGAAAGCGCAGCAGCCGTGCTGAAGAGCGGAACATCACTGCTCGAATCTGCGCATTCTGATCTTTCAGCGTGAAATACAAATGTCCTGAGTCGTGCGCGCGAAAATTTGAAATCTCTCCTTCCACCCAGACGTCTCCATACTCGCGCTCAATGTGCGTGCGCACCGTCGAGACCAGGTCGCGCACCGTCCAAATGCGGCGCTCCAGTGGCCTAAAGGTGAACCCAAGCTGGTCGGAAGAGACCATGGTGTGGAGTTTAACTGAGAACTTGGAACTGAGAACCGACAACTGGTTTCCTACCGCTTCAACCGCCCCACCAGGTACAAAATCACTGAGAGCACCACACTCAAGAGGATCGATGTTGCCAGCGGAAAATAGAACGTCGTGTTCTTGCCGCGATAAATAATGTCGCCTGGCAGACGCCCAAGGGGGAGGTTGGTCCGGCCGAACAACATCAAAATCAGACCGCCAACGACAAGGATCAGACCCACAACCAGCAGAAGCTTGCCTAACTCGTTCATCGTAAGCCAGCTTCCGGCGCCACTGGCCGGCGCCGCAGCCACTGTGAGAGCACTGTGCCGAACACCAGTAATGTCAGTAGCGAAATTGTGACCAATGAGATCACGCAATAGACGCACCACACTCCGAGGATGTCCTTCTCGATATGCGCCAGGTAAAGCGAAAATCCCAACCCAAAGATTAGAGGCGCCAACAATAGGCGATAGGCACGCCGGAACGCCAGCACACCCATGAGGAGATATCCAGCAATTCCAATAGCTGCCACTGGAACTTTGCCGACCATTGCGTAGGGGCTCTGGTTCACGATTCCGCAATCCCATTTTTCGTTAATGTCGCACGGCGCGAATCCTTCAGTGCGATAATGCTCCCGCAACGCCAGCGACGAGACTACGACTCCTAACACACATAGCAGAAGAAGTACGTATTTCATTCCCGCCTCTTAACCTAAGACTACAACACCTGGACCTACCGGCCTCAACAGCTTCGCAGGATGCTAGAATCTCGCTTCATGACTCGCGTAGGCCGTCTTGCCGTTCTGCTGCTCGCTTTCGCTCTGTTTGGCCAATCTGTTTCTGAAGTTGAAATCACCGCCGAGCCGCACCATCGTCTGTCGCTCGAAAATCAATATGTGCGCGTCTTCAAAGTAGATGTCCCGCCACACGAGTCCACGCTCATGCATCGCCACCGTCATGACTATATATTTGTGACTTTAGGAGCCTCCGAAGTTTCAAACGAAGTTGAAGGGAAGCCTGCGGCCACGCTCAAGTTGGAGGACGGCGAGACCCGCTTCACTCCCGGCAACTTCGCCCATATCGCTCGTAATCTCGCTTCAACGCCCTTTCGCAATGTCACAATCGAGTTTCTGCAAGATAAGGCAGCCTCTCAGGCGAAGTGGGACCAAGAACGCGGCCTGAACGTTCTCACTGGCGGCACCCAGGAAATCTTGTTCGTTAAAGATGGCGTGCGGGTATCCGAAATCGAACTCCAGCCTGGGGGAGTTCTTCCGAAACATCGCCATACTGGCCCGCACTTGGTGGTCGCCATCAGCGATCTGGATCTGCGCAATGACGTAGAAGGCAAACCAGCGTCAAGCGCGGAACTCAAGTCCGGCGATATTAAATGGATAGCCGGCGGCTACACACACATGCTCACCAACGTGGGAAAGCAGCAAGCAAAATTCGTGACTTTGGAATTTCGCTGAGCCAACTGGTGCGGGTTCCCTCGCCCGCGTTCAACCCAATGCACCCGGAGATGGCATACTGTTGGCGCATGAATCAGAAGAATGAGATCCGCACCCGCTGCGAATGGGCGCACAATGAGCTCTCGATCCGCTATCACGATGAAGAATGGGGCGTGCCGCAGCACGATGACAAAAAGCTGTTCGAGTTCCTGATCCTCGAAGGCGCGCAGGCTGGCCTGAGTTGGGACACAATCTTGCGTAAGCGGGAGAATTACCGTGCCGCTTTCGATGGTTTCGATCCGCAGCGGGTGGCGCGTTATGACCGCCGGAAGATTACCACTCTGCTGAAGAATGATGGCATCGTGCGTAACCGGCTGAAGATCGGTTCGGCCGTCGCGAATGCCAAAGCATTTCTGAAAATCCAAGATGAGTACGCCTCGTTCGACCAGTACGCGTGGCAATTTGTCGACGGAAAGCCGCGAGTAAATTCCTGGAGATCGTTAAAGCACCTCCCCGCGCGAACGCCCGAATCCGACGCCATGAGCAAAGACCTGCAGAAACGTGGCTTCACTTTCGTAGGCTCGACCATCTGCTACGCCTTCATGCAGGCCGTCGGCATGGTGAACGACCACGTTGTGGAGTGCTTCCGGTATTCGCAGGTCGAGCTCTAGCGGTGCTGGATTAGGACGCGATTACAAGTCCTACCGCGTGCCGAAATCGACTTGGCCGGGTGGCGAATCGCGTACTCACCTGCCTTTACTTCAATCCTTCGACGAGGTACAAATCCGCAAGCATGCGGTGATACCCGAAGACGCAGGTTTTGGCGTCGGGGGTGAGGAGGATGGGGCCGATGTTTTCGACGCCTGCGGGATCGGAGGGCATCAACTGCTTCCACAGAGTACGCTGACCCGTTTGCAGTTCGACGCGATAAACCCGCGCTGGTAATTCACCGGGCTGATAAACGTAAACCGCGTGCCCATCGGCGCTCCAGACGATCGGCTGTTCGCCGGGATTCAATCCTTTGATCACACTCGGCTCACCGCCGTTCGCGGGATAAAGATATCCCTTCTGGTCGGGACCGATGCCGGCCACGGTTTGCGAATCTGGCGAGATCACGAATGCGGTGCCATGCACGCCTTCAGGAGAAATTGCCGTCGTCTTTCCCGATTGCAGATCGTACACATTCAAACGGACTCCTTTGTCCGGCTCATTCCCGGTGAACAGTATCCGCTTCTGATCGGGAAACCAGCGCGCCCAGGTGTGATTGATATTGTCATGAGTCAAGTCTTTGGGTTCACCCGCGCCGGTCGGCAGCAACTTTAGCTGGGTGGGTGATCCCTGGGGTTGCACAATAGCCCATTTGCCATCGGGCGACAAAGCGACTGCTCCACCTTCGCCGAGCAGCACGGCTGGAGAACCGTCGGTTTTGCGCAGGTAGACCGCATATGTCAAGCCGCCGGATTTCGAGTAGTCGAGTGCTCCGCCGCCTCCTTCCTCATCGAACAGAAGGGTCTTGCCATCTGCGGACAGGTCGGCCGGATACGAGTAGTCTAGCCAGGACAGTTCGCGTTCGTTTGTATCCGCGGTTCTGACGCCGATCAGCTCACGACGCCAGCTTGCCCGCATGAGAAGCACGCGGCCGTCTTTCGAAATATCCAGCAGCATCAAAGCACCAGGCAAACGCAATACCATGCGTTCTTTGCCATCGAGTGTTATGGCGTACAGGGTCCTGTCAGTACCGCTCTTGCTGGCGGTAAACCAGATCTCGCTTCCATCTGGAGACCATGCCAGCCCCTGCACGGTAAACCACTCCCCCGAAAGTATCCTCTTGTTTCTCTTTAGGTCGACGATGGCCAGGGACCCGCTATCGTCTCCCTGGTTGGGGTGATCGAGGAATGCGATCAGATTGCCCTTGGGTGATACGCGAGGATGACCGATCCATCCTCCGGTTTCGTATAGCGACTTTCCCACCGGATATTCCAGGCGATTGCGGCCGCCGAAATCGCGAACCACTGCCAAAGTGCTGCCATCCGGTGCCCAATCAGCCCACTGTACCTGCTCCAGCATTTCGCGTGGGGCGCCTCCGGCGAGAGGTGCTCGCGCCAGCGTGCCCGATGTCACCCAAGTGCCGATGGCCTTGCTGTCTAGCAATACAGCCATTTCGGCAGCAGAGGAGATCGACATCAACTGTGTCCGGTCAAGCCCCATCGAACGCGACTCCGGAGCTTCCGGGCGCGCCGTGAAGACATCTACGGGCTTACCTTGCCAGGCAGCACTGTAAAGGATGGTTTGTCCATCAGGAGCAAAGCGCGCCGAACGGATGCTGCCGCGCCGGAAAGTGAGCTGCCGGTAAAGCGGGGGCGGCGCAGGTGATTTCGAGTAAAGCAGCTTGCCTGCCCAAACTCCCGCGCTCAGCGCGACCAGCGCGGAAATTGCGATCAGCAGCGGCACGCGACCTTGTCTGGCCGGGCCGGCGACCGCCACTTTTTGCGACCCCGTGCTCGCGGACGCGGCAGGCTGCTCGGTCTCGGTCACGACGGAAGTACGCGACGAATCGAGCGAGCGTTGAAGGCGTTTGAGATCTGCGCGCAACTCAGCGGCACTCTGGCATCGCAGATCACGATCTTTCTCCAGAGCTTTACTGATTGTCTCTTCGAGCTTGACCGGCAGCGCCGGATTGAGACGGATGGGCCCAGTCGGCGCGCGATTCAGTATGGCTTCCGTTATGACGGCAGACGTCTCGCCGCGGAACGGCAGAACACCGGTCGCCATTTCGTAGAGCACCACGCCAAATGAAAAAAGATCCGTTCTGCCGTCCAGTTCCTTACCGCGCAACTGCTCCGGTGACATGTAGGCGACTGTTCCCACCGCTGTCCCCGGACTAGTGAGATCGAGGCTGGTTACATCCCCCAAAGTCTGAGAATCTGTCAGGTTCGGCCGGTGGCTGCGCGCGATTTTGGCCAGGCCGAAGTCCAGAATTTTGGCGTGGCCCCGGTCAGTCACGAAAATGTTCGCCGGCTTGATGTCGCGGTGCACGATGCCCTTAGCATGGGCGGCTTCGAGGGCATCGGCCACTTCAATGCCAAGCCGCAACAGTTCTTCGAGCTCCATCGGAGTTTGACCAATCATGTGCTTCAACGTCTGCCCTGTAAGGCATTCCATGACGATGAAGAACCGGTTCTCGTGCTGGCCAATCTCGTGGATGGTGCATATGTTGGGATGATTCAGAGCCGAGGCGGCGCGCGCTTCACGGCGGAAACGCTCCAGCGCCTGAGCATCCTGCGAAGCTTCTTCGGGGAGAAACTTCAAGGCAACGAAGCGGCCGAGGGTGGTGTCCTCAGCCTTGTACACGACGCCCATGCCACCGCCACCGAGTAGTTCAACGATGCGGTAATGCGAGATATTCTGCCCGACTAGTGTCGCCAGTTGCGTACTCAATGGACGCCCTCAATCCCGATTCGCAAACCGAGCAATCTTAGGCAGAATCGCGCGTCCCGTCAACAAAGCATGGGATCGGTAGTGGCTTATCTATGAAGGTGTCGGCTCTGTCAAGGACTTCTTTGGGCACTACCGCGTGCACTCGGGGAAGCGCGCCATTTCGCTCTAGTGGAAAAAAATGTTGCCATCGCCGACCAAGGCTCGCTGCTAATCTCTGCGGGTGGAACTCGGTCCGACCCAGCCATCTATTCGGCCACTACTTCGACCATGATTATTACTTCGAACTCCCTTGCGGGAGCGGGGCGCCCAATCAGTTTGACGGTGATCTACGGCACACCATGACCCAGTTCCGAGCTACCCCACGTGCGAACCGAACTTCGAAGTCTGCTGATAATCCCATCCCTTACGCCACATCCAGTACAGCCGAACTGACAGTTTGCGGGCCATCGCTACCTTGGCGATGGCACGGCCACGCCGCATCGCGAGGTGCAGAAACTGACGCCGCCAGGTTGGCTCATAACGTATGACGGCATGGGCTGACTCGATCAGCAAGAAGCACAACAGTGTGTGCCTTGCTTGCTGATATAACCGAGGCATTGGCGACCGCCGCTGGATTCTTCGCAGGGATGAGCCCCCAAGTAGCTGCCGACTTGCGGTGGAAGAAGAATCGACGCGGACGGTAATGGCGCGTTGCGGGATAACTACACGCACGAAAGTATGCAAGGCAAGACCCGCTACCCGGCTTTCGCGTACACTTGAAGTTTTACGGCATGAAGACCATCAAACACATCCTTTTCCGCTACAGCGCTTTTCTCTGGGCGCTGTCCTCGCGGCGCCGTCGAATCGCTCGAGGCCCGTGATTGATCTGCTCCCTCATGCGCGACAGTTGCTGAGCGGGGATACCGAGCATTCCTAACCTTCTTCCTGAATCAAGTAAGTATTGCAAGTAGCACTTCCGCGGGCGTTCTTATTCAGAGTACGCTGTGCCAATGTTCCCCCGCCCAGGAGGAATCGTGTTCCGTCGCATCGCATGTGTGCTGGCCTTGTGTGTCTCGAGTTTGCCCGCTGATGAGGCAGTGCAACCGTCGCTCACCATCTATAACCAGAATTTCGCCGTCGTCCGCCAGGAACTCCCGCTGAATCTGAAGGCAGGAGTCAACAAACTTCAGGTGACGGATATCACGATGCACCTGGAACCGGAATCGGTCATTCTGCGCGATCCGAGTGGCAAACACCCGATTCAGGTGCTGGAACAGAACTACCGTGCCGACCCGATTTCTGAGTCTTTGCTGCTTTCGCTCAACGAGGGCATGACGATCGATTTCCTGGTGCAGCGCGAGAACAAGCAGGAGGTCGTCACCGGCAAAATCATCCGTAGCGGATACACCCCTCACAACTACATGGCCATGAATCGCTATGGCCAGCAGTATTACCAGGCGCAGATGGCCTATGCGCAGGGTGGCAACGAGCAACCTATTATTGAAGTCGATGGCAAACTGCGCTTTGGCCTTCCCGGCGTGCCGCTCTTTCCTTCACTGGGCGATGAGACGATCCTCAAGCCTACACTCCAGTGGCTGCTGTCTTCTGATCAGGCTGGGCCGATTCGCACCGAGTTTTCCTACGTTACTGGGGGGCTGACCTGGGAAGCGGACTACAACATCGTCGCTCCCGATAAAGGCGATGTCGTTGACCTGGTGGGCTGGGTCACCATGGACAACCAGAGCGGGAAAACTTTTGATAATGCGCGGATCAAGTTGATGGCGGGCGATGTGAGCAAGATTCAGCCGAGGCAAATGTACGATTTGGAAGTTAGCAGCCGCGCCGTGAACGGTATGGCCGCTCCTGCTCCGGCGGTAACAGAGAGGACTTTCGACGAATATCATCTCTACACCCTAGCTCGGCCGACTACTTTGCATGATCGCGAGACCAAACAGGTGGAATTCATCCGCGCGGCTAACGTGGCATCAAAACGAATTTACGTCTACGACGGCGTGAAGATCGATTCGAACCGCTACAACGGCTGGAATTGGGAAAGTATTCGCAACGATTATTCATACGGCACCGAATCCGACCCCAAAATCTGGGTGATGCGCGAGTTCGCCAACTCTGAAGCGAATCACCTGGGCATGCCACTTCCCAAAGGGCGCGTGCGTTTCTACCGCCACAACGATGATGGGCAGATTGAGTTTACCGGTGAGAACGTGATCGACCACACTCCGCGCGATGAGAACGTCCGTGTGTATACCGGTAACGCGTTCGACATGACAGGCGAGCGCCGCCGTACCGATTACCGGCTGGAGATCAACCAGCATTATCTGGACGAATCGTTTGAAATCAAGGTGCGCAACCACAAGAAGGAGTCGGTAGATGTGCGCGTGGTGGAACACCTCTACCGCTGGCTAACCTGGAATGTAACTGCAAAATCAGACTCGTACAGGAAGCTCGACAGCCAGAGCATCGAGTTTCCGGTAACGATCGCGCCCGACGGAGAAAAGACGATCACCTATACAGCACACTACACGTGGTGAGATCTCCTCTTTTTCTTTCTGTCATAGCATTGGATAACTACCCGCACAAAAGTATGCAAGGCAAGACCCGCTACCCGGCTTTCGCGTACACTTGAAGTCTTACGGCTTGAAGACCATCAAACACATCCTTTTCCGCTACAGCACCTTTCTTTGGGCGCTGCTGAAGCCTCTGGGGGCTTGGGGGGTGTTCCTGATTTCCGCCGTAGACGCGGCTTTTCTCGGCTTACCAATGGACCCGGTGGTTGCCACCTATGTCTATCAGAACCGCGGGCGCTTCCTGTTGTACGTCTTCCTGGCCTCCGCAGGATCAGCCCTGGGAAGCATCGTCATTTACCTGATCGGCTACAAAGGCGGCGAGGAGTTGCTGCGAAAACGCATCTCCCCCGAGCGCTTTGAGAAATTCCACAAGGCCTTCGATGAGCATCCGTTCTGGAGCCTGATGTTCCCCGCCATGCTGCCTCCGCCGACTCCATTTAAGCTCTTCGTGCTCGCGGCGGCGGTTTCCGAAATGCAGTTTGGACACTTTTTGCTGGCGATTTTCTCCGGGCGCTGCGTGCGATTTTTAGTGCTCTCGTTTTTGACCCTGAGATTCGGTCCCGGCTTCGTGGACTTCTCCGGCAGAGTGTTCCGGCAGCATTTTCATTGGGTGCTGGCGGCGGTGGCAGTGGGGCTTGGGATCTGGCTGCTGATCAGAAGGGCGAGGCTGGCAAGAAAGAACTTAACCGCAGAGAACGCGAAGGAGTCGCTGAGTTCGCAGAGAACAGCTTGAAAGAGCGTCGCTATTAGGGCCTGCTCCATCCTAAGAAGTGGCAACGCCCCTCAAACTGCCGCTGTATGATCGCTTTGCCCGAATGTCTCTGCGAGCTTGTGCAGCGCCACAGGCGTGGCGAACATCACGGCGGTAAACAGCAAATCGCCTTCAACCGCATTGCGGAAGAACGGCAAGGCCAGCGTATAAGAAGTCATCAGGCCGGATAGAGTCTTCGGATACAGATTCGTCGCTGCCCACACGTCAAAATTGCTGATTAGGTAAAACGAAACCGAACTGGCCAAAGCCGCGCCGATTACATGCAGTGGCTTTGTGTCTTTGCGCCACTTCGTTCCCAGCCACAGAATCACGGCATACCAAGCCCAGGTCACGTAGTGATCCCATGTGAAGAAAGGATAGGCATACACCAGCTTGGTGAGTACCACATCCGATGCGGCGAGCAAAAGCCACGGGGCCCAAAGTTGGCGGCGTGATCCACGCGCGCCGAAAAACAGCAGCGATGCCACCACTGGCGTGAACGTCCATGGATGAGGCATGAAGCGTATTGCCAGCGCAGCCAGCACAAAAATGTAAGCCAGCACGGATCACCTCGCTCAAGAATCATTGTGGCGCTCGGTTACGGTAATCGTCAAGGTTTGATCTACCGCGACCTGCCTTATTTCCGCTAATCTGGAAGCTGTTTTCCCCGGGAACCGAAAGTCTCAGCAACTACATTCAGGTTACGATCCAACACTACCCCGCCTCGCAGCAGATTGGTTCCCTTGCGCTCCGGATACGCGAAGCGAAGGTCCTCGAATCGCACGATGTAACCTGGCCGCGGATTTTCTATCTCCTCGGTTTCGGTCACTGGATACTTCGCCCAATCCAGATAAACCCGGCCCAGATAACTTCTTTTTGCGGCCAACGTGACCGGAGTCTCTTCCGGTTTGTAGCGGATTCGCATGTCACCGTCGGGATCGACCTCGTGGCCAAGTGAATCGACCACAGTCAATGCATAAAAATTCTGCGTTTCGACAACTCCAAACCAGCGAAACGGATTCCACCAGTAGGGATAGGCCGAGGCGCGGACGGGATTGGCGCCTTCGTAAACGCGGGCCGGAAGCGCGTTGAGTGCGCGGCGATGCTCGTAATCACGAAGCCCCCAAAGTCCGACCACTCCAACCAACGCCAAGGTAGCGCCAAACCTGCCTGCTGGTCCTCGGCGGCGAACTCCAATTTCTCTGTCGATCAGAGAGAAGAGTGTGGGCACGACCAAGCCGGCGAGCAACAAAGCATAAATAATCGGATCGACAATGAAAACGATGTCCCACGAATACCATCTTTCAGAAAACGGCCAGAACGGACGCACGCCATACCCGTTCGTAAAATCCAGCAGGATGTGCGTCAAGCCGGCGACAAGAGAGAATAAATACAGCAGTCCCCAGCGCGGCGGCGGCAGGTTGGGCTCTTTGATTTTCTTCCCACGCAAATGCCAAACCACATACATGAATCCGACTACAACGGCCGAAACCAAAAACAGGCCAAGAAATGAATGCGTAAATCCGCGATGATGGGCAAATCCGAACACAGGGCCTTTGAAATTGCCGAGCACATCGAGATCAGGCGCCTCCGCCGCCAACGTCATGGTGGCGGTCGCTAGAGCTGTCTTCCGATTAAATCCAGAGCGCGCAAGACATGCGCCGGTCAGAAAGTGAGTGATGGGTTCCAAAATTGCGTTTTATGATGCCCAAGCAGGAACTCGTGAAAATCTTTTGGATGCGTTCGCGACCATAGCAGGTTCACGTTGTCTTTGCCGGCACTAGCAGGGTCAGCGCATCCGGCACAACGGAAATCTCGGCGGGCAAAGTTCCCAACAGCTCTCCGTCAGCTTCGACATAGATCTTTCGCTGAGTCCCGGCCGACTGCCCAGGCGCACGACAGATCACCTTCCCGCCCGAGTGCAATTCAATGCCCTTCACTTCCTCCTTACTGGCAAGCAATCCGCGAATGATGTATCGCAGATATGCCGCGCGACTAGTCGTACGAAAAAGCACCAGCCGCAGATCATCGCTCTCCAGTGACGCCCCGGGCGCCAATTCGCGCAGGATTCCTCCGAAATCTCGAATGCGAACGGCCAAGAGCTGCGATACATCTTCATAGCAACTCCCGCCGATCTCAACTGCAAAGTTCTGCATGCGATGCGTGAGCCACAGCCGTGTCGCCTGGAAGTAGTACGCGGCCATGCCGAGATGGCCCTTCAGCAGCATGTTTAGCTTATAGAAAAGATGTGCATCGACACCGATGCCGGCCGCGACTGTAAAATAACGAGAGTCACTCCCACCATCGAATTTCTGATAATCCACTCGTCCTACGGCAACGCGCCGCCGCTGGCCGACCAGAGCCGCGTGGGCTGATGCCGCCGCCGAAAACGGCAGCCGGAGATCATGCGCCAGCGCATTAGCCGTGCCCAAAGGAATTACACCGAGGGCTGCATCGGTTCCGACCATCCCCTGCAGAACATCGTTGACTGTGCCATCGCCGCCACAGGCTAATATCGTGTCACAGCCCTGCGCGATTGCCTCGCGAGCTTGATCTCCGGCGGTTGCTGGTCCAAGAGTCGGCTCCGCATTTGCTTCCACGCCCGCCTCTTGCAAAACGGCGAGCGCTGCTTCTACGTCCTTCACCCGCCGCTCGCGGCGTCGCCCCGAAAGTGGGTTGTAAAGCAGCGCAGCTTTCCGCATGGAATTGCGATTCTACAGAATCTCGATTGCGCCCTACTCACCTTTTGACTAAGCTAGGTGACTGCTTAGGGGCTCATCTCTTTCTGTTTCCTATTTCGAGGAGGGTCAATCAATGAGGTATTGGGTTTTAGCTCTGCTCACCTTGCTGCTTTGCGGCGCTCTTTCTGCCCAGGACCACGCGAATCATGCTCAATCGCGGCCAGTGACCATGGTGTCCGGCTTGGGCGATTTGCACCATCCCGTCTCGACCAGCAATGCCGAGGCGCAAAAATTCTTTGATCAGGGATTGCGATTCATCTACGCCTTCAATCACGATGAGGCAGCACGCTCCTTCGGCCATGCCGCGGAACTCGATCCCAAGCTGGCGATGGCGTATTGGGGTGTGGCCGAAGCGGTTGGTCCGAACTACAACGATCCTGCCAGCGATGATCGTTTCAAACGGGCACACGAGGCGATCCAGAAAGCCGTTGATCTCTCGGCAAACGCTTCACCCGTCGAAAAGGCCTACGTCCAAGCGATTGCGCTGCGTTTTCCTGGCGGAAATGCTGACCGCCGGCAGGCGGCAGAGGCTTATCACGATGCCATGCGCGAAGTCGCGAAGAAGTTTCCTGATGACCTCGATGCCGCTACTCTCTTCGCCGAATCTGGTATGAATCTTCATCCCTGGGGCTTGTGGCATCCGGATGGCACGCCAGAAGCCGGCACCGAAGAGGTCGTCGCCACTCTCGAATCCGTGATCAAGCGCGACCCCAACCACATGGGCGCGGTTCACTATTACATACACTCGGTCGAAGGTTCGCGCTCACCGGAGCGAGCCTTGGCTGGCGCGAACCGTTTGGCCGCCCTGGCGCCCGGCGCGGGACACATCGTGCACATGCCTGCCCACGTTTACATCCGCACGGGCGACTACGACGCCGCGGTCAAGACGAATGAAAAAGCTGCGGCTGTCGACCAAGCGTACCTCAAGGCAAGCGGGGCGCAGGGCATCTACCCGATGATGTATTACAGCCACAATCTGCACTTCATCGCTATGTGCTCGGCTATGAACGGAAATTACGAGGAAGCGAAGAAAACCGCTGGCGTGCTCGCTGCTCATGTTGGCCCACACGTGAAAGAAATGCCCCCATTAGAGGGATTCATGACCATCCCGATCGCCGTCAATGTGCGTTTCCACCGCTGGGATGACATTCTGAAAATGCCGCAGCCCGACCCTGCTATGAAGACCACTACGGTGTTTTGGCATTTCGCTCGCGGCATGGCGTTGGCGGCCACAGGTAAAGTGGCCGATGCTGATGGCGAATACAAAATCGTTTCTGATGCAGAGGAAGCTACTTCGCCAGACGTAGTCTTTTCCATGCCTGTGAATAACAAAGCCAAGGACGTTCTAGCAATCGCCAGAGATGTGCTCGGAGCGAGAATTTCCCTGGCGAGAAAAGATAACGCTACCGCAATCGCAAAATTGCAAAGCGCGGTAGCGACTCAGGACACGCTCAAATACAGTGAGCCTGAAGACTGGTTCTTCCCGGTGCGAGAATCCCTAGGAGCAGCGCTTCTGATGAACGGTGATGCTGCTGGGGCTGAGAAAATCTTCCGCGAAGATATCGAAACTCATCCGCGCAATCCGCGTTCGCTATTCGGCCTGCAGCAGGCGCTGAAGACCCAGAAACGCGACTACGATGCCGGATTTGTTGAGAAGCAGTTCCAGTCATCGTGGAAGGGGCAAGGCGCGCCGCTACGGGTAGAGGATCTGGTGTAGTCCCAAGAAATCTGACGAGGGCTGGCCACAGGCCAGCCCTTTTTCTATTCTTCTAACCCACAGCGTGCCCTCGGACAACGACTTATAATTTCTGCGATGCCCAGTGCCGCCAAGAACATTGACCAAAGGCTCGAATCCCTCCGCGAAAAAATCCGCCAGCATGAATACCGCTACTACGTACTCGACGATCCCGAAATCAGCGACGCCGAATTCGACCGGCTCATGAATGAGCTTAAGAATCTGGAAGCTGAACATCCTGATCTGATCACCCCCGATTCTCCTACGCAGCGCGTTGGAGGCAAGCCGCGCGAGGGATTCGTGAAAGTCCGGCATTCCTCGCCCATGCTCTCGCTGGATAACGCCTACACCGAAGAAGAGCTGCGCAACTGGGAGCGGCGGGTTCATGAGCTCAGTGGCCGCAAGGACGTCGAGTACGTCTGCGAGCTCAAGCTGGACGGCATGTCATTGGCAGTGCGCTATGAAGATGGACGACTGGTGCGCGGCATCACGCGCGGGGATGGCACCACTGGTGAAGATGTCACATCCAATGTTCGAACGGTTCGCTCGATCCCGTTATCCATTTCAAAAGAGAAGCTGAAGAAAACCGGGGTTCCGTTGGATTTCGAAGTGCGGGGCGAGATGCTCATGCCCATCGCTGCCTTTAAAAAGATGAACGAAGAGCGCGAGCAGAAAGGCCTCTCGCTCTTTGCCAACCCTCGCAACGCCACTGCTGGTACGGTACGCCAGCTCGAACCCAGTATCACCGCACAGCGCCGGCTGGATTATTTCTGTTACTCACTGCTGCAAGATGGACGTACGTTTTTCAAGCGGCACTGGGAAACTTTGAATGCGCTTGAAGCCGTGGGTTTCAAAGTGAATCTCCGGCGGGCGCTGGCGAAGAATTTCGATGAAGTGTGGGCCTTCATTCAGCAATGGGAAGACAAGCGCGAACAGCTTCCCTATGAGATTGATGGCATCGTCATAAAGGTGGATAGCACCGCGTTGTGGGGCGAGCTGGGCTACACCGGAAAGGCCCCGCGCTGGGCGATCGCATACAAATACGCTGCGCGTTCGGGCATAACCAGAGTTGAAGGCATTCTGGTTCAGGTTGGCCGTACCGGGAAATTAACTCCAGTCGCTGCTTTGAAGCCGGTCCCGATCGGGGGCACCACGGTAAGCCGCGCCACGCTTCACAATATGGATGAAATTGAGCGGCTGGGAGTGAAGATTGGCGATTGGGTGGAAGTTGAGCGTGGGGGCGATGTCATTCCGAAAGTCACTCGCGTCCTAGAGGACAAAGATCATCCACGCGGTCACAAATCATTCCGCATGCCGGAGAAGTGTCCGGTCTGCGGAGGGCGGGTCGTACGCACGGAAGGTGAAGCCGATCATCGCTGCGTCAACGCCAATTGCCCAGCCAAACTTCGCGAGACCATCCTCCACTTCGCGTCTCGCGGCGTAATGAACATCGATGGATTGGGCGATGCTCTGGTAAATCAGCTCACCGATCGCGGCATGGTGAGGAATGTCGCCGATATCTACAAGCTCACCAAGTCCGATCTGCTAAAGCTTGAACGCATGGGTGATAAATCTGCCCAGAATGTGCTCGATGAAATCGAGAACTCCAAGGAATTGCCGCTGGAACAAGTTATCTATGGCCTCGGCATTCGATTCGTCGGCGAGCGCACAGCGCAGTTTTTAGCCGAGCATTTCGGATCGATGGACGCGCTCATCACCGCGAGCGAGCAGGAACTGCTTGAAGTAAACGAAGTAGGGCCCCGCATCGCCGAGAGCATCGCGCAATTTTTCCGCGAGCCGAGGAATCGCGAACTGATCAAGCAACTGCGCGAAGCCGGCCTCAAGTTCACAGGCAAGAAGAAAGAGCGTGGCACCAAACTGGCCGGCAAAACATTCGTGCTCACCGGAACCCTGGCTCACTACACACGCGACGAAGCCAAGAAGATGATCGAAGATGCGGGTGGGAAGGTCACGGGGTCGGTCAGCAAGAAAACGGACTATGTTGTGGCCGGGGCGGACGCGGGTTCTAAGCTGGATAAGGCGAAGGAGCTAGGGGTGGAGGTGATTGATGAGAAAGGGATGGCGGAGCTGCTTCAATGACAGCAACTGGTCTGTTCAGGTAGCGCGCACACGTGAGGCGTTTGCGTTTCACTTTGATGAACGCATTCAGCTCTGAGACAGAGATGGCTCGCCGATACCACGGAGACAGCGTCGAGGTTCTTCGTATCCTTCACGGTGCGCAGGACTGGCCGAAGTGAGGTTCTGATCAATTGCGATCCATCGCTCCCTTGATCCTCTCATACGTAATCTCCAGCGACTCCGGTAGCACTCGGCTCTCTCCCGCAACTGTCATGAAATTCGTGTCACCGATCCACCGCGGCAGGATGTGCATGTGAACGTGGCTGGCCACACCTGCTCCAGCGGCTTTACCAATATTCATTCCCAAATTGACTCCATCGGCCGCGTAAAGCTGACGTAACACTCCTTCCATCCGTTGAGTGAGTTCGATCATTTCATGAGCAGTCTCTGCTGGCAATTTCTGCAGTTCATCTACATGAGCAAAGGGCACGATCATAACGTGACCCGAAGTGTAAGGATAAGTATTGAGCACGATGTAGCAGTAGCGCGCGCGATGCACAATGTGAACCTTCGCATCATCGCCGGATTTGGGCAAATCGCAGAAGATGCACCCGGAGACGTTCTCCGCGTTT
>WNGE01009709.1_pt1 | contig 16020 bp, 13 predicted proteins | sample 5400651 | NCBI WGS metagenome assembly WNGE01 (sample SAMN13153370, study PRJNA577476) | soil metagenome | isolation source: 60 cm soil or saprolite under grassland replicate 2 | place: USA:California | collected 2016-06-15 | reverse complement strand
TAAGACGGCTCGGGAGAGTCATGGGTTTTGGACTCCTCGCCTGAAATTGAAGGTTCAGGACTTGCGAAATCGATTTAGGTAAGTCGCCAAACAGCAGCGAGGGGAGACTAGATGGTTTGGGGCTTAGACGCAATCAACGCGAGTTGGGTTCCCCGCGGGCCGAGAGAATCCTGTATGACACATTCGCGAGCCGTGAACATTGCCGTCCTGGCGGAGTGCTGCCGGTTGTGCTTCACAGGCGTAGCGTGTAAGTTTATGCTTTTCAACTAACGACTGACAGGAGTTTCATATTGGCTGAGACTGAGGGTCCGAGTGTTGCCGATCTTTTTCGGCGCGCCCAGGCGATTAGAACTGAGAACGCGCAGGCTTCCTACAAGGAGATTGTGGCGCAACTTGTACGTGAATATTCCGCGTCGCCGTTTCCGCCCACCTACAACTTCTCTCGTTGGAGCAAACCGAGAACTACGAGCGCGAGCACGGCGCTGAAGGCACTCGCGACGACTGGCACGATCGTACGAAAGGCGTCGAAGGCGCAACGGCCAAAGGCATCGACAAATGGATGCCGGAAGAGTTGGTGAAGCTGGCGGAGAAGACGGTGCAGGACCGCGATCGGTAGCGAAAAGAATTTGGAGTGCCGGCAGATTGACCACCCAGCGTGGCTGCCACGCTGGGGACCCCGGTTGAAGCGGCGACGGCGCTTTGGATCGTATGGAGTACCGCCTTCAGGCGGAATCGATTACGAAAGGATATGGCCGCCTAAAGGCGGGACTCCAAACATGTGACGCGCCGGCAACATCGCCGGCGGAAATCAGGTGTCGCGCGACTTGCTTCTGACTCCTGACTTCTGAATTCTGTCTTATGAGCTTTCTTGACGGCCTGATCAAAGATCCGAAGTATCAGACCCATGATCCGCGCAAACCCGACGAGGTTGCGGAGCCGGACGTGATCATCAGTCCCGACACGCGGCGCGATAATCGAATTCCGCCGGGTCAGACGCGCACAAAAAAGTGGCCGGTGCTTGACGCGCATGGCGCCCCACCGATTGATCTGGCGACCTGGAAATTCGAAGTTGACGGTCTGGTGGAAAAACCGCTTCAGTTCTCGCTCGATGAATTCATGCAACTCGAAGCGGTGAAAGTTTATGCCGACTTTCATTGCGTGACCCGCTGGTCAAGGCTCGATAACGTTTGGACCGGCGTGCCCACGCGCGAGATTGCCAAACTCGCCGGCGTCAAACCGGAAGCGAAGTTTGTTCTGGCCCTCGCCTACGACTATGGCTGGACCACGAACGTTCCGATCGAATATTTCCTGAAAGAAGATTCGCTTTTCGCTTACCTGCATGACGGCGCGCCGATTCCGCCGGAACATGGCGGACCCGTTCGCCTGATCATTCCGCAACTGTATGCCTGGAAATCAGCGAAATGGGTGAAAGGCGTGCGCTTTCTTGAAAGCGACGAAGCCGGATTTTGGGAAGAAGGCGGCTATCACATGCGCGGCAATCCCTGGGCGGGCGGCGATGGCGAGAGGTTTCGTTGGTCATAAAGAAGAGTAAGCGGGGGCGAGCCCCCCTTCCTAACGCTGGGCTACCCATGCTCGACGGAGTAACTATTTCCTGAGAAGCTTTCAAGATCGCGGAAGCCGGTTCAATGTTGAAAATCTCTCAGGTCAGGAAGAGGCTTGCCCACTCTCGTAGCCTGGTAATAAAGTCCGCGAATGCAGTCATCTCCATCGCCAATCCCCAAAGATGCCGCCACAGTAATTCTTCTTCGCCACAATACCGATCGAACTAATCCGGAGATCTTTTGGGTCAAGCGCAGTACCAAGCTGGCTTTTCTTGGCGGGTTTTATGCTTTTCCCGGCGGTGGGCGAGAGACGCACGACGACGAAGTACAAGTTGAACACAGCGACGATCAGGAGCGCGCGGCGATGATTAGTTGTGCCGCGCGTGAACTGTTCGAAGAAACGAGAACACTGCTGGCGCACGGATCGGAAGCGTTGACGCAGGGACAACTCGCGTCGCTGCTCGACGATCTTGAATCGAGGCGAATGTCATGGCCAGAACTGCTCAGACATTACGGCCTGCGGCTGGACGCGAACGATTTTACGTTCGTTGGCCGCTGGGTGACCCCACCCTTTGCTCCGCGAAGATTCGATACGTGGTTCTTTCTGGCCAACTGTCCGGCAAAGCAGACGCCGATTGTTAGCGGCGATGCCGAGCTGGAATCGGGCGAATGGATCGCTGCGGGTGAAGCTTATGGGAAATGGGAACGAAGAGAAGTCCTCGCCGTGCCGCCCGTGCTGCATGCTTTAAAAACTCTCTCCGGCGGACTGACAGAAGATCTGGTCGAACGATTTCTTTCGGTTCCCGAAGCGCATCGCGATCCGACGAGGCGAATCGAGTTCCAGCCCAATTACATTTGTTTTCCGGTACGCACGCCGACAAAGCCGCCGGCAACGCATACAAACTGTTATCTGATCTATTCCTCGGACGAGTTGCTGATCATCGATCCGGGGTCGCCGTACGAAGACGAACAACAGGCACTGGCGAAATACGTCGATGACTTGATCGCTGAAGATCGAACGGTAAGCCGGATCATTCTCACGCATGTTCATCCTGATCACATTGCCGGTGTTAACGCGCTGAATGATCACTTGAGACATAAGCACGGCGCCAGGGTTCCGGTTGCCGCTCATCGTCAAACTGGAAAATCGCTAAAAGGTGAGATTGACGTCCATCGATTTATTGAAGACGGTGAACTGATTCCGCTTGAAGGCTCGCCCGAAATCGTGTTGCGCGCGATGCACACGCCCGGCCACGCGCGCGGGCACCTCTGTTTTCATGACGAAAGCGCCGGAGTGCTAATTACAGGTGATAACATCCTCGGCTTTGGATCGGTCTTAATTGATCCGCCAGAGGGAAACATGCGTGACTATTTGGATTCGCTCAGGCGAATGCGCGCGGTCCCAAACTTATCCGTGCTGATGCCGGGACATGGACCTGCCGTCGCCAATCCTTATGAGAAGATTGATGAATACGTCGGACATCGTCTGGATCGCGAAGCAAAGATTCTGAATGCAGTGCGTGATGGGGCGAACACGGCTGAACAAATCGTCGCGTCTGTTTACACCGATGTCTCACCGAAAGCGCACGCCATGGCGCAACGCGCTGTGCTTGCACATCTGGAGAAGTTGGTAAAGGACGGGTTAGTAATTCGCAACTCCTGTGGAAAATACGTCTTCTTTCAAGGCGAATAGATTTGGAGTGCGGCGTAGTGACGACGGTGCCTTCAATTGTTCGGAGTACGGCCTTCAGGCGGATTGTCATCCGCAGAAACCATTATTGCCTGAAGGCGGAACCCCAAACCAAAGCGGCGTCGCCGCTTCAACCGGGGTCCCCAGCGTGGCAGCCGCGCTGGGGTGGTCAATCTGCCGCCGCACTCCAAATCTTGTGTTCGTACTTTGCTTGCTTTCCGGTTAGAATCTCTGTACCCCAGACCAGGAAAACGAAATCACCAAAAACAAAATGGAACGAGCAAGGACTTTAGGCGAACTCATTGAGAGTGGCTACGAGAGCGTCTCCGTCAAAGACGAAATGCGGGCAAATCTCATTTGCAAGTTGAAACGCCGCGAGAGACTTTTCCCCGGCATCGTTGGTTATGACGAGACAGTGGTGCCGCAACTTATCAACGCGATTCTTGCCCGGCATAACTTGATTCTGCTTGGCCTGCGCGGTCAGGCCAAAAGCCGCATCATTCGGCAGCTGACGAACCTGCTCGATCCGGAAATACCGATCATCGCCGGGTCGGAGGTCAACGACGATCCTTTTCATCCGATCAGCGCCTACGGCCGGCAGACGATTGAGCTGCATCAGGACGCGACACCGATCGCCTGGATAGAGCGCGACGCGCGATTCGTAGAAAAACTCGCGACCCCCGACGTGACGATCGCCGACATCATCGGCGACGTGGATCCAATCAAAGCCGCGAAAGGTGGCCACCTGCTCAGCGATGAATTGACCATTCATTACGGCCTCTTGCCGCGGGCCAATCGGGGGCTCTTTGCCATCAACGAGCTGCCGGATCTGGCAGGCAAGATTCAGGTTGGGCTTTTCAACATCATGCAGGAAGGCGATGTTCAGATTAAAGGCTACCCAGTGCGTTTGCCGCTCGATGTAATGCTGGTTTTTTCCGCCAATCCCGAAGACTACACCGCCCGTGGCAAGATCATTTCGCCGCTCAAGGATCGAATCGGCGCTGAGATCATGACTCACTATCCGAAAGAGATTGAGCTCGGGGTTGAGATTACCCGGCAGGAAGCCTGGATCGCGCGCGAGGGTTTGAAAGATCGTTTGGTGATTCCTGATTTCATTCGCGAAGTGATTGAACAGATAGCGTTCGAGGCCAGAGATGATCAGCGAATCGACAAACATTCCGGCGTCTCGCAACGCCTGCCGATAACTGTGATGGAGTCAGTCATCTCCAACGCCGAGCGCCGAGCTCTGATGACAGACGAAGGTATGGTGGTGCCACGCATCGCCGATATTTATGCGGCAATTCCGTCAATGACCGGCAAGCTGGAACTGGAATACGAAGGCGAGCAGATTGGCGCTCATCGCATTGCTAAAGACTTGATCAAACGCGCCGCCGGCGAGATTTTCGAAGGCTATTTTGTGGGTATTGATTTCACCAACACGGTGCGGTGGTTCGACGAGGGAAACAATTTGCGGTTGGCGGACACAGCCGCCGCTGAGGAGTGCATGATGCTGGTGGAATCGGCGCCGGAATTAATTGACACCGCATTAATTCCTTTTGATTTCAACCGCAAGGATAAAGCCCAGACGGTGGCGGCCTGCGAATTTGCCCTCGAAGGTCTTTACGCTGAAAACAAAATCAGCCGCAACGAAGAAGGCGGTTACACTGCGGTCACGAAAGCGAAGAAGGACCGCCGGGGAATGATCTATGATGATCTAACGGAGACGGGCCGGTACAGCTAATTGCCGCGGTGACTTAACCGCTCAACACGATTTGCGTTGGAAATTTAATCGTTAAATGAAATTCACGCGCTACGGTAAATTCAACGGTCTCGATGTTTCATCGCTCAACCTTGGCGATCTGATGGAAGGTCTGTCTGATTCGCTCCTCTATTCCGGTTACGACGACGATTACTACTGGACGCGGCAGCGAATGCCGCAAGACACGTCGCTCGATGCGCTGCGCCGGGCTCTTTTGCAGGCGCTGATGGATCAAGACCTGCTTTCGCCGTCTCAGGTGCAGCAGATGCTCGACGAGAATGAAGGCAAATACGAAGGTTCCCAGCTGCAGGAGATGCTGAATCAATTGATCGAGCGACTAGTTGAAGAAGGCTACCTGACTTTGCACGAAGAGCCACAGACGTCGCCACAGCGACGCGAAATAAGGCGGGAAAATGGCGAAGGCCGGATCGAAGAGCCGCTGCCGCAAAACATCAAGTTTGAAGTCACCGAGAAGGGCCTGGATTTTCTCGGCTATAAGACTTTGCGCAATCTGCTCGGAAGTTTAGGCAAGAGCTCGCTCGGACGCCACGACACTTTGCATTTGGCCACCGGGATCGAAGCTGAAGCCGCGAGCAAGGCCTACGAATTCGGCGATACGATTAATCTTGATGTCAATACGACTTTGCTATCGGCGATAAAGCGCGAGGGCCTGTCAGTTCCGCTCAATCTCGAATACAAAGACCTGCACGTCTACCAGTGTGATTACCAATCATCGTGCGCGACGGTCGTAATGCTTGATTGCTCGCATTCGATGATCCTCTATGGAGAGGATCGCTTTACGCCGGCCAAGAAAGTTGCGCTCGCGCTCGGGCATTTGATCCGGACCCAGTATCCAGGCGATTCGCTGAAGGTCGTCTTGTTCCATGACACCGCGGAAGAGTTGCCGCTGGCAAAACTCGCGACGACCCAGGTTGGTCCCTATCACACAAACACTGCCGAAGGATTGCGCCTGGCACGCCGTATCCTGCAGTCGCAACGGAAAGATATGAAGCAGATTGTCATGGTTACGGATGGAAAACCGACTGCATGTTTTCTGGAAGGTGCATCGACGTCAACTTCGGCCGCTCGCGGACGTCCTGCCGTTTCCGGCGGTTTCGGCAGCGCAAGCCATGCTGACAGGCGGCTATATAAGAACTCAATGGGCGGCGATCCATTTGTAATGGAAGCGACTTTCCGCGAAGTTCAGGCTTGTCGTAAAGCCGGAATCATGATCAATACCTTCATGCTGGCCAGCGATTATTATCTGGTCGAGTTCGTCAAACAGATGACTGCAATGACGAACGGCAAGGCATACTTTGCTAACCCTGCAAACCTCTCTCAATTCGTCTTGATTGATTTTCTTAAGAGGAAATCTCGAAAAATCAAGTGATAGAACCGGGTCAACTATTCCGCGAAAGAGCCGCGGAAGTCAGGGCCGCGAGCAGCAGTTGATTTCAAACGAAGAGCGGCGAGCTTCTTTTTGAGTCTCGCCGCTCTATTACCGCGCATCGTCATGAACTCAATAGCGTGCAGTCCTGCCGCACCCCGCGTTCATCGACGCGCTTCTCCCCGGTTGAGCAAAGGGTGAGAACATGCGCCGCAATCTACTCTAGCGAGTGGCGTTCTGTCAATAGCAATAGCTCATGCGGAGAGGCGACAACTGTTGTTAAGACGAGGCTCCGTCGAGCATTGCCCAGGGCCGGCCATCGACCCTTTTCATGAGGTGGTGGCCGCCTTCCTGGCCAACGGCTTCTTCATAATTGATTTGCGCCGGACTCTTACGGGTGCGCGCGCATCGAGCAGGCTCTTATGGCGGGTATTGATGATGTAGCAAAGACCCTGGTGCGTAAGACCCAGGTCTCTGGCCGCGCGTGTGACGCTGCCTTGAGCCATTTCGAGCGCGCGACGAATCCATTCTCCCTCAAATTTCAACACTTCCTGCTCGAGTGAATCGCTGGCCATAGGAGGAATTGCGCCCATTGCGCCGGCATGACTGGCAATCAGGCGCGCGGCGGCTCGGAGGTGATTAGCAGTATCGGGGCTCAGTTCATTTCCCAATCGCTCATCAGCCTGCTGGTAAAGCGAGCCGAGCTGGTCAGGAGAAAGAAAGGACCTCAACTCCTCGACTATTGTCAGAAGTATCCTTCCGGATAATTCAGGATCGCCGGCGATTTCTGCCACCTGGGCGGCCCGCTGCAGCACGCTAAAAGCCAAGTCGTGGCGATTCATTCGCGCGAGCCCGGTACCCTGCGTCGTCAGCGCCTCAGCCAGCAAACTCTGCTCGCCGCCACGCTCGAGCGCACCCGCTGCCGTGAAGGCCGTTTTTTCTGCTTCTTCGTATCTGCCTTGCGCGAGAAAAACGCGCGAGCGAGTTTCATTGAATATCGCAAGAGTTCCCACGTCCCCTAAATCTCGGACGGTGCGACATGCGCGCTCTACGTGTTCAAGCGCATCGTCAAGGCGGCCCAGCTCGAGCAGGGCAATCGCCGTATTGTTCTCGACGCGGGCGTAATATCGCTTATGACCCGCCTGCTCAAAATACGCACTTGCTGCCGCGCTTTCGATCAGTGCCTTATCCAGATTGTCGGTCCCTCCGAGCTTCATAAGAACAATCGCGCGCTGCGAGTGATATCGAGCCTCGACGGCGGGATCTTCAATTTCATCCAATAGCGGCGCCGCTCGATCCAGCAGGACAAGCGCGTCGGCAAATCGGTTCGAGGAGACTTCCACGATAGTGCTATTGATCAGGACGCGAAATTGATTGGTCGGGGCTTTGGCGCGGGTCAGGGCTTCGCTAAACCAAACGCGTGCCTCGTCGATCGCGCCTTCGCGCCAGTAACAAATAGCCAGATCAGTTTGGGCTTCCGCCAGTTTGTCCCGGTCAGCCAGGCGCTCAAACGCCCGAATGCTTTCGCTTATTAGATCCTTGGCAAATTCCTGGGCCCCAGGGATCTGTCCAGAGGTGCCCAACCAGCCCGATATCGTCCCCGCGCGCAGCAGTACCTCTGCCGCGTCTTTGGGTGAAAGGCGCTCGATATCTGGTCGCTGACCGATGCCCCGCCAGATATCAGCCAGTGTCTCGCGAGCGCCCTCATAGTCGCCTGCGTTTTCCAACTCGCGCGCCACGGCGCATTTTTCCCTCACGTCCGCAGGGGTACGGCCTGCGATACCTGTTGTTTCCATCCGGATTTTGTTAGTCATTGGAATTCTTTCTGTTAAAAGGACCAAAATTGACGCACCGAATAGCTGGTTTATTTGCTAACGGTGCTATTATGCCTGCGCTCAACACAATCGAGGGATTCGCAGAGTCGGAAACCGCGCGATTCCCCGAAAAAAAGGAACCAAAATGAAAAAGCTAACAACTTTCGTGGGGTCTTGCATCCTGGTGCTTTCTCTATCCGTCGCCGCCCTGGCCGATGGCGGCATAGCTCAAACTCCAGGCAAAGACGATCCGCCGCCGCCCCCCAGCAATTGCACGACGTACAGCGACCCCGGTTCGGAAACCTCTACCGATACTGAGGTGACATGTTTGCTAGCCGACCTTACCTCGCTCGCGGCCTGGTTCGCCGGATCGATCTTATAAAGCGGTTGAACTGATTTCATTCAAACCTCGGCGCATAAGGTCGCCGGGCGCTGGAAGTGTATGCGAGCCTCCTTTGGAGGGCGTCCCGGTCTACAGTGGCGCATCCTACAACTAGTGCGCATATTAAGGCAACAGCAAAAAGCCTTGCCGTGCATTTTGACAGTGTTACTTTCCGGTGATTTGCTTTTTTCACCGGCCACCGCCCGAGAAAATCGCGGCGCGCAAAGCGCCGGGGCCGCTGACCGCGACGGAAACACCGCCATTACTAGAGAACGATCGCCTTCCTGCAACAATCCCCCAGGCTGAATGGGGAAAAATTATTGGTTTCGTCGCTCTTTGTGCTGCACGGTTGGCTCATTCCTCCAAGTTGCGCGCGAACAAGTTCGGAATGCCTTGGGCAGTCCTATTAAATTCACTAAGGAGTTGATTATGGACAAATACGAAATTAAGAGGGTGGGATTTGTTACCGTCCTTTGCATCTCGGTCCTGTTTCTGACGGGATCATCTGTTGCTTTCGGTCAAGTCACAAAGACACAGGTTTCTGTTAGAACGGCGAACACTCGATCAGTTCCGAGTGGCTCGAAGATGAAATTTCAGGGTGTGGTTATCGACCGTAATGCGGACACATTTACGATTCGCGATCGGAGCCGCACCGACTATCAGGTTTTGATTACCGATAACACCAGCATCAAGACGCACGGAGGATTTCTTCGAGGCGGCAAGAAATATCCGGTTACCGACATCCTTCGGGGCCTGATCGTCGAAGTCGAGGGGCGGGGCGATGCGCAGGGCCAACTCGTGGCCGACAAGATCAGGTTCAACGAATCGGACATGCGAGCGGCGGTTACATCTGATACGCGCGTGACGCCGGTGGAAGAAAACCAGCAGCGCATGGCGGGTCAAATGGATGAGCTCTATGCGATTGCTCAGGAAGCTCGGCAACAGGTTGCTGCAATCAATGATCGCGTTTCTTCTTTGGATGATTACGATGTTCAGGAGTCTATCGCGGTTACCTTCAAGGTAAACAGTGCGGTGCTGTCTCCTGAAGCGAAGCGACAACTTGATGACTTTGCCACCAAGGCCACGGCTGCCAAAGGCTTTATGATCGAAGTTTCCGGGCACACGGATTCGACGGGTGGTGAAGCGAAAAATATGCGTCTGAGCCGGGACCGTGCAGAATCTGTGGTCGAGTATCTGACGATCGCGCACAAGATTCCGGCGCGTCGTTTCATCACCCCGATGGGGTATGGCAAGACCGAAGCGGTAGCTGACAATTCAACTGCCTCAGGTCGCGCCCAAAATCGACGGGTACAAGTAAAGATCCTCGTCAACCGCGGTTTGACGGGCAGCTCGAGCACCGCGCCTGCCAAGCCTTAATCGGCCCTTCAGCGGTCAAGCACCGACTCAGGAGTCCGGCTCCGCTGAAGACGCTTAATATCATATCCCCCGGGCCGCGATTGGCGTGCGCCGGGGGATAGTTTTTGCTGTGCCTCACTTTCTGCGAGCTTCATTAGGTTTATGCCTGCAGCCGCATGCGAAGCGGGGAGTGCCTGTGACCAATTGAGAAGCAAAATGCAAACTCAATTCGATGAACCAATCGCGCTGTTCCGGTATCGATAGAAAAGGAGGTTTTTATGTTTACTGCCAAAGAAGCTTTCGCAAGTTTTTCCGTCAATGATCTTCAGAGCGCTAATCACACGCCGGCAAGTTTCACGGTGCTCAATTTCATCGTGGATGATATTGAAAAAGCGGTGGATGAACTAAAACAGACGGGGGTCCGCTTCGAAAAATACGAAGGCGAGCTGAAGACCGATAAAAAGGGCATTCATCACAACGGAGGTCCGACCATCGCCTGGTTTAAAGATCCGGCTGGTAATATCCTGTCGGTGCTTCAAGAGGGCGACTGATAGCAATCGAATCGACTAACCCCGGCTGTTTCGCGCGCCGCGCGATTCGTCGACGTGACCAATTCTCAGCGCCTCGTGAATATTTGGCGTTGGCAACGGGAAAATAGTTTGACGTCGTGACTCGCGAGCGGGTGTTGGCCGATTCCACATGGCGATCCAAAAAAGAAATCAGTCACGGCCGGTATTACTTTGCGTACAGGCCCGGCGAGACTGTTTTTTATTCGCGATCGGCGGCGGCCTTGAGACTCACGTGACCGTCTTCGACATCGACGGAAAATAACACGCGTTCCGAACCCAATTGCTCTTTCAAGTTATTTGTTTTCTGGGCGATCAAGCGATGAAAGCGAGGAAACGACAGATCCTGCGTTGGTTCGCCACACTTCTCTTTGGCGTCGATTAATGAATCGTAGAGCTTTCGAATTGCTCCCACGTCTTTGTGAACGTCGGCGCAAACAAAAGTGCTGCGTTCGAAATCGCTGATGTGTTGAGTGCGCATGGCTGCGCGATTCGTCGCGCCTGGAGTGCGACCTTCTTCGCGCCCCTGCATAGTCCGGCGCCACATGTCGCGAAAAGCGGCGTAACGCGCCGCTAGTGAATTGAAATGATAGCGCTGGGCGAAGGTTAACGTGCGATCGTCGGCAAGTCGTTTGAGATGGGCCTCGACGCGCATCTTCGAATCATATGGCGGCCGTTTCGACCCGCCGTTAAAATAAACATCAAACTCGATCTTGAGGCGCCGAATATCCTCTTCGAGGCGGGCAACTTGTTCTTCGATTGTCAGCTTCTTTTCAGAGGCGACGCCCTTAATCTTATCGCGCTCATGACGCTCGCGCGCCTGTCTGGAAAGCTTGTTCTCACGGATTCGCAAAGGGTGGTCTCCAACGGGGGCGGTGAATGCGGGGTCGACTGGTGCCCTTGATCTCAGTCTAGAGGCTGGGCGGTTCGACTGTCAACGAAGTTTTTCCCGGTAAGATTGCTTCCCTGGCGCTCCCGATCATATGCTTGCCCCGCGTCGGTTAGTTTAATCCGGAAGAATTTCAAAGAATGGTCACCAAATCGACTTCGAAGACTGCGGCCCTGAGGGCATTACCTTCGGTTGACGAGGTACTGCGAACTGAGACAGCCGCCGAGCTGGAGTCGAAGTTAGGATCAAAGCGCCTGGCGTCGCTGGCCCGTGAGGTAATGGGGGTAATGCGCCGCGAACTGCAAACGAACGGCGACAATAATGAAATCTCTCGCGCCATGCTGCTCAAAGAAGCCGAGCGCCGCTTGTTTTCGACTTACCGAGATGAATCAATGCGGGGACTGCAGAAGGTTATTAATGCCACCGGCGTAATACTGCATACGAACCTCGGTCGTGCCCCTCTCTCAGATGCGGCGCGCCGAGCGATCTCTGACGAAGCCGCCGGCTACTGCACGCTCGAATTTGATCTGTCTACGGGTGAGCGGGGGAGCCGCGGCGGGCTGGTTGAAGAGTTGCTCGTCCAGTTAACGGGCGCAGAGGCGGCGCTGGTAGTTAATAACTGCGCGGCGGCGGCGCTTCTGATTCTTAGCATCCTGGCGCGCGACGGCGAAACCATCGTTTCGCGGGGCGAGCTCGTAGAGATTGGCGGTGATTTTCGGGTGCCGGATGTGATGGCCAGTTCCGGCACAAGTCTCATCGAAGTCGGCACCACAAATCGAACGAGCATCTCGGATTATGCAAAAGCCATTAACGCGCGCACTCGCCTCATTATGCGCGTTCATACTTCGAACTATCGCATTGTTGGTTTCACCAGCACGCCGACGCTGGTCGAACTTGCCGAGGTGGCCCACAAGGCGGGCCTGCCTTTTTACGAGGATGCGGGCTCGGGCGCCCTTATCGGTTTCAGTGAATACGGAATTAGCGGCGAGCCCTTAATCTCGGAATCGATTGCGGCCGGCGTCGATGTGATTTCTTTCAGCGGAGATAAACTGCTGGGCGGTCCGCAAGCAGGTTTGATTGCGGGACGAAGTGAAATCATCAGGCGGCTCAAGTCCCACGCTCTATATCGCGCTCTGCGGGCAGACAAACTCGCGCTCGCGGCGCTCGAGGTCACTCTCGACGCGCATCGCCGGGGCCAATCCTTCAAAGAGGTTCCGGCACAGAGAATGATCTCGATGTCTGCCGCCGAAATCAACGCCCGAGCCAGGGCGTTCATCGAACGGGTGCGTGAGTTCAATTCGCTTGAGGCTCTGCGTCTTGAAGTCCTCGCGGGCAACTCGGCAATTGGCGGCGGTTCCGCGCCGACATTTCATCCGGTCACGACGCTTATCTCAGTTACTCATAAGACCCTGACTGCAGCTCAAATTGAATCCCACCTTCGACAATCATCTCCTCCAGTTATTGCCCGCATTGCCGAAGATCGCGTGCTGTTGGATCTGCGAACGGTAGCCGAGGACGAAGAGAGGCACCTCACGGAACTCCTCGCCTCTCTGGAAGACGTCAACTAACCTTCTTTTTCAGTTTTCCGCTTGCGTAAAACAGTGGCCATCAGGGTATAATTAATTGCCATTCAGGCGCTTAAGGTCCCTGGCAGCGCCAATCTTCCCAGTAAGTTAACACTCATCTTCGTGCTGATACCTTGACGTATCGCGTTTCAATCAAGTCCTTGTTCATCTGTCTCGGCCTTGCTGCTTTGGCGGGACTGGGAACCTGCGCGTTATGGCGCGCCGGGCTCTTTGACTCTTTGCAGTCCACTTTCGTTGTGGGATCGAGCTGGGCCGATGCGCCCATCGCGGCTCCGCAACCTTGGTTAAGCTCGCTGCTTATCATCACCGTTGGCGGATGCGCCGGCTTTTTTGTGGGAAGAGTGGGCTTGCGCCGATCGTTTCTGATTTTAGGGTTAGGATTTCTGATTCTCTGCGGCGCGAGTTTGTGGGTTTCCTATCAGTGGAGAATCGATATCCAATTCGCGCCGATGGTCCTGGGAGCAATGGCCGCCGTTTTTCTGGTGCAGCTTTATCGATTATGGGAAATCGATGCGGTGCTCACGAGACGAGTCAACTTGATCGCCTCAACGAATGGCGAGGTTGAATTTGGCCGAGCTCAAGCGCGCCTGCTGAGCGGTCTGAAGTTGCTGCACACCATCCTTCCGCTGGAAGAATCAATTGTCTATCAACCGAATGAAGATGGGAAACTGGTACCTTGCGCTCGCTTTCGCACGAGTCCGGCCGCGTCGCTGGATCCCGCGCGCAACAAAGTCTGGCGGACATTAATCAAGTTATGTGATCACGCCCTCGAGAAAGATCAGATTAACCGAATTCGCACCGGCGAACTGGACGCACTCGAGAACGTCGCCATTCCTCTTCGTCATGAAGCGCACTCGGTGGGCGTGTTGCTACTGCGCATGACTGAAAGTTTCGATCAGAGCGACCGATCGCTTTTGTTCGCAGTGGGCGGGCAATTGGCCCGTAACCTGCAACGAGACAAAGCGCGCAATGAAAGACAAAACAACGCCATGCCTACCTTCGTATCGAGCCACGCTTCGGGAAGGCGGCTCGAAGCCTTTGATGTCGTAAGCGGATTTCTGATTGAACATCGCTTCGGTCCGCCAGCCCTGGCCGAGGCTTTTGACGGACACGCGGTTGCGTATCTCGACGGCACGTTGGCTTACATCAATCCGGCGATGCTCGAGGTGGCCGGCCTGGAAGAAGCGGAGGCCGCCAACCTCGATCTGTTTACTCTATTGGATCGATTTCGTTTTGGAGTCTTTGACGAGCCGTCGATTGCCGTCCGCAGAGTGCTGCAATCAGGAGAGGCATATCAGACTGAAATCACCTTGCCTGCGACCAACACCAATGTTGAGCTCCGCATCGCGCTCGCGAAAGAGCGCAACGGTAATGGAAATGGCGATCATGCTCTGCCGCTTTGCTTCGCGATTCGGGCCCGGGACATAACCAAAGACAAAGAGCACGAGCAAATGAAGAGTGAAATGATCTCGCTTATGTCGCACGAGTTACGCACGCCACTCACCAGCATTAACGGCTTTGCTGAGTTGTTGGTCCGGGACCGGACGCTCCCCGACGAGTCGCGTGAATTTCTCCAAATCATTTCCAATGAATCGCAACGGATGGCGCGGATGATCGACACTTTCCTGTCGGTAACTAAACTGAAACGATCAGATAAACAGGAAGTAACCAAGAGCGCCGTGCGCCTGGACCAGGTAGTGCGGGATGTAATTACGACGCTGCAACCTTTGGCCAGGAAAAAGCGAATTCGGCTGGCGGAACAGGCATCCCCACAGATTCCGCCGGTGGCTGCTGACCGGAGCTTGATGACTCAGGTGGTCACGAACTTGATCGACAACGCGATTAAGTACAGCCCTGAGCGCACCACCGTCACGATTACAACCACGCTGGAAGCCGAAGTCGTGCGCGTCACCATCGAAGATCGAGGTTACGGTATTCCGCCTGAATCAATTGACCGGATCTGGGAAAAGTTCTATCGCGTGGCCCGCGATGGACAGGAAAAGCATGAGGAATCAACCGGACTCGGCTTGTCGGTAGTAAAGGATGTCGTGGAACAGCACGGTGGCAGGGTCATGGTTGAATCTGAAGTTGGACGCGGGTCAAGATTTACCTTCAGCTTGCCGAGGTTGTAGCCGACGCCAACTTTCGCCTCCTGCTTTTTCGGCACTCTCCCTAACGGTCGGCTTTCTGCTTACTGCGCACTGCCGCTACCGTCCGCACTCACTATTCGAGTTGCTAATGAGATCGCGATCTATACGTCGAACATTCGGCAGTCACACAATGACACCGTCAGGGCACGACCTTGCCTATGCGCGGGCTACTGTCGTGCAGTGGCTTTATTAATCGTTCCGCGACACCTTTTCGCGCCACATGCGCATCTTTTGGAATTGGGATGCAAGGTGTATTCGTAATCGACCGTGATCTCTTCGCCAGGAGGAATATCGCGCAGGGCAAAGAACAGCACCTTTCCGTAAAGCGTCTTTATGAAAGCGTTGGGCGCGCACGAGTGATTAATGTAATGAGTGCCGTTTCCGCCGCGGCTGCCGTCCAGGCTCCAGCTTCCATCAATGTCGCAGATGCGCAGGATGCGACGACGGCTGGCTCTTCTGGTTGCTTCCCAATCAGGAATCCGCTCGCCGGTGTATTCAGCGATCTTTTTCCGGCGCGCGAACGGGATGGTCGCAAAACATCCTTTGCCGTTGATTGGTGATTTCTGAATTGATAAGCCCGGCGCAAGTTTCAGGGTCATTACCCGGCATTGTACGACAGGTTTCAACGGTAAGCGGGGGTAAACCCGCCTTCCTGACCTGAGAGATTTTCAAAGGTGAGTGCTTTCATCTCTACTTGAAAGCCCTCAACTCTAAATGCCTCTCAGGTCGGGAAGGGGGTTCACCCCCGCTCTCCTGACCCCTAGTTGTTCCTCAACTGCGGTGCCACATAGCGCACTGATTTCAACTCTGCCAGGGCTGCCAGTTTGTCCACTGGCAAACGCCCAATCACAAGTTTCGCAGTCTTCGGATCGAGCACTA
>WNGE01008839.1_pt1 | contig 16023 bp, 11 predicted proteins | sample 5400651 | NCBI WGS metagenome assembly WNGE01 (sample SAMN13153370, study PRJNA577476) | soil metagenome | isolation source: 60 cm soil or saprolite under grassland replicate 2 | place: USA:California | collected 2016-06-15 | reverse complement strand
CCCGGCAAGACCATCCCTGGGGCTGGGGATCGGTTCCTCGACCGTGGTCGCCCTCGTGCCCGCGCACTCGGACCTGAGCTGAGTCGGGTGCCCGGGATGTGGCGCGCAGGCGGTGACTACCGGGTGGCGAGCAGCCGACCACGGTAGCCGAGGACAGCGTCGCGGAACGCGCTGACCGGCGCGGGGTACGCGTGGTCGGCCAGCCATACCAGCGCGATCGTCCGGGTCGTGCGGGGTGCGGTGACGTCGAGCGCGACCACGTCGGGACGTGGCGGCGCGACCCCGTCGGGGACGGACCGGCCGACCGGGAGCAGCGCGACGCCGAGGCCGGTCGCTACGAGGCCGAGTACGGTGTCGATCTCCTCTCCCTCGAAGGCCAGTCGGGGTGTGAAGCCCGCCTGCCGGCACCAGTCGTCGGTGATCCGGCGCAGCCCGAATCCGGGCTTGAGCCCGACGAAGTCCTCGGCGGCCGCCTCGGCCAGCCGGACCCGTCGCCGGCGGGCCAGCGGGTGCGCGCGCGGCACCACGAGACGCAGCCGCTGCTCGTCGAGCTTGCGGGTGCGCAGGTCGGGCTCGCGGGGTACCGGCGAGGTGAGGCACAGATCGACCGCACCGGCCCGGAGCTTGTCCAGCATCACGGCGTGGCTGTCCTGCACGAGTGCGAACCGCACACCCGGGTGGCTGGCCCGGAAGTCCCGCAGGATCACCGGTACCGCCCTGACCCCGAGTGAGTGCAGGAACGCGACGGCCACCCGGCCGCGCTCGGGGTGCAGCTCCTCGGCCAGCTCGTCGAGCCCGGTGGACAGCTCGCCGAGCGCCCGCTCCACGTACGGCAGGAGCTGCTGACCGTGCCGGGTCAGGCGGACGGTCCGGCCGGTGCGCTCGAACAGCGTGGTGCCGAGGTCGGCCTCCAGCCGCGCGATGTTGCGGCTGAGCGTGGACTGCGCCAGGCCGAGCCGGGTTGCGGCGCGGGTCACATGCTGCTCCCTCGCGACGACCGCGAACTGCCGCAACCGGGGCGCCACAACGGCCAGACTTCCTTCATGTACCACGTCTATCGACTCGCTCACGAGTCATACATTGGACGCATCGACGGAGCGGTGTCTAGCGTTTCCTGTCGTGGTCGTGGCGGAGTTGACCGAGCGGGCCGATCCCCGGCTGCGTCGCGGCGCACCCGGGTTCCGCCGAGTTGGCGTCGCCATGTTCGCCGCCGGTGCCGCGATCTTCGCGCTGCTCTACAGCCCACAGGCGGTACTGCCGGCCCTGTCCGCCGCCTTCGCCGTGCCGCCGGCCGGCGCGGGCCTCGCGATGTCCCTGGCCACCGCTGGGCTCGCGGCCGCCGTGCTCCCCGCGAGCGCGCTGTCCGAGCGGTGCGGCCGGGGCCCGATGCTGGTCGGCTCCGTCGGGCTCGCCGCGGTCCTCGGTGTGCTGCTGCCGCTGTGCCCGTCGTACCCGGCGCTGCTCGCTGTCCGTACCCTCCAGGGCCTTGCCATGGCCGGTATGCCGGGCGTCGCCATGGCCTACCTCGTCGACGAGATCCACCCGTCCGCGCTCGCCGGCGCCGTCGGTACCTTCGTCGCGGGCAACGGCCTCGGCGGGCTGACCGGCCGACTGCTCGCCGGCGTAGCGACCGACCTCGGCGGCTGGCGCGCCGGCCTCGGCGCGGTGAGCGCGCTGTCGGCCGGCTGCGCGGTCGCGTTCACGCTGCTGCTCCCGCCTCAGCGCAACGGATCGCCTCGACGCAACGGATCCCCTCGGCGCGACGCCGGCGGCGCGTCGTCCGGATCCGGTGGCGCGGCGCTGCGTCGGCACCTGGCCGACCCCGGCCTGCGCCGCCTGTACCTGGCCGGCTTCGCCCTCATGGCCGGCTTCGTGACCGTCTACAACTACCTGGGCTACCGGCTGCTGCGCCCGCCGTTCGCGCTGTCCGCGGGATGGGTCGGGCTGATCTTCCTTGCCTACCTTGCCGGGACCGCCGCGTCCGCGGTCGCCGGTCGGCTCGCCGACCGGCACGGCGCACGCGTGGTGCTCGCCGGTGCCGTACTGCTGGCGGTCCTGGCGGCGCTGGCCACCATGTCGCGTTCGCTGCCGGTCGTGCTCGCCGGGCTGGCGCTGGTGACCGCCGGGTTCTTCGCCGCACACGCGGTGGCCAGCGGCTGGGTCGGCCGGCGGGCCAACCGGGCCCGCGGCCAGGCCGCCGGCCGGTATCTGTTTGCCTACTACGCGGGCAGCAGCGTCGGCGGCTGGGTCGGTGGCCTGGTGTTCGAGCGCGCCGGCTGGTCGGCGACGATCGCCTACGTCGTGGCGATGTTCGCCGCCGCGCTCGCCCCGGTCCTGAGCGGGCCGGGGCCGTTCAGCCGGCCGCGGGGGAGAGTGTGGCGAGGACATCCTCGGCGACCTGAGCCAGCCGCTCCCGCTGCGGGAAGGCCCCGACCGGCACCCGAGCCACCTCCTGAGCCGTCAGGTAGTCCACGATCGACACGGCGTTGGCGTTGCTGAGCGAGACCGCGCAGTGCTCTCCGTCCACAGTGGTCGTTGACCAGTACGGGAGGCTGCCGGTCGGATAGTGCACGATGCCCGTGGTGTTCAGCTCCGGTCGGGCCACGATCGCCGTGTAGTCGTCGATCGTACCGACATCGCACAGCGCGGCGCCGTCGCCGGAGAGCGCCATACCGTGGTGGGCGGAGTTGTTGGGGTAGCTGTCCGGGGCCATGGCTGCGCCGGCCGGGCTGAACGGCATGGTGACGGTCCGGGTGATCCGGCCGGCCACGAGGTCGTACTCAATGAAGCCGTTGAGGTAGGAAAGCTGCGCGTACATCAGCTTCTCGTCCGGCATGATGACCGCCGGCCGGATCCCGAAGGCGAACTGGTACGTGTGCAGCACCTGGAACGTGTGCGCATCGAAGACGGTGAGCTGGCGCCTGCCTTTGAGCAGGTTGAGCGCCTTGGGGAGCGCGGTCACGCCGATGCTGGCGTTGTAGACGTGCGCGCCGTCCGCCGAGTAGTCGTTGGCGTGCGGGTATGTCCCGGTCGGCACCTCGGCGAGCAACCGGCCCGTCGCGGTGTCGAGCACCTGGACCTTCTGGGCGGTCGTCGCCGAGACGACCAGGCGGGTTCCGTCCGGCGACAGCGCCGCGTGGTCGGCCTTGAAACCGTCGACCTTGAACCGCCACAGCATCCGGTGCGACGCGAGATCGAACGCGGCGACGTCGTCGAGGTTGCCCCGGGACACGTACAGCCGATAGCCGTCCGGTGAGACGTACAGGTCGTCCGCGAACCGGTCGCCCCCCTCCTGCTTGCGGACCAACTCGTAGGCCGCCCGCTCCACCGGGTTCATCGCGGCGAGGCGGTCCGCCAGATCCGGTATCACGTTGAACGAGCCCAGGTTGGCGAAGGTGCGTCCGTCGAGGAAGCTCACCGTGCCGGCCGCGCTGTTGCCGATCAGGAGCACATCGCGCCGCGCGCTGGCCGAGGCCGTGCCGGCGGAGGCCGGGACGGTGCCAGCCGAGGCCTGGATGATGCCGGCGGCGAACAGACACAGCGCGGCGCCCAGCGCGCCGGGTAAAGACCGGTTGCGTCGTCCCATGACGCCAGTCTCGGCATCCGTGGCCCCGTTGAGTACGGGTGGACGGGTCAAGGACACCGCGGCGGATTGTCATCCGATGACAAACGGCGGGCGTGGTCCGCCCGGAGCGCGATCTCCAGTTCGAAATGCACCGCGGGGTCGCGCAGGTCCGGGCCGAAGAGCCGGTCGAGCTGACGCAACCGGTACCGCACCGTCTGCGGGTGTACGTGCAGCCTGGCGGCGACCGCGATCGCGTTCTGCTCCAGTTGCAGCCACGCCAGCAGGGTGCCGGCGAGCAGCTCGCGCTGGCTGTCCCGAAGCCCGTCGAGCGGGGCCAGGCGGCGCGCCGCCAGTACGGCGAGCAGGTCCTCGTCCTGGAAGAGTACGAGCGTGGCCAGGTGGTCCTCGCACCAGACAAGCCCGGTTCCGGGCAGGATCCGGCGGCGGGCCAAGGCCAGCGCGGCCCGTGCCCAGCGCAGCGACCTGACCGCCGCGTGGGTCGCAACCGGCGGGCCGACCGCCGCCAGGACCTCGCCCGGCGGGCTGCCGAGTGCACTGGCGAGCGCGCTGCCCAGCGCGCTGCCGCGTGCCCGGGCCCGGGGCAGCGGGTCGGGCAGAAGCAGGCATGGCTCGGGACGGTCGAAGCTGACCAGGATGTCCGGCGCGAGCACCGGCGGGGTGGACAGGGCCGAGCGCGCATCCACGGCCACGGCTGCGACCCGCTGCGGCACGCGCCACCGGGCGGACTGCGCGGCGGCGGCGACCGCGTCCGCCGATGCCGGCGGGTCGGCGAGCAGCAGCTCGAGTAGTCGGCGCCGGCGGCGGTCAACCTCACCGGCGGCGGCCGCCTGGGCCTGCGCGTAGCCAGCGGCCGACGCGTCGGCGATCTGGTCGAGGTAGCTGAAGATGACCTCGGCGAGCGCACCGAGCTCGGGCAACGAGGCGCCCTCCGTCGCGGCGAAGTCCACCAGCCACCGCCAGCCGAGCCGGGCGCACAGCCGTAGCGCGGCCTGCAGGTTGTCCAGGCTGCGCCCCTCGTGCATCTCACCGGCGCCGATCGCCTGGAACAGTTCGCGCCAGGCGGCGCCGGACTGGTCCGCCCGCTCCAGCATGCTGACGAACTGCCGCAGCGCCTCCTCGACCGCCAACCGTACGGTCCGCACGTAGGTCGGGTTGCCCGGCCGGGCGTACTCAGGGATCTGCCCCTGGACCTCGTTGATCATCTCCGCCGCGATCGTGTCCAGTTGAGCGCGGATCCGCTCCGCCACCCGGTGCGCGACGGCATTGCGCGGGTGGACCAGGTCGGTGAGCGCCACGCTCGCGCCCCCGGCATGAGATCGAGGCATGGCGATCATTGTCATCAGTGGACAACAGCCGGCGCAACGGCGACGGGCCGGTTCATGACGCGGGAGCGACCAGTCCGGTGTCGTAGGCGGCCACCACCGCTTGGACCCGGTCGCGTACGCCCAGCTTGTCGAGGATGTGGGCGACGTGGGTCTTGACGGTGGCCTCGCTGACCGTCAGCTCGGCGGCTATCTCGGCGTTGGACTTTCCCCGCGCGAGGATCCGCAGGACGGCGACCTCCCGCTCGGTCAACGCCTTGAGCGCGTTGGGTACCACCAGCGGCGAGGCGCTGGGCAGCCGGGCGAAGCGGTCGAGTAGCCGCTTCGTGACCCGTGGGGCGACGACCGCGTCGCCGGCCGCGACCGTGCGGATCGCCTCGACCAGCGAGGATGCCGGTCCGTCTTTGACCAGGAAGCCGCTGGCTCCGGCGCGCAGCGCGTCGACCGGCGGGTAGACCCGCCGCCACGATCTGGGCGGTCGCTGCCACGCCGTCCAGCCTGGGCATCCGGATGTCCATCAGGACCACGTCCGGGCGTAGCGCGCGGGCGTCCGAAACCGCCTCCAGCCCGTCCGCCGACTCGCCCACCACCTCCAGGTCCGGCTCGGATTCCAGGATCAGCCGGAACCCGGTCCGGATCATCGGCTGGTCGTCGACCAGGAGAACGCGGATCGTGCTCATCCTTGGCCCGCCATTCGCTGTGGTTGAGGTGTTTCGGCGACATCGGTGGGTGGCGCGGCCGGATCGACCGGAAGCTCGGCGCGTACCGCGAAGCCGCCGTCCGGCTGGTATCCCGTGTGCAGCGTGCCGCCAACCGCCAGGGCACGTTCCCGCATGCCGATCAACCCGTGCCCGGCGGGGCCGGGTTCCGGCGGTTCCTGGCGCAGGAGGTCGGTGCCGACCGGGCCCGCGTCGGTGACCTGAACGGTCACCGTGTCGGCGGTCCAGTCCAGCCGTACGGTCACCTCGGTGAGCCCGGCGTGCTTGAGGGTGTTGGTCAGCGCTTCCTGTACGACCCGGTAGACGGTCAGCTCGGTACCGGCGGGCAGCGGCCGGGGTACGCCGGCGCTCCGGTACGCCACGTGAAGCCCGGCCCGCCGTACCGAATCAACCAACTGGGGCAGGTCTTCCAGGCGCGGGTGTGGCGTGCGTACCACCTCTTCGTCGTCCTCGGTGCGCAGCACGTCCAGCAGCCGGCGCAGCTCGGCGACGGTGGTCCGGCCGGTCTGTTCGATCGCGGCGTGCAGCTCGTGCGCGCGCTGCGGCTCGCGGTCCTGGACCCGGTCGGCCGCCATGGTCTGCACCACCATGAGGCTCACGTTGTGGGCGACGATGTCGTGCAGCTCCCGGGCGATCCGCGCGCGCTCCTGGGCGAGTGCGGCCCGAGCGTTCGCCTCGCGTTCCCGGTCCAGTGCGCCGCGGCGTTCGGCGGCCTGGGCGGTGACCGTCCGGCGGGCGGCGCCCAGCGCACCGAGCGCGGCGGCGACCGCCAGCAGCAGGTCGACCGAGAGGGCGGAGCCGAGCCGGTCCTCGGTGTCCGCCACGAGGCACACGCCGGTCGCCGCGGCGAGGGTGACGCCGATCGCCCAGCCGGGGCGGACCGCGCCGGTGCGCAGCACGGTGAGGAACAGCGCAACGCCGACCGCGAACGGGACGGGCCCGATGGCCACGCCCCCGTGCCAGGCGATCGGCTGGACGTAGTGGCCCAGCTGCAACACCGCGGCGGCGATCCCGGTGACCGCCAGGCACAGGTACGGGTGACGGCGGTGGACCGCGAACGGCGCGCCGACCAGTACGGCCGCGGCGATGGCCACCGCGTCCACCGGTCGCATGTGCAGGACGGGCGTCCGGATGAACAGGCTGACCACCGCCAGGGCGCCCCACAGCACGGCCATCACGGCATCCGCCGTCGCGGCGTTGAACGTCTGCCTGATCAGCGGTTCGAGCATCCGGGACACGCCTCGACGATACGGGCGAGCCGGCGGGCGTACATCTGCCGGCAGGGTGGCTGCGGACCTCGGCCGCGAGAGGGAGAGTCCGCTCGCCGTCATCCCTTCGGATGAGGCGGGTAGGCCCCCGGGGCGAGTGGCGGATTCGCTGCCGCGGCCGATTCGCGAAAGCCGGCCGCACCGAACCCTGGTTCCTGGATGTCACGTCAACCAAGGAGCTGACATGTTCCACCGCCTCGGCAGGTTCGTCGCGAAGCGACCCTGGCTGGTCATCCTGACCTGGATCGCCGCCCTGGTACCCAGCATCGGAGTGGGCGTGGTCTACGCCCAGGTACACCACTGGAACGATCCGGACGGCCGGCAGGCCGGGATGCTGTCCAGCCGGTACGAGTCGGCGCAGGCGCAGCACCGGTCGGACGCCGCGTTCGGAGCGCCCAGCGGCAACGGCACCGCCGTGCTGGTGTTCACCCGCCGGGACGGCGGTTCGCTGTCGCCGCAGGACCTCAGCGACGCGGCCGGTGTCGCGCGCCGGCTGAACGACCAACAGGCCGCGCACCGGACGGCGGCCCGGCACCCGGACGGGGACAGCGACGCCGGGCGGCCGGCGGCGGTACACCTCGTGGTGCCGACGGAGAAGAACCTGTCTCCCAACCGGCGGGTGCTGGTGGCCCAGGTCGGGTTCGATGCGGCCGCGGGCGACCCGTCAGTCGGGCAGGCGGTGGCCGACCTGCACACCGATACCGCCGCGGACCTTGCCGGATCGCCCATCCAAGCGCGGCTGACTGGTGAGGCACCGGCCGCGGTGGACAACGCCGCGGCGGGCAGGTGGGTGAGCACGGCAATGATCGCGGCGATCCTGATCCTGCTGCTGGTGCTGTTCCGCAGCGTCATTGTCGCGCTGACCGGCCTGCTCACGATCAGCCTGGTGGGCGCCGGGGTGACCGGCCTGCTGGTGATCGCCACCCACCTGGTCGGGGCCAGGCTGGATCAGACCGCGACCAGCCTGCTGCCGGTCGTCCTGTTCGGGGTCGGCACCGACTACATCGTGTTCCTGATGTTCCGGTACCGAGAGCGACTGCGTACCGGTGACGAGCACCGCGCGGCGATCGCCGCCGGTATCGGCCGGGTCGGCGAGGCCGTGGTGGCATCCGCGCTCGCGGTCGCCGTGTCGTTCTCCGCCATGCTGTTCTCCCAACTCACGTCGTTCCGGGTCCTGGGGCCCGCGCTGGGCCTGGCCGTACTGGTGATGCTGCTGGCCGCGCTGACCCTGGTACCGGCCGTGTTCACCCTGCTGGGGAGGAGACTGAGCCGGCGTAGGTCCTGGCGTCGACCGGCCCACGACGGACTGGCCATGCGGGTCGGGTCCGCGATCGTCCACCGGCCCGGGCGGGTGGTGGTGCTCACCGTGGCGTTGCTCGGTGGCCTGGCCTTCTTCGCCACCGGGTACCACGCCGACTATGACCAGTCCCCGTTCCAGAAGGGCAGCCAGGCGGCGGCCGGCTACGCCGACCTGACCTCCGGCTTCCCCGTGGGCATGCTGTCCCCGGTGCAGATCCTCGTGGTGAGCGACGCGGCACCGTTAACCCCGACCGCCCTGACTCCCTACACCGAGGGCCTGGCGCGGCTGCCGGGCGTCGCCTCGGGCGGGGTCGCCCGGATCTCGCCGGACGGGCACACGGCCGAGGTCGACCTCGTGCTCACCGACAACCCGACCGGATCCGCCGCACTGCGGACCATCACCCGGACCGTCCGGCCCGCGGCACACGCTCAGGCACCCGCCGCTACCGTGGCACTGGTCGGGGGTACCACCGCGGCGTATGCGGACATCGCCGACGCGGTGGGCCGGGACATGAAGGTGATCTTCCCGGTCGCCGGGCTGGCCATCGGTCTGATCCTCCTGCTCATGCTCCGTGCCCTGGTCTCTCCGCTGTACCTGATGGCCACCGTGGTCCTGAGCTTCGCCGCCACCCTCGGCGCGACCGTGCTGGTGTTCCAGCACGCCGAGCACCTGCCCGGGGTGCAGTTCCAGGTACCGCTCATCGTGTACCTGTTCGTCGCGTCCATCGGTACCGACTACAACATCCTGATGATCTCCCGGGTACGGGAGGAGTTGCGCACCGGTGCCACGCTCCGGCAGGCCACCCGCGCGGCCATCGGGCACGCCGGGCCGTCGGTGGCGGCGGCCGGACTGGTCCTGGCCACCAGCTTCGGCGTGCTGGGCTTCTCCGCGATCACCGCCCAGATCGGGCTGCCGGTCGCGATCGGCGTGCTGCTGTCCACCTTCGCCACGGCGTGGCTGCTCGTCCCCGCACTGACCGTGCTGCTGGGACGGGTAGCATTCTGGCCCACCCGGCCGGGTACCGTGGCCGTGTCCCGGGCGGTCGATGACCGGCTACCGCAGCCGGACGTCGTGGTACCGGTCTGATCCGAGCGGAGCATCGAGGACCCTCCACATTGGACGGTCCTCGATGCTCCGCGTACGGTCAGCCGGTGTAGCCCGCGATGATCCTGGTGTAGTCCCAGTCGTTCTGCCCGACGCCGCTGCAGGAGTCGGCGCTCGACCCGCCGGTGCACGGCCGGTCCCGGTTGGTAGACCAGAAGGTGAGCCGGGCCAGATGGTGCTGCTGGGCATAGCCGAGGATGGTGCGGAAGTCGTTGACGGTGACGGTCTCGCCCTGGTCGGTGATGCCGTTCATGGAGGAGATGCCGGAGTGCCGGTACGCCTGGTCGTCGGTGTACCCGTAGGCGTTGCGCACCGTGTTCTTCAGACCGTCGGTGGCCTGGATGGTCAGGTTGCCCATGTTCTGGCCGGCCGCGCCGAAGTCGAAGGGCATGATGGTCCAGCCGTCGACGGTCAGCCCGGACTGCGCGGCGCGGTTGATCATGCTGGAGTCGGGTCCCCACTGGCCGCTGGGGAACGTCACGTACAGGGTGATGCCGGGGTTGTTGGCCCGTACCGTCTTCAGCGCGTCGATGGTGCGCTGCTGCAGGGTGGCGCTGGCGTAGACGCTGCCCTCGATGTCGATGTCCAGCGCCCTGAGCCCGTAGGCGTTGATCACCCTCTGGTACGCCCCGGCCAGCTCGCCCGCGCTGCCACAGGACTGTTCCAGCCAGTTGCCGGTCGCGCCGCCTGAGGAGACGACCACGTCGCCGCCGGCGCCACGGATGTTGGTGATGGTGCTCTGGTCGACGCCGCCGGTCAGCGCCCGCCAACCGTCCCACTGCGGGTTGCAGTAGCCGTTGGACAGCATGAAGGCCATGGTGAACCACCTGATGCCGGTGGCCGACATGACGGTACGCGGGTCGGGCGGGTTACCCCAGCCGAGGTACAGGTAGGGCGCGGCCGCCTGCACACCGCCGCCGCCACCACCGGTCGGCAGCTGCCACTGCTGGTTCGCGCCGCCGGTGCAGTCCCAGATCTGCAGCGGCGTGCCGTCGGCCGTACCCCACCCGGTGGCGTCGAGGCACTTGTTGGAGTTCGTGTTGATGAGCTGCGTGCCGCTGGACCGCCACGACTGCGCCCCGGTGCCGTTGCAGTCCCAGATCTGTACCCGGGTCCCGTTGGCCGTACCGGCACCGGAGACGTCCATGCACTTGCCCAGCGCCCGGATCGTGCCGTCCGACCCTACCGTCCACTGCTGGGCGTTGGTCCCGTTGCAGGTCCACAACTGGATCCGGGTGCCGTTGGTACTGTTCGCGCCGGAGACGTCGACGCACTTGCCGCCGTACCCGGTGATCGCACCGGCGGTGGCCGCCGACGCCGCTGTCATGCCGAACACGCCGAGTCCCACCGCCGTGGCCGCGACGGCGAGCGCCACGACAACGCTGGGTCCGTTCCGCTGCACAGTCCTCGCCTCGATCCGGTTCTGTTTAGAAAGTTTATAGATTGGCGGCAGACTATTCCCGACTTAGCTCAGTGGTCAATATAAGACCCGAAAAAACTGAGCCGGCGGTTTCCCGGCACGGCCGACCGTGCGGGAGTTCAGCTTTCGCGACCGGGTTCCCGGCGCCGGGGGCCGGATCGACCGCAGAATGAGGTCATGAAGCTGCCGGTCATGCCGCCCGTCGCGCCGATGCTGTGCCGGTCGGTACCGGTCATCCCGGCCGGGGCGTCGTACGAGCCGAAGTGGGACGGCTTCCGGTCGGTCGTCTTCCGCGACGGCGACGAGGTGGAGATCGGCAGCCGCAACGAGCGGCCGATGACGCGGTATTTTCCCGAGCTGGTCACGGCATTGCGGGCCGAGCTGCCCGAGCGCTGCGTGGTGGACGGCGAGATCGTCCTGGCGACCCCGGCCGGGCTGGACTTCGGGGCGCTCCACCTACGCCTGCACCCGGCCGCCTCGCGGGTCGCGCTGCTCGCCGAGCGGACACCCGCCTCGTTCATCGCGTTCGACCTGCTCGCCCTGGCCGACGATGACCTGACCGGCCGACCGTTCGAGCAGCGCCGGGCACTGCTGGAGCGGGTGTTGGGCGGGGCTGGCCCGCCGGTACACCTGACGCCGGTGACCACCGACCGGGAGCTGGCGCTGCGCTGGTTCGCCGAGTTCGAGGGGGCCGGGCTGGACGGGGTGGTCGCCAAGCCGCTGGACGGCACCTACCAGCCGGACCAGCGGGTCATGTTCAAGATCAAGCACGTCCGCACGGCGGACTGCGTGGTGGCTGGCTACCGCCCGCACAAGAGCGGCCCGGACCTGATCGGCTCGCTGCTGCTCGGCCTGTACGCCGAGGACGGCTCGCTCGCCTCGGTCGGGGTCATCGGCGCGTTCCCGATGGACCGGCGCCGGGAGCTGTTCACCGAGCTGCAGCCACTGGTCACCACGTTCGACCGGCACCCGTGGAACTGGTCCGAGCTGATCGAGGGCCCACCGGACCCGCGCCGGTCGTACGGGTCGCGGTGGAACGCCGGCAAGGACCTGTCGTTCACCCCGCTGCGGCCCGAGCGGGTGGTCGAGGTCCGCTACGACCACATGGAGGGTACCCGGTTCCGGCACACCGCCCAGTTCGAGCGCTGGCGGCCGGACCGTACCCCCGCCTCCTGCACCTTCGACCAGCTCGACCGCCCGGTCACGGTGGACCTGAACGGCATCGTGCCCGGACTGCGTCCGGAGTGAGTACCTTTCTCGCCATGAGACGACCGAGGATCGATCCGGTGGTGTGGCGCCCGCCCGCCGCACCACCACGGGCGCGCCGACCAGCCAGCGACCCACCGATGCCGGCGCCACGACTGACCCCGCTCGGCGCCACCGGCCCCGAGGACGTCGCGCTGGACGCCGAGGGCAACGTATACACCGGCGTACAGGACGGGCGGATCCTGCGGCTGGCCCCCGACGGCGACGTCCGCGTCCTGGCCGACACCGGTGGCCGGCCACTGGGCATCGAGGTCGATCCGGCGGGCGACCTGATCGTCTGCGACGCGTATCGCGGGCTGCTGCGGATCGATCCGGTACGTGGCAACGTCACCGTACTGGTGGACCAGGTCGGCGGGGACCGGATGCTGCTGTGCGACAACGCCGCCGTCGCCGCCGACGGCAGCGTCTACTTCAGCGACTCCTCGCGCCGGTTCACCCTCGCGCACTGGCGGGCCGACCTGCTGGAGCACTCCGGTACCGGCCGCTTGTTGCGCCTGGACCCGGCTGGCCGCGTCGAGGTGCTGCTGTCCGGCCTGCAGTTCGCCAACGGGGTGGCGCTGGCCGCCGACGAGTCGTTCGTGGCCGTCGCCGAGACCGGCGCCTACCGGATCAGCCGGCTGTGGCTGTCCGGTCCCCGTACCGGCGAGCACGACATACTGATCGACAACCTGCCCGGCTTCCCGGACAACATCTCCACCGGGACCGGCGGCCGGTTGTGGATCGCCATCCCCACGCCACGCAACCCGCTGCTGGACTGGACACATCCCCGCGCCTCCTGGATCCGCCGGGCGATCTGGGCCATGCCCGAGCGCCTGCAACCATCGCCACAGCGGACAACCTGGGTGATGGCGGTGGACGCCGACGGGCAGGTGGTACACGACCTGCAGGGCCGGCACGGCTACCACATGGTCACCGGGGTCCGCGAACACGCCGGCACGCTCTACCTGGGCAGCCTGACCGACAGCGCGATCGCGGCCGTGACACTACCCGCCCGGGCGGGCACGATGGGCCGGCCATGACGCTCGCCGACCTGCTGCCCGCCGATCCTGACCCGGACGCCATCTTCGACGCTTTCGCCGGCTGGGCGAAGGTGCGCGGCCTCACCCTGTACCCGCATCAGGAAGAGGCGCTCATCGAGGTGGTCTCCGGGGCGAACGTCATCCTGAGCACACCGACCGGCTCGGGCAAGAGCCTGGTCGCCACCGGGGCGCATTTCGCCGCGCTGGCCTGGGGCCGCCGGACCTTCTACACCGCGCCCATCAAGGCGCTGGTCTCGGAGAAGTTCTTCGCGCTGTGCGAGATGTTCGGCCCGGTGAACGTGGGCATGATGACCGGCGACGCGAGCGTCAACGCCAACGCCCCGATCATCTGCTGTACCGCCGAAGTGCTGGCCAACCTCGCGTTGCGCGACGGAGCGGCGGCCGACGTGGGCCAGGTGGTGATGGACGAGTTTCACTTCTACGCCGAGCCTGAACGCGGCTGGGCCTGGCAGGTGCCGCTGATCGAGCTGCCCGGGGTGCAGTTCATCCTGATGTCCGCGACCCTGGGCGACGTCAGCCGCTTCGTGACCGACCTGACCCGGCGTACCGGGCGGCCGACCGCGGTGGTCAGCAACACCGAGCGGCCGGTACCGCTGCTGTACTCATATGTCAGCACGCCGTTGCACGAGAGCCTGGAAGAGCTGCTGAGCACCCGGCAGACACCGGTCTATGTGGTGCACTTCACCCAGGCGGCGGCGCTGGAACAGGCACAGGCGTTGATGAGCATCAATGTGTGTACCCGTGCGGAGAAGGACGCCATCGCCGAGACCATCGGCAACTTCCGCTTCACCGCCGGCTTCGGGCGCACGCTGTCCCGACTGGTGCGGCACGGGATCGGAGTGCACCACGCCGGGATGCTCCCGCGCTACCGGCGGCTGGTGGAAACCCTTGCCCAGCGCGGCCTGTTGAAGGTGATCTGCGGTACCGACACCCTCGGCGTCGGGATCAACGTGCCGATCCGTACGGTGGTGTTCACCGCGCTGTACAAGTACGACGGGACGAAGACGCGGCTGTTGCAGGCGCGGGAGTTCCACCAGATCGCCGGACGGGCGGGTCGGGCCGGATACGACCCGGTCGGCATGGTCGTCGTGCAGGCACCCGAGCACGTGGTGGAGAACGAGAAGGCGCTCGCGAAGGCCGGCGACGATCCGAAGAAGCGGCGCAAGGTGGTCCGCCGCAAGCCGCCGGAGGGTGCCATCGGATACGGCAGACCGACCTTCGAGCGGTTGATCACCGCCGAGCCGGAGCCCCTGGCGTCCAGCTTCGCGGTCAGCCACGCCATGCTGCTCAACGTCATCGCCCGGCCGGGCGATGCGTTCGCCGCGGCTCGGCACCTGTTGACCGACAACCACGAGGAGCGCGCTGCCCAGCGCCGGCATGTCAAGCGGGCCATCGCGATCTACCGCGCCCTGCTCGCCGGTGGCGTCGTCGAGCGGCTCGCCGCGCCGGACGCGGCCGGACGGTCGGTACGGCTGACCGTCGATCTGCAGTTCGACTTCGCGCTCAACCAGCCGCTGTCTCCGTTCGCCCTGGCCGCCATCGAGTTGCTCGACCGGCAGCTGCCCACCTACCCGCTGGACGTGCTCTCGGTCATCGAGTCCACATTGGACGATCCACGGCAGGTGCTGTCCGCTCAGCAGTTCAAGGCGCGGGGCGAGGCGGTCGCGCAGATGAAGGCGGACGGGATCGAGTACGAGGCCCGACTCGACCTGCTCGACTCGGTGACCTACCCCAAGCCGCTCGCCGAGCTGCTCGACGCGGCCTACGGGATGTACCGGCCGGGCCATCCCTGGGTCGCCGACTACCAGGTCGCCCCGAAGTCGGTGGCCCGCGACATGTACGAGCGCGCGATGACCTTCGTCGAGTACGTGGGCTTCTACAACCTGTCCCGGTCCGAGGGGCTGGTCCTGCGCTACCTGGCCGACGCGTACAAGGCGTTGCGGCAGACGGTACCCGAGGACGCCAAGACCGAGGAGCTGATCGATCTCACTGAATGGCTGGGGGAGGTGGTCCGGCAGGTCGACTCGAGCCTCATCGACGAGTGGGAGCGGCTGCGCAACCCGACCGAGGAAGCCGACGTGTCGATCGACACGCAGCCGCCGGCCGTCACCGGCAACGTACGGGCGTTCCGGGTACTGGTCCGCAACGCGCTGTTCCGCCGGGTCGAGCTGGCCGCGCTGCGCCGCTACGACGAGTTGGGTGCGCTGGACGCCGACAGCGGCTGGGACGCCGACGCCTGGGCGCAGGCGATCGAGCCGTACTTCGCCGAGCACGACCGGATCGGTACCGGGCCGGACGCGCGCGGTCCCGCGCTGCTCCTGATCGAATCCCTGCGCGACCGCTGGACGGTCCGGCAGATCTTCGACGATCCGGCCGGGGACCACGACTGGGGCATCGTGGCCGAGGTCGACCTGGCCGCCTCGGACGAGGTGGGGGCCGCGGTGGTCCGGATTCTCCAGGCCGGTCAGCTCTGACCGGTGCCAGCGAGGCCGGAAAAGCCCGGCCGGGCTGGAGCGTGGGGGCTCCAGCCCGGCCGGTGGTCCGCCGTTCGTTCAGGTGTGCGCGGCTGAATTCCCGGACAGTGTGAACAGGGCGAGATCGTGACCCAGGATGGCGGTCTCCACGGTGGCCACCGAGGAGCTCGAGCTGACGCCCGGCAGGGTGGCCGTGTCGATCGCGTACAGCCGGAACTCGTACTTGTGGGTGCTGCCGCCGGGGCAGGGCCCGAAGTACATCAGCGACGTGTCCCCGCTGCCCATCGCCTTCTGCTTGGCGCCGGGCACCTCAGGTACGTTGAACCCGAGGTCCAGCCCCTCCGGCAACCGGAACGTGGCGGCCGGGATGTCCCAGATCACCCAGTGTTTGTTGCCGTTGGCCGTGTCGATGAGCGTGATCGCGTAGCTCTTCGCCGCGGTCGTACCGGGACCCCAGGTCAGTGGCGGCGAGATGTCCTGACCGGCGGTACCGTCCTGCTGGCAGGTGTACCTGGTCGGGATGT
>WNGE01004497.1_pt1 | contig 16028 bp, 13 predicted proteins | sample 5400651 | NCBI WGS metagenome assembly WNGE01 (sample SAMN13153370, study PRJNA577476) | soil metagenome | isolation source: 60 cm soil or saprolite under grassland replicate 2 | place: USA:California | collected 2016-06-15 | reverse complement strand
CGTAACATCGGTGCCCGAGATGAAGACGCGCCGCTCACCCTCGAACGAGATGGGGTGCTCGCGTGCGAGGCGGCCGAGGCGCTCGCCGTCCGAGAGGTCGAACGCGTGCTGGAGGGCGAGCCACGTGAGCGCGCGGTACATGGCGCCGGTGTCGAGGTAGCCGAACTGGAGCCGCTCGGCCAGCCGCCGCGCGACGGTGCTCTTGCCCGCGCCGGCGGGCCCGTCGATTGCAACGATCATCGTCTTGTCACCGACTCCAGCAGCTCGAAGAAGCCGGGGAAGCTTATAGCGACGGCTTCGGCGTCCTTGACGTCGACACCGTCGCGTGAAACGAGCCCCGCGATCGCCCCGAGCATCGCGAGCCGATGATCACCGTGCGAGCCCATTCCCCCGCCCTTAGGGCGGGTGGCTACACCCCTCACCCCGAAGCCATCTTGACGTGCCGAGATCCGGATTCCGAGCGCTTTCAGGGAAATTGTCACGGTTTCGATCCGATCTGACTCTTTTGCGCGCAACTCCTGTGCGCCTTCGACGCGACTTTCGCCGTGCGCCATCCCGGCGGCGAGCGCGAACAGCGGCAGCTCGTCCACCAGCCTCGGCACCTCCTGCGCCGTGATCTTCGTCGCCGTCAGCTCCGCCGACCGCACGTCGAGATCGCCGGCCGGCTCGCCGGCGAGCGTTCGCCGATTGAAGACCGCGACGCGCGCGCCCATCCGCTCGAGCACGTCGAGCAGGCCGGTGCGCGTCGGGTTGAGGTTGAGGTCATGGATGCGCAGCTCCGATCCGGCGAGTAACGTCGCGGCGACGATCAGCGGCGCAGCGGACGAGAAGTCGCCCGGGACGTCGACCGACAGCGAAGAGAGGTGCTCGACCGGCCACACGCCCGCCTGCCGCGGGCTCGACTGCACGCGCGCGCCCTGCATCCGCAGAAGCCGCTCGGTGTGGTCGCGCGTCTGCGTGCCGCGCTCGACGACAACCGTGGGCCCGTCGCCGGCATAAAGCCCAGCGAGCAACACGCACGACTTCACCTGCGCGCTCGCGACCGGCAACGCGTACGAGATCGGCTTCAGCGGCGCGCCGCCGTCGATCGTCACGGGCGCATGCCCGTCCACGGTCTCGACGGCCGCGCCCATCAGCCGCAGCGGCTCAGCGATCCGCTCCATCGGCCGCGAGCCGAGCGATTCGTCCCCCGTGAGGACGAACGTCCCGCCCTGACCGGCGAGGATGCCGGCGAGCAGGCGCAACAGCGTCCCGGCGTTGCCGCAGTCGATCGGCTGCTCGGGCGCGCGCAGCCCGCGCAGCCCGACCCCGCGGACGCGCACATGGTCGACGTCGTCATCGAGCACCTCGACGCCGAGCGCACGCAGCGCGGCGATCGTCGACTCGGTGTCGCCGGCGCGGCCGAAGTTTCGAATGTCGCTCTCGCCGTCGGCGATCGCGCCGAAGAGCAGCGCGCGGTGCGAGATCGACTTCGTGCCGGGCACCGCAACGTCGCCGACGAGAGCGGCGGCGGGCTCGATCTTCATGTCAGTGCCCCGAGGGGCACCTAGCCGACGACTTTGCCCATCAGCGACGAGAGCGCGCGGATCTCGTCGGCGAAGTGCGGGAAGTCCGCGACCGGGATCTGCTGCGCGGCGTCGCACAACGCGTGCTCGGGCTCCGGGTGCACCTCGACGATGATCCCGTCCGCGCCGGCGGCGACGGCGGCACGCGCGAGCGGGAGCACGAGGTCGCGCCGTCCTGCGGCGTGCGACGGATCGACGATCACGGGCAGGTGCGTCTCCTGCTTCAGCACGGGGATCGCGCCTATGTCGAGCGTGAACCGCGTCGCCGTCTCGAACGTCTTGATCCCCCGCTCGCACAGGATCACCTGCGCGTTCCCTTCGCGGACGACGTACTCCGCCGCCATGAGCAGCTCCTCGATCGACGCGGACGGGCCGCGCTTGAGCAGGACGGGCTTGCGCGCCTTCCCCACCTCCGCGAGCAGCGAGAAGTTCTGCATGTTGCGCGCGCCGATCTGGATCACGTCCGCCGTCTCGACGACCGGCTCGACCTCGCGCGGGTCCATCAGCTCCGTCACGAGGGGCAGGCCCGTCTCCTCGCGCGCCTCGGCGAGGATCTCCAGGCCCTCCTGCCCGAGCCCCTGAAACGTGTACGGCGACGTGCGCGGCTTGAACGCGCCGCCGCGCAGCATGGTGCAGCCGACCGCGGCGACCGCGCGTGCGGTGACGAGCGTCTGTTCCCGGTTCTCGACCGTGCACGGCCCGGCGATGAAGCCGAAGTAGCCGTCGCCGATCCGCCGGCCGCGCACGTCGATCACGGTCGGGTCGGGTGAGATCTCGCGCGAGACGAGCTTGTACGGCTTGAGGATCGGCAACACCTGCTCGACGCCGGCGTAGCCCTCCAGCGGCAGCGACGAGATCAGCTCGCGGTCGCCGATCGCGCCGATCACCGTCGCCTGCTTCCCCGGCGTCACGTGGGCCTGCGCACCCGCCTCCTCCAGCCGCGCGACGACGTGCTCCACCTCGTCGGGCGTCGCATTGCCGCTCATGATGATCAGCAGCTCGGGTGCGTGGACGGTCGCCATGCATCACGAGGGTAACGAAGTTCCATCGAGCGTCCATCGCGCGTCCATGGATGCGCCGCGCCTCTCGGCAGAGACTCGATGAAGACCGGCGATGACCTCAGAGCCGCCGGCGACATCGAGCCGCTGAAGGGAGCCGGCGATGAACCTTTGGACGACACACACGCTACGCCTGCCCGCGATCCTGACCGTTGGACTGTTTCTGACGCTCGCCGCAGGCGCCATCCAGCTTCACGCCCACGTCGCAGGAAGCAGCCCCAAGGTCGAGTGGGACGCCGGGCTGGACGAGGACGACGACGACATGGTCGGCTTCGCCGGCCACGGCACCGATTCCAAGAAGCCGAAGGTCGAGGCCTACTTCCTCGCCGAGAGCTACCGTCGCGGCGGCAACGCCCGGCTCGTGATCGCAGACAAGGCGCCCCGCGTCTCGGTGCAGATCTTCCATGCCGGCGCGGAGAGCGACTGGACGAACGCCAACGACCGAATGTTCGGGAAGCCCGTAACCGCGATCAGGACGCTCGGACCGGTTCACGGCAACCGCGTCCTGCACATCCACCTCGCCTCCAGCTGGCCCAGCGGCATCTATTTCGCAGAGCTGAAGGCGCCGGGCAACCGCGTCGGTTACGCGCCCTTCGTGCTCAGCCCACGGCACTACGGCGAGCACGCCGTCGCGATCGTCATCCCAACGCAGACCTGGCAGGCCTACAACTACCGCGATGACGACGGCAACGGAACGCCGAACACGTGGTACGGCGGCGGCGGCAAGAACGTCCGCCTCTACCGCCCGTTCACGCACCGCGGCGTCCCGCATCACTTCAAGAACTACGCGGCACCGCTTCTGCGCTGGGCGCAGACCACCGGACACGACGCCGACTACCTCTCGGACGCCGACCTGAACGCGATCGGAAGCGGCGCCCAGCTGCGCCACGCCTACCAGCTGCTGATCTTCGAGGGCCACCACGAGTACGTCACGGCGCGCGAGTACGACACCGTCACCCGCTACCGCGACCTCGGCGGCAACCTCAGCTTCCTCTGCGCGAACAACTTCTTCCGCCGAGTCAACATCCACGCCGGCGTGATGACCCTGATCGGCCAGTGGCGCGACCTGGGACGGCACGAGGCCTCCCTCATCGGCGTCGAGTACTACAAGAACGACAACGGAGCGCACCAGAAGCCGTGGATCGTCCAGCCGACCGCCGCGCGCGTCCCCTGGCTGCTCGCCAACACGGAGCTCAATCCCGGCGACTCGTTCTCCAAAGCAGGCATCGAAGCCGACCACGTCACCGCCAACTCACCGCGCCAGGTCGTCGTCGTCGCCAAGATCCCGAACCTCTACGAGGACGGGCGCGACTCCCACATGACCTACTACGAGACGCGCGCCGGCGCCAAGGTCTTTGCCGCAGGTGCGTTCTCGCTCACCAGCGCAATCGGCCATGAACCAGTCACGACCCTGATGACGAACCTCTGGGAGCGGCTCTCGAAGGACTGACTAGAGCTCGGGTGCGACGTCCACGTCGTAGCCCTGCGTCGCGAGGACAGAGGCGGCCCTGTGGGCCGCCTCTTCGCCTGAGATCAGCAGCGCGAGCGTCCCGCCGCGCTCCCGGGACACGTGGTGGAGCTCCAGGTCCTCGATGTTGATCCGCTCCGCGCCGAGCGCCTGCATGATCGCGGCGAGGATCCCGGGCCGGTCGGCGACGTGGACCTGCACCCGGAAGAGCTCGGCCGTCTCCTCGAACGCGTCCCGAAGGAGCTCCTCGCGCTTCGTCGCCGCGTCTCCGATCCAGCGCGCGAGGAAGCCGGCGTCGCCGCGCTCGAGCGCCGTCTCGAGCTGCTCGACGCGGCGGCGGTGCTCGGCGAGCGCGGTGCGCAGCTCCGGGGCGTTGTCGAGGAAGATGTCCACCCAGATGCGCGGATTCGCGCCGGCGACGCGCGTCATCTCGCGGAAGGACGCGCCCGCCGCCGCGAGCGGGTCGTGGCCCTCGATCGGCGCGGCGCCGACCTGGTTCAGGAGCAGGTTGGCAAGCGCGTGCGGCAGGTGGCTGACGAGCGCGAGCAGCCGGTCGTGCGCCTCCGGGTCGATCGCGACGGGGACGGCGCCGAGCGACGCGACGAAGGCGTGCAGGGCGCGGTAGCGCGCGCTCTCCGTCGCCGCGTGCGGCGTCAGGAACCACGTCGCGCCCTCGAAGAGATCTGCCCGCGCGCCCTCGGGACCTCGCACCTCGGCGCCGGCCACCGGATGGCCGCCGACGAAGCGCTCGTCCGCGACGGCCCGGGCGAGGACGCCTTTCGTCGAGCCGACGTCAGTCACGGTCGCCGCCGGCGCCGCGACGAGCGCAGCCTCGACGGCCGTCGTCAGCATCGTCACCTGGACCGCGACCACGATCAGTTCCGCGGAGGCTGCGGCCTCCTCGGCCGAGGACGCCGGATCGAGCGCTCCACGTTCCGCCGCCGCCGCAAGCGCCCCGCCGTCAGTGTCCCAGCCGCGCACGTCGTGCCCCGCCCGGCGCGCCGCCAGACCGACGGACGCGCCGATCAGTCCCGTGCCGATAACTGCGACTCGCATTTCTGGAGTTTCGCCGCTACGCTACGAGCAATGTCTCCCGCACCTCGCAGCGAGTCCTGGTCGTGGCGCAGCGAGCGCGGCGGGAGCCTTCGCGGCTAGCCCGCCCGCTCGCGGGACCAGGTCCCTGGACATGTCCCTTTTGCATGGACCGGGCCCACGACATCTCCTAAAGGAGGACATGTCCAGGGACCTGGTCCCAAACTAAAGGAGCACCATGCGCATCTTCAGCGGCATCAGAGCTTCAGGAGACAAGACACTCGGCAACTACTCGGGCGGCTTCCGCCAGTACGCCGCCACCCAGGAGCAGGGCGACGCGTTCTTCTGCATCGTCGACCTGCACTCGATCACGACGCCCTATGAGCCGGAGGAGCTGCGCCAGAACACGCTCTCGCTGGCGGCGATGCTCTTCGCGATCGGCCTGGACCCCGACCGCTCCACCGTGTTCGCGCAGAGCCAGGTGACGGCGCACGCCGAGGCCGCATGGCTGCTCGGCGCGGTCACCGCCTTCGGCGAGTTGCGCCGGATGACGCAGTTCAAGGAGAAATCGGAGGAGCAGGACTTCGTCTCGGCCGGCCTGTTCACCTATCCGGTGCTGATGGCGGGCGACATCCTCCTCTACCAGACCGACATCGTTCCGATCGGCGACGACCAGCGGCAGCATCTCGAGATCACGCGCGACATCGGCGAGCGCTTCAACCAGCGCTACGGCGAGACGTTCGTGATTCCGAAGGGCGTCTACCCGGAGGCCGGCGCGCGGATCAAGAACCTGCAGGAGCCGGAGCGCCTGATGTCGACGACCCGGGGCGCGCCGCAGGGGGTCGTCCGGATGATCGACGAGCCGGACGTGATCAGGAAGAAGTTCAAGAGCGCCGTGACCGACTCGGGCCGCGAGGTGCGTCACGACCCGGACGAGAAGGCCGGCGTCTCGAACCTGATCGAGATCATGTCCGTCGCGACCGGGGAGTCGATCGGAGACGTCGAGGCGCGGTACGACGGCACCGGCTACGGGCAGTTCAAGGAGGACGTCGGCGAAGCGGTCGTGCAGCTCTTCACTCCGATTCAGGAGCGCTACGACGCGCTACGGGCGGACGAACGGGAGCTCCAGCGGCTCCTGGCTGTCGGCGCGGAGAAGGCACGCAAGGAGTCGGAGCCGACGCTCGCTCAGATGTACGAGCGGATGGGCTTCGTGCTGCCCCAGAACGGCCGCCACTTCGGGGCCGCGCGCCCGCGCGGCCTGTAACTCCTCGAGCAGGCGTGGCCCCTCGAGCCACGCCTGCTCGAGGCACTCCGGCGTCCGACACCGATTTGGCTCTGGAGCGCCGGCGGCCGAGCGCCGAGTGGTCTCTCGGGACACGTTCGGAAGCGCCGCCGCGGACGCGAAAAACCAGCGGTAGCGCACTCTTGGAGCTGTGTACAAATCGTCACATCCACACAACGGCGTCTGACACCGGAGACTGTCCCGAATGGACGCCGGCTCGTCGCGCGGTCGCGCTGCTTGTAACAGTTGCCACTGGTCTCGCGTGTTGGATTACCAATCGCGAGACATACGTCTCAAAGTTGCAATTAAGGCGAAAGAGGAGATAGATTCTTCGCCACTGCGTTGTCGAGGGGAGAGGGAGGAACGATGAAACGAGGCCGCCGCATGCGCGCACCGGTACTTCTCGGCGTGGCCGCGCTTGCATTTGTGATGACGATCGGCGCCGGCTCGGCCGGCGCGAAGAAGGACGGGCGGCCGGTGGACCGGGTCGTCATGTTCTCGTCCGACGGCATGCGACCCGACCTGATGGAGAAGTACGCCAAGGCCGGCTACATGCCCACCTACAAGCACCTGATGAAGCACGGCGTCACCGGCGACAACGGGATGGTGCAGGCGTTTCCGCCGAACACCGGCGTCGGCTGGTACACGATGGCGACCGGCACGTACCCGAGCGAGCACGGCTCGACGAACAACACATTCTTCCGCTCGGGAGACGCGTTCAACAACCGGACGTCGTTCTCAGGCACCGGGGTGCTCCAGGCGGACACGATCGCCAACGCAGCCGAGCGCGCCGGCAAGAAGGTCGCCCAGATCGAGTGGGTTGGCGGCCGCGCTGCAAACATCGCCGGGCCGACGGTCGACTTCGCGAACTTCTTCTCGACGCGCGGCGTCTTGACCTACCCGGTCGTTGCTTCCGAGCAAGCGGGCGCAGCCTCGTTCGGGATCTCGTACCAGGTCGCCTCGTTCGCGCCCGCCGCCGGGTGGACGAACGTGCCCGCCGGCGATCCGGCCGCGCCCGCGATGCAGACGACGCTGTCGGTCGCGACGACGTTCGCCACGCAGAACCCGACTCGCAACTACGACGTCTATATCTACGACAGCGTCGTCAACGGAACGGCGGCGTACGACCACATCATCCTCGTCCGCAGCGCAGCAGCGAAGGACGGCAGCCAGGCAGCGGCCAACCTGCCGGTGGGCGTCTTCCAGGAGATCAAGCTCACCGGCGCGGACGGGCTGATCGGCGCACGCGCCGGCCAGACCGCGGGCTTCTACACGAAGCTGATCAACCTCGACACGACGGCAGGGTCGATCTCCGGCTTCAAGCTCTACTTCACCTCGGTCGAGCGCGTGATCGCGTCGTGCTCGACGGCGGCCTGCAACGCGCTGCCCGCGGGCGGCGCGGGCGAGGACCGGCTCGAGAAGTACATCGCCGACAACCTCCCGACCGCCGTCGCCGCCGACTTCGCGCCGGAGGAGGCCGGGATCGTCGACGAGGACACCTACATCGAGCAGGGGCTCGACCTCGAGTCCGCGTACGGCAACGCCGTCATGCAGTACATCCTCCACGACCTGCAGCCCGACACGGACTTCGCGATGGTCGGCTACCCCTTCACGGACGAGGTCTCGCACCAGTTCCTGGGTCTCGTCACGCCGAAGGATCCCGACGGCAGCCCGAACCCGTGCTACGACGCGACCCCGAAGTTCGACGACGCCGAATGCACGCCCGGAACGGCAAACCGCGTCGCGATCCGCGAGGGCTACATCCGGAGCGCGTATGCCGAGGCGGATTCGAAGCTCGCCCTGGCACGGTCGCTGATGGGTCCCAATCCGACGACGTTCGCGGGCTCCGACCACGGCTTCGGCGCGCAGCGCTACGCGGTCAACGCGAACAAGGTGCTGAACGCTGCGACCGTCGGCGGCGTCTCGCTGCACGTCAGCGGCTCGAACGCTTCCAACTGCAGCGCGATCACCGCGCCCATCACGACCCCGCCCACTCCGATCACCGAGGCAAACACCGACCTCACCAAGGCGTGCTGGGCAGGCGGGACGATCCAGATCTACATCAACCCGAATCGCCTCAAGAGCACCACGAACCCGACATGGCCGACGTACGAAGAAGTACGAACCGCCGTCACGAACGCGTTCCAGAACCTGACCGACCCGAACAACCCAGGCAAGCAGGTCATCGCGAGGATCATGCAGAAGGAGGAGCTGCGGGACGTCGACGGCTCCGACTCGCTGCATCCGAACCGGAGCGGCGACGTCGTCGTCGTGACCATGCCCCCGTACCAGTCGGATGCGGGAACGAACGGACAGGCGATCGCGCTGTCGCACTTCTTCGGGCAGCACGGCTTCCTGCCGAACTACGTGAACCTCACAGGCAACATCAACATGCACGCGACGTTCGTCGCGGGCGGGCCAGGCTTCAAGCACAAGGACAACGTCAAGGGCCTGCGGGCGATCGACATCGCCCCCACGCTGGCCTTCCTGATGGACATCCCGGGCCCGCAGAACGCGCGCGGGCGCATCCTCTACGACATCCTCGAGAACACCGAGGACCTGACCGAGGTGACGATCCTCGACATCAGCGACTACCACGGCCAGCTGATCCCACTGAGCGAGGCGGCCGACACGCTCGGGCCGAGCTTCAACATCGGCGGCTCGGCGTTCCTCAAGAAGTGGTTCGAGGTCTACGAGGCCGAAGCCGACCTCAACAGACACGACAAGGGCACGCCGAACGTGATCGAGATGGCAGCCGGCGACTCCGTCGGCGCGACGCCGCCGATCTCGAACTTCTTCGGCGACGTGCCGACGATCGAGCTCATGAACATGATGGGGATCGATATCGACGGCCTCGGCAACCACAACTTCGACAAGGGCGCCGACTACATGCAGCACAGGCTGATCGACGGCGAAGGCCCCGGCGGCGTTGCCGCGCAGTACCCGTTCGTCTCGGCGAACGTCGTCGACGCGAACGGCAAGACGCCGCCGGAGTGGTCGCCGTCGCACGTGTTCAAGTTCGAGCACGGCGTCAAGCTCGGCTTCGTCGGCTTCACGAACGACGACGCTCCGACGCTCGTGGCACCCGGTGCTTTCGACCCGTTCGTCACGCCGCTGCCGAACTCCACCGACGCGGTGAACGCCGTGGCGGCGAAGCTGAACAAGAAGGTGGACGGGATCGTCGCGATGGGCCACCTCGGAGCCACGGCGGGGACGCTGACCGCACCGACGGGACCGCTCGTCGACCTCGCGGACAACGTGGAGAACGTCGACGCGGTGATCGGCGACCACACCGACCAGCAGGTCCTGACGACAAGGGCGAACGGCGTCCTCACCACCGAGAACCGGAGCAAGGGCATCCGCTTCACGCGGGTTCGCCTCGTCTTCGGTCCCGGCAAGCAGGGCATCGTCTACAAGACGGCCGACTTCCACAAGCCGTGGGATATCGGCGTCACGCCCGATGCGGCGATCCAAGCGAGGATCAACGACCTGAACGGGCAGCTCGCGCCGATCTTCAACGCCGAGGTCGGCAAGTCGACGGTCGTCATCCCGCGCTCCGACGTCTGCGGGCCGTTCTTCGCGCCTCCGCGGGTCGACGGAAGGGCGTGCGAGTCGCTGATCGGCGACCTGGTCACGGACGCGATCCGGACGAAGTACTCCACCGACTTCGCACTCACCAACTCGGGCGGCCTGCGCGCCGACCTGACGTGCCCGGTGGGAGCGTCGGATCCGAACGCGAACGACTTCTGCCCGCCGGCCGAGTACCCGATCCCGGACGCGTCGGGCCACTACCCGATCACGCGCGGCCAGGTGCTCGGCGTGCTGCCGTTCGGGAACGTGTCCGCGACGCTGACGATCAACGGAGCGGAGCTCAAGGACTACCTCGAGACGGCCGTGTCGTCGCTGCCGACGAACAGCAACGGTCGCTTCGGCCAGGTGTCGGGACTCTGCTTCACCTTCGACATCCAGGCCGCTCCGATCTCCTTCACGGCGGCCCCGACCGCGATTCCGGGCACGGGCCACCGCGTCCTGAGCGCCGTCGGGCAGGCGGCGGACGGGAGTTGCACGGGCGCTCCGATCGACCTGACGTCGGCGTCGACCTACTCGCTGACGACGAACGACTTCACGGCGAGCGGCGGCGACGGCTATCAGAACTTCAAGAGCCGGATCACGACGCAGAACATCCTCGATCAGGATCTGGCGGACTACATCGCCGCCCAGCCGGGTCATCTGGTCAGCCCCGTGATCCAGCACCGGATCCACTGCACGGACTCCGATCCGGGCACGGCACCTGCCTGCCCGGTGAACTCTCCGTAGCCGACCGAGCTAGAGGGCCCGCCGCCTGGTGCGGCGGGCCCTCGATCCCAGCGCGAGCGCAGCCGTCACGGCGGCCGCCGCGCCGGCGCCTGCGCCCGCGAAGACCCACGCGCTCGTTCCGCCGCCGCTGGTCTTCGGCGACGGCGCCCAGCCGAGAAAGCCCTTGATCAGGAACGGCTTGCGATCGGCCGTCGCGTGGATCGCCCACGTGAAGATGAGGTGCGACTCGTCCGGCTCCTGCTGCACGACGGGCGGCGGGCTGGTGCCGGTCCACACGATCCGGTGCTCGTGCCACGCATAGCTCGCCCCATTGGCAACCTTCTGCCATCGCGGGCGCGCTCCCGGGTACGCAGCCGCCGGCAAGCGACGCGACATGTTGAGGAAGGTCGTCGGCGAGCGCATGTTCTTCACGACGCCGCCCGGCGCGAAGCGCAGATAAGGCTCGCCCGAGCGGCCGCGGACGACGACCGTCTTGCCGCTGTAGTTGCTGAGGCTGATCGTGTTGTCCCGGCCGAAGATGTTGACCCTCACGCCCACCACGTTGGGCTCGAGGTCCGAGAAAGTCGAGATGTATCCGGTGGTGCGCGTCCCGCCGTGTGCCCAGGCGCCCGGCACGAGTGCGACCGCCGCACCGGCGATCGCCGCGACTGTTCGACCCCGCAGGCGGCCCGGCATCAGCGCGAGGCTACCGATCGCGGAGTGTCAACCTCGTCGTATGCCAACTCGCGCCATGAGCGCGGCGCAAGCTCGTCGACGGCGATCCCCGCCAGACACTCCGGTGCAAGAGCGGCCCCTTTGGCCAGGGCACATCAGAACCCTGGTGCCTGGCACCGGACCGTCTGTACGAGACATGAGTCGTCGAGCGGGCAAACAGGCGCAACTCCGCTCTCCGCGCGCCATCGCGCTGTGGATGAATCGTCACCTCCTTGGTGCGGTGCCTGGCACCGCCAAGACCTTGAGACGTGTCACTTCGGCAGGCGTGAGCTCACGCCACGAGCCCGGCTCGAGGTCGTCGGCGCTGATCCCCGCGTAGACACTCCGGTGCAGGCGCGTGACGGGATGACCGACGGCTTCGAGCATCCGCTTCACCTGGTGCTTGCGCCCCTCGTGAACGGTCAGCTCGACGCGTGACGGGGCGAGACGACGCGCACGCGCTGGCGCGGTGCGCCCGTCCTCCAGCTCGACTCCTTCCGCCAGCGCGCGCAGCGCGGCATCAGACGGCGTCCCCACGACCTCGACGACGTACGTCTTCTCGACGCCGTAGCGCGGGTGCGCCAGCGTGTGCGCGAGCTCGCCGTCGTTCGTCAGGAGCAGCGCGCCGGTCGTGTCGGCGTCGAGACGCCCCACCGGAACGACGCGCTCGGTCAGGTCGACGAGCTCGACGACGGTGCGCCTCCCCTGCGGATCGCTCGCGGTCGTGACAACGCCTGCCGGCTTGTGCAGCAACACGTACGCGAGCCGCTGCTTCGCGACCGCCTTCCCGTCCACCTCGACGCGGTCGCGGGCGGCGACGAACGTGTTCAGCCGCCCCGCCTTGCCGTTGACGGTCACGCGCCCGGCCTTGATCAGCTCGTCGGCCTTGCGCCGGGAGGCGACGCCGGCCCGCGCCAGATACGCGTTCAAACGCACGACGTTATTGTCCCTGGATGCCGCACTACATCACGCTCATGCGCTGGACGTCGCAGGGAATTGCCGGCCTGCCGGCCTGGCGCGAGCGTGTCGAGGAGGGCGAGCGCATCATCGAGGACGCCGGCGGGAGGCTCGTCGGCGTTTACGCGACGCTGGGTCGCTACGACGTGGTCGAGATCTTCGAGGCTCCCGACGACGAGCACGCGGTCGAGATCCTGATGAAGCTGCAGCGCTTCGGAGCGGAGCATACGGAGACCCTGCGGGCATTCACGCGCGAAGAGGCCGAGGAGATCATCCGCCGGCTCTGAGAAGACAAAGGGCGGGCCGGCCCGCCCCCCCGGCGGGCCGACCTGCGGGGCCCGACCTTCCCTCCACCTCAGCCGCCGAGACTGGAGCACAGCCGAGGAACCCCGTTCCGGACAAACCTAAATCGCGCGGAGTCCGATAGATACCGGAAATACGGTGAGGCCGAGCAGCACCAAAGGCTAGGTTGGACGCACGACCGTGGACGAACGTCAACACATTGCGCGCTTGCTCGTGTCGTGTCCCGACCGGCACGGGATCGTCGCCGCCGTTTCCGGCTTCCTCTCGCAGGTCCACGCGAACATCCTCAGCTCGGACCAGCACTCGACCGATCCCGAAGGCGGAACATTCTTCATGCGCATGGAGTTCCGGCTCGAGGGATTGCTCGAGCGAAGGGCTGACCTCGAGCGCACGTTCGCCGCACGCGTCGCCGATCCGCTCGGCATGGATTGGCGCTTCGCGTATGCCGACCAGCGCAAGCGCACAGCGCTGCTCGCATCGCGCGACGACCATTGCCTGCTCGATCTGCTCTGGCGTTGGCGCCGCGGAGAGCTCGACACCGACGTCACCGCCGTGATCTCGAATCACGGCGACCATGCGGCGGACGTCGCCGGCTTCGGCGTCCCCTACCACCACGTTCCGGTGCCGCCGGAGGAGCAGATGCTGGAGCTGCTGCAGGGCAACGTCGACCTCGTCGTGCTTGCGCGCTACATGCAGATCCTCTCGCGGGACTTCCTAGAACGGCTTGGCGTGCCCGTGATCAACATCCACCACTCGTTCCTACCGGCCTTCGTCGGCGCCGACCCGTACCGGCGCGCGCGCGAACGCGGCGTGAAGATCATCGGCGCGACGGCCCATTACGTGACCGAGGAGCTCGACGCGGGGCCGATAATCGAGCAGGACGTGGCGCGCGTCTCCCACCGGCAGAGCGTCGAGGAGCTCGAGCGCATCGGCCGCGACATCGAGCGCGTCGTGCTCGCCCGCGCCGTCGGCTGGCACCTCGAGGATCGCGTGCTCGTCCACGAGAACCGAACCGTCGTTTTCTAGCGCGGACGCGATCACGTGGCTTCGCAGCCAAGTTCGATGCTTCCGACGCCAAGGGTCGAAAGAGACACTTTCGTAGAGACGAATCAGGTAGTACGATTCAGGTATGACACAGTTCAGAATCTCGGGGCGCGAGTTTGACGTCGACCGGGGTGCCGTCGAGCGCGTCGTTCGCCGTGTGCTGCCAGACCCCGTGCGCGAGCACTACGTGGTCGTGAGCGGTCGCCGCTATCCCCCGAAGCAGGTGATCGAGTGCGTCACCGGTCTCGACCGCGCAGACTTCACGACTCACCAAGCCCGACGCGTCTTGAAGCGATTGGGGTTCGTCGCGGCGCGCGTCGGCGACGGCGTCGAAGGTCCGAGCGCGCCGCCTGGAAACGGCCCGCACGACGGCCGGCAGGCTGCCGCGCTGGCGCCGTTCGTCGGAAAGTGGGTCGCCCTGTCCTCGCCAACCGAGGTTCTCGTCGCTGCCGACCACCCGCAAGACGTGCTTGCCTGGCTCGCCCGCCACGAGCGCCGCGCGCCGTACGGCATGTTCCGGGTTCCCGACTCCGCAGCCGAGGCCGAGGGGGCCGCGCCCAGATGAGGTTCGACTTTCTCGAGTTGCCGGGCGAGCGCTCGTTGCTCGTTCGACCGGTCGTCCCCGTACAAGTCGAAGACCTCGAGGAAGCACCGCAACTGTGCCTGGTCGACACAGGCGCGACGACGAACCGCTTCGGAGCGTGGCTCGCGGACGCGACCGGAATCGACCTCAGCGGCGCTTCCGAATCGACGATCGTCGTCGGCGGCACGGTCGCTACCGCGAAGCACGCTCGCGCGCGCCTGACGATCGCCGGCATCAGTTACGACGCACCCGTGACGTTCTGCGAGCCATGGCCGTTCGCGTTCAATCTGCTCGGTCAAGAAGGCTTCCTGCGCTTCTTCCGGGTAACGCTCTGCGCGGCCGAGACGTGGCTCGACGTCGAGCCTGAATGAGCTAGTGCCCCATCCAGTAATGCTTCCGAGTTTCTGGGTCGCTAGCACCAAGCGATGGAAGGACGCAGGGAGCCCCCATAGTCTTTTCTATGGGGGCGACCGAGGACGCCCCAGCGCGCAGCGTGATAGAGGGCCAGAAGCCGGAGGGTATTGCTGGGTGGGGCACTAGGCCAAGGGCGCCGAGCCATGACGGATGACGTCGGGCGCCGCACGCGCCTCTTCCGGCGCGCGCGACTCGCGGTCGTCGCGTTGGTGATCGGATACTTCTTCCTCCCCTACGGAGTGCAGGCGTGGATCCCGGTCTGGCTGCCGTTCGCCGCCGCGCTCGGGCTCGAGGTGCAGTTCTTCCTCGGCGGCTACCGCGCGGGTACGCGTGGGCACGTTGCGGCGTCCGCACCGAATCGCGGCCCGCAGCCGCACGACCTCCTCGAGCTTGGCTGGGAGCCCGAGTGGGAGGACGATGAGTTCGACAGCGTGGGCGCGTACGAGTTCGACCAGCGGCGCCGCTGGCTCGTACGGCACGTTCCCGAGGCGCTCGTCGCCGTCGCGATCGTCGCCGGAATCCTCTTCTACGCCTCCCGCCCGCACGGCTGGGAGGCTGTTTCTAAGGCGAACCGCGCTCGAGCCGAAGCCGTCTTCTCACGCGAGGCGACCGCAATCGCCGGGCATCCGGCCGCCCTCGTCTGCGACACCTCGGGCGAGCACGTCGGCGTCGTTCAGGACGCCGACGGCGCCGCGCAGGTCGGCGGCAGCACCGCGTACCTCGTGCCCAGGCTGTGCGACGAGCTGTACCAGCTGAAGTTCAAGCATCACGCGCGGTCGTTCTCTTTGACGGGACGTGCAATCGCCGTGCTCGCGCACGAGTCGTGGCACCTCAACGGCGTCGACGACGAAGGCCTCGCCAACTGCTACGCGTTCCAGAGCGGTGTCACGGTCGGCGTCCACCTCGGGCTCTCGGAGTCCCGCGCGCGCTCGATGATGCGCGAGCAGCTCGCGACCAACGCCTCCGACTCGGCAGGCGACAGCCGATACCTCGTGCCGCCGGGCTGTCGGGACGGCGGCGAGTACGACCTGCACCCCGGCTCGGGCCGGTTCCCGTAGCGGCCCCTTCGCTGCATGAAAGGACTACTCGCGGCCGAGAACGAGGTCGATACCGGACAGGACGAGCGAGAGCTCGCCTTCCGCGAGGTGGCCGGCTCGCTCCGAGAGCACGGACCGGTCAATCGCGACGATCTGCGACACGTTCGCGACCGAGTCTTTGGGCAGGCCCGCGCGATTGGCTCCCAGAAGGACGTTGCCCGGGGCTGCCGCCCACCGCAGATTGCTGGTCAGCGGAACCACGACGACGGTGCCCA
>WNGE01004495.1_pt1 | contig 16033 bp, 9 predicted proteins | sample 5400651 | NCBI WGS metagenome assembly WNGE01 (sample SAMN13153370, study PRJNA577476) | soil metagenome | isolation source: 60 cm soil or saprolite under grassland replicate 2 | place: USA:California | collected 2016-06-15 | reverse complement strand
TGACGGCGTGGGCGACCATCGACCTGGCAGTGGAAGCAATGAAACGTGGCGCGCGGGATTTTGTGCCGAAACCATGGGACAACGAGCGACTGCTGACGATTGTGCGGACACAAATCGAGCTGGCGACGGCTCTCCGCCGAGGCCGCAAGCTCGAAGCCGAAAATCAGCTCCTGCGTGGCAGCATGCCAAACCTGATCGCCGGATCGCCCGCGATGCGGCCGGTGATCGAAATGATTTCACGCGTCGCGCCGTCCGATGCGAACGTGCTGATCACGGGAGAAAACGGGACTGGCAAAGGCTTGGTCGCGCAGGCGCTTCATGCGCTCTCCCCGCGCGCATCGCGAACGATGATCACCGTCAACATGGGTGGATTGTCCGAAACGCTTTTTGAAAGCGAATTGTTTGGACATGTAAAAGGCGCGTTCACCGACGCGAAGAGCGATCGCGCAGGGCGATTCGAGCTTGCGGATGAAAGCACGCTTTTCATGGACGAGATCGCAAACATCCCGCTTACTCAACAGGCGAAACTGTTGCGAGTAATCGAGACCGGTGATTTTGAGCGTGTCGGCTCCTCGAAAACGCTGCATGCAAATGTGCGCATCATCTCCGCGACAAATTCAAATCTGCAGGATGAAGTCGCTGCCGGGCGTTTTCGGCAGGACCTGCTCTTTCGTTTAAATACGATTCAGATCGCGTTACCGCCGTTGCGTGACCGAAGAGAGGACATCATGCTGCTGGCAAACAGCTTTCTTCGACAACACACGCAACGATATCGAAAACAGATTAGCGGTTTCGATGAAACGTCACGCGAGCGGTTGCTACAGCACCGCTTCCCCGGAAACGTTCGCGAGCTCGATCATGTGATTGAACGGGCCGTGCTCATGGCGCAAGATCGACAAATAAGATCGGGCGATCTGGGCCTAACAACTGGCGGAGCTGATTCGCGCAATCTTGAGGAAATGAGCCTTGAAGAAATGGAGGCATTTCTAATTAAGAAGGCGCTAGCACGAAATGATGGCAATGCGCGTAAAGCAGCGGAAGCTCTGGGGTTGAGCAGAAGCGCATTTTATCGGCGGTTGCAGCAATATGGATTATGATTGGGGAGCGCATGCGCCTCGTGCTAGCGATTGCGTCCTCGCGATCGCGAACTTTCCTTCCATCCCTGCGTTTCAGCGCAATCGCTGATCAAATTGAGGTCCGTTTTGGCGAGACGCCAAAACCAGCACGCGAGACACGTGCGCTACCCAGACGGAGTGGCGAGCGCCAATGAATCGGGTGCCGAAAAGTCGTTACCGGCTTTCGCATGAGGGAAAACTGACCTGGCTCACGTTTGGTGCCGCCGCTCCCGCGATCGTTGTTGCGCTCGCGCTTCTTTGGCTCGGCGATTACAGCGCCAAAGTGCAGTGGACGCTAACGATTCTGGTCGTTGCTTGCTTCCTTGGTTTCATCTCCAGCGCGCGCGAACACATCGTGCATCCCTTGCAAACCATGTCCAATCTGCTCGCCGCATTACGCGAGGGCGATTACTCGATCCGGGCGCGGGGCGCCAGCGGAGACAATGCATTGGGAGAAGTCCTTCTGGAGATTAACTCGCTCGGCGAAACGTTGCGCCTGCAGCGCTTGGGTGCCTTTGAAGCGACGGCGCTGCTGCGCACGATCATGGGGGAAATCGATGTTGCGGTTTTCACTTTCGATCCAGAACGGCGTTTGCGTCTCGTTAATCGCGCCGGCGAAACTTTGCTCGGCCAACCAATGGACAAATTGCTGGGCAAAAGCGCACAAGAACTTGGACTAGACCCCTGTTACGACGTTGACGAGGACGAACCGCTTGCGCTCAGCTTTCCCGGAGGCTCCGGTCGTTGGGGAATTCGACGGAGCACGTTTCGGGAGCAAGGCTTGCCGCATGAGTTGCTCGTGCTGACGGATCTCAGTCGCACGCTGCGCGAAGAAGAACGCCGCGCCTGGCAGCGATTGGTTCGCGTGCTCGGCCACGAGATGAATAATTCGCTTGCCCCAATTAAGTCGCTTGCCGCCAGCTTGGAATCGCTGCTGCGCCGCGATCCGCCTCCGCCGGACTGGCAGGACGATGCGCGCAGTGGATTGCACTCTATTGCATCGCGCGCCGATTCGCTCAGTCGCTTTCTGCAGGCGTATACACGCCTCACGAAACTTCCGCCGCCGCAAAAACAAGATATAGGCCTTGCTGAACTCGTGCAGCGGGTAGCGGATTTGGAGCCAAGGCTGAATGTGAAAGTCGTGTCTGGCCCAAAAACAAGGATTCGTGCAGACGCAGCGCAACTTGAGCAATTATTAATCAATCTCGTGCACAACGCTGTTGATGCCGCGCTCGAGACACACGGAAATGTCGCAATCGGCTGGCGCGAGAAAGACGATTCAGTTGAAATCTTTGTCCAAGATGAAGGTCCCGGAGTGATGAACACTGCGAATCTTTTCGTGCCGTTTTTTACGACCAAGCCCGACGGCTCTGGAATTGGTCTCCCGCTGAGCCGTCAAATTGCCGAAGCGCACGGAGGTTCATTAGTGCTAATGAACCGGCGCACCGGCAGGGGTGCAGAAGCGTTGCTGCGACTGCCGCGGTAAGGCAAATTCCATCACGATATACGTCCCGAAAACGGGACGGCCTCGTCCCAGAAGCGGAGTAACACGACCAGCGCTGTCTTTCGGTTGATAACTGTAAGCCGCTGAAAGACTGAGCCATGCGACTTAATTTTTGTCGTTGGCACGGACATTGCAACAGGTGTTACCAAACCGAGAGACTTTTGAATCCAACAACCATCCGCAACGCATCTTAAGAAGTATGAAACCAACGTTTATAACAACTCGCAACCAAAAGCGCTTCCCGCTGATTGATTGCAATTACCATTCCGCGACGCTTAGCGGTTATCATGGCCGTTGCGCAAAAGCGGCGGTGCCATCTTTTCGGGATATCAGCCGTCAGTACTTTCAAAAGGAAGCGCGGCACGATTTCGTCGGCGAAGCGATTTTATTCGCAATACTGATCATCACTGCGGCCGTGCCGGTGGTGAGCGGAGCGTACGCTATCCTCGAACTCTGTCGCGCGTTCGGAGCGCTTTGATTCGACCGTGACTCCGCAGCGAAAACAAAACGAAGGAACGATTGTGCGACCGGCTGGATTCACGCCGAATCTTTCCGCCATGGACGTGCCGCGCGAGGGCGTCGCGGCGAAGAAACGCAAGCGCCGCATAATTATCATTGCCGCCTCCGGGCTGGGATTGATTCTGGCGACGATTGCCATCTCGCGTTTGAAACCAGCCGTGCCAAGCGTCGATCGCTCCACCGTCTGGATCGACACGGTTAAACGCGGACCGATGGTGCGCCAAGTGCGCGGATTGGGCACACTGGTGCCGGAAGAAATTCGCTGGATTCCGGCAAACACCGAGGGACGCGTCGAAAAAATTATTGTCTGGCCCGGCACGCATGTAGAACGCGATTCAGTTATTTTGGAGTTGACCAGCCCCGAGCTGGAGCAAACCGCGCACGACGCGGAATTACAAGCCACGGCGGCGGAGGCGGAGCTGACGAGTTTGCGTGCGACTTTGCAACGGGAGGTTCTCGATCAGGAATCAACGACAGCGCGCGTTCATTCTGAGTACGAACAGGCCAAAATGGAGCGCCAAACCAACGACCAACTGGCTAAGAATGGGTTGATCGCCGACCTCGCCTACAAGACGTCGAAGGTAAAAGAAGCGGAGCTGGCAAACCGCGATGAGATCGAACAGAAACGTTTGGCTTTTTCACATGATTCGATTGAACCGCAGATCGCCTCAAAACAGGCAGCGGTCGATCAAGCGAAGCAGCTTGCGAAGTTAAAATCGAATCAAGTAGAAGCGCTTCACGTGCGCGCCGGAATGTCGGGCGTCTTGCAGCAATTGCCGGTTCAGATCGGGCAGCGCGTGAAGGTCGGCGATAACCTGGCGCGGGTCGCCGATCCGACAAAGCTGAAAGCGCAAGTGAAGATCGCCGAAACGCAGGCGAAAGACATCCAAATTAAGCAACAAGCGGTGATCGATACACGGAACGGCACGGTGAACGGGCACGTCACGCGGGTCGATCCCGCAGTCGAACAGGGAACAGTCACTGTCGATGTTGCGTTCGACGAGGCTTTGCCGAAAGGCGCGCGGCCCGATCTCAGTGTCGATGGAACAATCGAGCTCGAGCGTTTGGAAAATGTGGTTTATGTCGGCCGTCCAGCGTTTGGGCAGGAGAACAATACCGTAGGAATGTTCAAACTCCTCAACGGCAGCTCCGATGCTGCTCGCACGCCGGTGAAACTGGGCAAGAGCTCGGTGAACACGATTGAGATCCTAAGCGGTCTTCAGCCGGGGGATCAGGTGATTCTCTCCGATACCAGCGCGTGGGACGCGCACGAACGCATTCGCCTTAACTAGCACAAAACTGAAACCTATGAATTCAACATCAACTGCTACCGAATCCATTCAGACTCCTACGACAAATGGCTCGACTCCCCTGATACGACTGCATGCTGTGACAAAGGTCTTCCTGACCGATGAAGTAGAAACCCATGCGCTTTCCGGAATCCATCTCGATATTCGCACCGGCGAGTACGTTTCAATCGCTGGACCATCGGGGTGCGGCAAGACAACCCTGTTGTCGATCCTTGGCCTGCTCGATACGCCTTCTGATGGCAGCTATTCGTTAAAAGAAAACGAAGTTGCCAATCTGTCCTTTGCAGAGCGTGCGCGGATTCGGAATCGCGAAATCGGTTTTATTTTCCAAAGCTTTAATTTAATCGGCGATCTCACCGTCTTTGAGAACGTCGAATTGCCGCTGACCTACCGCGGAATGGCTGCAGGCGACCGCAAGTCATTTGCGACCGAGGCGCTGGAGCGTGTCGGTATGGCGCATCGCGCAAAACATTTGCCGAGCCAGCTTTCAGGCGGACAACAACAGCGCGTCGCAGTTGCGCGCGCGCTTGCGGGCAGGCCGGCCATTCTGTTGGCCGACGAGCCGACCGGCAACCTTGATTCGCGAAATGGTGAAGCAGTAATGGACTTGCTCAAAGAATTGCACGCAGGCGGCGCAACAATCTGCATGGTTACACACGACGAGCGTTTCGCGCAGCATGCACAACGCACAGTACATTTGTTTGATGGACGAGTTGTCGAAGATCGAATGGCGGCCTAACGAACAATAATCAACTGCCATGAATGATTTTCGATTTGCTCTGCGACAGCTCCGTAAATCGCCGAGCTTCACTTTGCTCGCCGTCATCACGCTGGCCATCGGCATTGGCATGAACACGGCCATCTTTAGTTTGATACAGGATCTTTTCCTGCGCGGTTTGCCGTTTTCCGAGCCCGAGCGTGTGGTGCGAATCTACGGCGAGGCGAAGGAGCGCGACTTGAAGCAGATGCCGTTTTCGGTGCCGAAGTTCTGGCATTATCGCGACGGGCAAAATGTTTTTTCATCCATCGCAGCGGATTGGGGCAACGGCTACATCCTGACCGGAATGGGCGAGCCGGCGCAATTGCTCGGCGGCAACGTGACAGCAAACTATTTTGATCTTCTCGGGATCCATCCGATTCTCGGACGCAATTTTCTTCCGGAGGAAGACACTAAAGGCGACGTCGTGCTGGTGACGGAAAGTTTCTGGCGCAAACGTTTCAACTCCGACCCGATGGTGCTCGGCCGAAACATTACCCTGAACGGTGTACCTACCACTATCGTGGGTGTGCTGCCCAATTTGCCGATCTCGTGGTTTGGCCGCGACGCAGAGATTTTCGCTAACAAACCGTTCGAACCGCCAGGCCTCGCGAAAGACCGCCTCATGCGCGGCGTCAGCTTTATGCGTGTGACCGGGCGGTTGAAGCCCGGTGTTACGATCGCGCAAGCGCAGGCGGCGATGCCGGCCCTGTTCCAGAGTTATCGCGAGCAACATCCGGAAACGGCCGACAACAGTTGGACATCGGTGCTGGTATCGGTGGCGGAAGACGCAACTGGAAATTTACGTCCGGCTTTCCTGACGTTGCTGGCCGCCGTAGGCGCAGTGTTGCTAATCGCTTGCAGCAATGTCGCAAACCTGTTGCTGGTGCGCTTCATTGGCCGCCGACGGGAGATCGCATTGCGTATGGCGCTGGGAGCGGAGCGGCGCGGCATCGTGCGGTTGTTCGTGTTCGAGAGTACGCTAGTCAGCGTCATCGCGGGAGCCGTCGGTTTGTGTTTGGCGCTCTGGACGGTGTCGGTCGTTCCGCAGGTGGCCGGGCGAAACATTCCGCTCGAAGGTGGAGTAACATTGCATTGGCCCGTGCTCGTTTTCACACTCGGACTGTCACTTATCACTGGTCTGCTGATGGGTCTCTATCCGGCGTGGCAAAGTTCTCGCGCCGATCTGGTCGATGGGCTCAAGGAAGGCGGACGCGGCACAAGTGGCAGCCGCGGTCAACATCGCTTCCGTCGCGGTTTGGTGACGGCGCAAGTCGGATTATCGGTCGTGCTGTTGGCCGGCGCGGCGATGTTGGTCTCAAGTTTTGTCCGGCTCAGCCGGCAGGAAGCGGGGTTTCGATCGGAACGTGTGTGGACCGGCGGCATCGGTTTACCGCCGGCGCAATATCCCGATCCCGCATCGCGTGAACGCTTCGCGCAACGATTGCAGACTGAATTGCAGACCGCTCCTGGCGTCGAAGCCGTTTCAATCGTGGACGCCGTTCCGCTCTCCGGAAATTCCTCGTCATCGCCTTATGCGCGCGCGGATGGAAACCCTGTGCCGGTAAACCGGCGGCCGCTCGGGCTGACCCGGAGCATCTCGCCCGGATATTTTCGCACGCTGGGGATTCCGCTCCTTTCCGGCCGTGATTTCACCGAACAGGATAAACTGGATCAACCGCTGGTGGTGATTCTGAGCAACTCGACCGCGAAGAAACTTTTCCCGAACGAGAATCCGATCGGCCACCAAATGCTTTTCGGCACTGACAACGGCAATGGACTTCAGGCGGAAGTCGTGGGCGTAGTCGGTGACGTCCGTTCACAACAACTCGCCAAGGCGAACGACGTCGAATTCTATCGACCCTGGCCACAGCGGAGCACTCCGTTTCTCAACGTCGTCGTACGCAGTGCAACCAAACCCGAGGCGACGGCGGGAATTGTGCGCGCGGCGCTGAACAAGGTCGACAATGGATTGCCGATTCTGCAACCGGACACGCTCGATGCGATCGTCGCGCAATCGCTCGGCCAAGAGCGGTTGACTATGGCGCTGCTCGGTGTTTTTGCCGGCATCGCCTTGCTCCTCGCGGTCGTTGGAATTTACGGCGCCGTCGCTTACACCGTCGAACAGCGCACCGGCGAGATTGGCGTGCGCATGGCGCTTGGCGCTCAGACGCAGGATGTTTTGCGTCTGGTCGTGCGGCAGGGGATGAATCCGGTCCTCCTTGGTTTGATTATCGGATTGGCCGCAACATTCGCGGTCGGCCGCCTGCTCACGGCGCAGTTGTATCAGATTTCGCCGCACAATCCATTGTTGCTCGGCGCGACCGCCATCGTGCTGGCATTCGCGGCGCTGCTCGCTTGTTTGATTCCGGCGCGCCGCGCGACGCTCGTCGATCCAATCGAAGCTTTGCGCACAGAGTGATATGAATGATCTCCGGTTCGCTCTGCGCCAACTTCGCAAATCGCCGGGATTCACGATCGCGGCGGTGATTGTGCTCGCGCTCGGGATTGGTGCGAATACGGCCATGTTCAGCTTGGTGAACACGCTTTTCTTTGCCCCGCCAGCTTACGCCAAGCCTCACGAAATGGTGCAGCTCTTTTCCCAAGACAAGAAAAATCCGAAAGCCTTCCGCGGGTTTTCTTATCCGACTTATCTCGACATCCGCGAGCAGAACACGGTCTTCAGCGACGCAATGAGTTTCAATCTCGCGTTGATCGGTGTCGGCCAGAAAGGCGATACTCGTCGCGCGTTCGCCGCCATCGTCAGCTGGAACTATTTTTCTGTGCTCGGTGTCCCGCTGGCGCGAGGCCGCGCATTTGTTCCGGAAGAGGAAACGCCCGGCCGCAACACATCGGTTGCGATCGTCAGTTACAGTTACTGGCGGAAGCACGACCTCGATCCAAGCGTGCTCGGCTCGCAGTTACTTATCAACGGCCGGCCGTTCACGATCGTCGGGATCACGCCGAAGGGTTTCGTCGGCACGATGCAGGTTTTGTCGCCGGAGGTTTGGTTGCCGATGAGTGTTTACGATCAGGTAGCGAACGATTTTGGATCGAAGAACAAGACCACCCTGGACGATCGCAAAGGGACGCAGTTGCGCATCATGGGCCGGCTTAAACCGGGGATGACTGCGGCCGCGGCCAAGCCTGCACTCGAAGGACTGGCGGCCAATTTGGAAAAAGCCTACCCAGTGGAGCAAAAGGATCAGACGTTCATGGCGACGCCGGTATCGCGTAATACGGTGGGTACAAGCCCGGCGGCGGATAACGAGCTGAAATCGATCGCGCCATTGCTGCTCGGGATGGCGGTGGTCGTCCTCCTTGTGGCCTGCCTTAACCTCGCCAACATGCTACTTGCGCGCGGCACCGCGCGGCGCAAAGAAATCGCAATCCGTCTCGCGCTCGGCGGCAGCCGTTGGCGCATCGTGCGCCAGCTCCTCACCGAAGGTTTTGTGCTCGCGCTGCTCGGAGGCTTGGGTGGACTTGTTCTTGGACTGTGGTCGTCCGATCTGCTGGTTGGCTCAATGCGCAAGCTGATGCCGCTCGACATTGTTTGGTCGAGCGGAGCGAACCCCGCAATTTTGGTTGCAACATTCGGATTTTGCCTGCTTGGCACACTCATGTTTGCGCTCGGGCCGGCCTTGAAAATTTCGCGCAGCGCACTGGTGACCGATCTGAAGGAACATGCCGGGGAAGATGTCGTGCGTCGTCGCTGGAAACTTTTGCCGCGCAACCCGCTCGTCGTCGTGCAAATCGCGTTCTCGCTCGCGCTTCTTACCGCTGCGGCTTTGTTCATTCGCGGCGCAGGCAAAGCCGCGTCTGTCGATACCGGATTAAAGCCGGGCTCAAGTTATCTTCTCGAAGTCGATGCGAGCCTGGCCGGTTACGAAGCAAAACGCGCGCAGGAAGTTTATCAGAATTTGAACGAGCGGCTGGCGGCGCTGCCGGGTGTAGAGCACGTGAGCATCTCTGCGACGGTTCCGTTCGGGATAACTTCGTCAGACAAAAATGTGCAACGCGCCGGTGTCAATTCCGGTCCAGAGGCCAAGCCGGCGACGGCTGCCGAAGGCCTTGCCTTTAAAGCGGCCTGGAACAGCGTGGGGGCGGATTATTTTTCGACTGTTGGACTGCCGATCCTCCGTGGTCGCGCGTTCACCGAAGCGGAAGCAACGCGACCTGGTCCAAGGGTGGTCATCATTGATGAAGCTCTTGCCAGGAAACTTTGGCCGGATGGTGACGCGCTTGGGCAATGGATTCAATATGCGGGCGAAAATACATCGGTAGCGAAGAGCGCCGATGAAAAGCCCGAAGAGGCAATCGAAATAGTCGGCATCGTGCCCGTAACCCGCCACGATCTTTTTAAAAACGAAGAGCCGGACGGCTCGATCTATTTGCCGTTCGCGCGTGGATTCCAAAGCGACGTTTCTTTTTTTGTTCGGTTCCGTTCACTCGCCGACGGAAACGAAGCCATCACGGCCGATTTGCTACGACGCACCGTGCGCGATGTCGATCCCGCAATCCCGATCATTTCGTTGCAAACATTTGCCCAGTATCTTGATTCGAACCTGGACCTCTGGCTTGTTCGCGCCGGCGCGGCCTTGTTCTCCATCTTTGGGGGACTTGCGCTTGGTCTGGCCGTAGTTGGCCTCTACGGCGTCAAAGCTTATTCGGTCGCGCGCCGAACACGCGAGATCGGGATCCGCATGGCACTTGGCGCGCAGCCCGGGATGGTGTTGCGATTGATCATGCGCGAGGGCTCGATCATGCTTCTTAGCGGCATCGCGCTTGGCCTTCTTCTCGCTGCGGCGACTGGGAAAATACTCAGCGGGATTTTGTATGAAGTCAGCCCGCTCGATCCGGTAGCCTTTACGATTGCGCCGATATTACTCGCCGCTGCCGCACTCGTCGCGACCTGGTTACCGGCGCGTCGGGCGGCGCGATTGAACCCGGTCGAGGCGCTCCGTTACGAATGAACACCAAAACAATGGTCAAGCTTCAACGCGTCGAGCGACGATATCCGCTGGCGAAACAAAAATTCTTTTACGTCCTGCGCAACATCACGATTGACATCGAAGCTTGCGGCCTAACGAAGCGATAAATGCAAACATTTTTTCAAGACCTTTGGTTTGGATTCCGAATGCTTCGGCGCAGTCCCGGCTTTTCCATCTTAGCAATTTTTTGCCTGACTCTGGGAATCGGCACCAACGCAGCCGTTTTTAGTTGGATCGAAGGAATCCTGTTTCATCCCTATCCGCTCGTCGCTCACGAGGAGAGAATGGTCGCCCTCACTGGCACCAAGCGCGGTGCGTCTGGTTTTAGTCGCGACGAGTTGTCATATCCCGACTTTCTGGATTTCCAGAAGAACTGCACGCTCTTCGAGTCGTTCATCGTTGATCGGATCACGGGAACAACACTCAGCGTTGGTGACCGTGCCGAGCGTGCGGTTGGTGGCATTGTCTCGGCAAATTATTTTGATGCTCTTGGCGTGCGTCCGATTCTTGGACGCGGGTTCAAACCCGAAGAGGGCACAGGTCGCAATGCTCATCCCGTCACGGTAATCAGCTACGAGACATGGAAGAACCGCTACAAAGGCGACCCTGAAATTATCGGGAAGACGCGGTACCTCAATGGTGTGCAGCACACGATCGTCGGCGTCGCGCCAGAAGAATTTTACGGAACATTTGTCGGATATTCGTTCCAATTCTGGGTGCTGACATCGATGCAGGAAACATTCGATGACACAGGCTATAAACTGGAAGATCGCGGCGCGCGCTGGATTGAAGGTTACGCGTTCCTGAAGCCTGGCGTGTCTCTGGCGCAGGCGCAGGCGGAGATTTCGGCGGTGGCGAAACGGCTTGAGAACGATTATCCGGAAACAAACCGCGGCCATGGCGTCCAACTCTGGCCGTTGTGGAAGACGCCATTCAATCAGGCTACAAACATGCTGCCCACACTCGAAATCGCGGTTGCCGTCGTGGTTTTCGTGCTTCTCATCGCATGCGCGAACGTGGGCAATCTGCTCCTCGTTAGGTCATTGCTGAGACGTCATGAAATGACAGTCCGTATGGCGCTTGGTGCCGGGCGCGGCCGGCTGTTGAAGCAGCTGTTCACCGAGGGTCTAATTCTCTCCATTCTTGCCGCCGCCGGTGGCATCGTGGTCGCATACTGGTGCCGCAACGCGCTCGTATTGGCGTTCCCGACTCAGCCGCCCGGGATCATCGTGAATTATCCGGGCCAAATCGATTGGCGGGTGTTGACGCTCAGCGCCGGAGTTTGCCTTGTCTCGACACTGTTGTTCGCGCTGGCTCCAGCAATCCAAACTAGCAAGGTCGATCTTGCCAGCGCCTTGAAGTCCGAATCGAGCGGTGTTGTCGGCAGTCGTGGAGGTTCGTGGCTTCGCTCAAGTTTAGTTCTGGTCCAGGTCTCTCTAAGCTTTGTTTTAGTCGCCGGAACGGGTCTGCTCATGCAAAGCTTGCAACGAATTCAGAATGCCAGCCCCGGCTTTTCGACGCAAGGCGTGGTCCTGTCGTCGATCGATTTGTTTTCGGCCGGATACAATGCGGAGCGCGCTAAGAATTTCAACGATGAGCTATTAAATCGCCTTCGGGTGTTGCCTGGCGTCGAATCGGTCGCGTTCTCACGAGTCAGGCCATTTAGCTATCGCAATTATTCTTCTGCTCCGATCGCAGTTGATAGCTATCAGCCTGCGCCCGATGAACAACCGGCAGCGGATTACAATGAAGTAGGCGAAGGATATTTCGCCACGATTGGCATCCCGCTTGTCTCCGGCCGCGAGTTCATGCGGGCTGATGACGAAAATGCTCCACTTGTTGCGGTGGTGAATGAAACGATGGCTGCGAAGTACTGGCCGGGGAAGGATGCAGTTGGCCAGCGGCTCCAGGTCAAGGATCGATGGATGCAGGTGGTCGGTGTTGCCAAAAATTCGAACTACCGCACAAAGTTAGAAACGCCGCAGCCGTTTTTTTACGTACCGCTGCGCCAGAATTTTTCCGTGCAATGCGGCCCGATCATCCGGACACGACAGAGTCCCGCCGCGATCCTCACTGCGCTGGCACGAGAAGTCCACGCGCTAGATCGGAATCTGGCGCCGCTAGACACGATCACCATGCAAGAACAAGTGGACCAGATGAGTTATACGCAACGACTCGCGGTAACACTTCTCGCAGTGTTTGGAGGACTGGCGTTGCTGCTAGCAGTAATTGGTCTCTATGGCGTGATGTCGTACGTTGTCTCGCAGAGCACGCGCGAGTTAGGACTGCGGATGGCACTCGGCGCAGGCGCAACCGATCTGTTGCGGTTGATAATGTCGCGTGGGGTTATCCTAACCGCAGGCGGCGTTGCCTTGGGCGCGTTCGTTGCGCTGGCAGTGACCCGACTGCTCGGCGATCTGCTCTATAAAGTAAGTCCGCGCGACCCCGTAGCGTTCGGGTTGGCGTTCGTAGTCATCACAATCGCCGCCCTGACTGCGTGTTTTTTGCCAGCATGGCGCGCGACACGCATCGACCCAGCCCAAGCCTTACATGACCAGTGATGAACATCCTGAACGAATCCCTATCAAGCGAGGCATCGCACCTCAGGAATATCGATGAATGATTTAAAGTTCGCCCTACGCCAACTCCGCAAATCGCCCGGCTTCACAGTACTCGCGGTGATCACGCTGGCGCTGGGGATCGGGCTCAACACTGCCATCTTCAGCTTGATCAATGATCTGTTTTTGCGCGGCCTTCCATTCAAAGAGCCGGGACGCGTCGTGCACATGTACTCGAATGCGCGGGAGCGCAATTTGCTGGAACTCGCGGTCTCGATGCCGCGCTTTCAACATTTCCGCGCGGCCCAAAAGATTTTCGACGGATTCGCCGGCGAAAACATCATCCCGTTCACTTTGACTGGAGTGGGCGATGCCGTTCAGCTTTTCGGCGGGAAAGTGACGTCGAACTACTTCGACGTCCTCGGCGTGCAGCCGATCCGCGGCCGCAATTTTTTGCCGGAGGAAGAAGAGACCGCCGACGTGACGATGGTGACCGAAAATTTTTGGCAGAAACGCATCGGGGGCGACGCTAATGTGATCGGCCGCAGCATCACGCTCGACGGCGTCCCGCACACGATCGTGGGCGTGTTGCCGAACTTGCCATTCTCCTGGATCGGACCGAATGCGGAGATCTGGACAACGAAGCCATACGTGGTTCCCGGGATTTCGTACGAACGAATGATGCGCGGCAGCGGTTTTCTGCGCGTGATCGGGCGCTTGAGACCGGGGATGACAATCGAACAGGCGCGGGCCGCGTTGCCGCCGCTCGAGCAAAGTTATCGCGCGCAGTATCCGGACAAGATCGACAGCTCATCGACCATGTCTCTCAAAACCCTCCCAGAAGATGTCGTCGGAAATCTGCGGCCTGCCTTCGCCACGTTGCTGGCGGCAGTGGCGTTCGTATTGCTCATTGCGTGCAGCAACGTTGCAAATCTTCTGCTCGTGCGGTTCACCGGCCGGCGGCGCGAGATCGCGCTGCGCATGGCGTTGGGCGCATCGCGCGCGAGCGTGTTGCGACTCTTTATTTTCGAAAGTTTGCTCGTGAGCATTCTCGCAGCAGTCGTTGGCACCGGGCTGGCCTGGCAGTTAGTGCCGCTCGTGCCGAAAATGGCGGCGAATTTTCTTCCGTTCGACCCCGAGACTACTATCGGTCTTTCGCTTCCCGTGCTCGAGTTCACGGTTGTATTGTCGATCTTAACAGGCGTGGCCATGGGAATTTATCCGGCCCTGGAAAGTTCGCGGGCCGATTTGGTTGACGGATTGAAAGAAGGGGGGCGCGGATCGAGTGGGAGCGTCAAGCAGCACCGGTTCCGCAAAATTTTGGTCGGCGCGCAAGTCGCACTGTCGGTCACGCTGCTCGCCGGCGCGGCCTTGCTCATCACCAGCTTTGTGCAGTTGAGCCGGCAGAACATTGGGTTCCGTCCCGAAAATATGTGGATCGGCCTGGTCACGTTGCCACAAGCGCCATATCCCGATGTCGCCACCCGCCAGCGTTTCGTGGAAAAAACTCTCGCGGCGTTGCAGCGGATTCCAAGTCTCCAAAGCGCCACGATCAGCGCGGACATTCCGTTGATCGCCGCCGCCGCCAGCAACGCGCTTTACACCCGCCCGGATGGGGAAATTTTGCCGCTGGACAAGCGTGCCTCGGCCGCGAGCCACAATATCGCTCCGGATTATTTTAAAACCTGGGGCATTCCCATTTTGGCGGGACGCGATTTCGACCAGCACGACATGGCCGATCATCAGAACGTGATGCTGATCAGTCAGGCCGGCGCGCGGAAAGTTTTTGGAAACGAGAATCCGATCGGCAAGACGCTGCTGGTCTCGAGTGGGAGTATACCGGCGGAAATCATCGGCGTCGTGGGCGACGTGCGGACGCGGAGCATAGCGAAACCGGACGAGGTGGAAATTTACCGTCCGTGGGCCCAGGAGAATTTTCAGTTCGCGGTGATCGCGGTGCGGAGCACGCTAAGAGAGGATGCAGTGACTAAAGTGGTGCAGTCGGCGCTCAACACGGTCGATCCCGGGTTGGCGATCGCTATTCCCCAAGCGATGGACAAAATTGTTGCGCAAGCGCTTGGTCAAGCGCGACTGATGATGTGGTTGCTCGGCATTTTCGCAGGCGTGGCGTTGCTGCTGGCAACCGTTGGAATTTATGGCGCGGTGGCTTACACCGTGGAGCAACGCACCGGTGAGATTGGTGTGCGCATGGCACTGGGCGCGCAAATGATGGACGTGCTGCGGCTGGTCGCGGCGCAGGGAATGAAACCGGTGGTCGTCGGATTGGCCGCGGGATTACTAGCGGCGCTTGCGCTCGGACGATTGCTGACATCGCAGCTTTACCAAATCTCAGCGCACAATCCGCTGGTGCTCACTGCGACGGTTGCGATTCTCGGTGCGGCAGCGCTGCTCGCGTGTTTGCTTCCCGCGCGCCGCGCGGCGCATGTCGATCCAATTCAAGCTTTGCGTACTGAGTGATGAATGATCTTCGGTTCGCGCTGCGGCAACTCCGCAAATCGCCCGGATTCACTTTGATTGCGGTGATCGCGCTGGCTTTGAGCATCGGCGCGAACACGGCCATCTTTAGCGCGATCAACACACTCCTGCTGCGTCCGCTGCCCCTAGAGGATTTAGATCGATTGGTTTTCAGCATTGCGATGCGTGAAGGATTCGATCCGTTTGGCTCGTCGCTTCTGGAGTTTGCGGCCGATAAGGAGCGAAATCATTGCTTCTCGAGCATGGGCGCGGCGATGCAACGCTCCTTCAACTTGACCGGACGCGGCGAACCGGAGCGGGCACGAGGCGCGTCCATCATGGCTGATTATCTAACCACTCTTGGAGTTAAACCAATTCTCGGTCGCGGTTTTACCAACGCAGAAGACCGCCCCGGCGGTGCTGCGGTCGCCTTGATCAGTTACGGACGTTGGCAAAAACATTTCGGAGGCGACCCGAGCATCATCGGCCAAACGCTGAACCTCGAAGGTCGCAGTCACACGATCATTGGCGTGATGCCGCCGGGATTTGATCTACCCGCGGCTGCCGAAATTTGGGTGCCGCTGCAAACTAACATCGACAGTTTGCCATTGGCCGATCGCGCAGCGCCTATGTATGAAGTTGTGGCGAAGCTCCGGCCTGGCAGCAGTATCGAAAAGGCGGATGCGGAATCGAAATCGATCGCGCGCCAATTAGAACATGAGTATCCGCAATTGCGGCGCGGATGGACCGTCAAGCTGATTTGGCTACGGCAAGAATTGCTCGGCGACCTGGCCGGCAAGGTTA
>WNGE01015949.1_pt1 | contig 16034 bp, 14 predicted proteins | sample 5400651 | NCBI WGS metagenome assembly WNGE01 (sample SAMN13153370, study PRJNA577476) | soil metagenome | isolation source: 60 cm soil or saprolite under grassland replicate 2 | place: USA:California | collected 2016-06-15 | reverse complement strand
TAGGAACCATTACAGAATCCGGCTTACGATCCACTTTAGCCCACAATAGCTAATCCACAATACTTTCTTGTTCTCGACCCCGCACGCGAGATTGGCGTCTGACGCAGAATCTCCGTCAAGTTTTTAGGTATTTTATGTCAATCTTTGACTTTTTTTGCGACGCGGAAAGCCTTCAAACTTCCGAATTCTATATCTAGTGGCTCACCTTCTCAGACCGTCAATATATCGACTCAATTTTAGTTGACTGAAAGCACAAAAATCCGCGAAAAAGCTGAAATTTTTATTGACAGCCCCTGTGCATAAAGTTATAACTGGCGCCTATGTGGGATAATGTGGGATAATATCCCATTAAAGTTCCTATCTAGGCTAGGGGACGTATGTTTCGCGGCAGCTTTGAACATACGCTCGACGGCAAGGGCCGTTTGAGCATTCCGATGAAGTTCCGGGAAGTTCTTCTCGGGAAAAGTGATGAGCGCATCGTGATTACGAATTTCGTAGTGGATGGAATGAAATGCCTCGATGTTTATCCTCTCGACGAATGGTCACGGTTGGAAGAAGAGATTCGAAAAAAGCCAAAGTTCGAGCGCAAGATGTTGATGTTCCAGAATTATTATCTCGGCGGCGCGTCTGAATGCGTTGTCGATAAGCAAGGCCGCATCTTAATCCCGCCGCTCTTGAGGAAATACGCCGAACTAAAGCGCGATGTCGTTCTCGTCTCAGCTTTGGAAAAGTTTCGCGTCTGGGATCTCGATGTATGGAAGAAAATATTCTCGGATGCTGAAGAAAAGTTGATGCAAGACCCAGATTTTCTCGGTGACTTGGGGTTGTAAGAACGTCGACAAAGATGGACGTAGTTTGAAAGGAGAATGAGGAATGCTGCTGCCGCGAAAACCCATACAGGATATTTCGGTGCTCGATGTGGCTGGCGATATCGATTTTCGGGAGATGATCAGGATCAAAGACATGATCGGTGGTTTGATTGAAAAAGATCGCACGAAAGTTGTACTAAACCTTAGGGCCGTAGACCATATCAACTACTTGAGCATCGGAGTCCTCCTTGAACGGCTCAAACTTCTTAGAAACCTGAATGGTGATCTTAAGCTGGCCGGGATGAACCCCTTTCTGCGCGATATTTTTAAAGTCGTCGGGATGGATCGTTTCTTCGAGGAGTACACCTCGCTAGAAGACGCCATCGAGAGCTTTGACGACGATTGGGAGGCGGACGGCACCAGTCACTAAATGTTATTTACACATGTTTCTGTAATGGCTCGGGAGGTGATTGACTTCCTCAGACCCGAACCGCGGAAACGATACCTGGACGGCACCTTGGGAGGAGGAGGACACACCGAGCAAATTTTGATTCACAGCAGTCCCAATGGACACGTCATAGGGCTGGATTTGGATGACGAGGCCCTGGCGGCGGCGCGCCAACGACTGAGCGGATTTGGGGATCGCCTCGTGGTGCGGCAGGCGAATTTCGCGGCGGCTGCGGCAATCTTGTCTGAGATCGGTTGGCAGTCGGTGGATGGCATTGTTTTGGATTTGGGTATCTCGTCGCACCAGTTGGAATCTCGAGAGCGGGGCTTCAGTTTTCGGGGTGAAGCGAAGCTCGATATGCGAATGGATCGCGGTCAAGCGCTGGATGCGTATCAGATCGTTAATGCGTTTTCGGTATCCGAACTGGAACGAATCCTGCGTAAGTATGGCGAAGAACCGCAGGCTCGTCGTATTGCGCTAGCCATCGCATCTGAACGGAAGACGAAGACGATCAAAACGACGGAAGAGCTTGCTGAAATTGTCGCACGAGTTAAGGGCAAGGGTGGACGAGATCATCATCCGGCGACTCAAACCTTTCAAGCTTTGAGAATCGCGGTCAATCAAGAGTTAGAGAATTTGAATCGCTTTTTGGAACATGGTTACGAACTTCTGCAGCGCAAGGGTCGGATGGTGGTTATTTCGTTTCATTCGTTAGAAGATCGACTGGTGAAAACCGCATTTCGTAAGTGGAACCGTGATTGTATCTGTGCTCCAAGGACGCCGACATGCCAGTGCGGTTGGAGCCGAAAGGTCAAGTTGCTTACGACCAGGCCGCTTTCTCCTTCACCCAGCGAGATTGAAGCTAACCCACGCGCCCGCTCGGCCAAGTTGCGCGCGGTGGAACGGATCTAGAGGGAATTAGCCAGTGGCAACCGCGGTAAAACAGAGCGTCAAAACCTTGCGATCTCAGAAAAAGGAGCGGGTCGAGAGCACCGGTCGGCGTCAACGCCCGCGGCACGTCATGTCGATCGCTTTTTTGGCTTTGGGTCTGGTTGGAGTTGCGTTGCTCCACGTTTGGCTGCGATTGCAGGTGGTCCATATGGGCTATGTCCTTTCGACCACGAGCAAGCTCCAAAATCAACTTGAACAAGAGAATCGAGAATTGAAAGTCGAGTTAGCCACGTTGACCTCACCGGATCGTTTGGAGGCGATGTCTCGCCGCCGCTTGGGGCTTAGGCCTCCAGAGAAGGGTCAGGTCATTGTCTTGCCATGAAACGCGCTGATCACGGAAATCGTTTGCGCTTGGGTGTAGCCAGGGTATTTTTCTTGGTTTTGTTTGTTGTGGCCGCCGGACGGGCTTTTCAGCTTCAAGTTCTGCAGGGGGAAAAGCTCAAACGACTCGGCGAAAGGCAGCACCTTAAGGAGTGGATCGTGCTTCCGAAAAGAGGTGCGGTCATGGATCGTACGGGTGAGCCGCTGGCGTTGAGTCTGGAAGCGCAGTCGGTTTATGCCCGTCCTCATCGTATTCATGATCCGGGAAGCGTGAGCCGGGCGCTCGCTAAAATCCTCAATCTCGACCTTGTCGAAGTGAAACAGAAAATTACCGCGGACAAACCTTTTGTTTGGATTAAACGGCAGATCAGTCCTCAAGAAGCTGAGCAGATCCAGGCCTTGAGTGCCGACGGCATCGGTATGTTTTACGAGCCGAACCGCTACTACCCACAGGGTCAGTTGGCGGGGCAAGTGATTGGATTTGTTGGTCGTGATTCAGAAGGACTGGAAGGCTTAGAGTTGCATTACAACGGCTACATTCGGGGAGAAACCGGCTCGTCGGTGATCGAACGTGACGCTTTAGGCCGCAGGGTTTTGGTCGAAGGCGTCGAGGGTCTGCAGATTCCACCGGGCGGTGACATTCATTTAACCTTGGATACGTCGATTCAACACCTTGCGGAAAAAGAACTGGAGGCAACGATCAGCAAGTACCGAGCTAAGGCAGGGATTGCCATCGTCGTTGAGCCGTTCACGGGGGAGGTCCTCGCTCTAGCGAACTATCCGTCATTCAATCCGAACAATTTTTCCAAACAGTCGTCACAGCAAAAACGCAATCGCGCAGTCGCCGACAGCTTTGAGCCCGGCTCGACCTTTAAAACGATCCTTGCGGCCGCGGCCTTGGAAGAAGGCGTGGTGGGCAAAGACGATCTTTTCTACTGCGAAATGGGAAAATACGCTTACGCCGGAAAGTTCATTCATGACACACATCCGCACGGTTGGTTGCCCTTCTCCAAAATCCTTCAGGTCTCGAGCAACATTGGATTCACCAAGGTAGCAGAGAAGCTAAAGCGGGAACGCTATTTCAAGTACATTGAAAAATTCGGCTTCGGTCAGGTTACCGGTATTGATGTGCCGGGCGAAGTCCCCGGGCTGCTGCGAAAACCAGAATCCTGGTCAGCGATCGATCTCGCGACCCACGCTTTTGGCCAGGGCATTTCGGCAACGCCGATGCAGATGGTGATGGCTTATGCAACGATCGCCAACGGTGGCTTCCTGATGCGTCCCTACTTGGTATACGGCGCGTAGTGGGTCCCAAAGGCGAGGTGCTTCTCGAAAACCAGCCCCACCTAGTCCGACGCGTGGTCTCGGAGAAGACATCGCGATTGTTAGCGTCCATGCTGAAAGAAGTGACCAATGAAGGCGGCACCGGGATGATGGCGAAGGTGGAGGGGTTTGAGGTGGCGGGAAAGACCGGCACGGCGCAAAAGGCGGATCTCACCCACGGCGGCTATGCGGCGGCGAAACGGGTAGGGTCGTTCGTCGGATTTGTCCCTGCAGACGCCCCCAAATTGGTTGCTTTGGTTCTCGTCGATGAGCCGGAGATCAACGTCTATGGCGGTGTCGTTGCCGCTCCGGTTTTCCGTAATATCGCGCGAGGGGCGCTCCGTCACCTTGCGGTTGCTCCGCAAAAATCAGACTTGGTTCCCGCCGCGGTTGGCCAGGCTGAACTTCCCCTCCGGCGAGTGCTGAAGGAAGAAATTGCCGCCGACGGCAGCACCGCGGCCGTGCCAGACTTCGTCGGTCTCAGTCTCCGGGAGGCGGTGGAGAAGGCTCGAACCATGGGAGTCAAGGTAAAGATGCGTGGAAACGGCTATGTGGTGAGGCAATCGCCGGCGCCGGGAGGTCGTTGGGACGAGGAAAACATTTTGCTTTTAAACCTTCAAGGCTAACGAAATGCTTCTGCGGGAGTTTTTGGCGCTACAAAAGGTAGAAGAAGCCGAGGGGAATCTCGATCAAGAAGTGACAGGGCTAACCTACGACTCTCGCCAAGTGAGAGCGGGAGAAATTTTCTTTGCCATTCCTGGAGAGAAACTCGATGGTCACGAGTTCATTCCTCCAGCACTTGAGAGGGGCGCCGCCGGGGTTGTCGTGGCGCATAAGGCCATCTGGCCGCAAGGAACAACTTGGATCCGGACAAAAGATGTCCGGCGGACCATGGGATTATGGGGGGCGCATTTCTACGGACGGCCGAGCCGGCGGATGAAGCTGGTGGGTGTCACCGGAACGAATGGAAAGACCACGGTGGCCTACCTGGTCGAATCGATACTCTCGGCTGCCGGTTTGGAGCCGGGCGTGATCGGCACGATCAACTATCGTTACCGGGGACGCCAAGTTCCGTCGCATCACACGACACCGGAATCCCTCGAATTGCAGTCGCTCTTGGCGGAGATGGAAGCAACCGGCGCCCAGTCAGTCGTGATGGAAGTTTCCTCCCATGCGCTGGTTCAAGATAGGGTCCGAGGCATCGACTTCGACGTTGGTATATTCACGAATCTGTCGCGCGATCATCTCGATTACCATGCCAGCATGGACGACTATTTTTCTGCTAAGAGCAAGCTCTTTACGGATTATCTGAAAGTGAGTGTGAAGCCAAAGAAGGCTGCCGTTATCTACGCGGAAGACGCTCGAGGAAGGGAACTTCTAGACAAACTCCGCGATTCGGGCTTGGAGACTTGGAGCTACGGCGAGGATAGCGAGTGGGACATCCACCCCATAACGGTTCAGAGTGACGTAGCCGGGCTTAGAGGACAATTAGAGTTCAAGGGTCGTCGCCTGGATTTTTCCTCACCGCTCCTCGGCGCAGCCAATTTGCAAAACATCATGGGCGCCGTCGGAGTCGGGGGTTGTCTGGAATTGCCGGCTCATGTGGTTGCTAAAGGTATTCAACAGCTGACCTCTGTGCCGGGCAGATTAGAGAAGGTCGAAAACAATCTGGGAGTCTCCGTTTTGGTGGATTATGCCCATACGCCTGACGCGCTGGAAAAAGTACTCGGCGCGGTTCGTCCGTTGACACAACACAGAGTCTTGACGGTTTTCGGCTGCGGTGGAGACCGGGATCGCGGAAAGAGACCGTTGATGGGCGAGATCGCCGCACGGTTAAGTGATCTTTTGGTTTTAACTTCGGACAATCCTCGTACCGAAGACCCGCTCAGGATTCTGGCCGAAATCGAGGATGGAATACAGCAGACCGGTTTGAAGAGGTTTGGGGATGATAGCCCGCAAACCGAACGGGGTTACTGGGTTGAACAAGATCGGCGCGCGGCCATCCGCATCGGGTTGCGGGCGGCTCAACGGGGCGATTTGGTTTTGATCGCGGGTAAAGGGCACGAGGACTATCAGATCCTCGGAGCGAAGAAAATTCATTTCGATGATCGGGAAGTTGCGCGGGAGGAGCTAAGCCGGATCGGCAGCGCATAGCGGTTGGGAATGGGGTGGCGACCTGGAGAAATTCTGTCGGCGACCGGGGGGAGGCTCCTGCGCGGTGGAAAGAGCGATCGGTTCGGTGAAGTGGTGACAGACTCGAGCAAGGTAAAACGGGGATCGGTCTTTGTCGCGCTCAAGGGTGAGCGGTTGGACGGTCATCGATTCGTGCGCGATGCCGTACGGCAGGGCGCGAGTTGCGTTGTTGTTCATCGCGAACTGCATCGATCGGCATACGGCGCTGCCACGGTGGTCAAGGTGCGTGACACGTTAAGAGCCCTCGGCGATTTGGCTCATTACCGGCGCGAGGTATACGGCCCGAAAGTGTTGGCCATCACCGGATCCAATGGCAAGACCACCACCAAAGAGATGCTTGCGGCGATTCTCGAAGAAGCTTACGCGGATCAGAAACCGCTTCGAGGAAGGCTTTTGAAAACCGAGGGTAACTTCAACAATCTTGTCGGCTTGCCCTTGACACTCCTTCGTTTGCGCAAAAGCAACAGGGTAGCGGTGGTGGAGCTTGGCACCAATCGTCCAGGGGAGATCCAACGTCTAACCGAGATCGCCGCTCCAGACATGGGAATTATCACCGCCGTGGCTGCGGCCCACCTTGAAGGGCTGAGCAGTCTGGCGGGGGTCGCCCGTGAAAAGGGGGCACTCTTCGGTGGGATTCGGCCCGGCGGGATAATCGCGGTTAATCTGGACGACCCATGGGTTCGCCGTCTCGGCGCAAAATTTAGAGGCAAAAAGATTACTTATGGCAGGGGTGGGCAGGTGCGTGTCGAATCCTGGCGATCCCTCGGCGCTAAAGGAACGATGCTCGATCTCCGTGCGGGTCATCGGCGATCCTGCGTCCGACTTAATTTTCTCGGTGAACACAATGTGCTTAACGCCACGGGCGCGGCGGCAATGGCTTACGGTTTCGGCATCAGTCTGGCGGCTATTCGCAGGGGTTTACAGAAGGCAAAACCATTCCCGATGCGCATGCAGGTCGCGAACTGGAGAAAAATAGGGATTATTAACGATGCCTATAATGCCAATCCTGCCTCCATGGAAGCGGCCGTCAAAACGCTAGCCGGGATCGAGTGCAGCGGCGAGAGGACCGCGATACTTGGCGACATGTTTGAATTGGGCAGGCAAAGCCGCCAGCAGCACCGGCAACTAGGCAAACAGGTGGCGCGCGCCGGGATCGATCGTCTGTACCTATTGGGCGCCCAAGCAAAGCAAGTAAGGCAGGGCGCGCTTCTGGGCGGTATGGCGGCGGAGCGAATCATTATCGGCAAAGATCATGCTGAGGTTGCAAAGCTGCTGAGAAGTCATGTGGGGAAAGGGGATTGGCTACTTTTCAAAGGCTCACGCGGCATGAAGATGGAATTGGTCCTCGACAAATTGAAAAGCGGCAAGACTTAGGAGAATCGACTTGTTGTACCATCTGCTCTACCAGCTCCACACGACCTATTCCGGTTTCAACGTGTTTCGCTACATCACGTTTCGCGCTGCCATGGCGGCGCTGATGGCGCTGGCGGTTTCGTTTATTCTGGGTCCTGGGCTGATCCGCTCTCTGACGGAGAAGCAGATCGGCCAGCAGATTCGCGACGACGGCCCCGCATCCCATTCGACCAAGGCCGGCACGCCGACGATGGGAGGGACCCTCATTATTCTCGCGTTGTCTCTCTCCACCATTATGCTAGCGGATATCGCGAATCCGTACATTCTACTCGGACTTTTCGGGACCGTAGGTTTTGGGGCAGTGGGGTTTGCCGATGACTATCTGAAACTCACCCATAAGAACAGCAAGGGACTACCGGCGCGGTGGAAGCTGCTGGGCCAGTTTGCCGTGGCCTTTTGCGTCGCGCTGGCGCTTTACTATGTTCCGAAATTCAGTACTGAAATTGGAATTCCCTTCGTTAAGAACATTCGCCCTAATCTCGGTCCTCTGTATATTCCCTTCGCAATGTTGGTCATCGTCGGTGCATCCAACGCCGTCAACCTGACCGACGGACTCGATGGCTTGGCCATCGGGCCGGTCATGATCGCCGCGGGTACTTATGCCGTCATCGCTTACGTGACCGGCAATTTAAAGTACGCGGACTATCTTCAGATCCCTTATGTCGCTGGAACCGGAGAGCTGATGATATTCTGCGTGGCCATTGTCGCAGCGGGTCTAGGTTTTCTCTGGTACAACGCCTATCCAGCGCAGATGTTTATGGGCGACGTCGGCTCTCTCTCTCTCGGAGCGGCGCTGGGGATAGTTGCAGTGATGACCAAGAACGAGATTCTCCTGATCATCGTGGGCGGCGTTTTCGTCATCGAGGCTTTGTCTGTCATCTTCCAGGTTGTTTCCTACAAGCTCCGACGCAAGAGAGTTTTTTTGATGGCGCCGATCCACCATCACTATGAGCTCAAGGGTTGGCCCGAGCCGCAGATTATCGTGCGTTTTTGGATTATTTCCTTTATTTGCGCCGTGGTGGGATTGAGCACCCTGAAGCTTAGATGAAGCCGTTGATGAGGCATGGAGCTCAGAGACAAAAAAGTGTTGGTCGTGGGCCTGGCCCGCACGGGGATTGAATGCGCGCGTTTCCTCTTGAATCAAGGGGCCAAAGTGTCGCTTAGCGATCTGCGATCGGAAACGGATCTCAAACGGGAAATCAACACCCTCAAGGGATTGCCAATCGCATGCAGTCGTGGCATTGAGATCCTCAGCGAAGTCGAGCTCGCCTATCGGTTTTTCCGGTTCCCGATTGTCGCCATTACGGGCACCAATGGCAAGAGTACGACGACGACTTTGGTGGGACTCATGCTTAAAGCGAACGGCACCCAGGTTTTCATCGGCGGCAACATCGGCGCGCCGTTGATCGGATTTGTCGGCGGTGATTGGGAGTGGGGCGTTGTCGAAATCAGCAGCTTCCAATTGGAGTGGATCAAAGAATTCCGTCCGCGGGTGGCGGTGTTGCTGAATTTGAGTGAAGACCATCTTGACCGTTATCCAGACTTCGCCGCCTATTGCCGCGCCAAGGAAAGGATCTTCGAAAACCAGACGAAAAAGGATGTCGCGATTCTCAATCGCGACGATTCATTGGTATGGGACATGCGGCAGGGAAGGCCCGCAAGAACTATCTCTTTCGGTTTCTCCGAAGTCGACGAAGGCGTTTTTGCGAAGTCGGAGGAAATTGTTTGGCGTGACGCTTCCAGCGAAGAACGATTCCCGCTGGGCCATGTGAAAATTCAAGGCGTGCACAATGTGGAGAACATGATGGCGGCCATTGCCGCGGCCAAAGCCATCGGCATACCGGCGCAAATCATCCAGCAGACTTTGGAAGAATTTCCCGGTCTCGAGCATCGTCTCGAGTTCGTCAGAGAGCAGGACGGCGTGCGTTACTACAACGACTCCAAGGGAACCAATGTCGGCGCTGTTGTCAAATCGCTGGCGAGTTTTTCTGTACCGGTCATCCTTCTTGCCGGGGGGGTCGACAAAGGTGGCGACTATGGGGTGCTGCGAGACGGCGTCAAAAAGACAGTCAAGCGGCTGGTGCTTTTCGGCGCCGCCAAGGAGATGATGGCCAAGGCACTGGGGGCGCTGACGGAAACGGTCATCGTCGACGACATGGAAGCGGCGGTGCGCGACGCCCATCAGCATGCGCGGCCGGGCGACGTGGTCTTGCTGTCTCCGGCATGCTCAAGTTTCGATATGTTTCGCAACTATGCCGAGCGGGGAAAGGTTTTTAGAAGTTTGGTTCAGGCGCTATGAGAGACGGTTTCGCGGTGGATAAGTGGCTTCTGCTAGCGGTCGCCGCTTTGTTGGCACTGGGAGTGACTATGGTGCTGAGTACGAGCTATCTCTACTCTCAAGAGCGCTTTACCGACGGCACTTACTTCTTCCGTAAACAACTCATAGCCATCAGCGCGGGTTTAGCGGCGCTAGTGATTTGTTCCCTCTTGCCTTCCGCACTCTACCGTCGGCTCAGCTATCCGCTCCTCGGTATGACTTTGCTTGTGTTGGTCTTGGTCTTGATTCCGGGCATCGGCGTGGCGCGGGGTGGCGCGCGGCGGTGGTTGATGATGCCGGGCTTTGCTTTTCAACCCGCAGAGATGGCCAAACTGGCGCTTGTCCTGTACCTCGCTCATTCGATGGCCAGGAAAGCAGATAAGATAAAAACTTTCTCTCTGGGGGTTCTGCCCCACCTCATGGTCGGAGCGGTTTTCTTGGCGGCGCTGCTTTTGGAACCCGACTTCGGCACGGCGCTGATCTTGGCGGCGTTGCTCTATCTGATGCTTTTTGTCGGCGGGGTTCGTCTTTCCCATTTAGTGGCTACTGGACTTATGGCATTGCCCCTCTTGGTCTATGTGATGTTGACGGCGGAGTATCGCTTGCGCCGGCTTTTGACGTTCATGGATCCCTGGCGCGAAGCCTCCAGCAGCGGTTTCCAAGTGGTTCAATCGCTCATCGCCTTCGGCTCCGGGCAGTTGTGGGGACGCGGTCTGGGCGAAAGCCGCCAGAAGCTCTTTTACCTCCCCGAGGCCCATACCGATTTTGTCTTTTCGGTGGTCGGTGAAGAGTTGGGGCTGCTGGGCGCGTTGGTTGTCCTGGTTCTATTCGGGATCATTATCGCGCGTGGGCTGCGGCTCACCGCCAAAATCGAAGAGCCGTTTGAGCAGTATCTGGCTTTTGGGCTGACAGTTCTTCTGGGGCTGCAAGCGTTGATCCACATGGGTGTGGTCATGGGGCTGATGCCCACCAAGGGACTGGTGTTGCCCTTCATCAGCTACGGCGGATCGGCCATGGTTATCAACTTAATGGAGGCAGGAATACTGCTGGGACTCTCCCGTAGGAGACTGTAGGAATGCGCGTGATCTTCGCCGGCGGGGGAACCGGGGGCCATCTGTTCCCAGGGCTGGCTGTGGCGCGCGAGCTTCAACAACGTGATGCAATGACGGAAATATTGTTCGTAGGAACGGACCAAGGCATCGAAGCTAAAGTTCTTCCACGGGAAGGATTCCGGCTTGAAACGATTCCCGTGAGAGGACTGAAGGGTAGGGGGATTCGCGGTTTGTTGGATGCGACCTGGGGTATTCCCGCCGGTCTCCTGCGTTCACTAACTATCATTCAGAACTTTGGGCCGGACGTTATTATCGGTCTCGGCGGTTATGCCTCAGGACCTGTTTTACTTGCAGGAAAGTTACGCGGCTTTCGTTGCGCGATCATGGAGCAGAATCTCCGACCCGGCTTTACCAATAAGCTTCTCGCCCGGTTTGTGCATCGGGTTTTTACCTCCTACCGAGAAAGTAGAGCCTATTTTTCCGGCGGGCAGGTTTTAGAGACCGGGAATCCGGTTCGCTGGCGCAAGCTTCCAGCAGTCAAGCCAAGCGAAAAATTCGTGCTTTTGATCTTTGGTGGCAGTGCCGGCGCTCATCGCCTCAATCTCGCTGTTGTGGATGCGATGCATAGGCTGACGGATCTCGCCGATGGATTGCGGGTTATTCACCAAACCGGGCAGGCCGACTTTGCCGCAATCAAAGCGGCCTATGACTCTCTCCCTTTCCAAGCGGAGGTGCTTCCGTTCATCGAGAGAATGGATGAGGCGTACGGCCGCGCTGACTTAGTCCTTTGCCGGGCCGGTGCCACGACTGTGGCGGAACTGACCGCCTTCGGCAAAGCGGCGATCCTCGTGCCCTATCCTTACGCAATCGATGACCATCAGCGCTGGAATGCACAAGCGCTCCAAGATCAGGGAGCGGCCGAGATGATTCTCGATCAGGATCTGAGCGGAGATCTCCTGGCTGGACGGATCCAAGCCTATGTTTCAGATCGACAAAGGATCGAGCGCATGGCCGCTGCGGCCCGTAGGATGGGGCGACCAGAAGCCGCGGCGCGAATCGTCGATGAGTGCTACGCTCTTGTACGCGAGTAATGTGCAGGCGGTGATAGGAATTCTATGCTGCAGAAAAAGCATCGAGTCCACTTCGTTGGCATCGGCGGTATCGGCATGAGCGGTGTCGCAGAGGTATTGCTGAACTTGGGGTATGCAGTGACCGGCTCGGATCTCCACGAAACCGAAGTGACGGAGCGGCTCCGAAAGTTAGGGGCGCAGGTGTTTCTGGGCCATCAAGAAGACAATCTTGCGGCTAATCCTTCGGTGGTGGTGATCTCCACGGCCGTCAAATACTCCAATCCGGAAGTGCTGGAGGCGCGGCGGCGACACATTCCAGTGATCCCGCGCGCCGAGATGTTGGCCGAGTTGATGCGCATGAAATACGGCGTGGCGGTGGCCGGCAGTCACGGCAAGACGACCACGACTTCCATGATTGCCGCGGTGTTGAGCACTGCCGGCCTCGACCCGACCATGGTTATTGGAGGGCGGGTCCATATGCTCGGCACCAACGCGAAGATGGGCCAAGGAGACATCCTAGTCGCCGAGGCAGATGAAAGCGACGGCAGCTTCTTGTTGCTTTCGCCCACCATCGCTGTCGTCACCAACGTTGATCGCGAACACATGGATTTCTATCAGACAATGGAAAAGCTAAGCGAAAGCTTTCTTGATTTCATCAATAAAATCCCTTTCTACGGTCTGGCCGTACTTTGCACGGATAACGGCAACGTGCGGGCTTTGTTGCCGAAGGTGAGAAAACGCTTCGCCACCTATGGTTTGTCTTCGGACGCGGATTTCTCCGCACAAGATCTACAAATGAAACCTGCCGGCGTCGACTTCACTGCTCTCCATCATGGCAAACCCCTGGGCCCTGTGCGGCTCCATCTGCCTGGGCGCCATAGCGTAACCAATGCCTTGGCGGCCGTCGCGGTCGGCTATGAATTGGAAATTCCTTTTTCTCGTGTGGCGGAGGCGCTGGGCGATTTCACTGGCATCCACCGACGTTTTGAGATCAAAGGCGAGCCGCAAGGGATTACGATCATCGATGATTACGGCCATCATCCGGCGGAGATTCAGGCAACCCTCGAAGCGATCCACGACAGTTGGAAGCGGCCATTAATTGTGATCTTCCAGCCGCACCGCTTCAGCCGCACGCGGGATTTGTTCGATGACTTCCTAACCGCCTTCGAGGGCGCCGACCGGCTCGTTCTTACGGAGGTCTATGCTGCGGGAGAGAATCCGATTGAAGCGGTGACGAGCGAGGCACTGTATCAGGCGATTAAAAGAAAAGGACACATGGAAGTCGAGTTTATTCCGGACAAGGGCCAAATCGTCAAGCAGCTCGCCGGAAAACTCAATCCCGGTGACATCGTGCTGACTCTGGGAGCAGGAGATATCTACAAAGTCGGTGAGGCGTTGGTCGAGGCGCTCAAGTGAGTGTGCCGAGTAATAAAGTAATGGGGTATTGGAATGTTGGAATAATGGAATACTGGAATACTGGAATACTGGAAGATTACCTCTTCACCATCATTCCATCATTCCATTACTCCAATAAAATCGCTCATGGTTCCGATGATACAGGAAAGTAACGAAACACCTTTAGCTCGGGAGCTGAAGCTCATTACCGGGGTCAAGATTAAAGTTTCCGAGCCACTGGCACGTTACACATCGATGAAGGTCGGCGGCCCAGCGGATTTTTTCATCGAGGTCGAAAACACTGCCGCGTTGGCTCGACTCCTGAGGACTCTCAATCGAAACGGGACAAATTTTTGTCTCCTGGGTAACGGCAGCAACGTCTTGATCAGCGACCGGGGGGTACGCGGCGCTGTGATTCATCTAGCGGGAGAGTTCAAGCAAGTTGAGTGGCGGCAAGAAGGCGAAATCGTCCGGGTCAGAGTCGGTGCGGCCTTCCCCATTACCCAGTTGGTAAGAGAAGCGGCCCGGAAGGGATATGGCGGACTGGAGTTCGCCGAAGGAATTCCAGGGACGATCGGCGGTGCTCTCTTTATGAATGCAGGGGCTTACGGCTCCGAATTCGAGAAGGTCATCGATCAAGTCGATGGCTTAACCCCGGAGAGTGAGCCGATCCGGTTGTCCAGGAACGAAATGGTCTTTAGTTATCGCGATTCACATTTGCCGCCGAGTATGGTGGTGACCGGGGTGCGGCTGCGACTGCGCCAAGAAGATTCCGCGAAAGTAACTTCTAGAGTTCGTGAGCTGGTGACAAAGCGAAAAACCAGCCAGCCTTCCGGCTATCCCAACTCCGGCTCCATGTTTCGTAATCCACCGGGAGATTTTGCCGGCAGGCTGATCGAAGTCGCGGGCCTAAAGGGCAAAAAAATAGGCCGTGCGCAGATCTCTGAACGGCACGGTAATTTTATCGTTAACCTTGGCGGCGCCAACGGGGAAGACGTACGTCAGCTGATGGAACTTGCGCGGGCCGAGGTCAGGACGCGCTTCGGCGTCGAGCTGGAGTCTGAAGTTCGATTGCTCGGGGATTGGTGAGCTCTTTAAGCAAGGGCAAAACGATGCAACTGACTGTTTATCGTAGAGACAATCGCAAACGAAACACGCGCAGATGGCGTCAGTGGATTAGGGTGGTCAGTTTTGTTGCGACTCTCATCGTTCTGACCGTCGCACTTTACGCGTGGCGCAGGCAGTTGATAGCCTCAGGCGCTGCAGCGCGTCAGTTCGTCCTGGAGAGCCCTTATTTCTCCGTCAGGGAAATTCAAGTGCGTGGAGGGGAGAAATTCGGCGGTAATGAGATCGTTACCATGGCGGGGTTGAAACACGGCATGAATATGTGGCGCGTTGAACCGGCGACCATTGAAAAAAAAGTCGCCAAACATCCATGGGTGCGCCGCGTCCTCGTGCGCCGCGAATTTCCGCGTCGGGTGGTCATCGAAATCGAAGAGCGAACCCCCAAGGGGATCGTGGCGATGGGCAAACTCTATTACGTGGATTCCGACGGAGTTGTTTTTAAGGAGGTCGGAGTAGGAGAGAGCGTCCAATTTCCTTTACTCACCGGGCTACGTCCGGATGAGCTGGGGAATCGCGATCCGGCAGTCCGCAGGAAAATTCAGGACGCCGTCCGGCTCAGCGATTTGATGGCCAAAGATTCTCATACGATTTCAGAGGTCCATTTTGAGGCCGCGGACCGCGTGATTCTCTACACGACGGCTTACCCCGTGGCGCTACGCATGGGTTGGGGTGACTGGGAAGACAAGGTGCGACGGGTGGACCGCGTTCTAAAGCTTTGGAAGGGCCAGGAGGAGCGTTTGGTGACTTTGGATGCGAGTTTTGGCGATCAAGTAGTGGCCCGCGTGAGACGGATGCGGCAGTAAACGAGAAAGTGTATTGCGCGTAGGCAGCAACCCAGAGTCATGGCAAAGAAACACAGCATCGTGGTGGGTTTGGACATCGGTACCTCGAAGGTTTGCGCCGTGGTTGGCGAAATGACCGACCGCGGCGTGGAAATTATTGGAATCGGATCCCACCCGTCGCAAGGATTGCGCAAAGGCGTCGTCGTCAATATCGAGAGTACGGTGAACTCCATCAAAAAAGCCGTCGAAGAGGCGGAGCTGATGGCCGGATGCGAGATTCACACGGTGTTTACCGGCCTTTCGGGAAATCACATCAAAGGCTTCAACAGTCACGGCATTGTCGCGGTCAAGAACAAGGAAGTGTGTCAACGGGACCTGGATCGAGTCATAGATGCGGCGAAGGCCGTGGCGATTCCGACGGATCGGGAAGTTCTTCAGATTCTGCCCCAAGACTACATCATCGACGATCAGGACGGCATCAAAGAGCCTTTGGGAATGTCAGGGGTGCGCTTGGAGGCGAGGGTCCACATCGTTACCAGCGCCGTTACGTCGGCGCAGAACATTGCCAAATGCTGCAACCGCGCCGGTCTCAATATCGGTGATATCGTTTTGATGCCGTTGGCGGCGGCGGAAGCTGTCCTGAGCGGAGAAGAGCGCGAGTTGGGGGTGGCATTGGTGGATATCGGCAGCGGCACGACGGATATCGCGGTTTTTCACGATGGCACGGTGAGACATAGCGCGGTGTTGAGCGTCGGCGGCAATCATCTTACGAACGATATCGCCGCGGGCCTGCGCACCCCTACCGCTGACGCGGAGCGCATCAAGCAACGTTACG